>Ga0209719_1000128_pt1 | contig 110701 bp, 65 predicted proteins | sample AD_JPNAS2_MetaG_FD_184421 | JGI IMG/M metagenome (GOLD analysis project Ga0209719, IMG submission 184421) | Active sludge microbial communities of municipal wastewater-treating anaerobic digesters from Japan - AD_JPNAS2_MetaG (SPAdes) (version 2) | ecosystem: Engineered > Bioreactor > Anaerobic...
GGGAAAGTTTTTGTTGCGAAGGAAAAGATGGGTCCAAAACGTAAAGATAAAGACCTATAATTATTAGGTTATTATTCACAATAAGTAGAATAATTTAATGGCACTTTTGATATTTTGACCGACATAATCTAAAGATAGGCGTTCCCAGCGAACGTGCCGAACTAAAGTTCAGTGTTCCGGCAGGTGGGGCGTTGTCAGTGAACGTGCCGGACTAATGTTCAGCGCTCCGACAAGTGAGGCGTTCCCAAAAAAACCGTTCTAAAGTGCGCCCTTAATGAAATATGCGGTATTGGAGAAAAGGACTTTCAAATCTGTTCTGCCGCAATGATTGATGCGCTCTATTTCTACAGGAGTTTTTAGTGGGGGTCGGAGGATTCTGAAAGGTTAGAGAAGGTTTTACCGGAATTATCCGGATGCAGCCTGGCGTAAAAAGGAATGGCATATCGGATTTCTTTCCTTACACGCCATTGAACGATTGGGTTTGTATCTCTAAAAATCAACTGTCGTTTGAGCCTTTTCGTGGGAAACTCGGTATAGAGTTTGCAAAATGCTTCTCGTAAAAACAGCTTTGACAAGCTACATCCTGAGGTATCCACACACAAGGCCCTTCCGTTCTTAATCAGTGGGCGGATCGTGTCGTAAACTTGGAAGGCATCTTCCAAACTAGAAGAATACTTGACCCCGACTAATTCGCGTAAATTTAGAATCATTCTCACGCCGCTACACCCGCCTTTGTCAGCGAAGGATTATCCATAAACTGAAACCCATAGTAGGAGAGTATTGCTTCTGTTTCAGAGGGGTCTCGCCGATCTATCAACCTCGTAAAAGCTTCGCTGCAGGAGTCTTCGTTGAAAACCAGAATTTCCCGGTATTGCGTCGACAAAATGAATAAGGGTCTCAAAATATGCGTTTTGATCGGTGCTGAGCTAAGGTCTAACTCTTCTGAAGCGGGGAGCGCGATCTCTCTTTCCCTTAAAAAGTGTTCTGTTTCTTTGTTTCCAGCGCTTTCGGGGTCATATTCGGTGACGTATATTACTTTGTGCGGTGGACTAGAAATAAGCGTTAAGTAGATCACATAATCAGTCAGAGCCTTTTCCACCACGACTGCGTACCCTTTGTAACAAGCTTTCGTCATACAACGGATAAATTTGCGGATCAGTCTTCGGGGTGGTTTCGCTTGTCCCAACCCTTGGGCCATACGACAGGAAATTTTTTTTGCTTTTTTCAGATAATACGAAATAGTCAAGGATAACCTCCTATAGTGTCAGTTGCTCTGGAACGTGCTTTTCGCTCCGCTCCCATTCAGATGTCAAAGACCTTTTTGCCGTGTCTGAAGCCTCACCTTAGAACACCAAAGCGATCTTGGAGAGATTATCGCAAAACCAAATGAAAGAATTCGGAGGTGCTTGATCCCTTACGCGCTGCGCTTAGCATAGTCAAACCAAACGTGATCTGTTGAGATAAGGATTAACAAACGTCGGCTGATACACAAACAGGAAAAGTTCACGAAAATGAATCCGGAGCCGGTAAATGAATCTTGCAGACGATTTTTAAGAAAGCAAAACTGATTTGATCCGATCGAGAAAACTGAAAAGCAGGGGAGATTATATCAAACTGTTTGGAGATTTCCAAATAAACTCAAAAAAGATATCGACGCTTTCGTGTTCAGCTCTTTGGGCTTATAAGGCGAGGGAGCCAAGTTATTATCAAATGTTCGAACCGAATAGTAGAAAAGCGCGGTTCTATCGGATTCGTGGTTCCGAAAAGTTCGCAGTCGATACCCCGTTTAAAAACAGCTAGTGAATTTTACCCCCGACGAAGAGTACGAAGATTATCACGGGTAACCAGCAGGCTGACTTCGGAAGCCCAAGAAGTCTCGCGATCCGCCTTCTTGTGGGTTATCGCACAATAACTAACAGGACTGCGCGATCCGCCCTTCGTCCTTTTTTTTGGTCAGAGTTAAACATGCCGAACTAAGGTTCGGCGTTACCAGGCTGGCGTTCCAGGCTCTATTATGGATCGGCTCTTATCTCTCCTCCGTGTGCTCTGCGCCCTCTGTGCCCCCCCCTTTTTTCGCGTCCTCACGAAAAGAAGTGGCGCTTACGCCGCAATGACTACGTGGCCTAAAATTGCGGGATGGATTCTGCCCATGTTTCTAGAGTACACCCCATAATATGACTCACACCCTCGGCGGCTTTTTTGTGGGGTCATTCTTCGTGCGTTAAAGGGGGGGGTATTTTTAGGTCGTTTACACTTCCCGGGAGCGTGTCCTGAGCGATTATTCCGCGACATACCTGACGAGGTATCGATAAATGTTGTCACTCTCAAACCGGGCAAGGATGAAAACATCTCCGGCCTGTACCCGTACATTACCTGTGAACACGTCTTTATCGGGTTCCAAGTAATTCCATTCACCACCGTTGATCACAACGACTTCTTCTGCGTCTGGCACGACAATGCGGAAAGCAACAGATTCATTTGCCTGAAGACGCCTTTCCATTGGGTAGAGAAGAACCGCTTCACGTTCCTGAAAGAGAGAGTAGGTTTCTGGGAAGTCTTTTTGGAGGCCGTAGGCGTACGCGTTTATGAGTGATATCGCTATTGCGCTGTGAAATAGAGGATCGTCATCCGTTTCTTTACGTGCGTAGATGTGGAGCTCGTAATTTCCCTTTTCTGCGAAACGAGTACGTACTTCATACATATTGCCGGAGCGTTGAACGAAAACCTGCGCCTTCCTTGGGTTACGGTCAGGACCATAGAGTGTCACTAACATTGCCGATCCTTCGTTAACGCCAAATTGGAAAGTTTCTTCTTCACGAACGCGCATATTCTCGTAAACGTCAGAGAGTAATTCGACACCGCATCGGAAGCAATTAGGCCAGGATTTGGGTATACTTAAATATTTTTCTTTTGTCATCTTGGGTTCCAGGAGTTGCCAATCGTTGTTTTTCGGAAAGTGAGTATGAATCAATTGCTCCGGTGGCGTAAAGAAGTAGAACTCATCAAAATGCTTGATATACTCTCTTCCAGAAAGGTACCCCGCGCCCCACGTACAATCGACAAGATACCACTTTCCTTCTATTCTGACGGCGTTCCAGGCGTGGTTCGTCGAGCCGCTCATAAATGTATCAGGGGAGTAGCTAGCCCCTTTCGCCCAACCGGAAATCGTTACAGCTTCAAGTCCCGCGCTTCTACTCATAGTTTCAAACAAATCCGAATATCCCTGGCATACAGATTTGCCGCTGTGTAGAATCTCTTCGAGAGTTCTTGGTTCGTTTCGCCCGGAAAAATAGCTTTCGGTGTCGTAACGGATATTTTCTGTCAACGAAACGAAGATAGCCCGCGCTTTTTCTATGTCAGTAGAAGCGTTTTTGGTTAGTCGGATCGCCAAATCCCCAGGGCGTTCGTTGGGTTTCAGTTTTACGGAGCGGGCATAATCATCGATTTTATCGAAGTTAAACGCGTTCTTGTTTCCGTAGCCCGTCACAAAGGTCAGGAAGAGAAGAGAAAGAATAAGCAAACGAAAAATAAACGCTGATTTTTGCATTTTTCCATTTTCTATGAATGAAGAAACCGTCTCACGGATACGAGCCCTTACAGAAATCTTCGTTTTCAGCCTTATCATTCTTAAACCTCCTTATAAAATTCAGGCATTTTTGCGCTCACGCAATTTTTTAGTCCGGAGTTATTGTCAAATTCGGTAAAATCCCCTGTCGATACCCCGTTTAAATACAAGAGCGGTATGAACGCGTCGATGCTCTCTGTCCTTCGCATATATTTCGGTAGTATCTGACTGTTGAATTTCACTTCCGCTTTCCGGCTATCTACTCTTGGCCCTTTGACCTTGCATCCGTTATAATCTCAAAGGCGTTTCTCAGGCGGGGAATATGGAAGAAAGTCTGTCTAGGGAATATCTGCGATTACAGAGTTACTTCGGGCGACTATTTCTTTTGAGTCGAAAGCGCCGCGAACACCAACATGGATCGTAAGGGGGCGGTCGGGTTAGTGTTCGTAGTCTTCGTTTTATTTTGACTGCTCCTGAATCCGATCAATACCGAAAAAACCCCTCTTTCGGAAAAGACTATTTTCGGGCTATATGTGATAAACAGGGCGTCTGCGGTTTCTCTTTTCCCCGAATCCCGGAATCAGTAAAACGATTCCATTGACCGTTCCGTTGATTTTTCGCTTTTTGCCTTTCGTGGCGTTTTTGGCTAGACTCGGGTTATCGCGCGCTTTCGGTTTCTGATTTTTTGTCCGGCTTCATTAGTTCCATAAAAAAAGCCTCCTCACAACGCTTCTCGGACTTTACTACAAATCCGGTGTTCAGAGCGATCTCAGTCAGAAGTTCGGGTGACAGCATCCGATCTTTCCATCCGACCCCGTAAGCCGTTTGGATCGTTTTATTATTCATCTTCACAATGACCGGAACCACAAAGGTTTTCCGAATCGGTTCCTCGCAGGCCGGGATCACGGTATCCCAGATATAGAAAACACCTCCCGTTTTCAAGGTTCGAAAGGCTTCTCGAAAGATTTGCGAATATTCTGTTGGCTTAACGTACATCAAAAAATAAAAGGCGGTGACGGAATCGAAAGAAGAATCCGGTAAGGGTAAGGATTTCGCATCCGCGACGATTTTTATCGGGCCTTCCCGCGTTTCATCCAGTTCTTCTTGACGCTTGTCTACCGCGGTTACGCGTTGCCCGAATAACCGGCCGACTACGCCTTCGCCCCCGCCGCCCAGATCCAATATCTCTCCGGAGATCGGAGGCGCCTCAGTAAAATCGACGGTTTGTGGCTTGCCAAGGCGTATTGATTTCGTAAAACTACTGATAATTCTTAATAACCAATGTAATGGGAAAAAGGTCACGAGAGTCGCCTCCGATTTTGGTACTTCTCTATGGATCTTTCGTCCATAATCACGCGCATCTCCTGAAACGAATTCTCCGCATACTCGCGATAATCGAACCCTTCGATGGAGGGAATATGGCCCGACCGTACGTGGCCATCTTGACAACGCCCACAAGGCGTTAAAATGCATAAGCATGAACCGCATACCATCAAACCGGAGCCGATGGAAGGCTGTCACGTCCCCGAAGTAATCCCGGAGTGTCCGCTCGCGCTTTTCGATCGGCAATACGCCATAAGACTCAGAAGCATAGAGTTATTGTCAAATGTTGTGGAATAAGCGAAACCGAGCGTATCCTCCAGCAATCCGTTAAACAACGACAATTTTCATTCTTGAGCGTTGAGATACTGATTCCTTTCCAGAACAGACTGAATCTCTTGGAATCCCTGCAGTTTGCGCCACTTCGGGGTATTTTGTCCTCGAAGGAAAAGATTAAAAATCTACTCTTGGCCGTTTGGCCTTTACCGGCCCGATTCTCGTTTGGATCTCCCGCTCTCGGTGATAGCCATTTCGGTAGACTTGCCTTTTTCCTTTTTCATCCCGTAGCGTTTTGGTCTTTTCAATGTATTCGCCGCTTTCGTTCTTTAAGGCTATGCCGAGTATGACCCTCGCCCCGTGTTTGGGCGGTTCTTTAAAATTGCTGACGACTTTTATTTCGTTTAAACTGCGTGCTTCTGGTTTCCATTGATTTTTCGCTCTTTGGGAAACTACCTCCCAACGCGCATCCTCTTTTTGGTCACGTCGGCTCTTTTATATGGTCGTTCGGACGCTTCTTTCGTTCTTCACTTTTTTCACATATTTCGATTATCACTCCGAGCCCAACTCCTCTGTCTGTTTGCTTTCCTTTACCTCTCCAGAGAATCCTACTCTTCCCGTATACTGCTCAATAACACCCTGTTCCAGTTCATTTCTCGTTTTCGCGAGAAAGGAAGACTCTCTCAACTCCCCGAGGCTTCGTTTCTTGATTTCGGATTGTTCCAAGCGATGGGCGATATCGAGAGCTTCTTCATAATAAGCCTTTCTTTTCTCTTCGGATTCGGTAAGCTCATACAGGTTTATGAGGATTGCCGAGAGTAATCTCAGAGAATTTGTCGAAAACAGCGATTGTTTTGCGAACTCTCGACTCCTTTCTAGGGAGTTGTTATACCATTCTACGGCTTCTAGGTCTCTACCAATTTGTTGATATAGAGTCGCTAACCTATTACCGAAATGTATGCTTAATCTCAAGTAGCTTCTTTTTCGGTCAAATTTCATTATTTCTTCTAGAAACATTAAACTATTTTGATAAGCCACTATAGCTTTTTCATAATTTAATTGGTTTTCTTCCAGTTCTCCTACGCGTTTATAAATTCGCGAAAATTTCCTCTTAAACGACTTTTTTTTCAGATAACGGTCTCGGTTCTCTTGATTTATTGGAGATTCATCGCTGAAGCAGCTATTGTAACACCTTACCGCGTAATCGATTCGCTCCCAATCTACAGCGTCTAAAGCACTCCAGGACTCAACTTTATAGGAGATGAGCGAAAGAACCCTTTCAATGGAATCTACCATTGAGATCCAAAATTCAATATTATTCCCTTGCTTAAACAACTCTTCAGAGAAACGAAAACTTTTCATACAACTGTCGAAATCTCCGAGGTGGTTCCAGCCTTTTGCCATATCGATAAGTACGGGTATGTTTTTTTGAAGCTGGTCTTTATAAGTCACTAGAGTATTCAAAGCATTATTCAAAATTGCCCTCAGGTCACCGTCAAGATTCCTTATTGAATTTATCGTTACGAGGATTGTGTGATAGTTAAATATCACCCGCTCAGGATTATCGTTCCGATCCACCTCAGAGATTCTTTGCAAACAATTAATTATCTCGTTCTGTTTTTCCCACTTCCAGAAGTACTGGTTTCTTACCATCTGTACCAAGGCTTCTTTAAAAGAATTCTGAGCGCTTTCTTTCGATCCTCCGCTGTTTTCTATATCGTCGAACATGTTCCAAAGAGAATTCGAGTATACTTCTAACAAATTGCCCTCTAAGCAGGCTCCTTGGGGCATCGAATGTGTTCGAAGATAATTGACGATTATTGCCAGCGTCTCGACAGTATTCTGAACAAAACCAGGAATTTCTTTGAAATCCCCGGACGTATATTCGTTTGTTAAAAGTCCGATACAAACCTTCACGTACTCTTTCAGGCTTTCTGACAGGGTTCCAAAAAAGTGAATATCAAGGGACGTCTGAAGTGTTCGGCGATTAATAACAAACTTACTCAGAGTCCCGATCGCTTTCTGAACATATTTAGAACCCGCCTTACTATTTCCCGATCTTAATTCGATTATCCCGAGACCGATGTAAGCGTTAATTTTGTCTTTCTGACTTTCTACCCAGTTTGGGTTTAGTGTATTCCTGTCTTTCCCCATTTCATCAATTAAAACCAACGCGCCTCGATACTTGGCTTCCGCTGTTTGCAGCTCTCCCAGTTTTACGTGTTTTCTCGCTTGTTTGCATAGTATTCTCGCTTGTTTGAATAGAGCTAAATGAAGCGCTTCTTTAGATTTCCAAATAAAATACTCGTTGAGATTTCGCTCTAATAAACTCCTCAAACCCTTTTCAGCTTTCTCGAACACGCTATTGGCATCCTCTTCACGGCCCTCGGCTTCTTTCAATTCTCCAATTACAAGCCAGCTCATACATAAATCTTGTCCCCATTCGGCGTTGTCGTTGTCTTCCTTCGACAATTCCAGGAGGATGTTGTTACTTTCTTCAAGACGGGCTTTCGCTCGGCCGAGGTCTTGCATCCTGAAAGCGGCTTTCCCGATTTTATACAGGATCACTGCGTGAAGGTGCCGCCATTGCGTATTCTTTTCATCGGACTTTAAAAGTTCTTTGACAATCTCTTCGCTTTGTTCGTATTTCCTCAATGCCTGCGAAAGAACGAACTTTTTAGCTCTTTCGAATTCTTTTTCCATTTCGGCCTCTTCCATTTCGGCCTCTTTCATTTCGGCCTCTTTCATAAGGCTGACACTCAAATCCATTTTCCAGAGACGGTTCTCAGGTTCTTGACTACATAGTTCTCTCATTATTCTTGAAGCTTCTCTATAGGCATCTGCAGCTTCGCGAACATAATAGCGACTTTGTTCCAGTATATCGATTTGCCCCCGCTTTCTTAACATAAAGTAACTGTCTCTTCTCTCTTCTTGATCCATCGCCGTAAGGCTGTCCCCAATTCGCCTCCAGCAGACGCTTTGATAGTGTTTCCATTCTCGATCGGTATCATTCGTATTCTCAAGCAACCTCAGGATTGTCTTGTAGTAATGCAGAGTGTCTCGCGGTCGCCCACTTTCTAAGCCAAGATCCCCGAGGCGGCCTAAGCTTATGATGTAACACCGCTTCCAGTCGCGGTTTTCGGACGATTCATCGGTGAGCTTTTTCATAATTGTTCTGCTTTTTTCGAATGCCTCAATTGCCCCCTGAACGTCCCCAGTGACTTTACGTCTGTCGCCCATTCTATTCCAACTTTCTGCTAGTCCGTATTGGTAATCGTCCTCGTTTGGATACGATCGAGTTAAGTTCGTCAAAACCCCGTGTTGGATTTCCAGCAGCCATCTTCCCCAGTCGGTTTTTCCGTGGTTGATGAGATAATCTGATTCGTGGCGCAGGAAAAGTGCGAACCGGTAGAGCGTCCGCGGTTCCGTTTCCGTCTTCAGATAGTGATTCACGATACCTTTGAATCCAGTTTCTTCCGATTCTTTATGGTGCGAGGCCACGTAACGCAAAAGGCCTGTAATGACCTTTTCAGGAAGCTTCTCCTTCACTTCGACCGTAAAGCTTTTCTTGAACAATTCAACCAACCGGCCACGGGTCATCTCGTCCCTCTCCGTGGAGGCGTACAGGTGTATCCCAACATTTTCGATCGCATAGTCTAACGGTTCTTCCCACCCATACTCTTCCTCTTCCTTCAACCGCTTCCAACCATACTCCGCGAGTAATCCGTGTCCATCGAGCGGATAGATCTTGTATATGCCTGCAGCATCGCTGACCAACCAGTCCATAAGCGATTTGTGGACCGGGATCAATTTTCTATCTGTTCGGATGAACAATGTTCCCATCTTTTGGAACAATCGATCCGCTTCCTTTTGTGTGGATAGGTTCAGAATTTTTTTTAAATCTTCCTGGTCAAGCGGCTCCGTTGCCGCTGCGATAATGTTGAGAAGGGGCAAAACGCGTTCTTCGTAATCCCGTATCTCTTCAGGACGGTTTGGCGAGAATCGCCTTTCATAGTTCCGTTTATAGAAAGCGTTCATTCCGATCGGGAATTCATCCAGTTTGTCCAAATTCAAATCACCAAGCCGGATGCTTCTCACCACTTCGACCGCATAGAGGAACATTCCTTGGCTTTTCTTCACGATTTCTTTTGCATACGCATTTGCTTTTTCTTCGTCTGGAACGATCTGCTTCAAATGCTTCTCGAGGTAATGTCGGATATCGTTATCGTTGTCCTGTGACTCTATAGTGATAGCCTCAGATCGGTATTCCGCAAGATCCGAGTTGACTAGCGGATCGTCCCGGCTCGTCAGGATCAGTCGCAACCATGGAGGGGTCTTCTTGAACTCGTCCCGGATAAAGGCGGTGATATCGTTTGAATAGGCGTTGTTCGCCTCGTCTACAGCGTCGATGACGATGACTTTCTTTGCCCCCGGTTCCATCGAAATGCCGTAGAGAGAATCCACAACCAGCTTTTTAAAGAGCTCTCTCGGTTTGTCTTTGTACTCGGATAGCGTGTTATCTAACCTGCTGTTCGGGTCCAGAAGCCTTTTCCGATATTCCGGGATCTGGGTGCTCAGCTGATAGGCGATGGATTTCACCAGGTTTGCCGGGTTTTTCTTCTCCGAGTCCTCTGCTTTACAAAAATGATAGGCTATCACTTCGGCTTTGCTGCATATCTTAATCGCTAACGCGGTTTTTCCAACCCCCGGGCCGCCAACGATCCAAAATACGCGTGAGGGAGAGTCACTCGAAAGCCATTTGTCTATCTTTTCGAAAACCCATTCCCGTCCCTGAAACTCTTCATAACCCAGCCAATCTGTTTGAAAGTCAATCCGTGGGAGAAGGCTTTGCAACACGGCGTCTGCCCCTTCCGTGTCGAGTTGCCATCTACCTCGTAGAATCTCCAGGATTCTTGCCAGGTGGCGTTTGTAATTCTCCTGCACAAGGTTTAATTCTGTATCAAAACAGTCTCGTACATCAAGGTTTTGGAGCCGAAAGATCGACAGCGGAGGTACGCTGCCAGACTGAACCATAAGTGGGATTATGTTTCGTACCCCTTTCCCGCAGGCTTTTGCCAATTCGTTAAGGCAGAACCCGTCCGGACGGCGCACAGAATGCAAGGTCATAAGAAAAAGCAGGAACCCTTCGTTTTGCGCCTCGACTATTTGTTCCAACCCATCCTCGATATACTGTTCCCAGTCTGTTCCTGCCAACAGCCTTTCTAGGTCATACCATACCTCGTATCCCTTGGCATTCAGATCCTCTTTCAACTGTGATGCGAGCCTTGAATATCTATCATGCCCGTAAGAAAGAAAAATAAAACCCATCCCTATCCCTCCCGAACTGTAAGATAGATTCGTAAGCAAGTAAACGCCGGTTATGCAAGAAAAACGTTGGCCCTAATTGTCCTTATAACGCTCTTTCCGTACGATTTTTAAGCCAATTCTGCGGAGAATCTCTTCATACTCCAAAAAGCCTGCGTCTTTAGCTTTGTCAGCCTCTGAAAGGGTGGCCCATTCGCGGATGTCCGGATGGATCTTGAGCGTATCCCTTATTTCCCGCCCCGGTTTTTCTGCGTCGGCAACATAACCGCATACCCTCTTTCTTGCAATCCACCGGTTGTGTTCCAATTGGGATAGCTGTTCTTTTTCTGCCTTTGAGAGGGTATCGAGCGTCACCGATTCGCGTTGGTCTTCTTCTTTTGCCATTTCCAACCCGAGGTACGAGAGCTTGTACGCGATATGCCTCGCTGCGATGCGGTTCTCGTCTTTGAAAGCGTCGTTGAGTTTTTCCCATTCTTCCCCTATTTGTTTCTGCGGTAACTGAGTATAAAATCCGTGTATCGATTTCGCAAGCGCATCGATTCTATCTGTACCCTCCAGCAATTCTTTAGAAGAAATCACTTCTTCTTCGAAAACCGCGCGAACCATAAGCGTCTTTAAATTTTCCTTTATCCGCGGCAGCTTCGTCCAATAGGGGCGGTGTTCTTGAACCGGAAGGACGATTGTCGGGTTTTCGAGTGTCCTTCGAGTTTGATAAAAAACGCGCCGCGCTTTCTGACATTCCTGGTATAACACGCGTTCGTCGTCGTTGAGAACGACGCACAAGTTAATCCGATTGAGCAATTCGAAGGGAGGGGCGGAAAAAAACGCGGCATTTTCGTATTGAGTCCACTCTACTTGATCCCCCAGTTCTCGTAGGAAATCCGGAACGGGTATCGAGTTGTCCAAAACTTGGATTATCTTAATCGGTACGTTGCTAGGCAGACGATACATTTGAATCCATTCGAGCGCGAGAGGTTCAAATAAGCGGCTATTTCCGATAACCAACAGCACGATCTCCTCCGTTTCGAAAGATTCGGGAGATAGCGCGGAAGAAAAGAACGTGTCGGCAATATACGCGGCAAACCGTTGATCCCACTGGAAGGCATGGATATCCGTATTCCCGGTGGTGTCGTTTCCTTTGAGCTCCTTGAAGGCCATCAGCGTTGCATAATGATGTAGAAGTACAGCGATTTTCAGAGGAGTCGCGCGTTTTATGCGAGAGGCGAGTCCCTCGATGGCCTTCAATCTTTCAAGATTCAGGACTTCGTCTTCTTCAAGTAGGAAAACCTTAGACGCTTTGGATATACCCGCTCGATTTAGGAGAGAAGGGGTCACGATTGGCGCCGCAAGAATCGCGTACCGGGCGTTTTCTCTGGGGTAGGCCTCTGTGTTCGCGCTTTCAGTAACGAGAAGGACTATCTGCTGTTTAGGCGTATTCATCAAGACATCTTCCAGTAAACGCTTGGTTTTACTGTTTAGCCCCATAAGGATCAGATGGTTCCGGAATGTAAAATAAACGCGGATAACTGTCCACCATTCTTTGAAAACTGAAAAGATGAGCGCCAGGATCGTGAAAAACATAAAGATGACCGCGGCGAATCGCGCCGTGACGAGAAGAACGGGGGGATCTGGGAATGCGTCGTTCACCATTAAAAGGATCGAGGGAATAAAAGGTTGAGTGAAGAGTTGTACGCATAGGTTTATCGCCGTTAACATAGGAAGAGGTTTATCTAGTAAGTCATAGTACTGATACCAACCGATCATCCCTGAAAAATAGATGATCAACCCGATGTAGATGAAAACCTTCCAATTCGTCCGTTTCATGTTACCCCCTTAACGCTGCCATTGATAGCGAATTCGCAACCGGTTATTCACGCCACGAAATCTCTCGAAACCGTTTGCTATCAAGCTCCTGAAGATGGGAAATGGTAGAAAGAATATGGTTTTTCAAAGCTTCATTGCGTCCAATAAGCGCGCCGAAAGGTCCCACTGATTTCTGCGCAGGCTCTCTCTCTACTGTACCTTTGGTTCCTTAAAAAGAGTCTTCTCGTTCCTTTTGAAAACCCGTTGGGATCGAAAACACCGACAACCCGAGTCTTCTCTATCTTTCACTCATTTACAGATTTGCCAGCGGTAATCCTTTTGTCTACCCCTCATTGTAGGAATCTGTTTTCGTGTTCGTGATATTAAATATTGTAGCATATATTTTCAAACATTTCTCTCTTCGTGTGGGTATAAAAATTGATGCGAAACAGAAAGAAAGGAAAGAAGAGGAGATCCGCCTTTTGTCGTTTTTACGCCGCGACGCCCGCGTGGGGTTATCGCGAGGTAACTAGTGGGCTGACTGCGAAAATCCACGAAGTCCATCGGTTCGCCTTCTTGTGGGTTATCATACAGTAACTAACGGGACTGCGCAATCCGCCTTTTGTTCTTTTTTATTGTTCAGAGGTAAACATGCCGAACTAAAGTTCGACGTTCCCAGGACGTTCACAAGAATCTTTTCTCTGTGCCCTCTGTGCGAACCCTGTTTCTGTTCCAAGACATGCCAACTTAAAAGTTGGCGTTCCCAAGAATTTCTCCTCCGTGCTCTCTGTGCCCTCTGTGCGAACCCACTGTTTTCGCGCCGGCACAAAAACAAACGGCGCTTACGCCGCGTTGACCACACGAACTAAAAACCGTGCGATCGATTCTGGCCTTGTTTCTTGATGCTACCTCAAAACTTGACACACACCTCATCCATCCAACGCGTACCAGTCATCGTACAATCCAATGAAATGTCCGAGCTTAACGTTTACGTGATAATGACCAAAAAACCAGAGTTTAAAGCGGATAAGTGGGTAAAGGGATTCTAAGAACTGCTCGGTGGGGTCTGGAAACCGATTGTCTCCGCGCAACACGATCCTCTTGATCGTTAAAGGAGCGGCGTGGGTTAGAACATAATCGACTTCATTATCGTGTATTTCGAGTGTCTCCAATGCATGTTGGGTTTCTTCCCACGACGGCTGTTCCTGCGGCCACCAGGATAGCCCTGGGATACGGAACTCTTTGTCTATGGATAGTCCGCCGCCCATCGCAAAGAAACGCCGATTGTCGATCGTATAGATGTTACCTCTTCTGAGATGATACAGCCCGGGTTGTATCACGCCAACTTCAGCTCCGAATCGAGTCTCTGTCGGTAAGCGATCCAGTCGATCGAAATTTTCGTGGTTCCCGTCGATAAACAAAACCGTAGATCCCTTTGATCCGAGCTCTCTTAAGAGGACTGCTTCTTTTTCTGTTGGTTCCGCTTCCCATAAAAACCCGAAATCCCCGAGAATGATGATAAAATCCTCCGGTCTGAAATTTATCTCCGAAAACCGCGAATCGATGGTTCCGTGCGTGTCGCCCGAGATGTAGATCATTCTTCGTCTCCTAGTATGGGCCGTCCTATCAGGCAAAAAAAGCGAAAAAGGCTCGACTCAAGATACTTTTTGTCTTATGAGGCCTATCGAATAACCGGTTGCAGATCACAGGAATGTTGTTTGAGAGTAATTTGATTCCAGCTGCTTGTTCGTCATAGCGGTTTCTTGTGTTAGCAAATGAAGAAAAAGTGTTTTCCTTCCATCTTCACACCTTTAATATCATTGGGGTTCCAGTCTCAGGCTCTTTTGTACTCCAACGTGCATCCGCTCCGGAAGTGGCGTTTTAATTTTCTTGCGCACGTTCTTCCGTTCGGTTTCGGGTATTTCTGGCTACTCACTGCGTTTCGTGTTCGCTTCACTCAATCCCAAAGATTTCTTTCAGATCTTCCAGCTCGTTATGCTTAACGCCCGCCTCGACTAGAGATTTCGTGATACCGGAGGCTTCTCCCCAATATTTCCGCTTTTCTTCCTCGTTCTCAACTACGGAATAAAGGTCCAGGAGCGCATAGACTAATCCAATATTAAAATCTATCTCCTGTGGTGCCCGGTTGACCAAGGATAGACGGAGCTCTAACACTTTAAGTAAGTATTCTTTCGCCCGTATAGAGTCCCCTCGTTGTTCGTGAAGTATTCCAAGTCGGCTTAACGAAATCCTATAACTGCGCTGCCATTTGGTGTTTGTGGGGTCTTTTTCCGTCAGTTTGAGTATAATCGCCAACTCTTTTTCGTAGGCGTCCTGCGCTTGTGAGAGGTTTCCCTGCGCTGCTTCGATATCCCCGATCCTGTACCAGCTTACGCTTAAGTCCCGTAGCCAGTCGGTGTTCGTTGGGTCTATCTTCGATAGTTTGAGCCTGATCGCCAGAGCTTTCTCGTAGGCGTCCCGCGCTTGGTCCAGGTTTCCTCGCTTCGCTTCGATATCCCCGATCTTGCTCCAGCTTACGCCAAGGTCCCGTTGCCAGTCGGTGTTCGTTGGGTCTATCTTCGATAGTTTGAGCCTGATCGCCAGAGCTTTCTCGTAGGCGTCCCGTGCCTGGTCCAGGTTCCCTCGCTTCGCTTCGAAATACCCGATCTTGCTCCAGCTTACGCCAAGGTCCCGTTGCCAGTCGGTGTTCGTTGGGTCTATCTTCGTCAGTTCGAGCCTGATCGTCAGGCCTTTCTCGTAGGCTTCCTGCGCCTGTGAGGGGTTCCCCCGTGCCTCTTTGTTATCCCCGACCTTACTCCAGGTCACGCCGAGGTCCCGCTGCCATTTGGTGTTTGCGGGGTCTTTCTCCTTTAGTTCGAGCCTTATCGCCAGAGCTTTCTCGTAGGCGTCCCACGCCTGGTCCAGGTTCCCTCGCTTCGCTTTGATATCCCCGATCTTGCCCCAGCTTACACCAAGGTCCCGTTGCCAGTCGGTGTTCGTTGGGTCTATCTTTGATAGTTCGAGCCTGATCGTCAGGCCTTTCTCGTAGGCTTCCTGCGCCTGTGAGGGGTTCCCTCGCGCCTTTTCGATATCCCCGACCTTACTCCAGCTCACGCCAAGGTCCCGTTGCCATTTGGTGTTTGTGGGGTCTTTCTCCGTTAGTTCGAGCCTGATCGCCAGTGCTTTCTCGTAGGCAACCCGCGCCTGTGACAGGTTCCCTCGCGCCTTTTCGATATCCCCGAACTGACTCCAGCTCACGCCGAGGTCCCGTTGCCATTTTGTGTTCGTGGGTTCTTTCGCTGTCAATTCGAGGAAGATCGTCAGGGTTTTCTCGTAGGCGTCTCGCGCCTGTGAGAGGTTCCCCCGCGCCGCTTCGATATCTCCGATCTTGTTCCAGCTCACGCCGAGGTCCCGTTGCCATTTCGTGTTTGTGGGGTCTTTCTCCGTTAGTTCGAGCCTGATCGTCTGGGCTTTCTCGTAGGCGTCCTGCGCCTGTGACAGGTTCCCTCGCGCCTTTTCGATATCCCCGACCTTACTCCAGCTTATGCTCAAGTCTCGTTTCCAGCCGGTGTTCTCCGGATACGCACCCACAAGCTCTTCGAGAACGGAATGCTGCCTTTGAAGCATCCATCGTGCCCATTCTGCGTTCCCGTGCTTACTGTCGTAAACATAACGATTATGAAGGAAGGCGGCTAAGGCGTGCTTTGCCTCCGGTTGCGCTTCTGCTTTCAGAAAACGACCCACGATACCTTTGAATCCGGTTTCTTCAGATTCTTTATGGTGCGCGATTACATAGGTCAGAAGGGCGTCGATGACTTTTTTCAGAGGCCTTTCCTTCCTCTTTCCCGCGAAGCTTTTCTTGAACAATTCAACCAACCGGTTCCGGACCGTCGCGTCCTTCTCCGGCCTCTCCTTGGAGGCGTATAGGTGTATCCCAACGTTTTTGATCGCATAGTCAAACGGGTCTTCCCACCCACGCTCTTCCTCTTCCTTCAACCGCTTCCATCCGTTCTCCGCGAGTAATCCGTGCCCATCGAGCGGATAGATCTTGTATATACCTGCAGCTTCGCTGACCAACCAGTCCATCAGCGATTTGTGGACCGGGATCAATTTTCCATCTGTTCGGATGAACAATGTTCCCATCTTTTGGAACAAACGATCGGCTTCCTTTTGTGTGGATAGGTTCAAGACACTTATTAAGGTTTCTCTGTCAAGCGGCTCCATAGCCGCTGCGATAATGTTGAGAAGCGGTAAAACGCGTTCCTCGTAATCCCGTATCTCTTCAGGACGGCTTGGCGGGAATTGCCTTTCATAGTTTCGTTTATAGAAAGCGTTCATTCCGATCGGGAATTCATCCAGTTTGTCCAATTTCAAATCCCCAAGCCGGATGCTTTTCATCACTTCGACCGCATAGAGGAACATTCCTTGGCTTTTCTTCGCGATTTCTTTTGCATACGCATTCGCTTTTTCTCCGTCCGGAACGATCTGCTTCAAATGCTTCTCGAGGTAATGTAGGATGTCGTTATCGTTGTCCTGTGACTCTATAGTGATAGCCTCAGATCGGTATTCGGTCAGGTCCGAGTTGACTAGCGGATCGTCCCGGCTCGTCAGGATCAGTCGCAACCACGGAGGGGTCTTCCAGAATTCGTCCCGGATAAAGGCGGTGATATCGTTTGAGTAGGCGTTGTTTGCCTCGTCTACAGCGTCGATGACGATAACTTTCTTTACCCCCGGTTCCCTCGGAATGCCGTAGAGAGGTTCCACGACCAGCTTTTCAAAGAGCGTTCTCGGATCGTCTTTGTACTCGGACAGCGTGTGCTCCAACCTGCTGCTTGGATCCAAAAGCTTGTCTCGATATTCCGGAATTTGCGTGCTCAGCTGATAGGCGATGGATTTGACCAGGTTTTCCGGTTTTTTCTTTTCCTGATTTTCGGCTTTACAAAGGTGATGGGCGACCACCTGTTCGTATTGATCGCATATCTTGATGGCTAACCCAGTTTTCCCCACGCCTGCTTTCCCTTTGATCCAAAGCACGCGACGGGGCGTTTCCGCTTCCAACCATCCTTGTATCTGCTCAAAGAGCCATTCCCTTCCACTGAACTCTTTATGACCGAATCGATCAGCGGCAAAATCGATGGGGGGAAGAAGCTGTCGCAAGGTCGCTTCACCCCCTTCTGATTCGAGGGTTCGTTCCCTTCGTAAGACTTCGAGAATTCTGTTCAGGTAGCGGGTATACCTTTCAGGGTGGAGGGTTAAGGTATTATCCAGACAGTCGTGGATATCGAGGTATTGGAGACGGCAGATGGAGAGTGGAGGTTTGCTGCCGCATTGAACCAGAACCGGGATAATGGATCGGATCCCCTCCGCGCAGGCTTTGGCCAACTCGTTGAGGCAAAACCCGTCCGGACGGCGTACCGAATGATGGGTCATCAGGAAGATCAGATGCCCTTGATCCTCTAAGCGTCTGGCTTTCTCCAAGCCTTCTTCGATATACTGCGCCCAGTCCTTCCCTTCGATCAAACGCTCAAAGTCGTACCACACCTCATAGCCCTGGCTTTCCAGGTCCGTCTTCAGTTTCCTCGCCAGAACGGAATAGGCGTCGTGTCCATAGGAAAGGAAGATAAAGGGTATTCGTTCCATCTTCACACCTCCAATCTCATTGGGATCCGGTCTCGAGCCTTTTTGTACTCCAAGGTACGTCCGCTTCCGGAAGGGATGCTCTAATTTACTTGTCACACGTTCTTCCGTTCGGTTTCTAGCGTTTTGGTTACTCAGTGCGTTTCGTGTTCGCTTCACTCAATCCCAAAGATTTCTTTCAGATCTTCCAGCTCGTAATGCTCAACCCCCGCTTCGACTAAGGATTTTGTGATGCCATAGGCTTCTTTCCAATACTTCCTCTTTTCTGCAACGTTCTTAACCACAGAAGAAAGGTCCAGAAGCGCATAGACTAATCCAATACTAAAATCTATCTCGTTTGGAGCCCGATCAACCAAGGATCGATGGAGCTCTAATACTTTTAGAAAGCATTCTTTCGCCCGTTTAGAGTCTCCTCGTCGTTCGTGAAGTATTCCAAGTCGGCTTAACGAAATCCCATAAACGTGCTGCCAGCCGGTGTTTTCGGGGTCTTTGTTCGTCAGTTCGAGCATAATCGCCAGGGCTTTCTCGTAGGCGTCCCGCGCCTGTGACAGTTTTCCTAGCTTTCTTTCTACATCCCCGACCTTGGTCCAGCTCACGCCGAGATCGAGTAACCAGTCAGTGTTCACCGGGTCTTTCGCTGTCAATTCGAGCAAAATCGCCAGGGTTTTCTCGCAGGCTTTCTGCGCCTGGGCGAGGTTCCCCCTCGCCGATTCGATGTCCCCGATCTTGCTCCAGATCTTACTTAAGTCCCGCAACCATCTGATGTTCGTGGGGTCTTTCTTTATCAGTTTGCGCAGGATGGTCAGCGCTTTCTTGTAGGCGTCTTGCGCCTGTGACACGTTCTCCCAGCTCGCTTCGATATCCCCTATCTTTCTCCAGCTCACGCTCAGATCCCGCAGCCATTCGGTGTTCTCGGGGTCTTTCGCTGTCAATTCGAGCATAATCCTCAGTTCTTGCTCGTAGGCGGCCCGCGCCTGTGGCAGATTCTCCCGCATATTTTCTAGATTGCCGATTCTGTTCCATCTTATGCTTAAGTCGAGTAGCCAGTCGGTGTTCGTAGGGTCTTTCTCAGTTAAATCGAGCGCGATCGCCAGCGCTTTCTCATAAGCGTTCTGCGCCTGTGAGAGGTTTCCCCGAGCCGTTTCGACATCCCCGATCTTGTTCCAGCACATACTCAGATCTCGTAACCAGAGGGTGTTCTCGGGGTCTTTTTCGGTCAGTACCAAGTTAGTTTCCAGAGATTTGGTATATGCTTTCAGCGCTTGGGACAGGTTCCCCCGCGCTTCTTCGAGATCCCCGATCTTGCTCCAGCTCGCGCTTAAGTCCCACAGCCAGTCGGTGTTCTCAGGGTCTTCCGCAGCCAGCTCGAGCTTATTCGCCAGGTCTTTCTCGTAGGCTTTCAGCGCTTGATCTGTGTTCCCCCGCGCTTCTTCAATATCCCCGATCCTGTTCTGGCTCGCGTGGAGGACCCGCTGCCAGAGGGTGTTCGTGGGATCCTTTTCCGTTAAATCAATTATGATCTCCAGGCCTTTCTCGTAGGCTTCCAGCGCTAGGTCTAGGTTCCCACGCGCTTCTTCGACATCTCCTATCTTGTTCCAGTTCACACCGAGGCTCAGCTGCCAGTCGGTGTTCGCGGGTTCTTTTGCAGTCAGATCGAGCCTGATCTCCAGAGCTTTTTCATAGGCATTCTTTGCGCTGTCCAGGTTCCCCAATCGCTCTTCTATATCCCCGATTCTTTCCCAATTAAAAGTCAAATTATACAGCCAAAAGGTGTTCGTTGGATCTTTAGCGGTCAATTCGAGCATGATCGCCAGGGTTTTCTTGAAATTCTCCAGCGCCTGAGACAGGTTTCCTTGCGCCGCTTCGATTTCCGCTATCTTGCTCAAATTCCCACCACGGACCAGCTGCCAGAGAGTGTTTGCAGGGTCTTTCTCTGTTAAATCAAGCAAGATATCCTGGCCTTTTTTGTAGGCTTCCAGGGCTTGGCCTAGGTTCAACCGCTTCGCTTCTAAATCCCCGATCTTGTTCCAATTCATACACTGATCCTGTAGCCATTCAGTGTTCTCGGGATCTATCTCCGACAGTTCGAGCAAGACGTCCAGACCTTTCTCGTAAGCTACCAGCGCCAAGTCCAAGTTTCCCTGCGCCACTTTGATGTCTCCAATCTTGTTCCAGCTCACGCTCAAGTCCCATAGCCAGACGGTGTTAAAGCGAATTTTTTTTATCAGCTCGAGTTTGGTAACTAAGCCTTTATTATATGCTTTGTGCGCCAAGTCCAGGTTTCCCTTCGCCGCTTCGATGTCTCCGATCTTGAACCAGCTTACGCCGAGCTCCCATTGGCGCTTGGCGCCTTCCGGATACGCTTTCACATGCTCTTTGAGAACGGGATGCTGTCTTTGGAGCATCCATCGCGCCCATTCCAAGTTTCCGCGTTCGCTGTCGTAATCATAACGATGATGAAGGAAGTTGGCCAAGGCATATTTTGCCCCCGGTGGCGTTTCTGCCCTCAGAAAACGACCTACGATACCTTTGAATCCGGTTTCTTCCGATTCTTTATGATGCGCGACTACATAGGTCAGAAGGGCGTCGATGACTTTTACCGGAAGCCTTCCCTTCTCCGTTCCCGTGAAGCTTTTCCTGAACAATTCGAGCAACCGGTCGCGGACCCTCTTGTCCTTCTCCGGCTTATTACTAGAAGCGTACAAATGAATCCCCAGGTTTTCTATCACGTAATCCATAGGCTTTTTGCAACCTTGCTTTTTTTGAAGATTATCCCAGCCATAGTCGGCAAGCATCCGGTGGCCTTTTTCCGGTTCGATTGCGTAGATATCGGGATGTGATCCTTCCAGTTCCCTCGTTAGCCATTCCTTCACGATCGCGTGGTAGAAGCGCAGCGTCTCTGTCTTTTCTTCGTATTGAACCAGAAAGCCTACCGCACGCAACCATTTTTTCAATTCCGGTTTCTTCATCCCAGTGATCTTCCGAATCAGATCGGCATCCAATGGTTCGACCACCGCGCACATCAGCGATAAAACATCTCTGGTACGGTCATCGAACCCCTGAGGATAATGTGCGCTGAAGAATTGGCTAAGGTATCCGTTCATCCCCTCTGGGAATTTCTCGGGTGAACGAAGCGCCTGGGGGTCTCTCTCGATGTCATCGCACAAGAGCTCGCAATATAAAAAGCTTTTCTCTGCTCTGTTTACCAATGTCTCCAAGATGCTTTCCCTCTTTTGTTCTGGGAGTAAACCGGAAAGCCTTTTCTCGAAGTAGGCTCTGAAATCTGCCCTTTGGTTTTCCACTTCATCCAGATCGATCTGGATGGGGGCGCCATGAAGCTGGGACGTGATCAAGGGTTCATTCCGCGAGGTGATGATCCAGCGTATCCAACCGGGCATCGCATCTTGGAAACTCGGATCTCCGATCAGTCGGGCCAGTTCGTTTTCCATCCCCGGGGCCCCCGCTTCGTCGAGCCCGTCGATGAGGATGACGATCTGTTGATTATCATTTCTATGTGTTTTTAATGTGCGAAACAAAGGATCCACGATCAGTTCTTCGAAAAGAACCCGAGGTTGGATCATTGGATTCAAGTACCGCCGATTATCCTCTACATTTTCGTAGACCTTGTGTTCGAGTTCCCGTCTATAGTCTTCCAGGCAAAAAGCGAGTTGACAAGCGATCGAATGAATGATCCGATTGACGTTGGATTTTTCCACATTGTCCCGATCACAAAAATGAATCGCCTGGATGAGCTCGGGCATTTCCCGGACCAACCACGCGGCGATTGCGCTCTTTCCAGTCCCCGGCCCCCCGCCGATACGGAAAATTCTCGGAGCGTTAGGGTTCTCCACCCACTCTTTGGCCTTTTCCAACGCCCATTCTCTTCCGGAGAAGCTGTCGAGCGCGGTGAGCTTTTTCCAATCGAATGCCATAGGCCTCAGGATTCTTTCGAGCTTGAAGCGTTCGTCCGGAATGGGGATGGGTTTCCGCCGTTCGAGGATGGCTTGGATCTCTTTCAGATGCTCCCGGTAGCATTCTTCCTTATCTTTTATCGGGATACAGTCGTCGATAGAGTAGTAGTGGATGTGGTAAATGCTGAGCGGCGGTTTACAGGGTTTGACCATCAGAGGAAGTAAAGCGCCGGTGAAGTGGTGAACCGCCCAGGTTACTTCGTTGAGGCAAAAATTCTGACCCTGCCGAACCGAAGATGGGGTCATAAGATAGATGAACCATCCCCCATCTTTCAGGCGCTGCAGCCCTTCATTCTGCGTAGCGTCCCATTGGCCCCCGGCGGTGATTTGGTCGGCGCCCATAAAAACTTCGTAACCGAGATGTTCCAGGTCTTCTTTCAATCGCTGCGCCACTTCCGGTAGCTCGTGCGGGCTGTAGCTGACGTAGACGTATTTGTTCTCCTCATTGCTTTGATTTGGCATAAATATCACTCCCGTTTTGTTTTTGAAGCAAAACCGCTGAAGGTCTTCGAGCGCCTACCTTGCCCGTTTAAACCCCGAAAATCTAACGGTTTGGTTCGAACTTCTCTCAACAGCGTTTTCCACGTTCTTTCCTTATCGGCGCCTCCAATATCATTGGGGTTCCGGTCTCCGAGTTTTTTGTACTCCAAAGCGCGTCTGCTTCCGGAAGAAGAGCCCTAATTTACTTATTGCTCGTTCTTCCGTTCGGTTTCGAGTGTTTTTAGCTACTCAGCGCGGCTCGTGTTCGCTTCACTCAATCCCAAAGATTTTTTTCAGCGCGTCCAGTTGGCCGTGCTCAACCCCTTTGCCCGCGAGGTATTTCGTGATACCGGAGGCTTCTCCCCAATATTCCCGCTTTTCTTCCTCATTCTCAACTACGGAATAAAGGCCCAGGAGCGCATAAACTAAACCAATATTATAATCTATCTCCTGTGGCGCCCGGTCGACCAAAGATCGATGGAGCTCCAACGCTCTAAGCAGGTATTCTTTCGCCCGTATCGTATCCCCTTGTTGTTGGTGAAATATTCCAAGTCGGCTTAACGAAATCCCATAACTGCGCTGCCAGTCTGTGTTCTCGGGGTCTTTTTCCGTCAGTTCGAGCTTAATCGCCAGGTCTTTCTCATAGGCGTCCTGCGCCTCTGGCAGGTTCCCCTGCGCTTTTTCAATATCCCCGATCTTGACCCAGCTCGCGCTGAGTTCGAGTAACCAGTCGGTGTTCGCCGGGTCTTTCTCCGTCAGTTCGAGCAAGATCGATAGGGCTTTCTCGAAGGCTTCCAGCGCCTGATCCAGGTTCCCCCGCGCTTCTTCGATATCTCCGATTTTGCTCCAGCTCACGCTGAGATCGAGTAACCAGTCGGTGTTCGCCGGGTCTTTCTCCGTCAATTCGAACAAGATCGCCAAGTCCTTCCCGTAGGCGTTCCGCGCCTGGGCGCGGTTCCCCTGCGCCGCGTCGATATCCCCGATTTTGCTCCAGGTCACGCCTAAGTCCCGCAGCCAGTCGGTGTTCGTGGAGTCTTTCTTCGTCAGTTTGCGCAAGATCGTCTGCGCTTTCTTGTAGGCGTCCCGCGCCTGCGGCAGGCTCCCCCTCTTCTCTTCTATATCCCCGATCTTGTTCCAGCTCACGCTCAGATCGTGTAGCCAGAGGGTGTTCGCGGAGTCTTTTTTGGTCAATACCAAGTTGGTTTCCATAGATTTGGTATATGCTTCCAGCGCTTGGGCCAGGTTTCCCCGCTTCGCTTCGATATCCCCGATCTTGTTCCAGCTCACGTCGATGCCCCGCAGCCAGTCGGTGTTCGCAGGGTCTTTCTTAGCCAGTTCGAGCTTATGCGCCAGGTCTTTTTCGAAGGCTTCTAGCGCCTGATCCAGGTTCCCCCGCGCTTCTTCGATACCCCCGATCCTATGCAAGCTCGCGCCGAGGGCCAGCTGCCAGACATCGCGCGTCGGGTATTTTTCCGTTAAATCGAGTGTAATCCCTAGGCTTTTCTCGAAGGCTTCCAGGGCTTTGTCGAGATTTCCCCGCGCTTCTTCGATACCCCCGATTTTGTCCCAGTTCTGGTACAGACCCTGTAACCAGTCGGTGTTCGCGGGGTCTATCGCTGTCAGATCAAGCCTGATCTCCAGAGCTTTCGCATAGGCATCCCTTGCTCTGTCCAAGTTTCCCAATTGCTCTTCCAAATCCCCCATTCTCTCCCAATCCAAACACAAATTCGACTGCCAACGGGTATTTGCCGGATCTTTGGCAATCAATTCGAGTGTGGTAGCCAGGGCTTTCTCGTAATTCTCCCGCGCCCGCGTCAGGTTTCCTAGCTTCGCTTCGATTCCCGCCGCTTTGCCAAAAACCACGCCGAGGACCAGCTGCCTGAGAGTGTTCGCGGGGTCTTTCTCCGTTAAATCAAGCAAGATCTCCAAGCATTTCTCGTAGGCTTTCAGGGCTTGATCCAAGTTCAACAGCTCCGCTTCAATATCCCCGAAATCGTTCCAGCTCACGGACAGGTTCTCTAGCAAGACGGCGTCATCGGGGTCTTTCGCAGTCAATTCGAGCATAATCGCCAAGAATTTTTCGCAAGCGTCTCGCGCCAAGTTCAGGTTCCCCCGTCCTTTTTCGATATCTCCAACTATGCACCAGCGCAGGCCGAGATCATGCAGCCAGTCGGTGTTCGCGGGGTCTTTTGCTGTCAATTCGAGCATAATCGCCAGCGCTTTCTCGTAGGCGTCCCGCGCCTGATCCAGGTTCTCCCACTTTTTTTCGATATCCCCGATCTTGCTCCAGCTTTCGCCGAGATCCCACAACCATTCGGTGTTCTCCGGATGCGCTTCCACAAGCTCTTCGATAACGGAACGCTGCCTTTGAAGCATCCATCGCGCCCATCCCGTATCCCTGCGTTTGCTGTCGTAATTACAACGATTATGAAGGAAGTCGGCTAAGGCGTGTTTTGCCTCCGGCTGCGTTTCTGACTTCAGAAAACGATCCACGATACCTTTGAATCCTGTTTCGTAATCTTCTGACCAATGTGCGATCACATAGCTCAGCAGATCGGCAATGACTGTTTCCGGAAGCCTTGCCTTCTCCTCTCCCGAAAAGCTTTTCTGGAACAATTCAAGCAACCGGTCGCGGATCGTCTTGTACTTCAACGGTTTCTTACTAGAAGCGTACAGATGAATCCCCAGGTTTTCTATCACGTAATCTAGGGGCTCTTTCCAATCGTGCTTTTTTTGAAGGTAATCCCAGCCATAGTCGGCAAGCATTCGGTGGCCTTTTTCCGGTTCGATTTCGTAGATGTCGGGCTGTAACCCTCCTTGTTCCCAAGTTAGCCATGTCCTCACGATGGTGTGGTAGAAGCACACCGTCTCTGTCTTTTCTTCGTATAGAACCAGAGGGTCTACCGCGCGCAAGCATTTTTCGAATTCGGTTTTCTTCATCCCCGTGATTTTCCGAATCAGATCGGCTTCCAATGGCTCGACCGCTGCGCACATCAGCGATAAAACATCTCTGGTACGGTCATCGAGTCCCTGAGGAAAACGCACGCTGAAGAATCGGTTGAGGTATCCGTTCATCCCCTCTGGGAACTTCTTGGGTGAACGAAGCATTCGGGGGTCTCTCTCGATGTCATCGCACATAAGCTCGCAATACAAAAAGCTACCCCCTGCCCTGTTTACCAGTGTCTCCAAAATGTTTTCCCGCTTTTGTTCTGGGAGTAAGCCGGAAAGTCTTTTCTCGTAGTAAGCTCTGAAATCTGCCCTTTGGTTTTCTTCAATATACAGATCGACCTGGATCGGGGTGCCTTTATATAGTAAAAGGATTAGGAGTTCACATCGAGAGGTGATGATCCACCGTATCCAGGCGGGTGTCTTATTTTGTAGTTCACGGTCTCGGATCAGCTGAGCCATTTCGTGTTTTATCTCCAGACCCTCATCATCGTCGGGCCCGTCGATCACCAAGGTCACAGGTTGGGTGAACAGGTCCTTTCGTTGAACTTTCAGGTGCGTGAAAGGGTCGATAATCAGTTCTTCGAAAAGTTTTCGAGGTTCGATCATTGGATTCGAGTACCGTTTTTCTTTTTTGAAGACCTTGTCTTTGAGTATTTGTCCATAGTCTTCCAGACAAAAAGCGAGTTGACACGCGATTGAACAGATGATCCGATTGATGTTGGGTTTTTCCTCATCGTTTCGGTCACAAAAGTGAATCGCCTGGATGAACTCGGGCATTTCTCGGACCAACCACGCGGCGATCGCGCTCCTTCCTGTTCCCGGCTCCCCCCAAATGCGGAAAATCCTTGAAGCGTTAGGGTTCGCCGCCCACTCTTTGGCCTTTTCCAACGCCCATTCTCTTCCGGTGAAGCAGTCGAGCGCGGTGAGCTTTTTCCAGTCGAATGCCATAGGCCTCAGGATTCTTTCGAGCTCGGCGCGTTCGTCCGGAATGGGGATGGGTTTCCGCCGCTCGAGGATGGCTTGGATCTCTTTCAGATGGTCCAGGTAGCGTTCTTCCTTTTCTTTGATCGGGATACAGTCGTCGATTGGGTAGTAGTGGATGTGGTAAATGCTGAGCGGTGGTTTACAGGGTTTGACCATCAGAGGAAGTAAAGCGTCGCTGGAGTGGTGAACCGCCCAGGTTACTTCGTTGAGGCAAAAGTTCTGACCCTGCCGAACCGAAGATGGGGTCATAAGATAGATGAACCATCCCCCATCTTTCAGGCGCTGCAGCCCTTCATTCTGCGTAGCGTCCCATTGGCCCCCGGCGGTGATTTGGTCGGCGCCTATAAAAACTTCGTAACCGAGATATTCCAGGTCTTCTTTCAATCGCTGCGCCACTTCCGGCAGCTCGTGAGGGCTGTAACTAATGTAAACGTATTTGCCTTCGCTCGCATCTTGGTGGGTCATGAGTGTCCCCCTTTCTATCTTGAAGAACCCGAATGTATTAAAGAAATTTCGCGCTCAAACGGGTTTTTGTGTTCATTTTCGTTTCAAGAGATTTTTATCGATTTATCCGAAGGCGTCTTGACTCGGTTCGTTTGCTATACTCTCTTACGGTGGAGCGCCTATTCTGATCTATCTTAAAAGAGCAAATATGAAACGGTTAGATCTACTCGCCTATTCGTTTTCAGCGGATTTAATTTCGTGTGTTCCCCCGGATTTTGGTATATGGAGGCAATTTTGATTTTTCGACGGCTTTTTTCCCGATGTTTCCTAATAACTCTTGATATTTCCCGAAGGTCGCATCGTCCTTTTTCTTCTCTTCATCTGGAAGCTCTTCGAAAACCACAAGAGATTTATGTACTTTGGCGATATCCCTTAGTTTTTTCCAGTCCATCGGTTCCTCTCTTTCGCAGGACTCAGAACCTGAAATTCGGACTATTTCCTTCAGAGTGTCGTCCTGGTTTTCTAAATAACGGTACCCATTGAGTATTTTCCGCGCTGCCCATCTATTATGTTCAAGTTTCCGAAAATTATCATCATACAGATCAGGGCTCACTTCTGCTTCCTTGATGCCATTATCGACCACTACAAATCCCGCCTGGTTTAGTTTGTAGTATAAATGTCGCGCAGGATACCTGTTTTCTTCTTTGAAGTAGTCGGTTAATTTGGCCCACTTGATATCAAGTATATCTGCTTGTTCTGGGGGTAACTTTAAGTACTCATTATGCATCGCCTTGGCCAATTTGTCGTTAGTTTCAATGTTTTCGAAAATCTGTGGTAACGTTAATGCTTCTGAGCAATCGTAGCCGCGAATTTTCAAGGCGCGCTCGTATTGATTGACTCTCGTATCGTTCTTAAGTAACGTAAAAACGGTATCCCGATTCTCCTGAGAAAAATAATAAATCAGAGGATCGTCGATACCATTTCTTGCCCGAAGGTAGTAATTTCTTAGTTCTCTGCAGGTTTGAAGGTTTTCGAGAACGGAATCTAATGTAGTTATCACAAGAAATGCCCTGTCCAGGATATGGTGTTCCTCTTTCTTACGTTCGTGTTTTGTTTTACTTTCCTCTTCGTTTTTGAAGGCAACATCGAGCCTCATAAAGTCCACCTTCTCTAGTGGATACAGGGAAATATCATTTAGGAGGCAGAAATCAGGGTATTTTTGGTAGAATGAACGAACTTTTTCTTCGACGTTATCATCCAAAATAACGATCTTTTTGCGCTCAATCCCTAAGAAATGGAACATCATAGCAATTTCGAGGAGGCAGTGTTCTCCAAACTCGGTTAACCCCGCGAGCACGATAGGCAGATCTTGACCAGAAGTCGTGAGTTTTTTCCCGGACAAGTAACGACTGATTAGCTCTTGCGCGATCTCATCAATGAAGAAGGAGGCGTGAATGAAATGGAAGTTTATCGCTCGTAAATCCAAACCCTTCGACGGGTCTTCTCCTTTGTTCTCTTTGAACCACTGCAAGTTCTCAGGCTTTGAAAGATGAATCAGTACTGTGGTTTTTCGCGAGTTTTTTACATTTTGATCCACTTCTTTTTCGTTCGAATCCTGCTTAACGTAAGGGCATAGTTCTTCTATCCGCGAAACCAAAGACATATTCTCGATATCGTCGCCGAGGTGGACAAAAATACCCTGGGTATTCCTGAACTTGATCCGTTTCAAGAAGCGTAGATCCCCGAAGTTTTCCTTGAAAATCAGAACGTTTTTGTCTGGAGTAATGGAAATATCCTGGGTTTTTCCGGGCCCGGCTCGTTTCAGAAAACGTAGATTCTGGAGGTTTTCCTTGGCAATATGAACGTTTTTGTCCGAAGTTAGAGTGCTCATCGGGTTTGTATCTATAAAAATCGCGCACTTTTTCTTCTTCAAATACCCCGATTTAGCGTTCTCCATCTGAATTTTCCTTACAAGTAAAGCGACGTTAGAGTCTACCCCGAAAAACAACGTCGGTTTACGGGAAAAGAAGAGGACCAAGTATTTTATCTCTTTCGAAAAGACGGCGCCGAACTCTTCGAGTAAGGCGAAAATTCCAAAAACAACAATGAGAGGTCCGGCTATCCTTAAAATTTCTAAGCTTATCGGGATTTGAGCGCGAGGTTGTTTGTCTATGGGGAAATTGGCGTTGGCAATAGGAGTCTGCAATGCGGAATAGAAGTTATCGAAAAACCCGGATTCTATACCGAGATTTGTGTAATACGCATTCCAGGCCCGAATCCCCGCAATTAAAACAGAAAAGAGTAATAAAAGAATGAATAGCCATCGATTTCTTAGGATGAACGAGAAGATTTTCATTTTTGGCCCTCCTAAAAAGCGTTTTGATTTGCTAGCCATTATTAACGCGACTTCATTTAATCGAGTTATCGTCATAGGTTTGAGCGGAGTGGTAGAGAAACTCGATTCTATCGTATTCATAGGGTCCGTCTAATGATTCGGGGCGCTCAACTCTGTCAGGTTAATGATCCCAGACACAATAACTCATGAAAAAGGCGACCAAAAAGGCCAAAAAGAACAGCTATGGCTTTTCGACCATCAGAAATCCTTAGCCAATTTTGCATTGAAAAAGCATACCGAAAACGCGCCTAGACGATTTCGTTTATCGATCGATGGATAAGCGGTTCAATAAAGTATTCAGGTCACGATGTTGGGCCCCGGCATCCACAAGGGATTTCGCGATCTGAGCCGCCTCGACGTGGTACGCCTGTTTTTCAACCTCGTTCTCGGACACTTGATAGAGGTCTAAAAGGGCAAACGCCAATTCAATAGTCGAGTCTACCATATCGGGCGCTTTCGCTACCAGGGTTCTTAAAATATCCAACACCTGAAGAAAGCATTCTTTCGAACGCGGAAACTCTCCCTTTTGTTGATAGAGTTTTCCGATTCCACTCAAAGATATCGAGTAATCCAGCTGCCAGCGTAGGTTCTCGGGGTCTTTCTCCGTCAATTCAAGCCTGATCGCCAGCGATTTGTTGTATGCTTCCAGCGCACGGTCTATGTTCCCCCGCTTCGCTTCGACATCTGCGATATTGTTCCAGCTCACGCCGAGGTACCGCTTCCAGTCGGTGTTTGTTGGGGCTATCTCCGCCAGTTCAAGCATAATATTTTGTTGTTTTTCGTAAGCGACTAGTGCTTGGTCCAGGTTCTCCCGCGCCGCTTCGATATCCCCGATTTTATTCCAGCTCACGCCGAGGTCTTTCTTTCTAATGGCGTTCGTTGGGTCTATCTCCGACAATTCGAGCCTAATCGCCAGGGCTTTCTCGTAGGCGTCCCGCGCCTGTGAGAGGTTCCCCCGTTTTGCTTCGATATCCCCGATATTGTTCCAGCTCGCGCTTAAGTCCCGTAGCCAGTCGGTGTTCGTGGGGTCTATCTTCGTCAGTTTGAGTATGATCGCCAAGTCTTTCTCGTAGGCGTCCAGCGCCTGTGAGAGGTTCCCCCGCGTCGCTTCGATATCCCCGATCCTGGTCCAGCTCAGGCTTAACTCTCGCTTCCAGTGAGTATTCGCAGGGTCTTTTGCTGCCAATCCGTGCATAATTGCCAGCGCTTTCTCGTAGGCGTCCCGCGCCTGTGGCAGGTTCCCCTGCGTTTCTTCGATATCCCCAATCTTACTCCAGCTCACGCCGAGGTTCCGTTGCCATTTGGTGTTTGTGGGGTCTTTCGTTGCCAATTCGAGCATAATCGCCAGATCTTTCTCGTAAGCGTCCCGCGCCTGTTTCAGGTTCCCCCGTTTCTCTTCGATATCCCCGATCCTGTTCAAGTTTGCACTTAAGTTATGTAGCCAGCCGGTGTTCGCGGGGTCCTTCTCCGTCAGTTCGCGCATAATCTCCAGGGCTTTCTCGTAGGCGTCATGCGCCTGTGAGAGGTTCCCCTGAACCTCTTCGCTATTCCCGATCCTGTTCCAGCTCACGCCGAGGCGCCAATGCCAGTCGGTGTTCGTTGGGTCTTTCGCTGTCAATTCGAGCATAATCGCCAGGGCTTTCTCGTAGGCGTCCCGCGCCTGTGAGAGGTTCCCCCGTTTTGCTTCGATATCCCCGAACGTTTTCCAGCTCACGCCGAGGAGCCAATGCCATTCGGTGTTCGTTGGGTCTTTCGCTGTCAGTTCGAGCATGATTGCCAAGGCTTTCTCGTAAGCGTCCCGCGCCTGCGAGAGGTTCCCCCGTTTCGCTTCGATATCCGCTATCTTGCTCCAACTCACGCTTAAATCATGTAGCCAGCCGGTGTTCGAGGGGTCCTTCTCCGTCAGTTCGCGCATAATCTCCAGGGCTTTCTCGTAGGCGTCCCGCGCCTGTGAGAGGTTCCCCCGTGCCGCTTCGATATCCCCGATCCTGTTCCAGCTCACGGCCAGGTCCCGTTGCCATTTGGTGTTTGTGGGGTCTTTCGTTGCCAATTCGAGCATAATCGCCAAGGCTTTCTCGTAGGCGTCCCGCGCCTGTGAGAGGTTCCCCAGCGCCGCTTCGCTAACCCCGATATTGTTCCAGCTTACGCTTAAGTCACGTAGCCACCCAGTGTTCGCGGGGTCTTTCTTCGTCAGCTCGAGCATAATTGCCAGATATTTCTCGTAGGCGTCATGCGCCTGTGAGAGGTTCCCCTGAGCCTCTTCGCTATTCCCGATCCTGTTCCAGCTCACGCCGAGGTGCCAATGCCAGTCGGTGTTCGTTGGGTCTTTCGCTGTCAATTCGAGCATAATCGCCAGGGCTTTCTCGTAGGCGTCCCGCGCCTGTGAGAGGTTCCCCCTCGCTTTTTCGATATCCCCGATCTTGATCCAGCTTACGCCGATACCCTGCTTCCAAAGGGTGTTTGTGGGGTCTTTCGCTGTCAATTCGAGCATAAGCGCCAAGTCTTTTTCGTAGGCGTCCCGCGCCTGTGAGAGGTTCCCCCGCGCCGCTTCGATATCCCCGATCTTGCTCCAGCTCACACTCAGGTCCCGCAGCCAGTCTATGTTTTCCGGATACGCGTCGACTAGTTTTTCCAGGACGAGATGCTGCCTTTGGAGCATCCATCGAGCCCATTCCGCGTTCCCGTGTTCGATGTCGTAATCATAACGATTATGAAGGAAGTCGGTTAAGGCGTGTTTTGCTTTCGCGTCCGTTTCTATCTCCAGAAAATGATCCACGATACCTTTGAATCCGGTTTCTTCCGATTCTTTATAGCGCGCGACTACATAGGTCAGAAGGGCGTCGATGATTTCTTCCGGAAGGCTTTCCACCCTCTCTCCCGCGAAGCTTTTCTTGAACAATTCAACCAACCGGTCGCGAACCGCCACATCCTTCTCCTGTTCCTTACTAGAAGCGTATAGGTGAATCCCCAGGTTTTCTATCGCGTAATCCAGGGGCTCTTCCCATCTCTGCGCTCTTTGAAGGTACTCCCAGCCATAGTCGGCAAGCATCCGGTGACCTTCTTCCGGTTCGATTTCGTAGATGTCGGGTTGCGATCCCTCCAGTTCCCCCGTGAGCCATTCCGGGACGGATGCGTGGTAAAAACGCAGGGTGTCTGTCTTTTCTTCGTTTTGAATCAGAGAGCCTACCGCGCGTAACCAGTTTTTCAATTCCGGTTTCTTCATCCCTGTGATCTTCCGAATCAGGTCTGATTTCAATGGCTCGACCGCCGCGCACATCAGCGATAAAATCTCTATGGTACGGTCATCGAACCCCTGAGGAAAATGTGCGCTGAAGAATCGGCTGAGGTATCCGTTCATCCCTACTGGAAACTTTTCGGGTGAACGAAGCATCCCGGGGTTTCTCACGATGTCATCGCACATAAGCTCGCAGTACAAAAAGCTTCTCTCTGCCCTGTTCACCAGCGTCTCCAGAAGGTATTCCTTCATTGGTTCTTTGTGTAAATCGGAAAGTCGTTTCTCGTAGTAGGCTCTGAAATCTGCCCTTTGGTTTTCCTCTTCATCCAGATCGATCTGGATCGGGGTGCCTTGAAGCTGGAACGTGATCAAGGGTTCATTCCGCGAGGTGATAATCCACCGTATCCAGGTGGGCATCGCTTTTTGGAGTTCCGGGTCTCCGATCAATCGGGCCAGTTCGTTTTCCCTTCCAGGAACCCCCGCTTCGTCGAGCCCGTCGATGAGGATGACGATCTGTTGATTTTCGTTTCTTTGTGTTCTTGATACACGAACCAAAGGGTCCGCGATCAGTTCTTCGAAAAGTACTCGGGGTTGGATCACGGGATTCAAGTACTGTTTTTCATCTTTGAAGACCTTGTCTTTGAGTTCACGTCCATAGTCTTCCAGACAAAAAGCGAGTTGACATGCGATCGAATGAATGATCCGATTGACGTTGGATTTGTCCGTGTTGTTCCGGTCACAAAAGTGAATCGCGCGGATGGAGTCGGGTATTTCCCGGACCAACCATGCGGCGATCGCGCTCTTTCCAGTCCCGGGCCCCCCGCCGATACGGAAAATCCTCGGGGCGTTCGGCGCTTGAAGCCACTTTTTGACTCCGTCTAAGACCCATTCTCTGCCCATAAATCGATCGAGAACAGCGAGTCTCTTGGGTTCGAACTCCATAGGTTGTAGGATTTGTTTGAGTCTGATGCGCTCGTCCTGAACGGGAACGGTTTTCTTCCGCGAGAGAAAGGCCTCGATTTCCTTTAAATGTTCCCGGTAGCGCTCTTCCTTTTCTTCGATGGGTATGGCGTCATCGATGGGATAGTACTGGATGGTATAAATGGTTAACGGAGGCTCGCAGGATACGAGGCGCAAGGGGAGTATCGCATCGCGGGTGTGATAACTTGCCCAGGTTACTTCGTTGAGGCAGAAATTATGGCTCTGCCGAACTGAGGAAGGAGTCATAAGAAATACGAACCATCCCCCATCTTTCAGACGCTGTAACCCTTCATTCAGCGTAGCATCCCAATGGCCCCCGGCGGCGATTCGGTCGATGTCTAGAAAGACTTCGTACCCAAGAGCTTCCAGATCCGTTTTCAATCTCCGGGCCACTTCCGGCAGCTCGTGATGGCTGTAGCTGATGAAGACGTATTTGTTTCTCTCATTACTTTGATTCGGCATAAATATCACTCCCGTTTTATTTGTAAAGCAAAACGGTAGCAGGTCTTTGAGCACGTACCTTGCCCGTTTAAGTCCCGAAAATCTAACGGTTTGGTCCGAATGCCTATCAACTCCGCATTCCACATTCTTTCCTTATCACCCGCTCTTCGTTGTGTAATAAGATAGGCCCTTCACCGATCCTCCGCACCGGACAACAAAATCTCATTTCAGTTTCTATGGAAATAATGACAATTATCGCATAGGACATAGCGTTTTTCAATACGATGTGTGAGCATAATATCGAGCGTGACCAAAATTAGAAAGAAGAAGAAGGGAAAAAACAGCCTCCAAAGGAGCCATCATTTGAGCTCTTTTGACCCTTCACGGGGGTGAAGAAGTGTATTTTTCATCCGCGTGAAAAACCTGCCAACTTGAAAGTTGGCGTTTCCAAGAATCTTCTCTCCGCGCTCTCTGTGTCCTCTGTGCGAACTCTGTTTTTCAAGACAGGTACAAAAGCGTATCGCGCCGTCGCGAGAAAAAGGGGCGCTTACGCCGCGATGGCTACACAGGCTAAAAATCGCGCGATCGATTCTGGACTTGTTTCTTGATGGCTCCTCATAATTTAACACACACCAATACGAAAGTCGCTTAATTATGCAAGGCGCTTGTTTCGTGATATAATCCAAGTGTTGCATTAAGTAGGATGTTGACGAATTTACGCGATGAGGACAACGATAAAACGTAGAATCGTAATGTCAAACGGTAATACTCGATAGTTTAGGGGTTTCTTTGATTAAGTCGCGAATCCTCTGTGGAGGTAGGTGATATCCTTGAATGGCGACGAAAAGGGAAGGGTCATTTATCCTGACGACGTGAACGTCCTTCTTTCTTATCAAATCGGCCTTACACCCGGCCAGGCTTTCGATGAAGCAAAATGCGACTCCTACGTTAAGATGGGTATTTCTTTCCCCGAATACGTAAACCCTATCGTAAGGTACGAATGGAATGGTACCGAACAGAGACTGTCCGTGTTTGAACTGAACGCTTCTCATAAATCCCTCAATGAGATTATTTCGGAAAGAAAGCTGAGTTCCTCCGAAGTACTTCAAATCATTAAAGGGCTCAATCAGATTTTATTCGCGCTTCACGTTCACGGGTTGTTCCATATGAATATCGAAGCCTCCAATGTGCTGCTTGTTGACGAAGCGCCGATCCGACTTTTACTAACGGCCCCGCGGTTGATCTACGAAGATGGAAAAGAACGACTGGGAGACGATGCGAAAAGACGTGTGGATTACATTCAAATGGGCCTTCTTTTACTGAATCTTTTAGGCGTCAGTACAGACCATCCTAAAGCGCCGTTGGAATTGCTGAATTGGGTTGAAGCTCAAAGCTTCCAGGTACTTGAGGAGCGCGCTGGGGCCTTGGACGCCTTAATTGCCGGAATCCTCGACGTGAACCATGAGCGGGCTTGGGGGTATGATCAAATAAGACTCTGGACGGAACAGGTTATAGATAAAGACGATGTTCTTCTCGTTCCTTTTTTTGTGAGGGATGTGCGGTATGACTCTTTGGCGCAGGTTTCTAAAGCGATCGCAGAAGAAGTTATCTCCTGGAAACAGGCGCGTACATTAATCCTAACCGAAGAATTCAAGGAACGCGTTTCATTATCTTGCAACCGAATAGACCAGAGAAAGTTTTCAAGCGCCTTGTATGCAGCTTATGCGGACGATGCCGAAAGGCTGGATCATTTTCTGCTTCTTTTCCTTGAAACAGACGACTTTTCGCCGTACGGAAAACGAGTAGACGTCGCATACCTTCTGGAACTCATCGAAAATGCGCTCAATGGAGCTTCAATCGATAAACGGGGCAAGCTCCTTCTGCAAAAGATTAAAAAGGGTAGTTTAAGCAAGATGGCGCTTACCCATTCGCTGGAAAAAGACAAGCGGTTCGAAGTCGTTGATCATTTACACCTCGTGGAGGCACTGTATAACGCAAGCTCAGAAGCTTCCTCGTTCGTAATTATGAAAAAGGCATTGGAAATTTCGATGAACCCAAAAGCGTGGATGATTCCTGACAGCATCGATCGACCGAATCTCTTTCGCTTTATTGAGGATTACGCTTCTGAAATAGAGCTGATTCCGAGTGAAAGGGATTATGCGCAGTTTTTGAATGATTTCCTTATTCCTTCAGTGTACGATACGGAAGGAAAGGTCCGTTCCCTTCCTCTGAAAGAATACCGGGCGTTCTTATCTTTTTTTCAGGAATACCAAAAAAACCCCTTGCTGAAGCGGGATTTCGAAGAGATTTGCGAAACTTGGTACGTGCCAAAATGCGTATCTGAATTACCTCTGGAATCTCCAAGCGTCTTTGTTGATCTTGTGAAAATTGTGGGGAATATCTGGGACGCGAAAGCTTTTTTTACGGAAGCTCAATTGTCCGCAACAGAGTACCGCTCAATGGAACCCGAAGTCTTCGCCGCCCTTTCCATCGACGAGTTTTCGACCATGGCGAACACGATCTCTTTAGGCTTAACCAGACGGTTTATCAGGAAATGCGCGAGGGTTATGCGCAACATCCGACCTGCTATTAGCGATAGAGACCCTTTAGCCCTTCTATTGGAGCAGAAGCTGTCATTACTACTTACGCCATCGGAGGCTGTAACAAAAACCGATAAGGAAATAGTAGAAAGAACTATCCGCCTTTCTACTTTTTTTCCTTTTACCGAGACTTTGCTTTTTTTTCTCGATTTTTGGATACGAAAAAGCCTGATTTGGGTTTTCGCTTCCGGTTTGGTGTCGGGAAGCATCTGCGCTTCGATCTCGGGCGGTAAGAGCTATTGGAACTATGTTATAATTTTCGGGGTAATCATCGAAATTGCCATAATCTTCTTTCAGATCAAGGGGCTCACCTCTTGGCCAGACTGGGTTTTCGGCTTAGGACCAGTGGGCGGGTTTGCTGTCGCCACATTGATCATGTCGCTAAAATATTTCCCCGTGTTTAAGCTGGGCTTTCTTTGGGTTTTTGGCTTCGGGAGCCTTTTCACTTTCGTATACTCATTGATAAGGACGAGAAGTCAGGGTTTTCGATTACTGTTCCCGAAAACACGTCGAATTATTACGAGCGATTATGCGATTTCCCCCCCTTAGGAGGTAAAAAAAAGATGGGTATAAGAAGCAGACGGTCACTGCAAGACGACCCTTTCCCGTTGAAAAACGTTGTATGGGCGGACTTACCCTTTAATGACAATGAACATAGCGCCATATTTAAATCAGTTTTCAGGGGGATAGTGGAAAAATCACATATTTCCTCAATAGATGCGCGTTACCTGTTGTTCTATCCCTGGTTCTTCACGACCTATAAGCATAAACGGTTCCTTCAAATGTTAGGCGAACGCTGGATACCGGAACTATTCCAACTAGATTTCGTTCAAACGGAGTTTTCGCCCAACGCCAGTTATGAAAGAATTATGAGGTATTTCGAACATTTTGATTGGCGATATGTCGATGGTGAACTGTTGCAAAATCCTACTCAGGCAATAAAAACTAAAGAGGAGTTTGCGCCGGAAGAACTGGATGAAGCTCTCAAAACCTTCCTTTCCGGAGAAAAAAGAATGATCCGCGAACTCGTGTTCAAACCGAAAAAGGGGATTCAGTATTACCAGGCGCTTCAAAGCGCAAAGGACTGTTTTAAAGTTAGCCTCATCAATTCTTCAGATTCCAAGAGTAAGTATAATGAGGGACTTTCATCCTTTTTCGACGAATTATATATTTACGCCAAAAACGGGAAGCGTCTTTTCGAGGGTTTGATCCAAGAGTTAGAAGGTATTACTTCCGGAGAAAACGGTGGATTGGCCGCGGATATGATTGACTTTGAAAACCATCATCAGTTCCTTAAAGTGGATTGGATCAGCTATTTTAGAGAAAGCTTGAGCAGCTTAGTCGCAGAAGCGCTAGAAAATCGGAAAGAAATGAATACCGGCATTTTACGGAAAGCAAACGATTTAGCCATATCGAATTGTTTGCTGAATGATACAGTTTCTTCCAAATACCTTTGCTCACTCTTTGACCCGGAAAAAGATATAATAAAAGCGCTCGGATTGGAAGATAGAGCCGTTCATTCTGTGGTCGTGTCTTCTGAGCTGCTAAAAGAGAAGGTTAATGCGCTGCTCCCTGGAATTCCGGTTAACGTGTCGCTTTCCAGAGCCGCAGCTTTTATCGTTTTTCTCGTGACTGAAAACCCAGCGCTTGCATTTCAGGTTAGACCAGCAGAGTTATGGGATCGCGTAAGCAATATGGATCCGAGAATCGTGAATTTGCAGGATGCCCCTCCTGTTGGAGGAAACTTGTTCGAAACGATGTGCAACCGAATAAAGGGACAAAAACCATTCGAAGAGAGAAAGATGGAGCCAGAGAAAGCCTATTTTGCCATCGGCGATATTCACGGCGACAAGACAACGCTATTGAAAATACTATTTTCGATTTATATGGGACGGAATCCCGAGCAGGTGGTTATATTCTTCCTTGGGGATTACGTTGATCGGGGCGCGAAGGATACTTATGTGTTGAGCATTGTTTTTTCCTTGTACCTGACTTTTCCAGACAACATCGTTCTTCTGAAAGGGAACCACGAACATTATCTTGTTGACCAAGGAAGGATTCGACCAACGTTTCAGCCCTCTCATTTTTATAACGACTACTACGATGTATTGGAAGAGCACGGGATGGCCCGACTCGTATTTATCGATCTCTTTGGGTCTTTAAAAACCTATGCGATTCTCGAAAATCCCCTCCGCAAAGAAAAAATCCTGTTAGCGCACGCGGGGATTCCGGATTCAGTCTACGTTCGAAACGTACAAAGGTTTGAGGAAACGCTCAGTCTAAGTTCCCAGCTCCAGCAACAATTTTCTTTGGCCTATTCGGCCGAAAGCAATTTTCTATGGCGTGACCCTTCAGATGTTTCTTTTAACGATGGAACCCCGAGGTACGTTTTTACTTACGAAGAGTTTTATTTCCTGATGAAACGATTCGGGATAAACAGAATGATTCGCTCTCACGAATACGATTCTGAAACGCGAGAAGGGGGAAATCGAGGATATCGTATACACTTCGAAAAGTATCCGGGAAGCGTTATAACCATTTTCTCGACCGGCGGCGATAGTGAAGACACACATTATACTGAAGTATCCAAACCAAGTTTTGCTCAGATATTGAACGACGGTACTATAAAAGTACTTACCTTATAAGCTGAAAAGGAGGAAAAACGATGTCAAGCGATTTTTCATTGCAACCGAAAGCACGAGTGAAAGTCCAGGGAAAAGCCGATATTGTCATCCTGTGTGATAGTACGGGATCGATGTCACCAACCCGGGATGGGCTTTTGCGGAACCTGAATACATTTCTGGAATCATTGGGAAAAACTCAAACCAAATCGCAAGCCCCTCTGGATTGGAGGATTCGGTTTAACATTTTTCGCGATATCGATGTGGACGCTGAAGCAATGGACTTCTCGGGGAATTGGATGACTAAAGAAGAAGAGATAAAAAACGTTATTCAATCCAAGTTTATTCCCGATGGAGGAGGCGACGAACCTGAATCGACTCTGGACGCTATATTAAAAGCTGTCATAGAAACGGATTGGGGGGAATCGAGAACCCGCGTTTTAATCGTTTTTACGGATGCGACGACGAAACCTCTATCTTCGGATCCAGCCAGAGGAGTACATCGAATCGCTCAGGAAATACTTTCGAAACGAGTCTATACTTTCCTTTTTGCGCCAAAAGACCCTCAATATGAAGAGTTAGCCAAAATAGCCACACGAGCAGGCAAAGCGAGGATGGATTACGATAGTTCCATTTCGTTTGGCGCGGGCTTGGCTGATATCGATTGGAAAGGTATCCTTACAAAAGTTGGCAAAACCGTTTCTATGGATTCTATCAGCGGCCCGGAAAAATCTTAGAGGAAACGCTCGTCATTATGTCTCCAGGCGAAAGCATTCTTGGGTACACAATCGTCGAGTGTTTAAGCGAAGGCGCCTTTTGCAAGTCATATAGAGCGGATAGAGGCGGGAGCGTTTTTTTTCTTAAAGTATACTTCCCTTTCGAAAACGCCCGAGAAACGACGCAGTTCAAAAACAACCAGGACCAGCTCGCCAAGCTTCTTAAAGACTATCCATATTGTGAGAAAGTCGTAGAAACTACCAAGCTTCCTAACGGTCAGATCGTTCAGGCTAAAGAGTTTATTAATGGGAAAGACCTCTCTGTCGTGCTTGAAGGGGTTTCATCCGCAAAAGCTTTGCTTGAATACGCGATTCAAATGTCCAGGAACGTTTTAGAACTTCATAATCGGAGAATCGTCCATTCCGACCTGAAACCTCAACAATTTATGGTCAACAGTGTCGATAACTGCGTCTATGTTATCGATTTGGACTGGTCTTTCCCCGAAGGTAAAAGGCTGAAAACTGTTGGGACGGTTCTATACAAATCTCCTGAGCATTATGAAAAGAAAGAAATTACTCTCAAGTCAGATGTTTTTACTACCGGGATTATTCTTTACGAAATGTTGACTCGCGGCGGCCATCCTTTCCTTGAAGAAGGCGTCATATGCGATGACGACGTCATATGGAGAGCTATGAGATCTCGGAAACCCGTTCGCCCTCTTCACGAGGCCGTATCCTTTTGGACAAAAGAGCTGTCGAGCGTTTTGAATCGTATGCTCGCGATAGAACCCAATCTTAGGCCGGATATGAAAGAGGTCGTCAAGGCCTTGGAAGAAGAAAAAGAGAGACTTTTCACTGAGGTCCCCGTGTCAGTGGTCCTACAAGTGGAGGGTACTCACGCTTATTGCTATATAGATCAAGATATCGATTTTGACAGAGGGAAGGCGAGGGAATACTTCGAAGGGTTGAGAGACGCAGAAGGCGACCCCCTTTATTATTACTGGAACAAGGATGGAACGCCGTTGTTTCGTATCACGAAAGAGCGAGGAAAAGGGTGGTTTATCGAAGATGGGCTGGGGAGTCATAATTGGATCGAAATTAACGGGACCAAGCTTTGCGGGAAAACCCGAATAAAAAATGAGGACAAGCTCACTCTTATCTATCGGAAAACTGGAAAAGGAGTAGCAAACTTCTTAGTCAATCTTTAAAGGAGGTAAAAATGGCTGATTTCCAGTTACAGGAAAAGAAAAGGCCCATCGGAAAAGGTCGAGCCGACGTCATGTTCGTGATTGATCGTTCACGTTCGATGACGCCGGTTCTTGAAGGATTAATCGAGCATTTGGCTAGCTTCGTCCAAGCAATCGAATCGAACCCGAACCAACAATTAGATTGGAGAATCGGATTTGTGGCGCAAGACAACCGCGAATTCGTTTGCAAAGAGTTTTCGAACAGCGTTCGGGATTTGGTTTCCGCGCTGAAAACCGTCCGGTTAGGCGGCAATGAGGCCACAATGCTCGCCATCGATTACGCCTCTTCTGTCGAATGGCGGGAGGACGCTACGAGAATCGTTTCTATCTTTACGGACGAGCCGTTAAGAGGCGGTAACTATTATCGAGAATCTCGAGCGGCGATAGATGCTATGGCGGAAAAACTGAACCAAATCAAAGCCTATGTGTTTTTGTTTTCACCCGAAGATACGGATTACAAACGATTCTCTCAATTACTCCATCGTTCACAGGTCGACTTTAAGCAAGATTTTAGCGTAATTTCATTTGAACAATTACTTAAGAATATGGGCAAGACAGTTTCTCAAATGGCCTCGCAGCAAACTAAGAAAGCCGCCCCTCCATTAGTTTTTGCTAAACTTATCCGTGATTCGATAACAATAACCCATATTTGAGATCAGACAACGCTAACGTATGAATCGTATACGCGGTTCTGGAGCGTTGAATTATTGCTCGTTATATTTTTCAGTCGCAGCTCGTATTCCCTGGAATGATTAACGGGCCGGTTATTGATGGTTCGCTAAACCAGTGGCGATGCTCGACCTTTTTCTTTAAGGGTAAATACGCCGTCGCAGGAACCCTCGCGGAGCGGGCGAATCTGATGTGTACGATTGATAATCATGAGGTAGTGGCCATAGAACCTACCGAAAAATGAAAGGGACATTTTTCTCGCTCGGATGTGTGTCCCTCTTGATTCGCAAGTATAGGTTCTACCTCTATGTCGACGGGCGCAATGCATTTAATCAAGCCATTTCCGCAAAGCGTCGACGCTATCGAGCCGTTCCCAAGGGAAATCCTTGTCGTCGCGACCGAAGTGACCGTAAGTAGCCGTTTGCTTATAAATCGGTCTTCGAAGTTGCAGGTGCCGGATGATCGCGCCCGGGCGAAAATCGAAAGTCGCGCTGATCGCCTCGTGAAGCCGTTCATTCGTGATCCGTCCCGTTCCCATCGTGTCGAAATCGAAGGAAACGGGTTCTGCTCGCCCGATCGCGTAGGCGACTTGTATTAACAACTGGTCGGCTAACCCGGCGGCAACGACGTTTTTCGCGACGTATCGGGCCATGTAGTGCCCGGAACGGTCTACTTTGGTGGGGTCTTTCCCACTGAATGCCCCTCCGCCGTGAGGTACCCAGCCCCCATATGTATCGGCAATGATCTTCCTTCCGGTCAATCCCGTGTCAGCCAGTGGCCCTCCCAAGGTGAATAAACCTGCCCATGTCGGGTTTATCAATACGTCCTCGTCCTTTAAGGGCTGCTCGATCACCGCTTCGACCACTTCTTTACGGACCAGGTGGCGCAGCGCTGGTATCGTGATTTTGGGAGAGTGCTGTGTGGAAACGACGACTTTGGATATTTCAGGAGAGTCTCCATAGTCCCCGAATCGAACGGTGACCTGCGCTTTTCCGTCGGGAAGGAAAAAATCGCATCCGTCCTCTTTCCGGAGCCAAGCCAATCGGCGGGTCAATCGATGCGCCAGGACTATCGGAAGCGGCATTAGCGAGGTATGGAATGAGTCCCGGATCGCAAAGCCGAACATCATCCCCTGATCCCCAGCGCCCTCGAGGTTTTGGCCCTGCGCGTTCACACCTATGGCGATTTCCGGAGACTGCCCGACAATGTGCGCGATAATGCCGCACCGCTCATTATAATCGTTGAATGCATCGCCCACATAACCGATCTCCGTCAAGGTGGCTCTAACGATCTTTTCATAGTCCACTTCCGCGGTTGAGCTGATCTCTCCTGACAAAACTACGGCTTTAGACGTTAGCATCGTCTCGATCGCCACTCTTGCGTTTGGATCGGAGGCTAAATGCGCGTCGAGTATCGCATCTGAAATCAAGTCCGCCGCTTTGTCCGGATGTCCTTCCGTGACGCTTTCGCTCGTGAAATATCGATAGTTAGCGCTATGTGTGTTTTTCATACCAAAGCCTCCTTTGGCTTATCAGATGTTAATCTTTTTATATTACTCTTAACTATGACGCCGTTCGCTAGGTGTGACCGGCAACTATCACGTTATCGCGGCCTAAGTGGTTTTTTCGCCCCCGCGATCCGCCCTTTGTCCCTTTTACGCCGCGATGGGCTCGTACAAATGCGTATCGCGCCGCCGCTCGAAGATGGAACGCTTACGCCCCGATGATTATTTGGCTTAAAAATCGCGCGAGCGATTCTGCCTTGATTTCACGGATACACCTCACTGGACACACACGTTTTTTTCCTTCTTGTTTAAAAATTTCTCGGAACAACTTCATAAAGGCGCGGATTTAATGCCCACTGAAACGAGAAAACGAACTAATCGGGTTAGAATTTTCTTTTTTTGTGGTAAACGGCTTTTTCTTTAATGAGAGCCACCCTCGAACAGGTTTCCCGGCGTGGCTTTTCGCTCACGGGAAGAGTATACCATAAAAAACAGGAGAAGTCAATATTCAATTACCTAATTTCGTTTCGAAATTATGTGTTTCCTCAATAATCGCGCTCCTAACCTTAGAAAACTCGGTACAGCTTACTTGGAGCTGCCTTTCGGAAGGAGTGAAGCGATGTCGCACTCTTTTCCTGATACGATTGATTGAGTTTTTTGAAGGGCACGGCCGCCGGCTATTGTGTGGGTATCGCATCGAAGCGCAAGAAAAAAGAGGAAAGAGGGGGATGTGAAAATTGGCCCTCGAAGGAGCTAGTATTAGAGCTGATTTGCCCCTTCAAGAGGGATAATGAAATGTATTTTCCGTTCCTGTGAAAAACCTGCCAGTATAAAAGTTGGCGTTTCTAGAAGACGTGCCAAACTGAAGTTTGGCGTTCCAAGTCCAAAAGTACCGCGCCGTCGCGAAAAGAAGGGGCGCTTACGCCACGATGCTGCACCAGCGAACTCTCCCAGTGAAATGATAAAACCATCCCCAAAAAAAGTTTGGCGTTCCCAGGTTTTCCCAGAGAAACAAGCCGTTTGGAAGTCGGCGCCCACGAAATATCTTCAATCTTTTCTCTGTGTTCTCTGTGCCCTCTGTGCGAACCCTGTTTCCTTTCCAAAGCACGCCAACTTGAAATTTGGCGTTCCCAAGGCGCTCCCGGACGTTCACAAGTGCATCGCGCCGTCGCAAAAAGAAGGGGCGCTTACGCCACGATGCCTGTATGGGATTATCGCGGGGTAACCAACGGGACCCCGCGATACTGATGTAACCCCGCGATCAGCCCGTACAAAAGCGTATCGCGCCGTCGCGAAAAGAAGGGGCGCTTAGCCGCGATGCTTGTCCTCTCTGTGTTCTTCGCGCTCTCCGTGTGAACCCTCTTTTCTAAAGAAGAAAAGCTTACGCCTCGATGACTTCATAGATTAAAAAGTGCGCGATCGATTTTGGCCTTGTTTCTTGATTACACCTCATAGCTTGACACACACCCGGTCATTGGAATCGCGACGAATAGTCGTATAATATGGATATCGGTAATAAATTACCGCCTTTGCGAAGGACAGTCGCAACTGAATAAAAATGGCAAACGAATCGACGGGGTGAGAGAAGCAAGGTCCTCACGGCTGTAGAGGGGAAATAGGACGCTTTCAGAGAAACATCCGCGTTTCGCTGCTTTCCCGAATAGGGGCAAAAGAACGGACGATCACCCCGGTAGACGGTCGATTCTTAATCGTACTTCACGAGAAAGGGGAGAACCGAATATGACGTTATTCTTATTGCCAGGCGTAAACCTCAGGGTGGGTAGGCTTGAATTAGGGATAGGTTTTTTGAAATGGACAATGCAAATAAAAAAAGGGGCGGGACAGCATTTCAGCCCTGACTGGGATGAGTTGCCGAATCAAACGGGACGATTAAAAAAAGAGATCCGCCGCCTTGGAAAACAATTGGAAGGAGTCAACCCTGGCTTTGTGATAACCGTCAACGGAAAACGCAAAGGAATTTTCTCGGATTTCCTTTTTAAAAACATAGATAAGGTCGAAGAAAAAGAACTTTATGACATCCTGCGCGCGGCGACAGCGTTCGGCTCTATCGGCCCGGAGCGAAAGGGAAAGGCGTTGGGCTCTTTTCTCCAAACCCTAAGCTTCCTCAATCGTAGAGAAAGTAGGGCTATGACGACCTCGGGCTATCTGGCGCGGCTGATCCTCGAAATCATTCAGCCGTTATCGATCGAGAGTCTGTGCGACCTCTGCTCCGGCATGGGGATTCTCGGCGTCCAAGCTCTTTCGGAAAACCCGCTTCTTCGCTTCTACGGTCAGGAAATCGACGAAAAGAGCTATTTCCTGAGCGTGATCCATTTCGCCCTTTCGGGCTTTCAAAACGCCGAGTTGAGGTTTGGCGACATCTTGAAAAACCCGCTATTGAAAGAGGAAGGCGCTCTTCTCCAGTTCGACTCCGTCGCAGCGGACCTTCCCGCGAACCAATATATCGGTGATACGCGGGAGATGGCGTTTCCGCAGCGTTTCACGGAAGGATTCGGCAGGAACCTGTCGAGCGACTGGCTCTTCGTCGAACACGCGCTCCACGTTTTGAAACCAGGCGGCGTGGGCGTTGTCGTCCTCTCTACCCCCAGCCTGAACAAGGCCGGCGACAGCGCGGTGAGGCGGCGCTTGATTCGGCAAGACCTCGTCGAAGCTGTCATCGATCTTCCGGACACCATCGCCGATGCCTCGTCGCAGCCCCGGTCCGCGCTCGTGATTCGAAAAGGGAAACCCGCAGAAAGGACGGGAAAAGTTTTGATGATCGACGTTTACGGGCAGTTTTCGACAGGAAAGGATGGCGATGCCGGTCATTGGGTCGATAAGGCAGCTTCTATTTACCGGGAAGGAAAGGAGATTGCGGGAATTAGCGTTTGGCGCTCTGTCGAAGAAATAGAACGGAATGGCGCCCTTCTGGGCGCTTCAGGGTATGCGCTAGCCACTCATCCGGTAACGGAAGCCCATCCCTCCAAACCCCTAAAATCGCTCGCCGTGGCTGTCTTTCGAGGAATTCAGCTCAGCACGACCCAGCGCGAATCCGCCGCGAATCGGGAAGGGGAAGAGGTTTTCTTGCTCAACTCCGGAGATATCCTTGACGAGCGTGAATTCAGGGAGTTCCGGCCTGAAATAATACGGTTCTGGAACAGAAAGTGGACTCTCTACGCGTTAAAGGAGGGGGACCTTGTCATTTCCGCCCGCGGAACGATTATAAAGACGATGGTGATCCAGCCCGAACACCTGCCCGCGCTCGTCTCTTCGAATGTTCTGTGCGTGCGTTTGAAAGAAGGAGCGATCGATCCGTACTATCTTAAGGCCTTTTTGGACAGCCCTCGCGGTCAACTGATACTGAATAGCGTGCAAACAGGAAGGACCATCAAAGCGATAAACCCGAAAAGCTTGGAAACCGTTCAGATCCCCTGCCCTGGCCCTGATCGGCAAAAGCAAATCGGCGACGCTTACCGGAAAGCTCAGGAGGATTTCCGCCGCGGGCGGGAACGTTACGAAAACCAGTTAAGGGAGGTCTTCGCGACATTTGAAGAGTGATTCCGAAGCTTGTGTGACTTAACCAACGAAAAATAGGATTACTTTGGCAGATGCGGAAGCGAACTGAGAATAACGGGTAGCGACACTAAACCCCGTATTGCCTCCAAAAAATGAATTCCGGCGGAAAAGTTCGGGAAGAACCAATGACTAATGCCTAAGGAGCCGATTCGGGGCGTATCGAGAAACTGTTGTTAGGCGACAGGTTAGTGTGGGTCAAGCTATGGGGCGCAATCAAGAAACATGGCCAGATTCGACCGCGCGATTTTTAGTCCGCGTAGTCACCGCGGCGTAAGCGCCACTTCTTTACGCGGGGCCGACTTCCAGTCGGCCTGCCTCTCTGGGAACGCCAACTTTCTAGTTGGCATATTTTGAAAAAGAAAGACAGCAGAGCGTATCGCGTGACTTTGAGGGCTTCCGAAGTCAGCCCGCTGGTTACGCCGCGATGAACCTCTTAGTTATTTCACCCCATAACTTGACCCACACGGCAGGCTAGAGCCGTTGCTTCGGGCGGAGTGCGGAGAGCGCGAGTGTAAAACAGAATGTTTTCCTGATTTTTAGCTACACCATCTACCAAATTCCCGGAACAAGTTTCCTCTTTCGGGAAACATCGTGATTTAAAAGCCCTACCTGCGATGATTCTCGGGTTAACATATGAAGGTTTAGGGGTTCGCGAAGAAATGACCGCTTCTGACGCGTTTTTGAACACGGTACGCAACGTGAAATCCTTTGTGCTCCTTTCGCGGCTCCTGTTTCCGAAAAATCCTCTTCCCCGGTGAAAAGAAAGCTGAACCTTATCTTTCGCTCGGCGTTCACGACGACACTCAAGACACGGCTTTTAGGACGGATTATTTCGTAAGTAGTTAGGTATTTTATTACCTAATATCACTACTCAACTATAGAATTCTATTCCATATTGGTTGACAAAAATCGAATCGTATGGTATACTCTGGTTATCGATACGTTCGGAGACGTCTTATACTCCGTATTTCTGCGAGACGACTCTCGAAAGGGATCGACTTCGGATTTCTGCGCCATACAGATCGTTTTGAATACTGTCGTTTATCCTTGAATATCGCGAAAAAGGAGGGTTTGATGGAAGAACTCGAACTGACGCCCGCGCAAGCCAAAGAAGCCATACGTTTTTTCTTTGACCGAATGCCGTATTTGCCCATCCTTCTTTGCGGCCCGTCGGGCATCGGAAAAACCGATATCACCCGACAGATCGCCTCAGAAAACCAGTGGGAATATCTGGATATTCGACTGGCGGGGATGCTTCCGGAAGACCTGAGGGGATATCCGAAAGCCGAAACGTGGACCGATGTCGCAGCCAGAAGCAACTTGGGCATTCGAGGGGTCAGACGGCCGCAGATCGAGTATGTGCTGGTGGACAAACTCACCAGAGTCTTCGAAACGGAGGGGCCGGGGATTCTGGATTTTGAAGAACTCAACAGAGCTCATCCCGACACGCATCAACCCATTTTCCAGTTGATTGGTGACCGCGCGATGGATGGCCGCGTTATGGGAGGACAGTGGAGGATCATCGGTTCCATCAACCCCGAAGATGACAGGAACTATATGGTGAACGCCATGGATATGGCTTTCACCAGGAGATGGTTGACCATTCGTGTCAAGCCGGACGTCAACAGCTGGCTGGAATACGCCAAACAGAATTTCTTTCATCCCGCGGTGATTGAATACGTGAAAGCCAACCCATCGATGCTTTTTAAACCTTTAACCGAGCGCCTGACCCTTATGCCTGCCGTTTGGGAAAGAGCCAGCAAGCTCCTGTACTCGTTCAAAAGCTCGCAAGAGATTATGACCAAAGGCCTGATTCCCATCCAGTTGACTCTGGGCGTGTCGGTCGGCCTCGAAGTGCTGGATATGGCCTCTAAAAACGTTTGCGTTTCCATTACTCCGATGGATATTATTCGACATTACGCCTCAGACAAGGCTTTGCAAGGCGCCATCCGAGAAAAGGTCGAAGCCGGCCATATGAGCGAACTGGCTCGATTGGCCGATGCCCTGTCCCTTACGATGGAGGAGTGGAATATCAACACGATCCTATTCGCCCTGGACCTTCCCAATGACACCTGCCAAATGCTGATCAGTAGGCTTCGTTCAGAAGTTGTGGACTTTTCTGACCCCGAAATGAAACAGGCGCTGGCTAAGCTTTACCTTAAGATGGACACCTTCGAGATGGATGAGGCGATCTAATGGACCGACAGAATCTCACGCCATATCCCACTGGAAAAGAACTTGAAACGGCGATTCAGAATGGCATTAAGTCAGGCTGTTTTTACAGCTACATTCTCTCTTCGGTCGACCGCAGGATCGATGAAACGGCAGAAGTCGTCGCCCACGTCTCCTTGTGCCCGCATCGAGCGGAATGGACGCTGGTGGTCAACCCCATCCTCTTCACCGAAATCCTGGAAGCCCATCCTGATATAGATCGGGAAAGCATATTAAGAGCGATTTTGCTTCACGAGTACCTACATATTGCGCACGACCATTTTGAACGCGGTTTCGCCTTACAGGAAAAACACTCTCTCTTCGAGCGCAACATCGCGGCCGATCTGGCTGTGAACAGCACGCTAGAGGAATCGGATAAGAATGCGCTGTAAGAAATCGGGGGTCTTTTTCCGGCTCAGCCTCCTTTCAATTTCCCTGAGGGGTTGTCGATGGAGCAATACCTGGCCTTGCTGTCTTTAGGAAGCTTTGACGCCAAGATTTCGGATTCGAAGCTGGCGGGTTACGCAAAAACGATGAAAGAGCTCCAAGCCTTCTCCGATGCGCTTACCCAAACCGCGGGGAGCGAAAGTGTCTCTCTGAAGGATTTGGAAGCGTTTGCATCGCAAAAACTAAAAGCGCGGGTCAGAGCGTCCGTCAAGAACTTGAAAGAAAAACCGTTACCAGGCCTATGCCTGCCGCCGGGTATTGGAACGGGAAAAATGAATTGGATGGTCGAGTGGGCTTATCCTAAAGCGAAGATTTCCTGGAAGCGCCTCTTGAAAGACCATTTGACGCATTCCGGGGCGAGCGGCGCGCGCGTTCGAACCTATCTCCGTTCTCATCCTCGCGAAGGCGGGGGTGTCCTCCTTAAAGGAAAAACCCCTTTAAAAATGGAACAGATCCTCATCTTGCTTGACACCTCCAGCTCGATGCGTAAAGAGGACTACAACCAGTTCATAGGCGTGATCAAATCGCTTCGTAGCGAACGGCGAAGCTTCTCGATTATGCAGTGGGATACGGCTCGTCAGTCAGAGCCTGTTCCTGTCGAGCGGTTCATGCGGTTGGAAAAGCCTCGATTACGTGGCGGAGGAGGCACGAACATGCGCGCGGGAGTGCTAGAAGCGTCGAAACGGTACCCACAGTTCAAAAGGATCATTGTGGTCACGGATGGACATACGCCATACTTCACAAAAATGAACCCTTCGCCTGTCCCAGTGATCTGGGCGCTCACTTCGAATGCGCGGTTTGCAAACGCCGATGGAGCGGTGATCCGCTTGTATTCGAAGTGACATCGACTGCGCTACGAATGTGAGAAAGAGCGATGACGGGGATTGCGCCCTACGAAGAACTGGTATACTCGACTTTTTACATCCGTACGAAAACTTCAGCGAATCGTTCTCGCGACGCGGAATCCGCGAGTGGAAGATACGCTATCCGGGAAGCTTGCGCCACGGTAAGCGACCCTGCAATGCTCGTTCAAGTGGTAAAAGGAACCGCCGCGATGGATTCTGGCGTTGCCACGGGTCGCGCCGATAGGGTTCACCTGAGACTCGGGCAGGTACTTCCCCATTCGATCAGAGCAACATTCCCACACGTTGCCGCTCATATCATAAATACCCAGCTCGTTGGGTTTCTTCTTCCCAACCGGGAAGGGGGACAAGCTACGCTGGCGTGATGATGAGTTTCGATCATACCATCCCACTTCATTAAGATTATCGCTTCCGGAATACTTGTACCTCTTCGTTTTCTTATGACCGCCCCTTGCGGCATACTCCCATTCCGCTTCTGTAGGCAACCGGTAGCCTTCCACTACGCTGATGTCCTCTGTCCTCTCTCCTTCCGGATCCAGAAGATTCCCGATCTCGTCATAAGCGCGCGGTAGTCCCTCTCTCAGGCTCAACCAATTACAAAAGACGATCACATCGTACCACCAAGAAACGCCGGTCACAGGGCGCGGTCCGCTCTCCTCCATTTCTTCTTTCGATCTTTTATGGCTCGTCGCGAGACAGAAGCGGTTAAATTCCCAGACGGTCACAGGATACATGCCCAACCAGAAATCGTAGGTTAAGGTGACGTCGTGGGCCGGTTTTTCATCGGGGTGCCCTTTACGATCGTTTTCGAAATTCCCCATTATAAATTGGCCTGCTTTGACGCGCGTCATCACGGAAGTTGGGGACAAAACGTATTGATGCATCGCGATCGCTTTTTCTAACTGTTTTTCATCGACCTGTTCTTTATTCAGAACGAAGCCCCTGATGAGATAGTCTATTTCCTTGAAAGAGCTCTTAGCTACCCGATCCTGTGAGTCCGCGGGAATCCAATAGGTTTCGGTCTCATCCGGGCTGGCAAGTGCCCCAATATCGTCGTAGTCGATCATACGGACCTCCTTTTCGAGACAAGAACCAAAAAGCGAGTAGTCTTGTGAAAGTCCATCCTTCTCCCTTGCTCACGTTTCAAAAGCCTGGCGCATTTTCCAATAATTACGCTTTTGAGCGTGAAGGATAACTGCCCCTATATCCCCGACTGACGCGGAGAAACGAGTTCAGCCTCGTTGTGAGAAAATATCCTATGAAGACTTGCGATGGGTCAAAGTCACTAGGGCTGTCAACGGTCTTTCGGGCGCTTTCGTCCGTTGGCAAAACCGGTAATCTGGCCCTTATCTACGCGCCGCTTTGCCTATTGAGAGTGTTGTGTGAATCAGCTTCCTTCATGCACCCAGGGTACTTGTACTTGTATGATGCCATCCGGCGTATTGATTCTCGGGACATTCGCGTGCAGATAGGTACGATACTGAAAAAAGTCCAAATGCCACCACTCCTTTTCAACGGTATCGTGGACACTATACATCTCGCCTTTGTAGGGAAATTGCGCTCCTCGATTGAAATCGATGTGGAAGTGTATGCCCTGCTCATTTTGCTCTACCTCGCGGATGTACCACGGATCCGCTATTCCTAGCAGTTTTTCGAAAAAGTCCTGAAATTCCTTGTCCATTTCTATTTCCATATCCGAATCCTCCTAAAGGGTATTATTCATAGGTAATTTTATCATACCCATTCAATATCGGATCTATTAGCGTGGGCCAAGTTATGAGGTTACATAACTAAGAGGTTCATCGCGGGGTAACCAACGGGACCCCGCGATCTGCTCTTTCTCCTTCTCAAACGCGCATAGTGCCGTCGCGAAAGAAAAAGCGCTTACACCTCGATCACCATGTGGGATCATCGCGGGGTAACCAACGGAACCCCGCGATCTGCTCTTTCTCATTCTCAAACGCATAAAGCGCCGTCGCAAAAGAAAAAGCGCTTACGCCACGATCGCCATGTGGGATCATCGCGGGGTAACCAACGGGACCCCGCGATACTGATGTAGCCCCGTGAAAGGCCCGTACGAAAGCGTATCGCGCCGCCGCGAAAAGAAGGGACGCTTTCGCCACGATCACCGTGTGGGATCATCGCGGGGTAACCAACGGGACCCCGCGATAGGCCCGTATGAAAGCGTATCGCGCCGTCGCAAAAAAAGCGCTTAAAGAGCGATGCGGCATAGAAAGATGCTCTCAAGAAAAATAAAACCCTGCCAAACTAAAGTTTGGCGTTCCCAGGCGTTCCCGGAGAGACAGGCCGACTGGAAGCCGACCCCACAAACTTTCTTCAGTCTCTTCTCTGTGTTCTCTGTGCCCTCTGTGCGAACTCTGTCTTTTTTAGGTATGCCAACTTAAAAGTTGGCGTTCCCAGACGTATCGCGCCGCCGCGAAAAGAAGGGACGCTTTCGCCACGATCACCGTGTGGGATCATCGCGGGGTAACCAACGGGACCCCGCGATCTGCTCTTTCTCCTTCTCAAACGCGCTAAGCGCCGTCGTAAAAGAAAAAGCGCTTACAGCGCGATGCCACGCTTGGGAATACCTCCCTTCTCTGTGTCCTCTGTGCTAACTAAATCTTTTGTTTTTAATCCAGGCTTTTTTTCCTCTGTGCCCTCTCTGTGCTCTCTGTGTTCTCTGTGCGAAACCATCTTTTTTGTTGTGAAACATGCCAACTTAAAAGTTGGCGTTCCCAGGCGTTCCCAGAGAGGAAGGCCGACTGGAAGTCAGCTCCACGTAGTGAAGAAGTGCTTACACCGCGATGACCACACGTACGAAAAACCGGGCGATCGATTCTGGTCTTGTTTCTTGAGTACACCCCATAACTTGACTCACATACATCCCAGACATCCGAAAAGAGCTTCATCAAGAGATGGGGAGGACGAGTTACGAGAAAGGGAAGTTCGGAGAATTTCTCGTGAGGGAACGGCTGAAGAAACCATTCAATCTGAAAGATATCGCTGAAAACGGGATAGACCTCACCATCAAACCGAAAACGATCTTAGAACGGGTAACAATCAAGGTTGGACTAAAAGACAGAGAGATCGACTTGATCGTGAAAGGCAACGTCGAACTTTGGATCGATGTGAAAGAAACGAAAGGAAAGTACGGGAAACGGGAAGCGGAACGATGGGTGGAGATCAAACAAGCAGTCGTGGAAGAAAAAAAGAAAGTCTTGTTCGCGACTTACTCTCAGAATGGATACACCGCTTCAGCGAAAGAGCTACTCCTATCGAGTGGGGTATACGCGTTAAAAATACCGGAAAACAGATAAACGCGCAGGGCGTCTCGGTTCTTGTTTACTAACGCGAACCTTCTATGCTTTTCCCACATCATTGGGGATACGAGTCACTAAAAGCGGATAAGCCCAGCTGAAGTCCCACTATCGATAAAGCCATAACCGCGTCGCTCTCGATTCCTGTGTCTTAAACCATCGCGAGAAACAGGTGAATAGGAATGATTTTAATTTCATGTTCTACGTTCAGAGTTTGTTTCGATACGATGATTCCTCTTCTAAATGTTTTCGAAATCACCGACAGATCACTCCTTTGAATATGATTCTGGTACTTCAGTTCAATCGGCACAGAATCGATCAATATATCCACTTCAGTACCTTGTTTCGAGTACCAGTAGCCGACGCCGCCGATCGCGTCCAACCCGTTTTCTAAAAAGCGCCCGAATGCATATACGCAGTTGACAACGAATTGCTGCTCGATCAATGCGGGTTCACCGATGAGGTTCCCCATTTTTTGTTGCAAAACTTCGAGGAAAAAACGGTCAGCGAAATACAATTTCTTTTGTTTCTTTTCAGAAGGCTGACCCGTATTGGTATCATGCGCTTTCAACGTCAAAAGTACGAAATTCGCGCCTAAAACTTCAACGTATTTCTGGAAGGTTTTCGTGTCCACTTCGATTTCAGCAGCAGCGGCATTCCACGAAAAGCGTGTCGATATCCTATTCATTGTATAGTCAAGGGTTTTAACGAGTTTTACCCGCGATAGCCCGACCCTTTCAATATCGCCGATGAGAATTTCCCAGAAATCGTTAACAAGCGCGAGCGCGCTCTTTCCAGAAATATGTGACTCGATAACCGAAGGGATACCTCCGGTTTGTCGATAGCATTCCCATTCGACAAGGAGTTTCTCTCCAAATAACGACCATTCCAAGGCATCCCGTTCCGATAGCGCGAGGATCTCCTGCAGATTCCTCCGGTGAGGTAAGTCCGGAATCCGTTGGGTCAAATACTCTCGAAAAGTTACGGGAAGCAGAACATGATCGGATTGTACGTTGCCTTTCCTTCCCGGCAAACGTTCCGAATCCCTTTTCAAATCCCACGCCGACGACCCTGAAAGGACAAACACGTCTTCGCTCATAGCCGTATTGTCGCGTATTTCCTTAATCGCTCTTTGCCATTCATTCACCATACTGATCTCGTCGATGAAGAGGTAACGCTTCTTTTCTGTCTCCGCAAACTGTAGATACCGTATTAAAAGTTCACGCAGTTGCTCGAAAGAGGATACCGTGTCCAATGGCAAATATAGAACCGATCTGCGTTGATTTTGTTGGATTAACGACGCGATCAGGGCTTTCATCAGTGTGGATTTACCGATCTGCCTCATACCCCGGACGATATAAACTCCGTTCCCGCTCAAATCCAAGCGACCCGCATACTCCCTTTTATACATTTTATCTTCGAATCCTTTCAACAAGGAATCACATAACTCTTCAGCGCCTTTATCAGCGCGCCACCACGGATTGTAAATCGCTAAGGTCGAGAAATTCATACTTCCACCTCCCAGCGAGTTAGTATAGCATAATTCTCCTTTTTATGGAGTGTGGCTCCATAAAAATACAGAATTTTATGGACTATACTTCCACAAAAAGCTGGGATTATAAGGAGTGGAAGGCTCGATGAGTTTATTTCTAGTCAGGTTATAGTGGAGGGTACGAGTGGTCGTTTTTGAAAGGTAACAAAAAAAACAGGGGTCGCTACTCGTGCGTAAGGGGTCAAAAGGAAATAGACCTTTACAAACTGTCTCTCCAAAAGGAGGTGAAACGTACAAGAAAAATCCGTACTCGTGTTCCTGTGCGCCTGACCCAAACAGAACTCCCCGGCTTGTGTTGTCGGCTAGTATCGTCGATGTTGTTGTGAGGAAACGGAAGCTCCAGTTATTCTTTTTGATCAATGACTCCACCCGCCTTGGTAACCTTGTTCGATTTCTCTATCCCTGGGTATCTGGTGCAATCCGTTCTCGAACACGCGATTGCTCTCTATTCCCGCCCAAGGGTCTTTCGTACCGACAATGGCCTGGAATTCGTAAAGAACGCTTTCGAGTGCCTCCTTTCCCGTTGAAGGATCAAACGCGCGCGCATCTCCAACCGGGCGGACCTTATCAAAACGGATTCAGCGAATCCTTCAACGCTAGATTGAATGAGGCATGCCTTCTAACAATGGATATGAATCTGTTCCCTTTTAAGGATATTCAAAAGCGATAATGTCTGGTTCTCTTCCAAATCAAATGGGGAAGAAAATAGTTATGTCAACCTTGGTACATCGAACTTGAGTTTCCCGAAGACCAAAGAGATCATCAGTCGCAGGTATCTGAGTGTCTTGAACCCATAGGAGCGCTTTGTAATCGTTCTCAGCTTGGAATTGTTCCCTTCCATCACGGCGTTGGTCACCCGGTAAGTAAAATAGGCAATAATGTCTATCTGATGGGTCAAAATCGATTGCGCGCCTTTAGCTTTTCAAGTGCTTGGGATTGATCGTATTGCAAGGTAAATATACTCTTTCTACGCGTCGCTTCATCTATGGAGAGCGCACTGCTGGTTCTTGTGATAAATCTTGAAAGCTGGCTTCTTTTTCTTTGTAGCGTTTTAACACTCTCCAAAGACGGGTTTCACTTTCGCCGCACAACCGATGGATCTGCGCTACGCTGGTTGTTTGAGCCAAGGAAAGAACCGACGCTTCGAAGAGAAGCGTGAAACCGCTTCCTGCCCGAGCCCAGGGTACTTTTACTTGTTTGACGCCATCCGGTGTATAGATTCTCGGGACATACGCGTGTAGGTAGGTCTTATACTGTAACAGATTCATATGCCGCCATTGCCTGATAACCGTATCGTGGACCTTACACAGCTCGCCTTTGTAGTTAAATTTCGCTCCCCGTTTGAAATCGATGTAGATGTGTACGACCTGCTCTTTTTGTTCTACTTCGCTGATGACCCACGGCTCTTCTAACCCTAACAGTTTTTCGAAAAATACCTGAAGTTCCTTTTCCATCCGATTTCCTCTCAATGGGTGTTATTCATTGGGAATTCTATCACGGCCGTTGCCTGGGCGATAAGAAAACCCTACGGCTCGGGAGCCGAATTTTGTTCATTGTCATACGTCTCGTCGTAGTCGATAGACGAGTACAAATCCATTCCGGTTCCGGCTGGAACGAGTTGGCCGATAATCACGTTTTCTTTCAGGCCTTTCAGTTCGTCAACACTTCCTTTCAGAGCGTTTTCAGTCAAGACTTGCGTCGTTTGTTGGAACGAGGCGGCATTCAACCAGCCAATTTGCTCTAGCGACGCTTTGGTGATCCTTAAGAGTTTCCTTCGGTATTTCACCGGCTCTTTGGTGTTGATCTGATACTCTTTCGTTTCGTCTCCTTCGGCGATCTCGACCACTTTGATCCCTTCTTTTACCAACTCTTTGAGGAGCTCCTCGGTCACCACGGACCCCTCGGGGGCAAGCTCCTTCATCTCTCCCTCACGCGAAATCAGAATGCGTTTTTGAACGGTTTTGTCCAAAACGCGTTTCCTATTCTCGTTCACCTTCTCGTTGGATTTTAAGATTGCCTCGTTCGTTTTTTTGACCTGCTGGAACGAAACGAGGTCCCCCACCAGATAATCGGTGTCTCCCGCTTCCACGACCTCCACTTTGCCCAACATCTGGCGAATGATGATTTCGAAATGCTTGTTGTGGATATCCACGCCTTGCTCGGAGTACACCCGCTTTATTTCTCTCAAGAGATATTTGAAGGTCGTGTCGACATCAAGCTCTTGCATCAGTTCCCGAGGCCTCACCGCGCCGGTTGAAATAGGGGTTCCCGGAAAGAGTTTGGCGGCTGCTTTGAATTTCGCTTCTGGAGCGCTCGAGCGTTCGCGCTCGCAAATGCTCCCGATAACATTCCCAGCAGGCTCCGGCGTTGCGCTCTCAGCGCCCCATTCATCATTTTCATTCCGAGTGGTATCGGCTATAATCCTGTCAATAATAGTGTGAATTCGATTCAAGAGCCCTCGAAAACGATCCGAATATGAATCGTAAGTTGTTTTGCCTTCTTCGAGCGGGAATGCTGAACCTTGAAGTCTTTCATTGGGTTCGTTAAGAAAAGGATTGACTGAACAATTTCCTTTCTCGTTTTCTTGAATCTCTTCGCAGGCAGTAGAAAATTCGCGAACGGGAATCGCTTTATTGACTTTTGCTTTCAAGGTACTCGGAATCTCGTATTCGTGGATGCATTCCTCGTAGTCTTCGACGTAGACTTTTGTTTTCCCGTTTTCTTCTTGTTTGATATCTTTTACGAATCCACGAACCGTACTGAATACGGCGGGGTTTTCTTTGAGCTTTATACGCGCCTCGAACAACTCTTCGGCCCGTGGTAGCCCTTGTGTGATGTCGGCCGTTGACGCGATACCGCCCGTATGGAGTGTGCGCATCGTCAGCTGCGTCCCCGATTCCCCAATCGATTGTGCCGCCACTATGCCCACTGCTTCCCCGATATTGACGATTTGGTGATTCGACAAATCCATTCCATAGCATTTCGCGCACACTCCATCCTCGGATTCACAGGTGAACACGTTCCGGATGATGATCGTCGGTCGTACTCGGAGTTCGGTTACTCCTTCCGCGACTAACAACCGGGCCGTTTCAGGATCGATCTTCTCGTCTTCCACCGCAATCGTGCGTTTCCCATCTTTGGAGAATGCCTTCTGTTTAGAATAATTTCCCACAATCGGATACTCGATGACGGCTATCCTCTGGATACCGTTGTTTTTGCATTCTTGAAGAAGATGGGAGTTGACCGGCGTTTCCGCCTGGAACAGCAGCATCCCGGTGGAGGCCATCACGGGCTCTTTGAGCTCGATGTAGGAGTAGGTCAGTCGATCTTTCCAGATGTTTTTGGTCAGGTTGAATTCGTATTCTTTTTTGACGGGAACACACTTTTCGTACTTGGCTAAGTATTTGGCATCGTCACCGGTCAACATCGTATCCCGCTCATAGACCTTTCCCGGAATGAAGGGGCGCGGTAACGGTGTTCCGAGTTCAGGCTCGTAAATCGGCTCCGCGATGATCCGACCGAAGATGTTTTTCTCGAGACCCTCGATCTCAACCTCTTCATCCCGTAATGTAGTCGCATCGAAGCCTTCGCGCGTTCCACAATCATATTCTGTTACCACAACACTTTGGGCGACGTCGACCAGTTTCGGGGTTAGATAGCCCGCGTTTGAAGTACGTAAGAGCGTCTCGGCAGCCGCTTTCCGCCCCCCGTGGGTGGAAATGAAAAATTCCATAACGCTCAAGCCTTCACGAAAATTCGCGCAGATCGGGAACTCGATGATATTCCCCGCTGGTCCCGCCATCAGCCCGCGCATACCGGCCAACTGCTTCAGCTGGCTCACGTTCCCGCTGGCTCCTGAAGATACCATCATCTGCAAGGGGTTGTATGGGTGATCCGCCATATTCTTTACGGTCGCCTTCAACACGTCGCTGGTTGATTCGTCCCAAATCTTGATGATCTCTCGGTAGCGTTCCAAGGGCGTCAAGAAACCGTATCGATAATACTCTTCCACTTCGTTGATCCGCTTTTCTGACTTTTCTATAATCTCCTTCCGTTGAGCGGAGATTAAAACGTCCTTGACCGAGATGGTCAAACCGGATACGGTGGCATAGTGGAAGCCGAGGTCCTTGATGTCGTCCAGCAAGTCCGCAGTTCTATCGATCCCGAATTTTTTGAATATCTCGTATACGAGATTTTTGATCTCTTTCTTTTTGAACGCTTTGTCGTATTGCTTGTACTCCTCCGGAAGGAGCTCGTTAAATATCGCTCGACCGGGAGTCGTTTTCACGATTTTCGTGGCGCCGTCAGACAACCGATATCTGTATAGTATCGGTGTGTGCAGCGTCAAATCCTGCTTGGCGCACTCCGTCGCCGGCTCGTGATCGGTATCGATGATCGAAAGCTCTTTGCGATTCGAGCTGTGCTCGAGCGCGAGCAAGACTTCCACAAAATTCGTGAAACGGAAGGGGATGTCTTTGGCGTCGATCTTTTCCACGTCTTTTTCACACATCGTGAGATAGTAAATTCCAAGGATGATGTCCTTCCCCGGCATCGATAACGGTTCGCCATTAGCGGGCGAGATGATGTTGTACCGAGAGAGCATCAACCACTTTGCTTCTGCCTGGGCTTTGGCCGATAGCGGAATGTGAACCGCCATCTGGTCTCCGTCGAAATCCGCGTTGAAAGGCGGGCAAACCAAAGGATGCAGCCGGATGGCGTTCCCTTCTACCAGTCTTGGCATAAAGGCCTGTATCGAGATTCTGTGCAATGTCGGCGCGCGGTTGAGCATAACCGGGTGTTCGCGGATAACCTCTTCGAGCACCTCCCACGCCTGCGGCATCTCTTTTTCTATAATCGCCTTTTTTAACTTTCGCGCGCTCTTTGAAGTGGTTTCGTCTCCGAGCAATTTGGAGAGGACGAAGGGTTTGAACAGCTCGAGCGCCATCTTCTTGGGGACGCCACACTCGTGTATTTTCAAATCCGGGCCGACAACGATGACCGCTCGCCCGGAGTAATCCACCCGTTTCCCAAGCAGATTTCTGCGGAACCGCCCTTTCTTTCCCTTGAGCAAATCGGTTAAAGATTTTAAGGGGCGCCCTCCTCTATCGGTGATCGCTTTGGACATCCTCCCGTTGTAGATGAGCGTGTCGACCGCCTGTTGAAGCATACGCTTTTCATTTCGCACGATCACTTCTGGCGCGTTTATTTCCATCAGTTTTTTCAACCTGTTGTTTCGGTTGATGACGCGGCGATAAAGGTCATTCAAATCGGTCGTCGCGAAGCGTCCGCCTTCGATCTGGACCATCGGGCGGAGCTCGGGCGAGATGACGGGCAAAACGTTCAAGACCATCCAAATCGGATCGTTCCCGGATAGCAGGAGGTCTTTGATGATCTGCAACCGCTTTCTGAGTTTGATCACATTCGCGCTGGATTTCGGAAGCTCTCGCAATTCATTTTCTTTTTCAACGAGTATCTTTTCCAGATCCAGTTTGGCCAGGAGACTCTTAACAGCTTCAGCGCCGGTCCTGGCCTCGATCTTCCCCGGATACACCGTCCGGTAAGCTTCGTATTCGTCGTCGGTGAGGATATCGCCGACCCCTTTTTCTATCTCGGCTGAAACATCGGGATCAACTTCCGTGATGACCATAATCGGTCGGTCGTTTTCGATTTCGCCTTCGGCGTTGAACATCCCGGGGTAATGTTCTTCTAAGATGCGATATTCGGTGAGTGAGAGAATCTCCTCTTCATAGACGAAACGATCGGCTATATGCGCATCTTTCTCCACCATATCCCCGTCGTTGACGTAGAGAATCGAGCCTTCGACGATCGGGTACCGGCGCTCCTCTATGATGTTTTCGATGAGCACCTTGCCGTTAGAAGTCGCTTCGTGTCTACCATCTGGCAAAGGCTTGACAGACAGCCCTTTGTCGAACACGACGATTCCGGACTTTTCAGCCAGTATCGCCGGATACGTGACTTCCCAGGTCAGGCGGTCTCCTTTTTTCACTTTTTCGTTGTCTTTTACGGCAACCCTCGCGTTAAACGGGATTTGAAAGTTCACCGGTTGGTCGCCGCTCGTGATGATTGGGTCTATGGTCAAAGTCCCCAATCCTTCGTCCAGTTCTACCGTTCCGTCGATCGGGGAGTAGATCGCCGGAATGGTCTGCTCGCTCACGAGCTGTTGCTCCGCTTTGATTTCCTCGCCACTTTTGAAATTGATCGTTCGGTTTTTGTGAACAGCGTATGCTTTCGAAACCTTATCCGTCACGGTCACCCAGTACAGAGTTTTGCCGGTATGGGTTTCTTCTTTGGTTATAGAAACCATTCCCTGAATCTCAGACTTCACCGGTCCGATGGTTTTTTTTACGGTGACGGCCGGTTCGGCTTCGAAGTCCCAGAACTGGCTGTAGATATCGCGCTCGGTCTCGTATAAGGTGTCGCCGTTATCGAAGGCGGTGTCTTTTCTATCGACGATGACGAATATCTTTTCTTTGATCCTTCTGGAGCCGAAATAGATAATATTCTCCAAGTTTTTACTGGTCATATACAGAAGGTTGGACAAAATGCTTGGCGCGCTCTTCAGGAACCAGAGATGGACCACCGGGGCTGCCAGCTGAATGTGCCCCATATTCTTTCTTCTGGAAGACTTGGGTTCGACACGCACATTGCAGCGTTCGCATACGGTTCCCTCGTACTTCTTTCCTTTGTACTTGCCACAGGAGCATTCGTAATCTTTGGTCGGCCCAAAGATCTTTTCGCAAAATAGCCCATCCCTCTCGGGCTTGAATGTCCGATAGTTGATAGTTTCCGGATTTTTGACCTCGCCATTGGACCAACCGATAACCGTATCGGGAGAAGCCATCGTGATTTGAACAGATCTGACTCTTTTCATACTCGCCCTACTTTCCAGCATTCCGGTTATGCCAGAATCAAATATCTTTTCGTTAATTGCTAAATCTTATGAACAATAATTAAAATTCAAAGGAAAGAATGGTCAAAAAAAAGCTAACCCATATAAGCCAGGTTTGTTTAGAAATTTCCTTATTCAATTCGTTTTAGGTTCTCTTCCAAGTCAAATGGGTAGGAAAATAGTTATGTCAACCTTGGCGCCTCGAACTTGAGTTTCCTGAAGACCAAGAAAATCATCTACCTCAGGTATCGAAGAGTCTTGAATTCATAGGAGCGTTTTGTAATCGCTCTCAGCTTGGAATTGTTCCCTTCCATTACGGCGTTGGTCACCCGATAGGTAAAATAGGCCATAACGCCTTTCGGATGGATCAAAATCGATTGGGCGCCTTTACCCTTTCGAGTGCTTGGGGTTGTTCGCATTGAAGGTAAACATGCCCTTTTACGTGCCGCTTCATCTATGGTGAGCGCGCTGACGGTTCCTGTGAAAAATCTTGAAAGTCGGCCTCTTTCTCTTTGCAGCGCTTTAACACTCTCCGAATGCGGTTATCACTTTCGCCGTACAACCGATGGATCTGCGCGACGCTGGTTGTTTGGGCCAAGGAAAGAGCCGACCGCTTCGAAGAGAAGCGTGAAACCGCCTCCTGCCCGAGCCCAGGGTACTTGTACTTGTTTGACGCTATCCGGTGTACTGATTCTCGGGATACGCGTGCGCAGATAGGTCTTATACTGTAACAGGTTCATATGCCGCCACTCTCGGATAACCGTATCGTGGGCACTACAAGGCTCCCCTTTGTAGTTAAATTTCGCTCCCCGTTTGAAATCGATACGGATGTGGACGACCTGTTCTTTTTGCTTTATTTCGCTGATGTACTAGGATTCCGTTATTCCAACCAATTGTTCGAATAAGGGTTGAAGTACCTTTTCCATCCCGATTTCTTCCCAATGCGTATTTTTCATTGGGAATTCTATCATAGCCTTTGATTAACAAGTTACTTAATATCTATAACAATATTCCTGTCCATACTAAGCGTTTGAAAACCGTTCTTTACACTATATTACTCCTCTTCCTGAAGGCGAAATGCCTGCTCAATGATAGCCATCACATCATCGAGCCTATTCTCGTTGTGTAGAACTACCTCTACGCCGCCGTTGTTCCTATTGCTAATAGCTACAATATCTCTGAACCTACCATCTGGATCTACAATTTCCTGAAATTTCATCTTGACCCTCAGGAGAAGCCGTTCGTTTTCGATAACAACATCCACAAAGTCTGTTTCCAACATATAAGAAATGTGCTGTGTCCTAAACACACGCTTTACCGAAGTACTAAGGTTAAGAATACGCGTGTTAAGCATATCGAAAAGATTTCTGTTGAAGTCGTTCCAATTTGGATAGGCTTCTAATCTGCCCTGCGGGGCAAGTTCGCCTTGAGGTAGAAAAGGCGCGATTTCTTCATCTGTAAGAGAGGGATAAGGCCAAACCATTCGCGCTACCTCGCTAAGTATGGATGCGCGCTCGACGACTTGTTGTTCTCCCCATATATTCTGCCTTATAACATACCTGTTCAAGCGTAGTGCGCTTTCTATGAAACCTCCTGGCATATTAAGTTTATCGGTAAAGGAAGAATCGCTCATTTCTGCATTATAAGCCGTCAGCGTCAGGTTGCCTATGGTGTGTAGATATGTCCTTTGAACCTCACTCCAATTTTCACCCAGGGCAGCAATCCATTCGGGAGAAAGCGCCGGATTTTGCGGGATGATGTGTTCGATGGTTAAGTTATCCAAAACAACAACTGCATTGTTATCCCAGTTTTCAAGCTTTCTCAAAATATACCGGCAACGATTCATATTATATATATCCCTTGTTTTGAAATCTTCGAGGAATCTTTGGTCATCCGGGAACACCCTGTTGGAGTCGAGTAAGATAAAGAATGCCTTGACCGAATTCAAGTAATCGTCCGGCCTGATGTTATTCTTTATGCTGGCAAAAATCCTATGGAGAGAGTTAGTCGGCATACCACAGATAGCGCGGCGCAAGACGTAACTCACACAAAGTTGAATGATTTCTAACAGTTCTTCTCTTTGGATCATCCCATTTGTATAGTCTTCGAGTACTTTGAGTAGGAAAGGATAGGCTACCCCCATACTGATTTCCTTCATATCTCTATACAGTGAGGTAAGCATCCCGTCTTCGCTTCTGGCGAAATACATATCAGTAAATAATCTCGCATGGCGGTAAATATCTATGCAACGGTCTATTACAGGCATACCGCTATTTCTATGGAAGCCGCGGAATTCCTTATAAATCTCTTGTTCCTTTTCCTTAGGTATCCGACCTAGTTTCATTGTCAAGTAAACACGGAAAAAGACGTCCAACAACTTGCTCTGCTGTTCATAGTCGAATAGTAATTCCGTGGGTCGCCAAAACTCGTCGTACACGTATGCTTGAGTCTCAGTGTCCAAGCCCATGAGCAAGAAGTTGCGGATAAGATCTGAGTCATTCAAGTCCATACCAGTCGAGTTTAGGCTCTCAAAGATCGCCTGCGGATCATCGTGCCTTCGATCAAGCACAACGTCTACGATTTGAAGCATGCCGATCGCATTGTAAAGATCAGTGGGCAAGATTACTCCGTTAGCAATTTGCTGGGCAAAGAAGTTATAGTTGTCGAAAATACGAGACTGGAGATTATTCATAAGCTGTTTCCGATTTATTTTTCGAATGAGCGCATCCCTATCAGATTGCGTTAATAATAGCTTATACCTACCATCTGCTTGCTCGAAAATGTTTATGAGATGTGTTTGTGTTATTTGATCTGGGTTAACGTCACACTCGGGGTGTTCCAATGCATAATCGCGCAGAGCGACGAGAAGTAAGGTTAATGTTGTAAGCCTTTGTTGACCGTCGATGATCATCGCAACTCTTTTACCTGCCGGCGCTTCCTCTGAGATACGTACTATAGACCCAATGAAATGCCCCTCTCGGTGGTCTCGATGGATGTTGACGATATCGTCCCATAGACGAGCGCACTGCTCGCGTTCCCAGCTATAAGTTCTTTGATACAAGGGTATCCGGTATAGGCATACCCCACCGAGATAATTATAAATATCAACAGAAAAAGCGTGCATATACTTCTCCTCCTTTAATAATACGGCAGATAGCTAAGGCCGCTTTTTTGATGGCGCAAATGAAATATAACGGTATTTAACACCTTTCGAACGCTTGCTCTTCGAATAATACTTTCGAATGAAAACCAAAATATAATAAAATAGAAGGTGAATCGACTCATCAATTATACCACGAATCAAACAAATAGTCAATAATAGTTGTAACAATCGCGTCTTTATTCGTTCTCTGCGGTTAATTGTTAACGCTTAATTTTCGTTCCTGCTTTTTGCCGAGGAAAACTCCCGTTTAGGTCGAAGGCAATCGTATTCTTTTGAACGGGCTTTTTGCGTATTTTTCGGGGATTCTCTATCGCGTATCTAGTCTGCGCGCGATAACTCGTGGTGTGGGTATAATATCGAGGCGCAACAAAAAATAGAAAGAGGAGGAGACACGACTTTTGCGTTTTTATACCGCGATAGGCCCGTACAAATCCGTATCGCGCCGTCGCGAAAAGAAGAGGCGCTTACGCCGCGATGCTGCGCACGGATACGCTCACAATGCAAAATTGAGACCATGCCAAACTAAAGTTTGGCGGTCCCGAAAAGCATTCCCAGAAAACAGGGTTCGCACAGAGAACACGGAGGGCACGGAGGAAAAAACGCCAATGAGCGAGGGTTTACAAAAAATGTAAAGCCTGCCAACTTGAAATTTGGCGATCCGAGAAAACAGGGTTCGCACAGAGAACACGGAGGGCGCGGAGGAAAAAATGGCAATGGGCGGGGATTTCCAAGAAAAAGTGAAACATGCCAACTTAAAAGTTGGCGTTCCCACGGCGTTCCCGGCGTTACCAGGTGCGCGACGTTCTCTTTGGCGGTGTCAGGAAATGTGGTATGATACTAAAGTCAGAAATCTGACGTTAGGAATGGTGAGAACGAAAATAAGAAACGCGCAAACGCCAAGGCGAGGAAAACCTGGCGCGAGAACCTCGCGGATTATCTTTGACAGTAACCAACTCGTTTCTTAGGAGCATAATATGAGTAGAAAATCGAAGTTCTGGAGAATTTTCGGACGGGTTATCCTGATTACTTTGCAAGTCGTCGGCGTCATTCTCTTGTTCACGTTCAAGTTTTTGTTAAAAATGTCAGAGAGAACCTCAAACACTGCCGTTGAAAAGTCCTCGGCTCCCGTCGATGACGGTAGAAAGGTTACGGCTCGCTTTGAACCAGCACAGGCTCGAGAGGTATACGTGTGTAAATACTGTGGGACTCAGGGGCGTGATCCATATTTTGCCAGCAGTTATTGCAATTACAGCCCCACGAAAAGTCATAGCCTGATACGTGGCAGTGATACATACGTCTGCAAGTTTTGTGGGACTCTGGGGCGAGATCCTTATTTCACCAGCGGTTATTGCCCTTACAGCCCCAATAACCACCATATTCTTACGCAGGGCAGAAGTATGTATGTGTGCAAGTATTGCGGAGAGCAATCCCAGAACCCTTTGTTCGTGCCGAACACCTGTTTTAAGAGTCCGCATAAAAAGCATGAGCTGATAGACTGATTTCGCGTCCCAAATCTCTGAACCAACAATCCTTTAAGAGAAATGCGGAAATTCCTCAACGAGCAAACTATTTTATTATGCGATTCATGGCATTCTGAATCGCATCAGTAAAGTATTATCGGATAAAAGGAAATGTATATTGAACACTAAACCGAAGGTGTTGACATTCCCGAATCGGTGTGATATAATACTTCCATATGATACGTCTACTACTTCTCGGAAGCTTACTAAACCGGATGACTTAAAATAAGGAAAGGGGTTCGCCTGAAAGGTGGATTTCCGGACCCGTGATTCCGCGTATTTCGGCTTTTGTTTCATCCTCAATCGAACTGGAAGCATTTCATCTATTTGACTCTGTCGTATGAGACCGCGCCGGATTTTTGCGCGATGAGAGCGATTTTCGGCACGCTGTCGTTCGTCCGTTTGACACGTATTGAAAGGGGGAAAAGATGGAAGAACTCGAATTGACGCCCACTCAAGCTAAAAAAGCCATACAATTCTTCTTCAAGCATATGCCACACCAGCCGATACTTCTTTGTGGTCCTTCCGGAATAGGGAAGACCGAGATCACGAGGCAGGTCGTCTCCGAAAACAGATGGGAATACCTGGACATTCGATTGGCTGGGATGCTTCCCGAAGACTTGAGGGGGTATCCGAAAGCTGAAACTTGGACAGATGTGGCTGCCCGAAGAAGCTTGGGCGTTCAGGGGGTGAGCCGACCTCAGATCGAGTTTGTGTTGGTGGACAAACTCACCAGGGTGTTTGAATCCGAGGGGCCAGGAGTTCTGGACTTCGAGGAGCTCAATCGAGCTCATCCCGATGTGCATCAACCCATATTCCAACTGATTGGCGATCGTACTATGGATAGCCGTGTGATGGGCGATCAATGGAGAATCATTGCCTCGATCAATCCCGATGATGACAGTAGTTATATGGTGAATGCTATGGATATGGCCTTCGTCCGAAGATGGCTGTTCATACGTGTCAAATCAGATGTAGAGAGCTGGTTGGAATATGCCCAAAAGGAGCGTTATCATCCTATGGTGCTCGAATACCTGAGAGCCAATCCCTCTATGTTATATAAATCCCTTACCCCTAACCTGACCCTCATGCCTGCCGTTTGGGAAAGAGCGAGCAAGCTTCTTTACTCATTCAGCAATATGCAGGAGATAAAAACCAAAGGCCTTATCCCTCTCCAATTGGTGGTGGGGGTCTCCGTTGGACACGAAATGATGGAGATGCTCTTCAAATCCGACTGCCCCACAATTTCTCCTATGGATGTCATTCGAGAGTACTCGAAAAATGAAAAGTTGCGTTTACTCGTTCTCGAAAAGGCAGAGGCAGGCCATATGTGCGAGCTGGCTCGATTGGCTGATGCCGTATCGATTTTGATGGAAAAGTGGGATATGAACATTGTCCTTTTTGCCTTGGATTTGCCCAATGATACCTGTCAAATGCTGATCAGCAGACTTCGTTCATCAGAGGTGGATATCTCTGACCCTAAGATGGAAGAGGCTTTGGCAAAACTCTATATCAAAATTGGCGATTTTGGATTGGAGACTGCTATCTGATGGATCGATCGAATCCCCCTCCCTATCCCACTATGGCGGATCTGGAATCCGCCTTACAGGAAGGCATTCAGTCCGGTTGTTTATTCAGCTACATCCTTTCTTCTCTCAACCGTAGGATCGACGAAACGGCGGAAGCCATAGCTTACGTTTCTTTGTCTCCAAATCGAAAGGCGTGGTCTCTGGTGGTCAATCCCATCCTCTTCTCTCAAATATACGAAACGCGATCGAAAGAGCCTCGGGAGAGAGTTTTAAGGGCCATTCTCATTCACGAGTTCCTACATCTTGCGCACGATCATTTCGACCGTGGCTTAACCCTTCTCAAATCGTACTCGTTAGAGACACTCAACATCGCGGCCGACCTGGCCGTGAATGGCTGCAGAAAACACGGGGAACTGAGCGTATTGGAAGAAATAGGGGGCTTGTTCCCTGATCGGCCCCCTTTCGATTTCCCTGTGAGACTGTCGATGGAGCAGTACCTGGCATTGTTGCCGAAAACGAAGGGCTGTATGCTGGTTTCGGTCCCAAAATGGCTCTCAGGTTTCTCTCAGACGATGGAAGAGCTTCAAGGTCTTTCGGATAACGGAACCCCTTATGAAGGGAGCGTTTATGCGTCCATTAGAGATTTGGCTTCGTCAGCAACCCTAGAACTGAAAAAGCGAATCGGAGAGCTCATGCAGGGTCTACAGAAAAAGCCTTCGAGTGACCTGCGCAGCCGAGGATTCGGCAGGGGCGAAGACGTTTGGGTGACCGATTGGGTATTCCCGCGTGTGAAGAACACATGGATGCGGCACCTGAGAAACGTCTTGACGGGATCGGGGTCTGGCGTTGCAAACACCCGTTCCTATCGACGCCCTCATCGACGGGAAGGAGGGGGCATTCTTTTGAAAGTAAATATCTCTTCACAAAAGGAGCAGACCCTGATCATACTCGATACCTCGGGTTCTATGATGGCTGCGGACTACGAACTGTTTATGGGTTTGATCAAAACGTTGAATAGCGACGCTCGCAGCTTCTACGTCATGCAGTGGGACTACGAGCAACAGACGGAGCCCGTTCCCGTCACCGTATTTATGGCCAAGAAGAAGCCCGAGTTCCACGGCAGGGGCGGAACAGATATGCAACAGGCCGTGTTGGTAGCCTCACAACGCTATCCGCAGTATAAAAAAATGGTTGTGGTGACGGATGGGGGCACACCGTACTTCACCAAAGATGATCCGTCCCCGGTGCCGGTAATCTGGGTACTCACCCATAATGCGCCGTTTAACAATGCCGATGGGGTTGTGGTCCGTTTACGCGAGGATCGAGATACGTAAACGCGCCGAAGGGGAGAGAAAAGGAGATGAAGAAGGAAGAGACGTACTGGATCCCAGGGTTGGACCAAAATGAACACAAAGTGCTCTCTCTGTCCGATATAGGGCTCATCTTGAGAGGTTCCTTGCACTCGGCGAAAAACGCCAATGCGATGTCTGTGAAGGGCAGGCTGTCAGCCGCGTTGAACGCGCTCTCGATTACTTCCGAGATGGTGCGCGTGCGGGCGGGTAGTTTCAAAATGGGCCATACACGTGAAGACCGAGTAGAGGATGCCATCCACTTAGGATTCTTTTCCCATCTCGTGACCCTCACCTACGACTATTGGATAGGTCGTTATCCCGTTACATGCCAGGAATACGATTGTTTCTGCGAGAGCATCGGAAAAGCAAAGCCACGTGATCCCTTCGAAGAGAACGAATGGGTTCCTAGAAGATATTTTCCTGTCGGCTACTTGAAATGGGGCGACGCCGTCAGGTACTGCAACTGGCTGAGCCTGCGGGAGGGTCTGAAACCCGCCTTTGATTTTGATGGGAACTTGTTGGACACGAATGGAAACATAACGACCGAAATAAAAAATGTCGAGGGCTACCGCCTGCCCACGGAAGCGGAATGGGAATACGCCGCCCGCGGCGGGCATAAGAGAACGAGAGATTACCGGTTCCCCGGAACTGACGACTTGGAGGATTTATTGATCCCCTATTATGACGACAAACCCTTGGGGCAAACCAAGCCCAACGATTTGGGCCTGTTCGATATGAGTGGAACGATTTGGGAATGGTGTTACGATAGGTATTTTGACTATACCAACTCGACTGAGAGGGTCGACCCCATAGGTCCTACGAAAGGGAGGGCACGGGTTATAAGAGGCTGCGGGCTAGATGTAAACTACGCCTTAGACAGAGGCCGTGAGATTGAATTTAACGTTGCCTACCGCTACGAATCCCCTCCAATTAGCAGGCGTAGTGGGTTGCGCACCGGTTTTCGCGTGGCGAGAACGTGCGATTGGGCGAGAGGAGACGGGCAAGAACCTGCCGAACGGAAGTTTGTCATTCCCAGAAAACAGCGTTCACACAAAGGGCACAGAGGCCACGGAGTAAAAAAAGAAATACCCCTGGAGTTCTAAGAAACAGTAAAACATGCCAACTTGAAAGTTGACCCCACGAAGAGAAGGGGCGCTTGCGCCGCGATTAGCGCGCGGGTCATCGCGGGGTAACCAATGGGACCCCGCGATACGCCTTTTTTCTTTACACCGCGATGATGTCGGGGTATCGCGCCGTCGCGAGAAGAAGGAGCGCTTACGCCGCGATGCCCGTGTTGGGGGTATCGCGCCGTCGCGAAAAGAAAAAGCGCTTACGCCGCGATGCCCGTGTTGGGGGTATCGCGCCATCGCGAGAAGAAAAAGCGCTACGCCGCGATGCCCGTATGGGGTCATCGCAGGGTAACCAGCGGGCTGACTTCGAAGGCCCACGAACTCTCGCGATACGCTCTATGTCTTTCTAAAAAGGGCATCACACCGTCGCGAAAAGAAGGAGCGCTTACGCCGCGATGCCCGTGTTGGGGGTATCGCGCCGTCGCGAGAAGAAGGAGCGCTTACGCCGCGATGCCCCACTAGGGAATGCTCCCAGTGAAAAGATAAAGCCATGCCAAACTAAAGTTTGGCGCTCCCAGAAGACATGCCGGACTAAAGTCCGGCGTTCCCAGGAATTCCCAGGCGTTCCACTTTCGGTGTTTTTCGTAGCGCCCGGTAAATGGTATAATTCATCGGTTATTTGATGGGGGTGTTCTATGAATGTGAACTGTCTTTCCGAGATCACGGAAGCCTATCTCCAACAGAAGGTCTTTCCCGGGGGGGTTATCGGCTTCGGAAACGCGGATCGGTTTTCGGTTTTTCCTTTTGGGAAGCTCGATGAGGAGCAGCCGGTCTGTGTCGAGGCGTTGTATGATGTCGCGAGTTTGACCAAGGTCGTCGCCACGTTGCCCGCTGTTTTTACGTTGGTTCAAAAAGGCAAGATAGACTTGGAAGATCCCGTTTCCCGGTTCTTGCCCGTTCCTTATCCTTCTATCCGCGTGTGGCACCTTCTGACACACAGCTCCGGCTTTCCGCCTTATTCCGACGCCTACAAGTGGGCGGCCAACCCCGAGGAGATCCTGCAGGAGATCTACCGAAACCCGTGGGTGAAGGAGCCGGGGAAAGAGGTGGTGTATTCCTGCCTCAATTTCATTTTGCTCAAACAGATCGTCGCGTCCATCGTCGGGGACTACGCGGCTTACCTCAAAGAGGCCGTGTTTGCGCCCTTGGGGATGAACAAGACCGGCTTTTTACCGGATAATCAAGAACCCATCGCGCCCACCTCTTTTCGAGACGGCGTACGGTTGCGAGGCCTCGTCGACGACGAGCTCGCCTACTATTTGGGCGGAGTCAGCGGGAATGCCGGCCTTTTCAGCTGTATAGAAGACCTGTGTCGATATGCGCAAGAATGGATCCGCCCACGCCACATCCTCGTACCCTCCACTGTCGCGTTGGCGACGCGCCCGTGGACTTCCCAAATTCCCGGTGATCCCAAAGGGTTAGGTTGGGCGTTGCATACCTCGAGGACCTCCGACGGTTCGTTGTTTTCTCCGAATAGTTTCGGGCACACCGGGTTTACGGGAACGAGTCTGTGGATAGATCCCGACCACGGCCGCTTCGTCTGCATTCTGACCAATCGCTGCTTCTACGATCGGCACACGGCGCAAAGCAAAGACGCCATTTGGGAGTTTCGACGGCGTGTCGCGCAAGTCGCCGTCAGCATTATGGAAAGGGGTGAGGTCGTATGAAGCGGATCATCGGTTTGATGTCCGGGACCTCGTGCGACGGCTTGGATATCGCTTGTTGCCAGTTTGTCAACAATGCGGAGCGCACGGAGCTCCAGCTTGAGCACCTCGAAAGTATCGAATACCCCCCCGACCTACGAGATTGGATCCGTGGCCTGACTTCGGGAAAGATCTCCGTGGCCGAGGTCGCGCAAGCCCATTTTCGGTTGGGTACGCTGTTTGGCGATTGGGCGTTCGATCATATTCGTCGCCATCAGCTCGAGGGGAAAGTGGACTTGATCGTCAGCCATGGGCAGACGGTCTTCCATCGCCCATTTATGGGGCGGTCGGAAAACGAACCGGCCTGTACGCTTCAGATCGGTGACGGAGATGTCATCGCCTCTATAACCGGGACGCGGGTTCTTTCCGATGTCCGGGTGAAGGATATGGCTTACGGCGGGCAAGGGGCGCCTATGGTCGTTTGGGCCGACTACGTTCTCTTCCGATCGAAAGAAAAAAACGTGGCGATGCAAAACATCGGAGGAATCGGCAATGTGACCTTCCTTCCCAAAGCCGGCGGAGTAGAAAGCGTTTTGGCTTTCGATACGGGGCCGGGCAACGTCCTCATTGACGAGGCGTGCCGTACCCTATTCGAGCGTAAGTTCGACGAAGATGGCGAGATTTCGGCGAAAGGTACTGTGAACCGTCCGTTGTTTAATAGGATGCGCGAAATAGAAGAAGGCTACGTGGCAGAGCGCCCGCCGAAATCGACCGGGAAGGAAATACGGTATCACCAGCAGTATAGAGAACGCCTTTGGAAGCTGAGAGAAGAATTCGGCTGTTCCCCACACGATTTCGTGAGAACTCTGGTGGCGTTGACGGCGTGGTCGATCGGCGAGAGCTACCGTCGGTACTTGGGGGAAGTCGAACGGGTGATCTTGACCGGTGGTGGCGCGCTTAACCCCACTCTCGTCGCCGAAATCATCGCGGAGCTCCCGGGAACGGAGATTCGTAAACTGGACGATGACTGGACGGCGTTTAAAGAAGCGATCGCCTTCGCCGTAATCGGGAACGAATACCTCAATGGGCACCCAGCGAACGTCCCTTCGGCGACGGGGGCCCGAAAAGCCGTCACATTAGGAAAATTGAGCTTGCCCGAATGAGTCACCAATTTAAATTAGAATTAGGAGTCTGAGTAGATGAATATCGCTATGTTGACGGATACCTATCTACCGCACGTTAACGGGGTATCCACGAGTCTTTTCCTGTTTCGTAAACACCTGGAAAGGCTTGGTCATCGTGTTTATATCGTTTCTCCCGTTGGTCAAAAAGGGGATCCCTATTTTTTCAAAGTGATGGGTTTTCGGTCGATGCAAGTCAAAGACCAAAGGATCGCTTTGCCTAACACCAAACGCATCTTGGATTTTCTGGAAACGAATCAGATCACCCACCTGCACAGCCACGCTCCCCTGTCGATGGGATGGACAGCTTTGTGGCTCCAGAAGCGCTACGGATTCATCCATTTCCATACCTACCATACGCTGTTGGTTGACTATCTGCACTATATCCCACGGTTTTTCAGGCCGACGAAAAAGGTGATCCAGGAGTTTTCAAAATGGTTTTGTTCGGAAGTGGATTGCACGATCGCGCCCACCACAGAGATGAAAAACGAGCTGATGGCCTATGGGATGAAAAAGCCCATCCACGTCATACCCACGGGGATCGACACCGATTTGTTTCGAACGGCCGCGCCTATCGACCTGCGCGCGAAACACCACTTGCCGAAGGAGTCTTTCATCGCGTTGTTCGCGGGACGCATCGCAAAAGAGAAAAATATCGTCTTTCTTTTGGAAGTCGTCGAAAGAATGATTCGAAAAGGTCATTCCTTCTATTTAGTACTGGTTGGAAACGGTCCGTTCTTTGAGGAGCTCTCGGAGATTGTCCGAAAAAAGCGGTTGTCCGAGAACGTGATATTCGCCGGAGAGATGAAGCGCGAGGAGTTGGCCTCTTATTATCGATCTGCCGACTGTTTCACGTTCGCTTCGACAACGGAAACGCAGGGGCTCGTCGTCTTAGAGGCTTTAGCGGCGGGTTTACCCGTCATCGCCGTCGCGCAAAAAGGCGTGAAAAGCTCGCTTTCGGAGGGGGAAGGATGTTTTCTAACGGAACATCCCAATGTGGATTTCTTCGTGGAAAAGGCGCTTCTCTTGATGAAAGACCCCGAGCTACGACAACAGATGCGTGGCAAAGGGATGGAGTACGTCCAAAAACATTGGAGCATAGATGTCTTTGCCCAACACGTGTCGGACCTTTACGGTCAATTTCAAAAACCCGAGCAATACACCCCCCAAAAGATGTTCGAGTTTTCCGAGCTTTGGATGTGGGTCACAGGAAAATTGCGCAACATCCAGGACAACATCTTCAAATGAGGGGGCTGTTTGTATGACGCGGATGCCCCGAAACGTCCCAAGCTTTTTACCGCTCCTCGTCGTTTTGACCGGGCTGTTTTCCGTTCTGGCGTTTTCTCTCGTGTTGTATCTGGAGACGGATTCTTTTCTGGATATCATTGCACAAACCCTGTCCGCGCTGTCTTTCTATTTGCAGGTCGCGCTGTTTCTGGTATGGGCGTTGCTTCTGAATCAGAACATCAAGCTGACGTACCTTCGAGCGGAAGAGTTCATTCCCCAAGCCGATGAAGAAACGAGTTTCGACCTCCGCTGGTTGCAAACCAATTTACGAAAAAACACCGTCCCGCTGTGGCCACTCGCCCTCCTCACGGTCTTTAACACCCTTTCGCTGCTGTTCGACTTCGACCTGTACCTGTTGTCGTTAGCCAGTGTGTCCCTTAGCCTTTTCTTCCTCTATCGGCTCCTGTTCTGCAGTCGCCAACTGTTGACGTTGAAATCGAATTTTTATAGTTTCTACAAGGTAGAAGGCTACACTGACCAGTTCCAATCCATCTTTCCAAACCGCACGCTCTTATCCTTCACCTTGCTGGTCTTTCTGACCCTCGGATTTTATCTCTTCTATTTCTTCTTGCGTTTTTCAGCGGAACTTAACCTCTATTTGGCCTTAGACGGGGGGTATTTGGACCGCCTTGCGCTTCCCGAAAAACCGGGCGATTGAGCCTTTCCTCTGAAGATTTCACACTGGGACTCGATGGGGTTTGGATAAACCCGAGCGTTCAGCAGCCCGTCCAAAGAGCGACTGCCAGTCTCCACGCCTTTTTTTCGTCTTCGCAGGAGGTTTCGTTGCAATACCGATAATCGAACTTCCGTTCGATCTCGCGGAGGTGGCGCGCCAACTGATCGTATTTTCTAATTTGCGCGGATAGAATTCCGTTTGGGGAAGCATCCGGTTTGCTTTTTGAAAAGACGGCCTCCAGATGGGGGACGCAGAGGTGCCCGCGCTCGTCAAAGGCCTTTCGAAAGGTTTCGTCGCAGTCGTAAAACATCGGAATCAACGGTAGAACCCGGTCTTCTAACTCCCGTAAGCCCTCGCAGATAAGGCACTCGGACCCGTTCGGGGCCCGTAAGCCCTCACGGGCGCCGAAGCGTTTTCGCCCATCCGAGGAGGACCGGCGACTGGCGATGTCTTCACCTGAGCGGAGGGTCTCCACTTTTTGTTCAAATAGGCGACTGTAGATGATGGCGTGCAACAGCGGGTCTCCTTGCTCTAGTATCCGCAGCGCGTGCTCACGACAAAACCCGCCGGATTGGTGTATCTTCCGGCGGATTTCGTAGTCGTCGATCCTCTCGTACCGTAAGGAGTCGATGATCCGTTCCAGCTGCCGGTCCGCCAAACGACAGACCACACAACCGTCCGCGTTCATCGCTTCCAGCAACGAGAAGTAATTGGGATCTTGTCCTACGGTTTTATGGTTTCCAAAACGCACGGTTCATTCCCATTCAATCGTGGCGGGCGGTTTCGCGGTGATGTCGTAAACGACCCGACCGACCTCCGCCACGCGGTTAATAATCCGCCTGGCCGCCTCGTCGAGGATATGATAGGGGATGCGCGACCAATCGGCCGTCATCGCATCGCTACTATCCACCGAACGCAGGGCGACGACGTTTCCGTACGCCCTTTGGTCGCCGGCTACCCCCACGCTTTTCAAGGGCAGGAGAACAGCGAAGGCCTGCCACACCTTTTCTTTCCAACCGAACTCGTGTAGCGTCTGGAGGAAGATTGCGTCTACCTCTTTCAGGATTCGGACCCGATCTGAGGTCACCTCGCCGAGGCAACGGATCGCCATTCCGGGACCCGGAAAGGGGTGGCGGGCCAGTATCTGCTCGGGAATATTCAGGATCGCTCCGGCTCGTCTCACTTCGTCTTTAAATAAGAAGCGCAACGGTTCGACTATCTTGAAGCGCATATCTTGCGGCAGCCCGCCGACATTGTGATGCGTTTTGATCTTGATGGTGCCACCGCCCAGCGTACCGGCGCTTTCGATCACGTCGGAATAGATCGTTCCTTGTATTAAAAATGGAGGTGACCCGATCTCGCGAGCCTCCGATTCGAAAACGCGTATGAAGGTCTCGCCGATGATCTTGCGCTTTTCTTCAGGGTCGACCACTCCGGCCAAGCGGGCGAGAAAAGTCTCCCTGGCGTTGACCACTCGCAAGTTAAGGCCGAAAGAACGCCTTAACAAATCTGGCACGACGGCATCCTCGTTTTTTCTCAAAAGGCCGGTGTCTACGAAGACGCCGGTCAGCTGCGACCCGATCGCTTGGTGCGCCAAAACGGCCGCGACGGTGGAGTCTACGCCTCCGGAAACCGCGCAAACCGCGCGTTGTGTTCCTATCGTAGCCCGCAGGTTCTCTCTTTCGATTGCGATGAAATCCTTTAGTGTCCAATCGGGCGTACACCTGCAGATTTTGAAAAGGAAATTCGAAAAAATGCGATCCCCGAACTCCGTATGGTTCACTTCCGGGTGGAATTGCAACCCGTAGATCGGGTCTTTCACGTGGAAGGCCGAGGCGATAATTTCGTTCTCGCTGAGGGCGCAGATGGCGAACCCGGGGGGAAGCTCCAAAACGGAGTCTCCGTGGCTCATCCACACGGTGAGCGACCGGTCGATCCCGTCGAACAAGGGGTTTTCTCCTTGTCTTACGATAGGCATACGGCCGTACTCGGAGGAGTGCGCGCGATCGACACGACCGCCGAAGTATTGGGTTAACAGTTGAAATCCATAGCAGATGCCGAGAATCGGCACCTCTTTCTCTATGAGGGGCTTGACCCAATCGGGGATTCTCGGGGCCCGCGGGTCGTATACGCTGAATGGCCCGCCGGAGAGTATGAGCCCCGAAATATCCTCCAAATTCGGTTGGGAAGTAGCGGTGACCACCTCGGAGAAAACGCGGAGATCCCGGGTCTTCCTGGCGATGAGTTGGGTGTACTGTGAACCGTAGTCGACGATGACGATTTTGCCCACGTTAGAGACTCTTTTTCTGCAAGTGGAAGTAATCTCGAACCTCATCGGGCGTGGCTATTGGCCGGCCGAGCTCTTTCGCTATTCGAACGATTCTTGCGACCAATTCCGCGTTGGATTTTGCGAGCACGCCTTTTGAGTAATACAGGTTGTCTTCCATGCCCACCCGGACGTGCCCGCCCATAGCGAGCGCTACCGTGGCCATAGGAAGTTCCATTCTGCCGATGCCGGCGACGGTCCAAGAGGCCTCAGCCGGGATCTCCTCCCGCATACGCACCAACAAAGGCACCGTCGCGGCTATCGCTCCCGGGACACCCATGACGAAGTCATAGTGAAAGTGCGGCCATACGACGTGGCCTTTTTGGACCAGCCAATTGGCAAAGTGGATGTGTCCGATTTCGAAGCATTCAAACTCGGGCATAATCGCTCGTTCACTCATTTTTTTTGCGAATTCCAGCACCATGCCCTTCGAGTTGAGAAAGAGATCGTCGCCGAAGTTGCAGGATCCGGTCGAGAGCGTGGCCATATCCGGCGCTGACTCGATGCTTTGTATGCGTTCTTCTGCTTTCATCCAAGTGGCGCCACCGGTTGAGACCTGCACGATCAGATTTGGCGCTTTTTGTCGAATCAAACCCACCGTTCGCTTGAATATCGCGGCGTCTTGGGTAGGGTTGCCCTCCGGGTCCCGAACGTGAAGATGAACGATACAGGCTCCCGCGTCATAACATTTTTTTGCTTCATCGGATAACTCTTCCGGCGTGAGGGGGAGGTACGGAGTCTCGTTTCTGGTCACTTCCGCCCCGCAAATGGCCGCCGTGATGATCAATTGGTCGAATTTTGCCATATGATCTCCTCCTTACATATCTCGATATCGTTGTTTGCTGACGGGCACCACGCACGTCCCGCTGGCTTTGCACACTAAGATTGGCTCATCCAGAACCACGCACGCGCTCGGCTGTTCCGGGATAGACGCGTTCGTGATCACCTTGCGCGCTTGGAACGTCATCTTCCGAGAGGATTTTCCCGTCTCCACAATCTCCCCGGTGATCTCCAGGTAGTCTCCGGCGTACACCGGCGCTAAGAATTCGATCGAATCGTAGGCGCGAAAAAGCCCTTCGTCTCCGTCCAATACGATCAACAGTTCCGTCGCGACGTCTCCGAACAACTGTAAAATCTTCGCCCCGTCCACAAGTCCACCCGCGTAGTGGGCGTCGGCCTCAGACATCCGTAATCTGATCATCGCTTTCTTCATGCTCTTCCTCCTCACATAAAGAATAATCGAAAAACGAGTATTCCTGATCCATTAAAACCACAGTGTCTCCATTTTGAACTCCGCGTTTGATTAATAAGGCGTTGAGCCGGCTGTTCTCGATGATGTCCATAAACTTTTTAAAACTATCGGGGTAACGCAGATCCAAGCGCCGGGACAGATCATCTAACGCCTTTCCTGTGACGAGATACCGGTCAGGCGCCAGCTTCTCGATTTCTAACGAAATCCTGTCCGGTATAGGCTGCCACAGCGGGGCAACCTTCGGGATCTTGTTCGGTTCGCTTTCTGTAAACGAGAACGAGTCCGATCCCTCTTGGCTAGCGGCCCGCGTCGCCTGAACCTTCCGCACGATCTCCTTGACGAGTTCGTCGATCCCCTCGCCCGTGAGCGCGCTAATGACAAAGACCGTTTTCCCGAGGCGTTGGAAATGAGCTTTCGCTTCTTCGATAACCTCCGGGATCGAAAGATCGGCTTTGTTCAACGCCACGATTTCTTCCTTCTCCTTTAAAAGAGGGTTGTATGCGATGAGCTCTTTCCAGATGGTCTCGTAATCAGCGATCGGGTCCGATCGCTCGCTCAAGGAAACATCCAAGAGGTGTAGAAACAGCGTTGTTCGCTCCACATGCCTAAGGAAATAATGGCCTAAACCGGCCCCCTTATGGGAGCCTTCGATCAACCCCGGAATGTCTGCGATGATGATCCCGTCTCCCGAAGGGCTCTTGAGAACGCCCAAGTTCGGCACCAACGTGGTGAACGGGAAATCGCCGATCTTCGCGCGAGAGTTGCTGATCTTCGTAATCAACGTGGATTTTCCCACGTTCGGAAATCCGACGAGCCCGACATCCGCCAGTAGCTTGATCTCGAGCAGGAGCTTTCGCTCTTCGCCCAGAAAGCCCTTTTCTGCGATCTTCGGCGCTTGAAAGGTAGAGCTCGAGAAAACGCTGTTTCCCCTACCCCCTCTACCCCCTCTGGCGACGCAAACGTACTGGCCCTTGGCCGTGAGATCGGAGAGTAGCTCTTCGGTCTCGCTATCGAACACGACGGTTCCCAAAGGAACTTCTAGCACGGTGTCTTTGCCGGAGGCCCCGGTTTGATCGGAAGACCTTCCCGGCTCTCCGTTGGACGCGAAGAAGTGCTGTTGGAACTTGAACGGCAGTAGGGTGCGCAATGCGGGGCTCGCCACTAAAAAGACGTTTCCGCCGTTTCCGCCATTACCGCCGTTCGGGCCTCCGAAGGGAATGCCCCGCTCGCGGCGGAAACTCACGATCCCGTCGCCCCCTTTACCTCCTCGGACGGTTATCTTAACGCGGTCAACGAAAGTCTGTTCCAAATTAGGAGTCTTCTCCTTCCGCAAACCGTATTTCTTTGGCAAGAGCGTCATAACCCGCGCGACCCATCAACGCGTAGGTGGCTTGTTTCCCGAGTTCCACCCCGGGTTGATCGAAGGGGTCGATATCGAGAAGGGCCGCCATCAGCGTCGTCGCCATCTCATAGGTGACAATGAATTCGCCGATATGCGTTTCGTCTATGCGGGGGAAGACCACGCGCATCGAGGGGCGGCCGTGCTTCGTCAACGCGTACTCCGTTCCCCTTAACTCCAGATTGATCAAATCGTTGAACTTCTGATTCCCAAGGTAAGAGAGTCCTTCGTGTTCGGGATGCATAGACGGTATGTCGAGCCTGTGACGAAAGCTTTCTACCTCGAGAAAGGTGAGCACCTTGTCCAACTTCCCCTCGTTGTACAGCTGTACCTGCGAATGCTGGTCTGTGACTCCTAGGGCTTTAATAGGCGTGGGGCCGACGAAAACCTCTTGGCCGGAGCGATTCACCCGTTTGCCGAGGCTCTCCGCCCACAGCTGGCGATACCAATCCGCCCAAGTGTAGAGCGCGTTGGAATACGCCATCATCACGGATAGGGAAATGCCTTTCTCGTAATAGAGGAGGTGATGGAGCGCGATGAGCGCCGCCGGGTTCTCAGCGACAGGAGTGGAGAGCAAACGCTTCTTCGCCTCGCGGGCGCCTTGAAAGAGCTTCTCTATATCGATGCCGGCTGCAAGAGCGGAAAGGAGCCCGACGGCGGTGAGAACGCTGAAGCGACCTCCTACCTCCGGCGGAATAGAGAAGGCCTTGAATCCCTCTTTTCGGGAGATTTTTCGTAGGATACCCTTTTCCGGGTCAGTCGTGAAGACGATATGTTTTCTCGGGTCAAGGCCCTGTTTCTCCAAGGCCTTTCGGACGTACAGGTATAGGGCCATCGATTCTGCGGTGTTGCCCGATTTCGAGATCACGTTGAAAACGGTCTTGGAGGCTTCTGCGCTCGGAGGGTTCAAGCCGACTAACCAGAGCTGGTCGTGGAGAAAGTCCGGGTCCACGTTATCCCAAACGAAGACGCGACACAGACCGTTCCGCTCTTCGCGAGAAAAAAATTCCCATTGAAACGGTTTTAATGAGCGGTGTAAGGCGGTATTCCCCAACGCGGAACCGCCGATTCCCAACACGACGAAGTTATCGAAATCCGAAAGCGCGGGTTTGTACTCGAGCAACTCGTCGAGCGCTTCCGGATGTTCCAGGATTTTTAAGAAGCCGGGTTCCTGGCTTTTTAACGTTGTGAGCGCTTCCTCCGTTTCCCGATACCGAGCGGCCAATTGCTCCCGGGTATTAAAGATCGGGAAACGAGAGTCGACGCAGTGAGAAAAATCGAATTTTAGCATAAGTTCCTCCAGTGCTGTATTCTTTGACTTATCGTGCGGGGGCCTTCGTCCTCAATAACTCATCAAAGAGTCGACCGAATAGGCCTCAAGGGCTTTACGGGCCCCTAGAAACTTCAGCTCGATGAGAAAGAGCATCTTAGCCACACTCCCGCCCAACTCCTCTATTAGGCCGGCGATGGCTTTGATTGTGCCACCTGTGGCCAGGACATCGTCGAGCAAGACGACTTTCGCGCCGGGGTGAAGAGCGTCCTCGTGGATTTCGAGTTCCGCTTGCCCGTACTCCAGCGTGTACCCGGCCTTTCGTGTCCGATAGGGAAGTTTTCCAGGCTTTCTGACGGGAATAAAGCCTTTTCGCATTTCATAAGCGATCGGGGCTCCAAAGATGAACCCTCTCGCTTCAGGTACGACGATATAATCGAAATCCATCCCCTCGAGGCGTTCGATTAAACGGTTGATGGTTTCTCGGAAAGCTTCGGGGTCTTTCAGTAACGGTGTGATATCCTTAAAAATAACACCTTTTTGAGGGAAATCGGGGATATCCCTAATAAAACGGTATAGGTCCATCGTCATTTCTCCTTATCAGCGTTGTCACAAGATTATACCATAACCCCAATCAGTATCAAGAAGCGATAATTCGATTTTTCCCAGTCCTTTTAGCCCTATACAAAGAATTATCCGCGGACGACACGATGGTGGAAGGTTGGAACCCGTCCTCGGGCGCGGTCGCTACTCCTGCGCTCAACGTGATCGGCTTTTCATGGATCACTTCCGAACTGATTCGTGAAAGGATCAGGTCTCCCTGTCGGATGGCCGCCAACTTTCCCGTTTCCGGAAGCAAGAGAGCGAATTCTTCACCCCCGTAACGCGAGAGGTAGGCATTATAGGGAACGGATTGCTTCATAATCTCCGCCACTCGGATGATCACCTTATCGCCGGCTTGGTGACCGTAGGCGTCATTGTACTTTTTAAAGTCGTCAATATCGAAAAGGATCAAGGACAAAGGGTGTTTAAAGTCCGCTTCCCTTATCTTTTCTTGCAAGATATCAAAAAAGGTCGAATGGTTGTACAGCCCGGTCATCATATCCCTCTTCGATTTCTCGAGAACGATCTGATACTCGTTGGAAGCTTCCACGATTCGGCTGATCTGGTCGCTGAAGATCTTCGCCAATTGCGCGTCTTCTATTGTGGGCCGCTCCCCGCTGATCGGGTTGTCCAGGGACACGTACCCGATCACCTCTTGCTTTTCATTGAAGAATGGGACGATGAAAAGGTCTTTGGGTTTCCATAGCGGCAGATTCTTTTTCTTGATCCAGATCTTTTGACCCGGAAAGACGTATATCGGAGATTCCGCGCCAGAGAAAGGGTCCGCCTCTTCCGGAATAAAATAGGTCTCCCCAAACAAAAAGCGATCTTGGAACGCGATATCGTAAAACGGGCGTAGAGCGTTCATCCGGCTTATAGCCTTGAAGTCCGCGTCATCGATGCCGTATGAGGCGATCCGGTTTATCTTGGACTCTTCGAAGTTTATCAACGAAATGATCGCTTTTTCGTACCCCATCGTTTGCGCGAAAAGTGTCAGAGCATTTTTCAAGATAGAGACGCGGTCATCGGTCGTGCGGATCGTCCGCACAATGCCGAGCATATTCTCTAGTCCAACGCGCATACGGTCGAGCTTCCTATGTTCCTCCAAACCGGCCGTGTATCCGGCGTGAAACCTTATCATACCGTAATAGAGTAAGTGAACCAATGGGATCATATAGAAGAAGGCCTTCGCGTAAGAAAACTCGTAGGTGATGAGGGCCTTCATCAAACTCAAATAAGGAATGACCATAAGCTGGAGTGCGGTCTCTATCAGGAAGAGGGAGAGGACCTCCTTCGAGATCTTTTTCTTACCGGGCTCGATAACCGGTGTGACGATATTGATCAACAGCACGTTGGTGATTTCGGCGAGGACGATATAAAGGGCTAATTGTAAAAAGAACGGAATAGAGACCTGGAAAACGATGATGGGAACGAAAAACATAAGAAAGTGCACCGAAAAACGGAATAGATACCGGTTAGCTCCGGCGAAAAACGGAAGTTTGACCTGGTTCAGCCGGAATAGTGAAAGAAATGCGGTGAAAAAACACGCGGTGTAAGGGCCCGTCCACAACATCAACGTCAACAGCGGGAGGAATATGGTCGTGATGTACATCCCTTTGTGCTTCAATCTGAGATTATCCGCGAAATAAGAGAAAGCGAGGAGAACCATCAACCACCAAATCGGGGTTTTCGAGGAGATGATCTCTTGGATGACGATCTGGTGTACCTGGAAAAAGAGGAAGAGAACCACACAGATCGAAAAAAGAATGATCGGAAAGAAGTTTCTTTTTGCGTTATTTGTTTCGGACATCACGCATCCCCCCTTTTCTCCTCGACTGCTCAGCGCCAAACGGCAAACCTATGCTGTGACTGTTCTCGCCTCGCCTTTCTTTACGAAAAGCATCGCCGCGAAGGCTAAGACGAAACCTCCCATAGAAAAGAAAATCATAGATTGATAATCAAAATGGTCGATCAATAGCCCCACGAATGGTGGTGCCGCCACCGCCGCCAACATCGAGAAGAAGTAGTATAACCCCGTCCGGCCGCCGACTTTTTCCTGTTCGACCATATCGACGACCATAGGCAGCGAGTTGATGTTGATACAGGCCCATCCGAACCCCCCGAAGATCAGCGTCGCTTGTATGAGTGAAAAATCTGTCAGTAGACCTATGATACCATTCATTATTAAAAGAATGACAATACCAGCTAAAATTGTCTTTTTTCTGCCATATTTCGTCCCGATGAATCCGGCAGGAATGGAGAAGAGCATAAAGGTCAGTGAGAAAAGGCCCAAGGCGAAGGAAGCTTTGCTCTCTTCGATTCCGAGGTGGTATTTCCCGTAGCTGGTGAAGAAGGTTTCTATCGCGTTGAAGCCGCAGAACCACAAGAATATGGCGAGAAGTAGCCAGAGTTCGCTCTTTTCTTTCGATAAGAACAACTCTTTCAGCGCGGTCCAGAGTTCTTTGAAGGCTTCTATGAAACCGATCTTGGCGGTTTTTTTGCTGGGTTTTTCAGAAGAGTCGTCGGTTTCCGCGATCGGCTCTTTCACGAAAACGAAAACGAGCAGGCAGCTCACAACGAGGGCAACACCGCCTATGATGAAGGGAAGACTCTTATTTATTTCGTAGAGTTTTGATCCCACGAGAAACGCCAGTAGTGCGCCCAATCCCCCCATGAAGTTTACCACGCCATTCGCTTTGCTTCTCGATTGTGATGGGACCGTATCGGGCATCAGCGCGATCACAGGAGCGCGAAAGATCGCCATCGCAAGGTTCATTATCAAGATGGTGGTGATCATCCAACCGATATTGAGCGATTTGGCGAAAGGGATCAACAGGAAGAAAACGGCTGCGATGGGCGCGCCTACCATAATAAAGGGCATCCGCCTGCCGAATCGCGTGCGCGTTTGATCGCTAAGAAACCCGATGTACGGTTGCAAGACGATCGCCAGAATGTTGTCGAAGGTCATGATAAACCCGACCAAGAGTGAGCTCAAGCTAAACTCTTTCAGGAATATGGGGATATAGGAGTTATAGATCGACCATAACAGAGAGATCGAAAAAAAGCCGAATCCTAACAAAAAGGTCTTGCGGTAGGAGAACGTGATCTTTTCCATAGCTCAACTCCTCTATGATTTTGTAAGTTAGGCCGCCCGACCGTCAAGTTCCGGCCGGCGCTTCTTGCGTCTTGTGGAAGACATACCCGATCAAGCGTTTGAAAGACGGTTCGACGGGTAGTGTCTCCAATTCCTCCGATGCCGGGTCGATCCACAAAAGATTGAGAACCCATCGGATGAGTTCGTACAGGTTCGATAAGGTTGGGGGCGCATCAACCAAGTCCGTCCAATCGGAAAAGCACTCTTGATCGATGCTCGAAATCCTGCTCGCCAAGTCCCAATCGTACTCTTGAGCGGTTAATGCCAGCGCTTCGACGGTTTTGTCCAAGTCAAAGGGGAAACCGGCCCGATGCGTGACAAGCTCGAAAAGAGAAAAACAGAAAGCCATCCATCGTGTGGATCTCGTGAGGGCCACGTTGACCAGCAGGATTCCTCGAAAGAGTTCGATCGGGTCTGCGTCGTAGTTCTCGAAAAGGTCGACGATCCAGTCCAAAACGATGAGGTCTTCGCTACTGTCCATCTCTTCCGTGGGCATTCGGCCGACGAGTAGTCCGTGAAGTCTCTCCTCGAGATAGCCCGGTATTCCTTCGTAGGCGCCCGCTAATTCGGCGAGGAAAGTGAAAAGGTCAAAAGGGCGCGAGGTCCGTCGGTTATGAAAAGGAGAGAACCGCTCAACGTCGAACCCGTGCCGCGTCAAAAACGGCAGGGAGCGGATCAGTAAATGGTCGAATTCTTCCTTCGATATGAGCATCGTGGTCCACAAAAGATTCCACAGGATCCCAAGATTCTCTTCGTCGGCCGAGCGCGCTTTCTTTAGCGCATCGAGCGATTCCTCGAAGAGTCCCAGCTTTCGATACAGGACGCCTATTTCGTTTAGGACAGGGATCGAGTCTGGGTTTTGAACCAGCGCCGCTTTCAGGTGCGCCAACGCGGTAAAGGGTTTCGATATTTTTTGCAAGGCAAAAGACAGGTTGTAATGCATCGGCACGTCATCGGGCGCGCGCGAAAGCCCTTGTGTGAGGATGTGCACGGCTTTCGTGTACTGTTGGCGGTTGTTGTAGATGACGCCTAAACGGGCGTAAGGCGGAACGAAGTCGGCCCCGGATTGGATACAAGCTTTATAGCTGTCTTCAGCGCGGTCGTAATCGCCCGTCCGTAGAAAGATTTCTCCCATAGAGAACAGGGCGGGTAAAAAAGCGGGATCTTCTTCCACGACTTTCGAATAGACTTCCAAGGCGCTATCCACATCGTCTTGTTCTTCCAACAACCGCGCCAATTCCATCGCGAAATACGGATTTTTCGGGTTCTCGGTAACGATTTTACGCAAGACCGTCTCCGCTTGGCCTGGAAAGCCGGTCCGAAAGGCGTACAAAGCTTGATAAAAGTCTAGTCTCGCGTCGTGCGCTTTAACGAGATGAGGGAATCGGTCGAGAAAGGCCCTCGCTTCCTCTAAAAGTGCGCCCGCCTTGTCGAAAGCCTTCTCACTTAGGGCCGATTTCACGTTTTCGTACAAGAAAAAGAGGAAGTAGGAAGCGTAGTAGTCCAGAGTCCCCTCTTCCGATGTCGCACCTTTCGCCGTTCCCGCCTTTATCTGAGCCCGCAACCCCCTTAAGACCATCTCGGGCCTGACTTCCGAGGCGGGGCCTAATTCCACAAAATCTTCGAGCAACAAAGGCAGGCGAAGGGGTAAGTTCGAGCGTTTGGCCATTTCCGGTTTTATGGAAAGGTAAACGAGGAAGGTCTTCAATCGGTCTTCCCCTTTTCGTAAATTGACAATAACTGATCCACCTCGATCATCGTCAGCAAGATGTGACCGCTGTCCATCAGCAAGATCGACTTGGTTTCATTTCCATAGGTTAAATTGATGACCTTTCGTTCTTGGTCGGCGACCATTTTGATCTTTTTCATCGCGGCGTTCTCGGGAGAAAAAACGGCTTGTATGCGATCTTTCGTGACGAAAGCGTCCGCCCCGAGTGAGATGAGGAGATCGTTATCGGACTTCAAATCTCGACTCCTTTGAGGTATTTCGCCGCGTCTTCGGGAGGGGTCGGATTGATATAAAACCCGGAACCCCATTCGAATCCCGCGACCTTCGTCAAACGGGGTACGATTTCCAAATGCCAGTGAAAGGACTGCTTCGCCTCTCCCGTCGTGGGCGCGGTGTGCAACAGGAAGTTGTAGGGGGGATTGTCCAAGGACTTATAGATCCGCAAGAGCGATTTTTTCAACACCGTCGCGAACTCTTGCACCTGCACTTCTCCTATCTCTCCGAAATCGTGGCTGTGATTCTTCGGCAGAATCCAAGTCTCGAAAGGAAATCGTGAGGCGTACGGGTTGATCGAGATGAATTGGTCAGTTTCTTCAACGATCCGTACGCTCTCCATCCGTTCTTGATAGATGATATCGCAGAATACGCACCGTTCTTTGTATTGGAAATAGGTTTGGGCACCCGTCAGCTCTTCTTGCACGCGTTTGGGTACAATCGGAGTGGCGATGATCTGCGAGTGGGAGTGGGCGAGAGAGGCGCCGGCATCCCTTTTGTGGTTTTTAAAGATCAATATGTATTTTATACCCGGGTCTTTCGCCAACGCTTTGTATCTGGCTTTGTACGCCCAGATCATCTCTTCGATCTGTTTGCCTTCACAGGTCGCGATTGTGGCGTTGTGGTCCGGCGTTTCGATGACGATCTCGTGGTAACCGAAACCGGTCATCGCATCGTACATCCCGTGCCCATAGCGTTGCATCTTGAGATTTGGTTCTAGCGCCGGGAATTTGTTCGGCACGACACGGATCCACCAGCCGGGCAGGTTGGGTTGAGAATCCTTCGGCCTGAAGGCGAGGATTTCCGGCGGAGTCGTGTACTCGTTCCCGTAATCGAACGGGCAGAAGGCGCCCTTCGCTTCTTCGGGCGCTTTTCCAAAGTCCATCGGCCTTTTCGCCCTTTCCGTGGCGATGATGACCCATCGGTTCGTGATCGGATCCTTTCTTAGTTCTGGCATAGGGATATGCCCCCCTTTTTACAAAGCGCGCTTATTTTTAAGGCCTTCCGTGTATATGTAAACGTATTCTTTTGCAGACCGTTCCCAGGAGAAATCGTCCGTCATCGCGTTTTTAATGAGAGTCTCCCAAGACTCTTTGCGTCGGTAAAAGTAGAGAGCCCGAAAGATGCTGAGAAGCAGCTCGCTTTCTCTGTACTCGCTGAATCCGAATCCATTTCCCGTTTTCTCTTTTTCGTCGAATTCGATGATCGAGTCGGCTAACCCCCCCACGTAGTGAACGACCGGGATCGTACCGAAACGGAGACTGAACATTTGTCCCAAACCGCACGGTTCGTAACGCGAGGGCATTAAAAAGATATCCGACCCGGCGTAGATGAGGTTGGCCAAATCTATGTCGAATTTTAGGTTAGCGGAAACTTTCTTCGGGTTTTCAGCGGCCATTTCTTGTACGAGCTCTTCATATTCGGCGTCTCCGGTGCCGAGGACGACCAATTGCACATCTTGCATCAGGAAAAACGGGGTGATCTTCGACAGAATGTCCAGCCCTTTTTGGGCGACCAACCTCGAGATGAGGCCGAAAACCGGGACATCGGGATTCACTTCCAAACCCAAGCGCTCCTGGAGTAACCGTTTATTGCGAGCTTTACCCGATAGGTCGTTCGGGGTGAAAGCGTAAGGCACGAGATTCGTTTTGGTGGGATCGAAGATATCGTAGTCGATTCCATTCAAAATCCCGTATAAGGCGTCGCTGCGTATACTCAGAACGCCCTCGAGTTTTTCTCCAAAGGCTTTCGTTTGTATCTCTTGCGCGTAGCGAGGGCTGACAGTCGTAACGATGTCGGAGAATAAGACCCCGCCCTTCAAAAAATTGATTTCGCCGTAGAACTCCAGCGCGTCGACGTTGAACAGGTAATGCGGCAGACCGGCCATATTGAGGTACATGCTGGGAAACTTCCCTTGATACCCCAGGTTATGAATGGTAAAAACGGTGAGGGCCTTCTGAAACATCGGCTCCTCGCGAAGGAGCGTCTTTATATACACCGGGATGAGTCCCGATTGCCAGTCGTGGGCGTGGATGACGTCGTAGGATTTGCCTAAGACCCGAATGGCCTCCAGAGCCCCAACATTGAAAAAGATGGCCTGCTCTCCTTGGTCTTCGTAGCCATACACTTTCTCACCGGAAAAGAAATGGTCGTTGCCGATGAAGTACACGTTGACATCGGAATCGGGCAGGCGCGAACGGTATAATTGGACCTCCTGGATCGTTTGCATAAAAGGAACGGGGAAGGGGCTTCCGATTTTTTCTATGGAATAGCCGAAAGGTTTGGCGTTTTTGGATACCGCTCTGTGGTAAGGCATGTAAATGTCGATTTCCATAGGTTGCGAGCCCGAACGCGAGCTCAGGCGCTCCAAGTATTTTGGTAGGGATCCCAAGACGTCGGCTAATCCGCCGACTTTTACAAATGGGTAGACTTCGTAGGACATCATCGCGATTCTCATTTTCGATCACCCCTTTAGTAGGCTTCTCGTTTCTTCAGGTAATTGATAGGCACACGTATTTTTTCCAATATCTCCTTCACTTCGGAGACGTTATTTGAGTCAATTCTCAAATACACTTCCCGAAAGGCTTTTCCGCCCGTCGACAAATGCTCTTTTTTGTAAGTCAGTATCGAGAGAATGTTGATATTATAAAACGCGAGGAGGTCGACCAGGGTTTTCAGTTTGCCTGGCGTATCTTCCAACAATAAGGATATCGACATCCCGCCTTCGTCGAATGCCGCGACCTGGGTGAAAGCCTCCAGTATTTCGAAGATCGTGATGCACCCTAACAGACGCCTCTGGCTATCTAAAACGGGGACGAGCATCTCGTGGTTTTCCATGAGCAGAAGCGCGACGTCTTCGAGCGTATCGTCCTCTTCTACGAAAAACTCGGGGTTGCTGCTGTAATCGATCGCTTTTTCCGTTTTTTCCGCATCCTTAAAGTCTTCGTAGTGAAGGATTCCGAGATAAAACCCGCGCTCGTCAACCACCGGGAGAGAGTTGACGTCTTCGTTCGAAAAAAACTTCTTGACGTCTTTTGGGTGCATATCACCGACCAGTCTGGGTTTTTCACGGTTGTACCACTCTCTAACGAACACACCAAACACCCCCATCAGAAAGAGATCGTTTGTACCCGTCGGTTCGCGCTTATGCACAAGTCGCGCAGAAAAAGGCGTTTTTTCTCAGCCGATCGTCCTCAGATAGTTCATAATGCCTTTCGCGGCTGTTTTGCCGGCGCCCATCGCTTCGATGACCGTCGCGGCTCCCGTGACGATATCCCCACCCGCAAATACTCCCGGGACAGAGGTCATCAACGTTTCGGGATCGACTTCGATATACCCCCATCGATTCAGCCGAACCTCTTTGAAGCCTTCCGAAAGGATGCGGTGAGCGGATTGGCCGATCGCTTCGATAACGCAATCACATTCCAGGGTTTCCTCAACGCCAGGCAACGGAACGGGTTTGCGTCGCCCGGAGGCATCCGGCTCTCCCAATCCCATCTTTTGTATTCGCGCTCCTTTGACGCGAGAGTCCGAGTCAGGAAGGTATGCAATCGGGTTCGACAACCATAAGAATTCGACACCTTCTTCCATAGCATGGTGGTACTCTTCCCATCGCGCCGGCAGCTCCGTTTCAGTTCGGCGGTAGACGATCTTCACGGTCTGGGCGCCCAGCCGCAGTGCGCTCCTCGCGGCGTCCATCGCGACATTCCCGCCTCCGACGACAATTACGTTTTTCCCTATGGTGATCGGCGTATCCGCATGTGGGAACCGAAACGCTTTCATCAGGTTGACCCGTGTCAAAAATTCACTCGCCGAAAAAACACCGTTGAGGTTGGTTCCCGGGACATTCATAAACTTTGGCGCTCCCGCCCCGATTCCCAAAAAAATCGCCTGATACCGTTTTCGTATTTCCTCAAAAAAAATTGTTTTTCCGACTATAAAATCTGTACGAAGGACGACGTCCAGCTTCCGTATCCCCTCTATTTCAGCGCGGACGATCTCTTTGGGTAACCGGAACTCCGGGATACCATAGGTCAGCACTCCGCCCGGTTCGTGGAGCGCTTCGAACACTTCTACCGCGTAGCCGTTTTGCGCGAGTTCGGCGGCGACCGTCAGACCCGCGGGACCCGATCCGACAACCGCGATCCGCTCGGTATGGGTGAGTTCGACGGGCGCGGGAGAGAATCCGGCTTTCCGTTTCCAATCGGCGGTGAAACGCTCGAGCCTGCCAATGGCGACAGGTTCGGAGTTTTTAATCTTCCCGACGGTACAACGCTCTTCGCATTGTTTTTCTTGCGGGCACACCCGACCACAAATGGCCGGAAGTCGGTTGGTCGCGTAGAGTATCTCCCAAGAGCGCTCCAAATCCTTTTCTTGAATGGCTTTGATAAAACCCGGAATATCGATGGCGACGGGGCACCCTTGGATGCACGGGGCGTTTCGGCATTGGAGACAGCGGTCTGCTTCGGAGACGGCCTCTGTCAAAGAGTATCCGTCGTTGACCTCCAGAAAGTCTTTACGCCTTTCCTCCGGAGCGCGTTCGATCAATTTGGTCTTCTGTTTGGAACGGTTCAGCATACGCGGCCTCTCCTTCTCATCGAGAATGCAACTGGTTTTCTAACCGGCAATGGTGAAACGAATCCGCTTCCTCGGTTTTGAACTGTTTCTGCCGAAGGAGGAGGTTATCCCAGTCAACCAGCCTTCCGTCGAATTCGGGCCCATCGACGCACGCAAAAAACATTTCGTTCCCTACCAAGACGCGGCATCCGCCGCACATCCCGGTGCCGTCGACCATGATCGGGTTCAAAGAAGTCCAGAGCGGGAAATCCAATCGTTTGGCTATTTCAGAACACATCTTCATCATAATCGTGGGCCCAACAGCCCAGCCCACATCGTAGGCGCCGGTGTTGGCGACGAGGTCGTTCATCGCGTCCGTCACGAAGCCCTTGCGTCCTTCGGATCCATCGTCAGTGCAGAGGACCAGGCGGTGAGCGATCGGTTTGAACTCGTCTTTCAAAATGAGTAAGTCTCGGGTTCGAGCCCCTAGAACGACGGTCACGTCGTTCCCGGCATGATATAAGCTCCCGGCGATCGGTAGAATCGCGGCGATTCCGACACCGCCCCCAATCACCAACACCTTCTTTCCTTCGACGACTTCGGACGGCTTCCCGAGGGGGCCTGCGAGGTTCAGCACCTGGTCTCCAGGCTTCAGAAGGCTCAGCTTATGGGTTGAAGTGCCAACCACTTGGAAGATTAGGCGGACGGCTCGCTTTTTCGCCTCCGTTTGTGCAATCGTTAACGGGATACGCTCACCCTCCTCGTCGGCTCTGATCATTACGAATTGGCCGGCTTTCGCGTTTCGTGAGATCAAGGCCGCAGAGCCTTCTTCGGAAGTGGAAACGACGGTCATATCGTATATTTTTGGCGCGATTTTCGTTATGGTCGATACGATCTCTTGGGGTGGTTTGATCGGTGAGGTCATCCTTTCTCTCCTTATGTCAATCTATTGGCATAGGTTTGCTGTCGGATGATCTGCGCGCAGCGGGGGCAGATATCCGGGTGAATCTGATCTTCTCCAATCTTGAGGTCATACTTCCAACACCTTTGGCATTTCGCTCCCTGAGCGCGTTGTACACCGATCTCAAGAGGCGAATCCGCGTTTTCGACGAAGGTGGTCTTGCATTCTGAGACGATGAAAAAATCGCTTAAAAACGCGTGTTCTTCTTGAAGCAATCGATAGAGTTCGGGATCTTTCACAGAGATGGATACGGAAGCGTCCAAAGAATGGCCGATGACGCCTGCCGTACGTACTGATTCCAAAGAAGCGTTCACGCGTTCGCGAAGCTCCAGCAACCGTTCCCATTTTTGATTGAGTGTCAGACCGTTAGAGCCGATGTGATTTCCTTTCCACTCCGGATGTCGGATCGGCCAAGATTCTGCTTGGATCGTTTTTTTCTGTTTCAACGCCGCCGGGAAGAATTGGTAAACCTCCTCGCTGGTGAAGGTCAAGATCGGGGCTAATAGGAGCGTGAGCGTTTTCAAAATTTCTAGCAGAACGGTTTGCCCACTTTTTCTCACGGGGGAGTCTTTGCCCTCCACGTAGAGGCGGTCTTTCAGAATATCGAGGTAGACGGCGCTCAGGTCCGAAATCACGAACTTGTTGATCGTTTGAATGCCCTTGTAAAACTCGAAGGTATCGAACGACTCAGTTACCGTCTCCACAAGATCGTTCAATCGCGAAAGCGCCCAGCGATCAAAAGAGCTGAGTCGGTCGTATGGAACCGTTTCCCTTTCCGGCACGAAATCGGAGAGGTTGCCTAAAAGGAAACGCATCGTGTTGCGTATCTTTTTATAGACATCCACCTGCTGGAGAATGATGTCCATAGACAGGTTGATATCGTTTCGGTAATCAGCCGTCGCGGTCCAAAGTCTGAGAATTTCGGCGCCATATTTGTCGTATACTTCGTGAGGTACGATGACATTTCCGAGGGATTTGCTCATCTTTATCCCTTTGCCATCCCGTATGAACCCGTGAGTGACGACTTCTTTGTAGGGCGCAATCCCTCTTTTTGCGACGGATAGGAACAGCGAAGACTGAAACCAGCCTCGGTGTTGGTCGCTTCCCTCGAGATAGAGTTCGGCGGGGAACCCCAATTCCGGATCTGCCGCCATAACCGACTCGAAGGAAGAGCCCGAGTCTATCCACACATCCAATATATCTTCTTCTTTTTTTAGGTTTTTACCTCCGCAATACGGGCAACGAAACCCTTCCGGAAGTAGGCTTTCGGGCGGTTGCTCGAACCAAACGTCCGTTCCTTCCCTCTCGACGATCGGAATCAGGTGGGAGATGGTCTCCTCAGTCATCACCGTATTTCCGCATGATTGGCAAAAGAACGCCGGGATTGGGATTCCCCAAACCCGCTGGCGCGAAATGCACCAATCCGGCCGATCTCGGACCATCGCTAGAATGCGGTTTTTTCCCCAATCGGGGACCCAGTGGACATGGTCAATTTGATCTAGGGCTTTTTCGCGTAGATCGTCGCCGTCCACCCGAATGAACCACTGTTCGGTGGCGCGGAACAGAACGGGCTTTTTGCACCGCCAGCAATGAGGGTATGGGTGCTTATATTTTTCCGACCATATCAGATGACCGGACTCCTTCAGGTGCTGAACGATGGCCGGATTAGCGGAGAAGATGAACTGGCCTTCGTAGTCCTTCACGTCCTCGGTGAACTTTCCCTGAGAATTCACTGGAGAATATATATCCAGCCCGTATTTTAAACCCGTCAGATAATCTTCCTGTCCGTGTCCAGGGGCGGTGTGAACGCACCCGGAGCCGGTTTCAAGATCGACGTAATCGGCGAGAACGATCAGAGAATCGCGGTCGATGAAGGGGTGGCGGGCGCGCTTGTTTTCTAGTTGCGTGCCTTTAACCGTCCGGAGGACACGATACCGAGATCGATTTGTCTTTTTCATCAACGGCTCGACGAGTTTTTCGGCCAGCACCCACGTTTCTCCATCTATGTCCACGTAAGCGTAGTCGAAATCGGGGTGTACCGCAATCGCGAGGTTAGCGGGTAGTGTCCAAGGGGTGGTCGTCCAGATGACGATATAGGTGTTCTCCGCACCTTCGAGAGCAAACTTCACGTAGATAGAGTCGGAAGTGTCTTCCGCGTACTCGATTTCGGCTTCGGCGAGCGCTGTTTCACAACTGTAACACCAATGAACCACCTTTTTGCTGCGATAGACGTTTCCTTTTTTCACCAGTTCTCGGAAAACCTCATACACCCCGGCTTCATAAGCGGGAAGAAAGGTAAGATAGGGGTCGGCCCACTTCCCGCGTATGCCCAGACGGATAAACTCTTCCCTCTGCAAGTCTACGTACTTTTTCGCGTACGCTTGACAGGCTTTCCGTATTTCCATCTTATCCATCTTTTTGCTTTTGTCGCCAAGTTCGGTGAACACGCGGTGCTCGATCGGTAACCCGTGCGTGTCCCATCCGGGTTTGAAAGGCGATTGATAGCCCTGCATCGTCCAATACTTGACGATACAGTCTTTTAAAATTTTGTTGAGCGCGGTTCCCACGTGGATTTCTCCATTCGCGTAAGGCGGGCCGTCGTGCAAGACCTTCTTCGGGGAATTCGCCCGTTCTTCGGAGATATAGGCCTCCAGGCCGATCTCTTGCCAATAACGGAGAATTTCGGGTTCTTTTTGCGGAAGGTTAGCCCGCATCGGAAAACTCGTTTTAGGCAACTGCAGCGTATCCTTGTATTCCATAGTCTATTCTATTCCTCCCGTCGGTTTAGAAAACACGAGACCTAACGAACAGATTAAGCGTTCGTTGCGTTCAGCAGTTCCTTGATCGTGCTCTTCAGTTCCAAGAAATTTGAGCTTTTTACGATATAGGCGTCGGCCGCCCAAGAAGACAGATCGGATTTGTAGTGGCTGTAGGCGGTGAGAAGTATGATGCGAACGGGGATTTTCCGCTCGCGCAAGAGGCCAGCCAACTCCAATCCGGACATATCGGGCATCTCTATATCAATGGTCACCAGATCGTAGGATCCCTCTTCGAATTTTCGAAGGCACTCCGATCCGTTCGCGGCCGTATCGACGAGGTACCCTTCATCGCTGAGCTCCTCGGAGATTAAAAACCGCATATTGTCTTCGTCTTCGACAACCATAATCCTTGGTTTTTCCATGTCATTCCTCCTATTCTCATAGGTATTTAAAACTTTTCGACTAAGTCGTTCCGATTGGATGGTTCTCTATCGGCAATTGAACGACAAACACCGTTTCTTTGACCTTTTGATCCCCCACTCCATGGATAAAAATTTTCCCGCCATGCTCTTCCTCGATTATTTTTTTCGAGATCGGCAGTCCTAAACCGGTACCTGTGACCTTGGTCGTAAAAAAGGGAGAGAAAAGGTTTTTGACAACGGATTCGGAAATCTTTTCCCCATCGTTTTTTATCTCACAATAATAATAGGCATCTTGACGGTATCCGTTGATGCTGACGAACGTCACGCCCGCTTCCAAAGCGTTTTGGATCAGGTTAATCAAGGCTTGTTTAATACGGCGCTTGTCTCCAAAAAGCATTTCACCCGCGATGTCCGTTGTCAAACGTATCCCCTTCTCCTCCGCCTTGTCTTGATAGAGGATTCGTAGGTCTTCGATCACATCGCTTATGTTGAATTCCACGAATTCCAAACGCTGCCTAGGCCGGCTGAATTCCAATATCTCTTCGACGATACCTTCCAAACGTTCGACTTCGGAATTGAGGATGGCGAGGTATCGAAGGGATTTTTCCTTCATCTCCGTTTCGATGGAATTGATCAATCGGTTGGCGAAACCGCCGATGACAGACAAAGGGTTCCGTATCTCATGGGCAACGCGCGCGGACATTTCTCCCAGGGAAGCCAGCTTTTCTTGACGATGGATTTCGTCCTCCAAAAGTTTCTTTTGGGTGACATCGTCAAACATAATGATGATACCCTCGATTCTGGCCATCTCCAGGGAACGTAACGGAGTGAACTTGATATCGAGGTATTGTTTGCTCTCCTTCCCCGAATACTCGTATTTCGTCAACAAGATCGTGTTCTTCACTTCATAGACGCGATCCGCGACATTGAGCAGGTCGAAAACGGCGGGGCCCAGCATATCGAAGCCCATTCCGAGGACCTGTTCCTTCGCTCTTTGGAAAAGCGTTTCCGCTCGACGATTCCATTCGCGGATCTTGTTTTCCCGGTCCAACACAACGATGGCCACATCCAAACTTTCTAGAATACTCTGCGAGAACTCGCGGTGGTAGTTGAGAAGCGAGGTTTGGCGTTCGAGGGTCAACGTTTTCGCCCGAAGCTCGTCATAATTGAGCACGTTCTCGAGGGCTAAGCCGGCGTTATCCGCGAATATTTTCAAACTCTCGATCAAGTGGGGTTTCACCACACGTTGAGAAGAGAAATGATCGACGATCAAAACCGCGACGGTTTCTAGTCTTCCGACGAGCGGAACGACGATGAAGTGGTCCGTCTCCAGCAAGTTTTTCAATTCACGATACTCGTTACCCCACTCCCGGATCATCTCCGGAGTAACTTGGACGATTTTTTTGCGTAAGACCGCTTTTTCAAAGATGGCGTGGCTTTTGTAGGGAAAGACGCGATTCCGAAGTTTGTCCGACTCATACTCCTTTAGGTCGGTCATAATCGCCTTCTCTCTCAAATGCTGAGAAAGGTTGCCATATTTGCCCGTGGCCGAACCGCTTCCTCGCGTTCCCTCTTGTTCGCGGCGGGCCATCCAATAGCGAGGGATCAACGTTTGACTCTTTATATCTTTGGCGAGAAGCATCGCGCGGTCGAACCCCAGCCCGGCGTATTCGGTGGCTCCTAACAGCAGGATCGTATAGATGTTCTGTATATCATAGCTTTCACGCATTGCGCGGTTGATAGCGGTGATGTTTTTTAGGAGGTTAACCTGCTCTTTTTGCGTTTCGAGCAAACTTTCGTTGGAGGCGCTCAATTCGCTGAGTTCCTTGTAATCTTTGGATAGCTGGTTGTAGTATGTCATTTTGGAAACGATCAAAGAGATACGCGCGGCGAAGTCCTCCAACAAAGCCAAGTCAAACTCGTCGAAGTGTTTGTAGGGTCGGTAGAGCTCTTGGTCTTTGCGGTTGATCAAGATGATGACACCGAAGATCTCGTTTTCGTGGAAGAGTGGGACCGCTATCGACGATTTAATGTCGACAGCCAGCATATCCAGGGCTGCGCGCGGGTCTTTCTTCACGGAGATGGACAGCATCGGCTTCTTATGTTTATAGCACCATCCCACCATACCGTGCCCGACTGGAATCGTGCGTTTTAACAGTTGGTTCTCGTTTAAGCCGTACCAGTAGCCGATCTCCAGATCCCCCTCGGCATTAGCCAACCAGATCGAACCGTTTTCCACATTGAGCACGTCGCACGTCATTTTAAGCGAGCGTTCATAGAGTTCGGAGATGGCCTCGGTTTTTGTCACGACGTCGCTCAATCGCGTTAAGCCGAGCAACTTCCCCACGTTTTCGTAGAGCAAGCGATTCTCGATGGACAAGCGGATGATCTTCCCCAGAATACGAAAGAAATCATAATTCTTTATATCCAGGGCCTGAAGCTTTTCCGGAGACTCATCCCCCAAAAAGATGAGGCTGTCTAAGAGGCCGTCATCGAGGATCGGACAAATTAGTAGGTTTTCTGATTCGAATTTACGATTTTCGTCTTCTAGCGCCTTTTTTTCCAAGAAGACGGACGAGCCGCGTTTTAGGTCTTGGATAGAAGGGACTTGGAATTCTTTGATCTTGAACTGCTTAACGAAACGTCGATCCAGAATCGAAGTGCCTATCAATCGGAAGGCGAGTTTTTCTTTCTCGTATACGAAGATCGAACACTCCTGGACATTCAACAAAGCCCCGATTTCTTCAGCGAGCAGGTTGACGCCTTCATCGGAGTGAACGATATCGAGGTTGAGTAGGGTATGGATGATTTTGATCATTCGATTCTGTTGATTCAATTTTCCCCTGTTCCCTTCGGTAGCAGTCTATTACCACGGTTTCGGCGCTTCCTAAAATTATACCATTTTTTCGCTGAAATAGGAAGAGAGGCCAACTGCAAAAAACGGTCGCGCGCCAAGTGATGAGGTGCTATCAAGAAAAAAGGCCAGAATCGACCGGACGCTTTTTATGTCGTTGTAGTCATCGCGTCGTAAGCGCCTCTTCTTTTCGTGGGGGCGCGATACGCTTTTGAGGGAGGGCATCGCGGCGTAAGCGCCCCTTCTTTTCGCGACGGCGCGATACCCCTTTCATTCGTTCAAAAGATCAAAAAACAGGGTTCGCACAGAGGTCACAGAGAACACGGAGGAAAAAATGGCAAGGGGCAGGTTTCTCTCGGAAAAAGAAAAGATATGCCGGACTAAAGTCCGGCGTTCCCAGGGCGTTCCCAAGCGCAGCACCGCGGAGTAAAAAGACAAAAGGGGGATCGCGGGGTCGTAAAAAACACTTACCCCGCGATTACCCCACGGGCATCGCGGCGTAAGCGCCCCTTCTTTTCGCGACGGCGCGATACCCCTTTCATTCGTTCAAAAGATCAAAAAACAGGGTTCGCACAGAGGTCACAGAGAACACGGAGGAAAAAATGGCAAGGGGCAGGTTTCTCTCGGAAAAAGAAAAGATATGCCGGACTAAAGTCCGGCGTTCCCAGGGCGTTCCCAAGCGCAGCACCGCGGAGTAAAAAGACAAAAGGGGGATCGCGGGGTCGTAAAAAACACTTACCCCGCGATTACCCCACGGGCATCGCGGCGTAAGCGTCCTTTCTTTTCGCGACGGCGCGATACCCCTTTCATCCGTTCAAAAGATCAAAAAACAGGGTTCGCACAGAGGTCACAGAGAACACGGAGGAAAACAGGCAAGGGACCGCGTTCTCCCTGAAAGAGAAAAGACCTGCCGAACTAAAGTTCGGCGTTCCCATTTTGGTGTACCGCGATGTTATACCCACAAAACGGTTGACCTACCTTCTTTAGTGTGCTATAATACCCTCGCTTTTTAGTTCGCTGGGGCCGTAGCTCAATTGGGAGAGCGCTACCTTCGCAAGGTAGAAGCCGTGGGTTCGAATCCCATCGGCTCCACCAAGATGCCGAGATGGCGGAACCGGCAGACGCACCGGTCTCAAAAACCGGCGAGGTTGATCCCTCATGAGGGTTCGAGTCCCTCTCTCGGCACCAAATACCCGACTAGGTCGGGTTTTTTCTTTTCGTTGCGTGGTTCTTTCGAAATGTGTTATACTTCGAGCAAGGAGTGGTAAGGGGCGATTTGCTCGTCTTTTTTGAACTTTATTCCTTTTTTTCCAGTCTTATAAACGAGGGGGTTCGAGGTTGCTTTCCCGAAAAAAACGGGGTAAGAGGCCGTTAGACACAGAAAGAAACGGCGACAACCTTTTTGTTTGCGCTCTTAGAGAAAAGCGAACTTGGGCTTACGAGAAGCTCTACGACGAGTATGCCGGCTTAATCGGGTCCATCGCGAAGTCCTATTTGAACGTAGATGATGTGGACGATGTCATCCAAGAAGTGTTCTTACGGGTCTATAAAAGCATTAAGCAATTTAAAGGTGACTCCACTTTTTCTACTTGGCTTTACAGGATCGCGGTGAACGTATGCAAGGATCAATTGAAAAAGTACGCAAAACGATCCGAGACGATGACCGATTTCGATTCAGAAGAACCGGGCCAGCTCGAGCCTGTAGCAGACCATAATGTAGAGATCGCGGTAGAGAAACAATTCGATTCTGAAGATATGGAGGCCATCCTCAAACGGCTATCGGCGGAAGATCAAGAGCTGATTCGACTGAGAGACGTACAGGATTTGGAATATGAAGAGATAGCGAGTATCGTCGAAAAACCTCTTGGGACCGTAAAAAGCAAGATCCATTATGCTCGAAAACGACTGAAAAAGTTATTGACAACCTACTATGGATTGCGGGAAGAAGAGAATCAGGGAGGAGAATAATGAATTGTAAGCTCGTTCGTGAAGAGTATATGGACCGGTATCTCGATAAGGAGTTGACATTCGAAGAGATCAAAGAACTCAAAGCGCATTTGGAAGGTTGTCCTCAGTGTCAAAAGGCCTTTTCCACCTATAAAACCTTCATACAAATGCAGAAAGCGCGGATATCCTTCTCTCCCAGCGCTCACGGCAAGCAAAAGCTAGTCAAAAGAATACGACAGAAAAAGCTGCTGCCTTACCAATTGGCCGGTTCCGTTGCCGTCGCCTTCTTATGCTTTTTCGCCGTGACAGCCTTCATCGAATCCCGGATCATCAACCAAAGGTTTGAGAAAATCCTAAGCACTACGATTCATTCGATCACTCCCACTTCCAACGCTTCGATGACGATTTCGGGAACTCCTCGAAATGACAAGAAGTCCATCTCACCGCAAGATTACGTAGATCCCGAAAGAATACTATACATCGTCAATGATGGTGACTAGGTTTCAAAAAGCCGCACATCCTCTGGGATGCCGTATGGGGAAGGGTAGATCTCTTCTCCTGTTCGGCATTTTTTTTTATTTTTTAACGCTTACCTCGTCGCTTTATGGATTTCAGATCACCGGCGCGACCTCTCCGGACTCATCGGGGAATGCGCATGAGTACATCGCGGGCCTATTGAAAGCCTACGAGTCCCAAAGTGTTCAGGGCACCCGTATTTTTTTAGAAAGCGGTTCAAAAAACCGGTTTCGCTATGAATACTTCATACGGTCTGCAGACCAAAAGATCGTGACCTTGAAGATGCCCTTTGAAGTAACCTGGTTTCGCTTCGAAGACGAGGGCTACCTCGTGCAAAACGGAACGAAGACGAAGGTGGATGTTCCTTTGAAAGACCTCGAAGACCTTCTGATCGAAAAATTGAAGAGCTGTCCGATCACATTCAGCGTTTCAGAGGTTCTTTATACGGGACTGCCGGCCTCTTTTGTCGTGATCAACCTGCCAGACCACAGTCAATACCGCTTGATCCTAATGCGCGACAGTTACCAATTCATCAAGATCGAATATGAGAAGGCGGATTCTCTTTCGATCATGCTCTATGAGCATCTCTTTCCGTATGAGAGAGAAGTCTTTTCGGAAGATATGAACTTCTACAGGAGTTTACCCTTTTGGGATGATGGCACGAAAACCACTGACGCGAGCATCGCAAACTCGGATGGCTTAGGAGAAGGAAATGCTGGGCCTCTTTCCGCGCACGGCGCGCTCTACTACGATTTTGAAAGGTTCATCACACATCTGGTAAGGTTTTACACCCTTGCTAACATCGAGGCGCAAGAACATCCGGGGTACTCCGTCCTGATGGTCAAACTGGAATTAGAGGGCGATGCGGCGCCGGTTGCCCTTCTATTGTTTCGATCCAAAGATCCCCGAAACCCTTCCCGAATCCCTGAAGCCCTCCTTGGCACCATACCATCCGATTACGAGATAGCCCACACGGAAGTCGGCCGATATACGATCTATGTCTTTGGAGAAGCAGAAAAGGCGCGTTTGGAATCCATTCTTGACGGACTTGCCGGGCAGGCCGCCGAAGAAGACTAGCTGTCTATTCGGACCGATTCAGCCGGAAAGAATAGGGCAACAATCCGTCTACCGTTGTGTCCATACGGTCTCCTTGCGGGTTTACCAGGATCACCGGGAAATCACCAAACTCGCTCAAGAATTGGCGACAAGCCCCGCATGGAGAAGAGGGCGGGTTTGTGTTGGTCGCCACGACTATACAGTCGAAGGCCCTGTCTCCTGCGCTCACGGCGCTAACGACGGCGGACCGCTCGGCGCATATCGAGAGGCCATAAGACGCGTTTTCAACGTTCGTACCGACATACACCTTTCCAGATTTTGAGAGCAAAGCCGCGCCCACCGCAAAATGAGAGTAGGGGGAATAGCTCTTCTTCATCACTTGAATCGCTTTTTTTATCAAATTTTCGACCGTAACGATTCGTTTTTCCACAATCCATCCTTTCTTCACCCGTTTAGAAAGAGGTATTCTGGACGGGCGACTAGATCTATTTGATTATTTTGAACCTTATTTTTTCGATTTTACTTCTGCTCGCGGCGAGAATCTTGAAATGGAAGCCGTTCACCTGCATCTCCTCTCCGACCTTCGGAACCCGTTCAAACCTCTCCAGAAGATAACCTCCGAGGGTTTCAAACTCCGTGTCTGGAAAGTCGATGTCGAGTTCGCGCTCGATATCGTTGATCGGCACCTTTGAGTCTATGATGTATTCAAAATCGGAGGTCTTTCTAACCCCGGTGTTTTCGCCTTCGTCGAACTCGTCCATAATCTCGCCCATGACCTGTTCGATGATATCCTCGATGGTCACCAAACCTTCGGTGCCCCCGTACTCATCTACGATGACGGCCAGGTGGACCAAATTTAGTTTGAAATCCTGGAGCAAGGCGTTGATCTTTTTCGTTTCCGGGATAAAGAATGGCGGATGCATAATCTCCTTGACCTTCATCTTGGGCAGGACCTCATATCCTCTCTCGTGAAGCGTTTTAAGGATATCTTTCGCGTATACAACGCCGATGATATTGTCCACGTTGTCCCTGAACACGGGAAACCGTGAGAAACCCTCCTCTTGTATCGTTTTTATCGCATCTTGGAGCGTTTTATTCTCTTCGAGAACGACCATATCGACACGCGGGACCATGATCTCCCTGACCGTTGTTTCTTTCATTTCGAGCGCGCCGGTTAGCATTTTTCTTTCTTCCAGTTCGATCGCTCCTTCCTTTTCCCCGACACTCATAACTGAGAGAATGTCATCTTCTGTGATGAACGGGGGTTCTTGAACCTTCTTGCCGCCGAGGATACGGATAAAAAAATTGCTGATCGCGACTAAAAGAAAGACAAGGGGTGAAAGTACGTAACTGGCGAAAGAAATGAACGAAATGCAGCGATGAAAGATCCGTTCGGCGCGCTGCGTCGAAAAAATCTTCGGGGTAATCTCACCGAAGATGAGGATGACGAAGGTCATCACGCCGGTTGAAATCGCAGCCGCCGTGCTCGCGTTTCCTGGAGGAAGCCAGCGAAGGACGATCAGTGTAGAAAGCGACGAGGCGAAAATGTTGACGAAATTGTTGAGGACCAGAATGGTCGTGAGCAACTGATTCGGTTTATGCAAAGCCGTATGGATCACTTTCTTCTTCTCTGCATTATCCGTTTGGTCCAGCATACTCTTGAGCTTCAATTTGCTCATCGAAGATAACGCGGTCTCAGAACTGGAGAAAAAAGCGGAAAAACCAAGTAAAACGAACAGGAGCAGGATCTCAAAAGCTAACGAGCTATAACTCAGAGGTTCAGGTTCCACGAAAAAAAACACCTTCCTTATGTATTGATGATGAGACGGAGATCCCCAGACGTATCTTCTATAAAATCCCTATGATAGGAGACCAGGGCTCTCAATAGAATAGACCGGTTCTCATCAAGGTAAAAGGCCGACTCGCGCAAACCGATCTTAGGGGTGAAGTATAGAGCGTTACCATATGGATCGGCGCAAACGCCTTTCGTATAGCCCACACAGTCGCTTCCCGCGTCCTAAGCGCGAAAAAGCCGAGAGGATCAGACCAGATTATAACATACAAAACAGGAGAAAGAAATAGAATCGCTTTCCCTTTCCCTTTTCCTTATTTATGTTAGAATAGCCGCGATTATCGGCGAAGGCGTTCGGGAGAGGGTGTCGGAGATGGTAAACGCCTTTTTTTCCAAGATATATTTCCCGCTTGTCGTTTTGCTTTTCGTCTACGTTCTCATTGCGGTGCGACGGATCGGGTCTATACGCATTAAACCCTGGAAGGTGATGCTTGGCGGAGCGGTGGCGGTCTTGATCACGGGACAGATATCGCCTATGGAGGCGGTAAGGGCGGTCAACTACGACGTGATCGTCTTTCTTTTCGGGATGTTCATCGTCGGGGAGGCCTTTGGCGCCAGCGGGTATATGAACCATTTTTCCTTCCGGTTTTTCAGCAAAGCTAAAACCTATGATCAATTATTGCTCTATATCATATTTTCGATGGGTTTACTCTCTCCGTTTTTTATCAACGACACGATGGTGATCGTCGCGACTCCTATGCTTATAATCTTGGGAAGAAAACTGGACCTTTCCCCGAAGCCCCTCCTACTCGCGATGGCCTTCGCGGTGACCACGGGAAGCGTCTTCAGCCCGATCGGGAACCCGCAAAACCTATTGGTGGCCTTGAATGGGGGGATTCAGAACCCATTCGTCACGTTCTTTCGCTATCTGACGATTCCGACCCTGCTCAACCTCTTCGCCGTCTACGTCTTCATCAAAGCTATCTACAGGAAGAAAGGGGTAAATTTGCGGATGGAAAGCGTTTCCGAAGAGATCAAAGATGCGCATTTGGCGAAGCTATCTGCGATATCTTTCTATCTGACGTTCCTTTTAATCATCCTTAAAGTCGTTACCGTACTCTTCGGGTTTGGAGACCAGTTTCGGTTGACCTACATCGCCATTCTGGCCTGCCTACCTATCGTATTATTGAGTCCGAAACGCTGGCAGATTTTGCGGCACATCGATTGGCGAACCCTCGTTTTTTTCCCTTCGATGTTTATCCTGATGCAAAGCGTGTGGAACACCGGGGTCTTTCAAGAGATGGTCAGGCATTTCGATGCGGGGGCGATTCCGACGATCCTCCTCCTCAGCGCGGGAACCAGCCAATTCATCTCCAACGTGCCCTTCGTATCGCTCTATTTACCCCTGCTCCTCCTGTTAAACGCTGAAACGAAAGCGCTGACCGCGTTAGCCGCGGGGAGCACGATAGCGGGAAATTTGATGATCTTAGGAGCGGCGAGCAACATTATCATCCTACAAAGCGCGGAAAAAAAGGGAGAAATCATCTCATTTTGGGATTTTTCGAAAGTCGGGATCCCCTTAACAACCTTTCAACTCTTCTTCTACTGGTGTTTTCTCCGATAGGAACGTCCCTCCGGGAACTTCCGGAAACGCCGGACTTTAGTCCGGCATGTCTGTGTTTCTTGGGAGCGCATCGGGAACTTCTGGGAGCGCCGGACTTTAGTCCGGCATGTTTTGGTTTCTCGAGAGCGCATCGGGAACTTCTGGGAACGCCGAACATCGGTTCGGAATGGCTTTTTGGCGCGCCCTGAAGGCGTTCACGGGAATCATTCCTCCGTGTCCTCCGTAGGCTCCGTGAGAAACCTTTTAGTCCTTTTTTAGACTACATATCCCGAGGGGCGCCCATCAAGCGCGACTCCTATATCGTGTTATAATCAATAGTGGAATTACCGTTAGGGGGTAGCTAATGAAAAAGAAGCTCTTTGTTCTATTTTGTATTCTTTTAACCGGCATAACCTTTAGTTTGACGAGAAATGGTGTAGAGCTCGTCTATTCCTATGAAAACTTGGCGCCCACGAATTTAGTTGGCGAGCAAATAACGCCGGACTATGCGCAAGTCGTGAGGGTGGTTGACGGAGATACCATCAAGGTGAAATTACCCACAGGAACGGAAACGGTCCGGTTGATCGGGGTGGACACACCGGAGACCGTACACCCCACGAAAGCGGTTGAGGCCTATGGACAAGAGGCCTCCGAGTTCCTAAAAAGCCTATGCGAAACTGACCAAGACGTCTATCTGAGCTACGATTGGGATCACAGAGATGTGTACAAAAGGCTATTGGGGTATCTCTGGATAATAGGCGACGACGGAGAGTGGGTATTGGCGAACCTCGCCATTGTCGAAAACGGATTTGGGTATGCCTATCTACAATATACTTTCCGTAAGGATTATATGGAGATTTTTGCTAAGGCCCAGGAAAAAGCGCAAGAAAAGGGATATGGGCTTTGGAGCGAAACTCCCGCTCCCTCAGCGGGTACGGTGAAGCAGGGAGACTCCAAAAGTACCGTTGAGCCTGATCCTCAAAAGGGCCGTTATATAGGAAACGTCAAATCGAAAGTGCTCCACGATTTGGATTGCGGTTCCCTACCTGCCGAGAGTAATAGGATATATTTCCAAACCTACGTAGAGGCGATCAAAGCGGGTTATAAACCCTGCAGCAAGTGCAAACCTTCGATACTCAAGTATTGGGTCCAGGAACTCGCCTCCATTTTTGATTTTCTATTTTGAACGCCTACACGAAAGTTTCGCTAGAAGCGCCGAACTTTTATTTTACTCGGTTCTTTGGGAACCCTTGCGAACGCCGTACTTTAGCGCGGTACGGGTTCCTGAGAGGAAAAAACGGGGTTCGCACAGAGAACATGGAGGGCACAAAGGAAAGATTAGAACACATCTGAGAGCGCCTGGGAACGCCAAACTTTAGTTTGGCATGGGTTCTTGAGAAGAAAAAAAGGGTTCGCACAGAGAACACGGAGAACACAAAGGAAAGATTAGAACACATCTGAGACCGCCTGGGAACGTTGAACTTAAGTTTGGGATGGTTTCCTGAGAGGAAAAAAATGGGGTTCGCACAGAGAACACAGAGGACGCAAAAGAGAGATTAGAACACATCTGAGAGCTCTGGGAACGTTCCCAAGCGCAGCATCGCGGCGTAAGCGCTCTTTTTTCTCGCGACGGCGCGATACGGTTTTTAAAGAAAGAAGGCGGAGCACACGTTTCTGTGGAATAGAAACGCCGCACTTTTGTGCGGCGTGGGTTCATTGTTCTCTCTGTGTCCTCCGTTCGAAACCTTTTTTCAAGACCTGCCAACTTAAAAGTTGGCGTTCCCAGGGCGTTTCTCTGTGTTCTCTCCGTGCTCTCTGTGTACTCTGTGCGAAACTATCTTTTGGTCTTGAAAAGACCTGCCAACTTAAAAGTTGGCGCTCCCAGGCTTTCCCAGGGCGTTTCTCTGTGTTTTCTCCGTGCTCTCTGCGTGCTCTGTGTGAAACTATCTTTTGGTTTTGAAAAGACCTGCCAACTTGAAAGTTGGCGTTCCCAGGCTTTCCCAGGGCGTTTCTCAGTGTTCTCTCCGTGCCCTCTGCGTACTCTGTGCGAAACTATCTTTTGGTTTTGAAAAGACCTGCCAACTTGAAAGTTGGCGTTCCCAATAGGGCTTCACTGAGACCTATTGATGATCCCTACGCAGACGGTACGGACCGTTTGACCGGGATGATCCAGAGGTGAAGGGTCTTGCCTTCACACTCCACTTTCTCGTACCCTTCTGCTTCGTGGTACTCGGAGAACATCACCAGATGTCCTTCGCTTAACCCGCTTCTGTCGAGATACGCTTTCAATTGTACTTGGCTTTTTTCGTACTGGTCCGCGTCATACCGCTTGATCTCGATGATGTCCGTCTTCCCAGCCTGAAGAAGGAGTAAATCCACTCGTCCTCCACCCAAAGGCGTTTCCACGAAGCATTTCGCGTCCGCGAATTCTGCGTAGGTGCTGAAGAACGCGTCGAGGTTGTAGTGGTAGACCCCTTCGCTCGCCTTCCCCTGGCTGAAGATGATGTTTCCCCGGTTCTTCACGTAGGCGATATACCGCCACAAGAGCTTCGTCACATCCAACAGTCCCCGTTCGTCCACGTATTTCTTGTACGTCTCTATTGGGCTTTTGAAGTGTTCTTTCTCCCCATTGAACAAGGGCTTGAAACACGTGTAGAGCGCTTTTTTGTACAGCGGTATCGGAATGCAACACGTGCCATCGCAATCGTCGATCACTCCGTTTACGTAGAGGAATTTGATCGTCTCATCGTAGTTGTTGAAAGGAACCTCTTTCCCGAAAAGGATTTCTTTCATAAGCTCCGTGTGCTGTTTCGCCTTACTGACGATATTGGAGATGTTTTTATCGATATAGATACGGGTGAAGTGGTCGATGGTGAGGTAGAAGGCGTCCATACCGACGACTTCCCCGTTCGGGCACTTCTTCTCCACGAGGTCGCGAGCGAGGGCGTTCACCAGGCCCGGCTGGCCTAAGGTTTGCTCGTAGATGCCCTCTTTGACGGGGTTTTCGAAGAGCTGCCCCGTCTCCCGTTCGTGTTGGGCCAGAAGGTCGTAGACCTCCTCCCGGGTGAAATAGGGGACTTGGATCTGGTCGGCGATATTGAAAGGGCTGGCGGTGTCCTGGATGATCCCCGTGATGTTGCTCACCCCGGTCAGAATCACGCTGCGTAAACCGTACTCCCGTTTTAGATGGTAAAGGTTCCTAACCGTATGCATAAAAAGTCCAAGCGTCTTTTCTTCTTTTAATCCCTCGATTTCATCGATGATGAGAATCAGGTCTTTCGAGGTTTCTCGTTGAATGCGCAGACACTCGTCCTTTATGCTCTCTATGCTGTCAATAGGTTGAATAGAAAGCGGAATGCCCCTCGAATGGAAAAAGACGTTCATATCTCGCCTGAAAGAATGAAGAAATTCCCTCTCGGTCTTCGTTCCATACGGTTCGAAAGAAATCCACACGGGTAACCAATTGGGTTTTTCTTTTTTTATCCCTTCGATAAGGAACTGGAAGTACGTGGTCTTCCCACTCTGACGGGGGGCGAAGATGGTGAAATACCGCCATTGTTCGACTTTCTTTAATCCCTCGGCGACCAGCGCCGTTCGGGGAACGTAGTAATTCAGCTTCGGGTCCACCGGCCCTTCCGTGCAGAACGTCCGCATGTGGTCCTCCTTCGATGGGTTTGAAACGAGTATACCACAATAGGAGAACCGGATTTCTGGGTGCGAAAAAAAGGGTTCGCACAGAGATCGTAAAGGGCACGGAAGAACGAGATGAGATTCACTGGGAATGCCTTCGGGGCGGCGTTGGGAGCGCTGCACGTTTCTCTGGGAACGCCGAACTTAAGTTTTGGATGCTTTCCTGAGAGGAAAAAACGGGGTTCGCACAGAGAACACGGAGGACGCAAAGGAAAGATTAGAACACATCTGAGAGCGCCTGGGAACGCCAAACTTCAGTTTGGCGTGGGTTCTTGAGGAGAAAAAACGGGGTTCGCACAGAGAACACGGAGAACACAGAGGAGAGATTAGAACACATCTGAGAGCGCCTGGGAACGCCAAACTTCAGTTTGGCAGGTGTCCTTTTTCTCTGTGCGAAACCTTTTTTCAAGACATGCCAACTTAAAAGTTGGCGTTCCCAGGGCGTTTCTCTGTGTTCTCTCTATGCCCTCTGTGTACTCTGTGCGAGGCTATCTTTTGGTCCTGGAAAGACATGCCAACTTAAAAGTTGGCGTTCCCAGGGCGTTTCTCTGTGTTCTCTCTATGCCCTCTGTGTACTCTGTGCGAGGCTATCTTTTGGTCCTGGAAAGACATGCCAACTTAAAAGTTGGCGTTCCCAGAGCGTTTCTCTGCGTTCTCTCTGTGTACTCTGTGCGAGGCTATCTTTTGGCCTTGGAAAGACATGCCAACTTAAAAGTTGGCGTTCCCAGGGCGTTCCCAAGCGCAGCATCTCGGCGTAAGCGCTTAGTGCATTGGGGGATCGCGGGGTCCCGTTGGTTACCCCGCGATAACCTATGAAGTTAGGCGTTCCCAGGTGTTCCCAAGACGTTAGGCGTTCTCAGAAGGGCACCAACAGAGAACTATTGATGTTCCCTACGCAGACGGTACGGACCGTTTGACCGGGATGATCCAGAGGTGAAGGGTCTTGCCTTCACACTCCACTTTCTCGTACCCTTCTGCTTCGTGGTACTCGGAGAACATCACCAGATGTCCTTCG
>Ga0209719_1000129_pt1 | contig 110584 bp, 98 predicted proteins | sample AD_JPNAS2_MetaG_FD_184421 | JGI IMG/M metagenome (GOLD analysis project Ga0209719, IMG submission 184421) | Active sludge microbial communities of municipal wastewater-treating anaerobic digesters from Japan - AD_JPNAS2_MetaG (SPAdes) (version 2) | ecosystem: Engineered > Bioreactor > Anaerobic...
AAACTCCCTGGCCTTCAGCCTGGATCAGGCGATTCTTACCGGGAGCGGCATTGCCCAGCCCTACGGCATTCTGGACGCCCCCGCGACCATCTCCGTCGCTCGTGCAACGTCCAGCAACATAGCATTTGCCGACATCGCCAACATGATGGGCCGGCTGCTGCCGTCCAGTCTGGACAAGGCCGTCTGGATTGCAAGCCCGTCCACCTTTGCGGTCCTGGTCTCCATGGTCGTGACGGCAGGCACGGGCGAGCTGGTGCTCGGATACCGGCCCGGTGCAAGTGATATTCAAATGATGGTCCTTGGCCGCCCCCTGCTTGTGTCCGAGAAGCTGCCGGAGATGGCGGCGAAGGGCGGCCTTATGCTGGCCGATCTTTCCTACTACGCCCTGGCAATGCGGGAGACCGGCCGGTTTGAAAAGACCAACGCGGCCAGCTGGTCCGAAGACGTGGTTGATATGCGCCTCGTGCTCCGGTGCGATGGCAAACCCTTGGTGGCGCAGCCCTTCACGCCGGCAGGCGGCGGGGATACGTTGTCACCGTTCGTGACTCTGGACGCATAAGCGCAGGACACGACGCCGCAGTCTCCCGCAGCCCGGGCGGGCCTGTCGCCGGCGTTAAATGAGCGGCAGGTGAATCGAACGTGGGGCGCTACACGTCCGGGCAGGCGTCAACCGGGGGGTGGTGGATGAGTGGTCCGCCATCCCCCACCTTAAAAACGGGGGGATCGAATGCAGGTGTTTCACTACACGCGGGCGGCCAAGATCCCCGCGATCCTGCGTGAAGGGAAGATTAGGAAGACCACAACTTATTTCCGGGGGGACCGGCCGGCCGTGTGGGTGTCATCGAACGATCAATGGGACAACGGGGCCGGGTGCCTGGTGCGCTACGAGGGACCGGACCGGCGACTGTTCGGGCGGGATCTCGTAAGCGACTATGACTCCCCGCCCCTGGCCTTCATGACCCTGATCCCGGCCCGAATTAGAATTAATACACGCCGGGAAGTGCTTGTCCCCTGGACCGAACACCGGAAGACCATTCCCGAGTGGGTGGCGGAACGCAAGGAGCGGGGGGGCATTATGCTGTGCGCGGACGTTAACGAGTGGTTCGTCATTTACCGTGACGTTCCAAAATCGAGCTTTGTAGCCGTCCAGGAGTGGACGGGCGACGAATGGATCAATTACGATCAGAAGGGGGTGAATTATGGCAAAATTTGAGCTTCAAGGGGATGATGCAAGGTGGTTTGACCTTGGGGACGGTGGGCGTGTGAAATTGCGGACCATCGGGGCCGAGGAATTCAAGGAGATCCGGCGAAAGGTTGCAAAGAGGGGGCGGAAGTTTATTTTGAACCCGGCGACCCGGGCGATGGAATGCGTCACGTTCGAGGAGGACGTTGACGAAGAACTCCAGTCGCTCCTCTTTTGGGATCGTGTCATCTGTGATTGGGAAGGCCTGTTTGATCAGGATGACCAGCCTATCGAGTGCACGCCGGAGAACAAGGTGCTCCTCATGGATCGGGTGCCTGTATTCAGTAAGCTCGTGGCGGAAAAACTCCAAGAGCTGGCCGAGGAACGGGCGGTCGGCTGAAAAAAGGCCTTGACAGCGGGGAGGAAAGCTGTATTCTGAAGCTGCGAAAATTCTAATGCGGGAGGTCCACCCGTGAGTTGGGCTTTTTTTACGTCAACCGAAATCTGGTCATGGAATCCGGTACCCGTAAGGGCCGGGAGGCCTCATTAGAGCCTTCGCAATTCCATGGCCTTTTTCTATTGGGGAGGTGTAAGATGAATGCATCATTGAGCGCGGCAACGGGGAGAACATCGAAGGCACCGGCGGGGGGGGCTAAAAAGGGTAAGGATGGAAAATGCGATAAGTGTAAGCGGTTGAGGGCAATTATATTGCAGAGGGATGCCGACATTGAGACTCTCAATAAAAATTTTCAGGTTTTTGAAGACAGGGTCCATATTCTTGAGGCATTCTCGACGTTCCAGGGTATTAGGTTTAACGAATTGGTGAACAAAAAAAGTATGACCTTCGAAGCAAGAAAAGATTTGGCAGGTTTTCTGTCACTCGAATGGACCAAAGATGAGGATGCGCTTTTACCGCGTGCCCAATAATCCAATCTGGACCACAGACCGACCGGGGCCGGGGGGCGACTCCCGGCCTTTTTTATTTTCTGAAAAAATTCCTCTACTGCTTACATTGTGCTTACACGATCCCACCAAACAAAAACGGCTTCCGGTTAAATTCGCCGAAAGCCCTTTATTATCTGGTGCCTGGGGAGGGGATCGAACCCTCACAATCTCAAGGATCGAGGGATTTTAAGTCCCTTGCGTCTACCAATTCCGCCACCCAGGCTTTGTCGTGCGCGCCTCACGCTATAGTATGTTTGTTTTGGGGTGTCAACAAGATCGTCCTCCGGCGCCGCGGCCCTCCCTTGAGACCGGTTTTAAAGTCATTTCCGAAAGGTTCGCCCGTCTTGAATTAGGTTGAAGAGCCTTTCTTCAATGTGCTAATGGCAGATCAATACCCAATGCAAGAGGATGCGAAGATGCAAACAGTCGATATCCTGGTAACCAGCGGAACCGTCCTGACGTTCGACGATAAGGACACGAAACTGATCGACGGGGCGCTGGCCGTCCACGGCGACCGCATTGTCGCGCTGGGTCGCCGGGACGAATTGGCCCGAACCTTTGAGGCCAGGGAGACGATCGACGCGACCGGCGCCATCGTTATGCCGGGGCTCATCAACGCCCACACGCACGCCGCCATGACTTGCTTCCGCGGCATCGCCGACGACATGGAACTCATGGACTGGCTGAACAATTACATCTTCCCGGCCGAGGCCCGCAACGTGAACCCCGAACTGGCCTACTGGGGCAGCCTGCTCGCCTGCGCCGAGATGATCAAGTCGGGGACGACCACCTTCGCGGACATGTACATCTTCCAAGGGGAAACGGCCCGCGCGGCCAAAGAGGCGGGGATGCGGTGCCTGATCGGCGAGGTCCTCTTCGACTTCCCCTCTCCCAACATCAACACCCCCGCCGAAGGCCTCGCCTATACGGAAAAACTCATCCAAACCTGGGCCGACGACCCGCTCGTCAACGTCATGGTCGAACCGCATGCGCTGTACACGTGCTCACCGGATCTTTTGAAGGACTGCAAGGCCCTGGCGAACCGCTACCAGGTCCCCCTCGCGACGCACCTGCTGGAAAACGCGGGCGAGGTCAAACAGCTACGGGACAAGCTGGGCCGCCGGGCGACGGCCTTTCTTGAGGACATCGGCCTGCTCGATGAACGGTTTATCGGCTTTCACTGCGTCATGATGGACGAACAGGACATGCGCCTCTTCGCCGATCACGGCTGCAAGGTGGTGCACAACCCCGAGAGCAACATGAAGCTGGCCTCCGGCGTCGCGCCGATCTCCGCCATGCTCGGGCACGGGATCGCCGTCGGTCTTGGCACGGACGGTTGCGCGAGCAACAACAACCTGGACATGTTCCAGGAGCTGGACACCGCGGCCAAACTGGAAAAGTCCGCCCGGCTCGATCCCACGGTCATGTCGGCCCGGACCGTCCTCAGGATGGCGACGTCCGACGGGGCGAAGGTCCTCGGCTTGGATCATCTCGTCGGCACACTCGCGGTCGGCAAAAAGGCCGATCTCTGTATCATCGATATGAACAAGCCCCATTTGACGCCCCTGTACGACGAATACTCGCACCTGACCTATGCCGTCTCCGGCGCCGACGTGGACACGGTTCTCATCAACGGCCGGGTGGTCCTGCGGAGCCGGAGACTGACCACGATCGACGAGATCGAGGTCATGCGGCGGGTGCGCGAGATCGCCGTGCGCATCCGCGAGAGCCTCCGGAGGTAAGGCATGCCCGCGCTCGATCTCCTCATCCGGGGCGGAACGGCCCTGACCCTGACCGACGACCGGCCACGGATTCAGCCGGCCATGATCGGCATCCGGGACGGCCTCATCACCCTGCTTGAAGAAGGGTTCGCCACCGAATCCCGAAGCGACCTGAGCGCTGCCGAAACCCTTGACGCCTCCGGGACGATCATTCTGCCGGGTCTTGTCAATACGCACACCCATCTCCCCATGACCCTTTTCCGCGGTCTCGCCGATGACCTGCCTCTGATGGACTGGCTGAACCACCATATTTTCCCCGCTGAGGCGCGCCATATTCATCCGGATACCGTCTATGCCGGGTCGCTTCTCGCTCTGGCCGAGATGATCCTGTCCGGAACGACCACGTTCTGCGACGGCTATTTTTACGAGGAACACGTCGCCCAGGCGGCGCTCGACACCAGGATGCGGGGAATCGTGGCCGAGGGATTCCTCGACCCTCCCCTGCCGGAGGCGCCCGATACCGCGGCCCAGGTGCGCCGGGCGGAGCGCTTCCTCGCCAAGTGGCAGGGCGCCTCCCCGCTCGTCACCCCCGCCCTCTTCCTTCATTCACCGTACACCTGCTCGCCAGCCACCCTAACGGCCATCAAGGACGTCGCCCGTCATCACGGTGCACTCTGCTGCATTCACGTGGCGGAAACGAGGGAGGAGACCGCCATCGTCCGGGACCGGTACGGAACGACGCCCGTCCGCCACCTCCACCGTCTGGGCGTGCTTGACGAGAAGACCCTGGCGGTTCATGTCAACTGGGTGGACGAGGAAGAGATGACGATCCTCCTTGATTGCGGCGTGGCCGTCTCCCACTGCCCGGAGAGCAGCATGAAGCTCTCCGCCGGCATCGCACCCGTTCCGGCTCTGCTCAATCGCGGCATTCCAGTCGGACTTGGAACGGATGGTTGTGCCAGCAACAACGACCTCGATCTGTTCGGAGAAATGGACACCGCCGCGAAGCTTCACAAGGTCCGGCTCGAAGACCCGACCGTCATGGACGCGCAGACGGTCCTTCGAATGGCCACCCGCGGAGGCGCGCGCTGCCTGGGGCTCAACGATCGCATCGGCACCTTGAGTCTCGGGTCCGCGGCTGACCTCATCATCGTCGAGCTGAAAAACAAACCCCACCTGACGCCCCTGTACAACCCGTGGTCGCAACTGGTCTATGCCGCCTCAGGTTCGGACGTCGCCACTGTCGTCATCAATGGAAGGATCGTTCTGCAGGACCGGAGGCTTGTCACGATCGATCTCCCCGCTGTGATCGAGGATGTCGAGAGGATCGCCGACCGCATTCGATCATCCTGATCGGATCGCCCGGCAGGGACCTCGAACGACGTCACGAAGGAAGGAGGATTCGCCATGAAGCTGCCCCGCTTTGAAACCCTGACCACACGGTTGACGCTCCTCGGGCTCGGCCTGCTTTGGCTCTTCACCGGCCCTCAGGCCGCTGCTGCGGCCGTCCAGGAGGTCACCCTCTTCCCCGATTCGGCGGAGGTCGTCGAGACGGCAAAGTGCGCCGTACAGGGAAGCGCAACCACCCAGCAGGCCATTTTCACCCTGCCCGCTCAGGCGGACCCGGAAACCCTCGTGACGAAAACCGCTCCGGGCGCCGGCTGGCGGATCGAGGACCAGTCCTGGCGGAAAATCAACCGCCAGGACGATGAAGGGATCCGGGTTTTGAAGGCAAAAATCGCAAAGCTCAAGGAGGAGCGCGGGGGTCTCCAAGCCTCCCTGCAGGGCATCGACACCCAGATCCAGTTCTGGCAGAACCAGGCCAAGGCCAAAACGAAAACGCTCGCGGAGACGGTAAACCTCGCCGCCGCCATCGGCAAGAACAGCCGCCGCGTCTTTCAGGAGAAGGCCCAGTTGGAGCCGCAAATAGAAAAGATCGACCGGGAGATTGCCCTGACCCAGGAGGAGCTGAAACGCGCCACCGGGAGTCAGGAGACGGCCTGGGAGGTCACGCTGCTCCTGGGCGGACGGGGTCCGGCTGAGCTGTCGCTGACCTATTCCTACGTCCTGAACGGTTGTGGGTGGCTCCCCCTTTACCGGATCGAGGCCCGACCCCAAGAGCAGCGGATCTTCCTCGTCTGGGACGCCGAAGTCTGGCAGAGTTCCGGCAAGGACTGGGTCGATACCCGGGTCAACATCGCCACCCTCCAACCTCCGCGATCCCTGACGCCCCCGGAGTTTCGACCCTGGATTATTCAGCCCCGGCCGCTCTATCGCCCCATGGTGCGGAGCAAGGCCGCCCGCGCCGATGACCTTCAGCTCCTGGCGGAGGCGACCGACGAGAGGGTGGGCGTAATGGCCGCGCCCGTGCCGAAGACGAAAAGCACCTTCACCCTCTGGTCGCTGGGGAAGCGAACGATCCCTGCCGGACCGAAACGGAAATTCAGCATCCGGGAGGAATACTGGCCGGCCGCGTTCACCTATCTCCTGCGGCCGAGCGTCTCCAATCAGGCGTTTGTCCGGGCGGATGTCACGCTCGCTGAACCCCGGGACATCCCCGCCGGATCGGGTCAGTTCGTGATCGACGGGGCAGTTCTCGGTAAGCGTGAATTCGCCTTCTCCGGGCGGGAGGGCGAGATCTACTTCGGCGTGGATCCGCTTGTCAGCGCCCGCGCCGAACTGCTCCAGCGCCAGTCCGGGGAAAAAGGGTTCATCGCCGACCGGCAGACGCAGACATGGGACTGGCGCCTTGAGATTCAGAACGAACGGACGATCCCGGTCCGGATCCGCCTCGAAGAGCCGAACCCGCAGGTCCGTGACGAACGGATCCGTCTCAAGACCGTGCTGGATCCGGACACGACGGAAAAGAACGCCGGAACGCTGATCTGGTCTTTCGACCTTGCGGCGGGGGCGAAGAAATCCCTGCACACGACCTATCAGCTCGACGCCCCGAAAGACATGAACTTGGATACGGGCTGGCGCTGATCGCCTCACCCGCTCAGACCAGCGGCCGCCCGTCGTTCAGCATTTCATAGATGCGGATGTACTGAGCGATCATCTTCCGGAGGTCGTACTGCTCGCGCGCCTCGGTCATGATGCGCTTCAACTGGGGCTCACGGATTTCCGGCGGCCGCCGGTGAAAGGCAAGGCTTTTCTCCAAGGCGTAGCGGAGCCCCCCCGCGTCATAGTCCCGGAAGAGAAATCCGTTCCCCATATCCTGGGGCGCCCCGTCCACCTTCAGGCGCAGTTCCCGAATCTTGTCGTGGTACCCGCCGGTGTCCCGGTTGGTGGCCGTTGTCCCGAAGAGGTTTCCGACCTGGTCGATCTGGCCGCAGGGTTCGTACAGGGAGGCGCCGAAGACGTCGTGCGCGGCGGCAAACCCCTGCATGGACAGCTTTTCGTTGTAGGAATGGTAAGCGATCCGGCCCTTGGAGGCATAGGCAATGCGCCCCAGGATATCGACGTGCGTCCGGTCGCTGCCGATCCCGTCCGCCACGATGGCGATCTGCGCGTTTTCGTTCGCCTCAACGAATGCCTGGGCCTGATCCTCCAGGAGCTCCACCCCCTTCTGAACCGGGTCCAGCCGTGAGGGCCAGTAGAAAAGGATCGCGTCCGGGTTGACGTTCAAGCCCGTCTCGTTCTGAAACGCGATCAGATTCTGACGCTTCGCCGCGATGATGTCGTCCTCGGGGCCGTATTTTCTCATGAGGACCCCGCAATGCTCCGGATACATGTTCGACGCCGGCGCGTTCAGGACCGAGATGGCCGAGTCGTGATGATACTTGGCCTTGACCTCGTTCCGGACATTCGGGGGAACGATGGGCCGGTCGAGGAAGAAGTCCTCCACAACCTCCCGAAGGAACCGCTCGCCGACGAAATTGATGAGGGTCGCGTTCTTGATGCCCGTGGCCTGACAATCGACACAGATTCTCCCGCCGTCCTCCGACCAGAAAATCATTTCCGAAAGCTGGCTCAAATCGAGGCCGCCCAGCATCTCGACGGGCAGATGGGCCGTAAAGACGTTGTGGACGGTATGCAGAACGGGGATACCCGTCGCTTTCGCGTAGGCCGTGATGAGGCCTCCCGCCATCCAGTCGTGACTGTGAATCAGCAGACGTCCCTGATGGCGGGCGCGCACCGACTTGATCACGTTGTTGACGACCTGACGCTGGAACTCCACCGCCGTGCGGATCGGATCGCCCGAATAGGCACTCATCAACCCCGAGAAAACCGCGGAGCTGACAAGGTGAATCTTCTTCGAATCGATCTTGTAGCGCACCTCCCGCCATTGGTCCTCGTTCATGCCGCGCTCACGCTGAAAGCGCTTTTTCAGGTTCAGGGTCGCGAGATGGACGTCGATGCCCCGCTCCACCAGGCCCTCGCACAGGGCGGAGACAACCTCGCCCTGGCCGCCGCTCTTTCCGGAAACGTACTGGGCCAGGGCGTCCATGTCTTCGGGCAGCCGACCCGTTTCCGGGGTAATGATGAGGAGCGCCGTCCGCTCCGAGCGCTTCAGGATCTCAAACCGCTTCAGGGCGCCGCCGAGTTCGTCAATCTTGCGCGTCAGAACATAGGTCGGCTGCGCGATCGATCCGCCGTAGGGGTTGAAGTAAGAATGGACGGCGTGATCGTCGCCGGTGGACTCATGCAAAAAATAGATGTGATCGGAAGTCGTCAGGTGCCGCCATTTCGTGAGCAGCTCCGTTCCCGACCGGCGCGCTTCCCCCTCCATCGCCTCGATTTCGTGAAACAGGGCATATTGGGTCAGGGTTCCCAGCCAGCCGGAGGTGTCGCGTCCGACATCCGCCCACGAGGAGGTGGCCAGTCCGTGAATATCGAGTAGGGGACAATCGGCGTCGCGGAACCGCTGTGCGACCGCCGACGGGTTCATACAGAGGATGCTTTCGTGCTTCTCGAGGCTGGCCGGGAGTCCGCGCCAGAAATCGAAGATGCCTGAATCCTTCCAGAGATGCTCGCCGATGTGTTCATAATCATACCCGAGGCAGACGGCTTCCCCGTCAATCCGCGCCAGGTAGCCGGCGTAGTCGTCCGGGGTCAGCGGACGGTGGGGAAAACGAAAGGCCACGTCATCGCTGAGTTCGCGATTGCGAGGCAGGACGATCAGGGAAGATCCCCGGGCGCGGAAGACGGCGTTCGGGGAAACGGGTGGATCCTGGTCCTTGAACATGTCGGCCCGCTTTTCACACAGGATCGACTGGTAACCCATGTCGGCGACGACGTCGGCGATGTGGTTGTTGTACATCAATTCGGTGTTCCGAAAGGAGGTCGGAAAAATCCCGAAGAGCCGGCGCATCTTTTCGCGATGCAGGGAGACCTGGGCCCTGAATTCCGTTTTCTGTGGATCTGAAAAGAGGCTGGTAAGGGAGTGGTAGTAGGTCTCGTCCAGGTATTCGACCTGGTCATGCACGCTGCCGGCCTGCAGAAGCTCCTGGAGGGCCTCGATGACGGCAGGCTGGTACACTTCCGCCTGTTCGAGGAAGATCCCCGACATGCTCAGGGTGATCCGAAAGCGGGGGTAGGCCCGGATCAGCTCCGTGAAGAGGCGCGTGGTCGGCAGGTAACACTTCTCGGCCACTTTGAGAAAGATCTCCCGGTTCTTTTCCTCCCAGAGAAACTTATCCCGATCCGGATGGAGACGGCAGGGCTGGTGCAACTGGAAGTAAAAGGTGACCAACGGCATGCTTTGCCCTCCTTGTAACCGCATTCCTTATCATTATGGTGGTTTATACGATCCGGCACCCTGAATGTCAACCGGTTATTCCGTCTCTGCCGCTGTGCGCGATTGACAGGCGGGCGTCCTTTGTGAAATAGCTGCCCCGCGAGGGAGGTGGCATCGATGCAGGAAGATCAAGACAGATCCGTTCGGGCGGACGGGCGGGCCCGGCGGGACTCTCTCCTCGAGCGGCTGAACTATCCCGCGGGGCTTCCCATCGTTTCGTCGCGGACGGAGATTATTCGGGCCCTCAGGACGCACCGCGTCGTCGTGATCGCCGGTGAAACCGGATCCGGCAAGACCACCCAGATTCCCAAGATGTGTCTGGAGGCGGGCCGGGGCATGGCCGGGCTCATCGGATGCACGCAGCCGCGACGGATTGCGGCGGTAACGGTCGCGCAGCGGCTGGCCGAGGAGCTGAACGAACCCCTCGGCCGCTCGGTCGGATACAAGATCCGCTTCGAGGAGTGCCGCGGTCCCGGGCAACGGATCAAGTTCATGACGGATGGGGTTCTCCTGGCGGAAACGCAGCGCGATCGCCTGCTCCGCCGTTACGACACCCTGATCGTCGACGAGGCGCACGAGCGAAGCCTAAACATCGATTTCGTCCTTGGGATCGTCAAGACGCTCCTCGACCGCCGGAACGATCTCCATCTTGTGATCACCTCGGCGACCATCGATACCGAGAAATTCTCGCTCGCCTTCGACCGGGCGCCTGTGATCGAGGTGACGGGCCGGACCTATCCGGTGGAGATGCTTTACCGCCCCCCGGAACCCGGCGTATCGGAGGGTGACGAAGAAACCCACGTCGAAGCCGCCGTGGCGGCGGCCGTAGACATCACGGCGCGGCATCCGGACGGCGACCTCCTGGTCTTCATGCCGACGGAGCCGGACATCCGGGAGACTTGCACCCTGCTCGAGGGCCGCAACACCGGGGCGTGGGCCGTTTTGCCCCTGTACGCCCGGCTCCCCGCCTCCGAACAGCGGCGCGTCTTTCAGCCGGCCCGCGCGTCGCGCAAAATCATCGTCGCCACGAACGTGGCCGAAACCTCGCTCACTATCCCGAACATCCGGTTCGTCATCGACACCGGCCTCGCGCGGATCGGCCAGTACAACCCGCGGACGCGAACCTACAGCCTGCCCATCCGGGGCATTTCGCGTAGCAGCGCCGATCAGCGTCAAGGTCGTTGCGGACGGGTGCGGAACGGCGTCTGCATCCGACTGTACAGCGAGGAGAACTATCTCAAGCGTGCGCCCTTCACGGCGCCTGAGATCCTCCGGGCGAATCTGGCCGCGGTGATCCTGAACATGATGGCGCTGAAGCTGGGGTCGATCCAGCAGTTCCCATTTATCGACAAGCCCAGCCCGAAGCGCATTCGGGACGGCATCGAGCTTCTGCTGGAACTGGGCGCGCTGGAGCCCGCGGACCGCACCGACAGGCAGGAAACGGCCCGGGAGCACTACCGCCTGACGCCCCGCGGGCGATCCATGGCGCGGCTGCCCCTCGATCCTCGCCTGTCCCGCATGATTCTCGAAGCCGAGCGCGAGGGGTGCCTCGACGAGCTTCTCGTCATCGCCGCTGCGCTCAGCATCCAAGACCCCCGCGAGCGTCCGCCGGACAAGGCCGCACAGGCGGACCAGTCGCACCGGATCTTCGCGGATCCCCTCTCCGATTTCGCTTCGCTGCTGACCCTCTGGACCCACTGCCTGGACCGGGTCGGGCCGACGGGCTCCCAGGGCACCCTGAAGCGCTACTGTCGGGAGCAGTTCCTATCCTACCGTCGGATGCGAGAGTGGAAGGCGGTCCGCGACGAGCTCGCGACCCTGTCCTCGGAGGCCGGAGTCGAGGCGAACGCCCCGTCGCTTCCCGTCAGCGGGGCGAAGTCGGCATCGAAAAAGGGCCGCGCCGAGGATCCCTACGCCCGTATCCACCGGGCCATCCTGAGCGGTCACCTGTCCAACATCGCCGTCAAGAAGGAGAAGAACGTCTACACCGCGGCGCACGGTCGCGAGGCGTTCCTGTTTCCCGGCTCGGGCCTCTACAACCGGCGCCCCCGTTGGATCGTCGCCGCGGAGATGTTGGAAACCTCTCGTCTGTTCGCCCGCACCTGCGCACAGATCGATCCCGCCTGGATCGAGCCCCTGGCCGGCCCCCTCTGCCAAACCAGCTACAGCGGCCCCCATTGGGATCCCGCGCGAGGGGAGGTTGTGGCCGACGCCCATGTCACGCTCTTCGGCCTCCTGATCGTTCCGGCACGTCCGGTTTCCTTCGGGCCCCTGTTTCCGGAGGAGGCGTTCCAGATTTTCCTGCGAGCGGCCCTTGTCGAGGGGCGGGTCCGGCCCTGCCCACCGTTTTTGCGCCACAACCTTTCGCTCAGGGAGCGCGTCGGCGTTCTCGAAGATAAGGTCCGCCGTCGTGACATCCTCGTGGATGATGACGATCTGGTCCGCTTTTACCAGACGCGTCTCCCCGTCGTGTGGAGCATGCAGAGTTTGATGAAAGTCGTTCGGGAACGCGGCGGAGACGCCTTCCTGCGGCTGCGCGAGGAGGATCTCTGGCGTCGTCCTCCGGATGAAGAGATTCCCCAGCTCTATCCGGACGAGACCAGGGTCGCGGCGGACCGCTTTCGGCTGGTGTACCGTTACGCCCCGGAGGCACCGGACGACGGCGTGACCCTCCTGATTCCGCCGGAGGCCTTGCCCGTTATCCGGACGGCCGCGATCGAACAGGGCTGCCCCGGTCTCTGGCAGGAAAAGATCCTGGCCCTGCTGAAAGGCCTCCCGAAGGAGGCCCGCAGGCGGCTCTCGCCCCTGACGGAGAGCGCCCGGATCATCAGTTTGGAAATGGAGCGCGAGTACGAAAACCTGTTTTCTGCGCTATCCGTCTTCGTCAAGCAACGATTTGGACTGAGTGTGCCCCCGGCGGTCTGGTCCGCGATCCCGCTGCCCGCGCACCTGCAAATGCGCTTCGCCGTCTGGGATGACGAGCGCGGGGAGGTTGCCGCCGGTCGGGACCTGGCGCTCCTTCAGCGTGAGCATGGCCGCGAGGTCTGCACCTCTGCGCTCGACAGGCTTCAAAACCAATGGGAGACGCCGCCTGCGGTGAACTGGGCGTTTCCGGACCTTCCTGAACGCATCCCCCTGCTCGAACGCGGCCGCATCCGGGGGTATGCCTACCCGGCCCTCGAGGCCGGCGAGGACGGCTGCCGACCCCGGCTTTGCACGGAACCGGGCGAGGCGGAAGGCGTGCATCGCGTGGGCGTCATGCGTCTGGCGTGCCTCTGCCTCCCGGGTGAATTGAAGTCGCTGAAGAAGGCCGTCGCACTCCCCGCGGCCATGAAGGCGCAAGCCGCTTTTTGTGGGGGCCCGGCGGCGTGGGAACGGCGGATCCTCGAAAAGGTGCTGGGCGATCTCGTCGATGTCCGCGTCCGCGGACGGGCGGATTTCCAGAACATGATCGCTGGTCTGCGCGCCCGGCTACTGCCTCACGCGCAGGACGTGACCGCCCTCGTCACGCCCGTCCTGAGGGCCACCTCCGACGCCTCGCAGACGCTGAACGCTCTTACGGCGGCGCACCGCTTCAACCGGCCGGCCCTCGCCTTTCTGGCGGCGCTCAAGGAGGAACTGGCCCGTCTGATCCCGGACGACTTCCTCCAAGTCTATTCCGTCGACCGCCTCGTCCACGTCCCCCGCTATCTCGCCGCCCTGTCGATCCGCGCCCAACGCGGGCTCGATCATCTGGACCGTGCGCTCGCCCGGGAAGAGCCCCTGCGCGCCTATGCGAAGCGCCTGGCGGAATTCACGGCGGAGATCACGCCCCAGACCACGGCGGAAAAGCGTCGGGAAATCGAGGCCCTCTTTTGGATGATCGAGGAATACAAGGTCTCCGTCTTTGCCCAGGAGCTGAAGACCCCCGCGCCCGTCTCTCCCAAGCGTTTGCAGGCTAAAATCGCGGCGATCGAGGCCCTTCCCTGAGGGAGGATCACCGGTTCTGGTCGAGGGTGCGCTGAATGTAGCGCTGGACGCTTGGCTTTGTCCTGAAGATTCCGAAATGGCCCTCGCAGAGGATGTCGGCGTCAAGCGCGAGGAGTTTATCCATGGACCGGCGCCACTGAGCGAGATCGGAGTCGAAGGCGGCCAGAAAAGGGCCGTGGATATCCTGACCGAACAGGATCCGCTCGCTCGCCCGGTCGAGGTAAAGGCAGATCGACCCCGGGGTGTGCCCTGGCGTATGGACCCAGGACAGCGCGGTGTTTCCGATGGCCAGAGCGCCCGCGTCTCCGCTCAGCCGTCCGTCCATTCTGGTTGGAGGAAAATCCGTGTCATACCAGTTCGCGGCGGTGCGTTTCGGGTCGCCCGCCTCCACGGCCTCGGCGTCGAGGGTGTGGATAAGGATCCGGCAGCCAAAGCGTTCGCGGAAGTGGGGCGCCCCCCCGATGTGATCGATATGGCAGTGTGTCAGAATCAGCTGTGTGATCCGGGAGGGATCGAGTCCCGCGTTCCGGATGTTGTCTTCAATCCTCCGGACGCTGCGCCCGGCCCCTGAATCGATCATGGCGAGTTCATCCCCACCGTCTACGATAAAAACGGTCGCGTCATCAGCCCGGGAGATCTCCGGACCTCCCACCTGGCAAACCCCCTCGGCAATCCATTCCGGCTTTGTCATGTCCGTTCGCCTCCCCCTCCCCTTCGTAATTCGGCTTCCGGCGTCTTCAGGGTGCCGATGATCTGCGTCACGGACCGGCATGCGTGCCGCTCCAGGTAGGCGGATATCCCGTCGATGATCTCCATCGTCACGGTGGGACGGATGAAATTGGCCGTGCCCACCTGGACGGCCCTGGCGCCGACGATCAGGAATTCCAAAGCATCCCGGGCGTTCAGGATGCCGCCAACGCCGATCACGGGGATAGAAACGGCCTGCACCGCCTGCCAGACCATCCTCAGGGCGACCGGTCGAATGGCGGGACCGGAGAGGCCGCCGGTGACGTTTGCCAGATGGGGGATCCGCTTCTCGACATCGACCGACATCCCGGTCAGGGTGTTGATCAGGGAGATGGCGTCTGCGCCGGCCTCCTCGACCGCCCGGGCGATTTGGGCAATGTCCGTGACATTGGGCGTGAGTTTGACCATGACGGGGAGCGCCGCCGCCGCCTTGACGCGCCGGGTGACCTCCGCCGCGGCGTCGGGCTCGGCGCCGAAAGCAATGCCGCCGCGCCGAACATTCGGGCAGGAGATGTTCACCTCGAGCGCGGCTACCCCGGAGGCCCGGCTCAGCAGGCCTGCGACCCGTTCGTACTCCTCGACGGTCTCACCGTAGATGTTCGCGATGACCGCACAGTCGAACCGTCTGAGGAAAGGCAGTTTCTCCCGAATGAAGGCACGCACGCCGATGTTCTGCAGTCCGACGGCGTTGAGCATGCCGGACGGCGTTTCCATCATGCGGGGCGGGGGATTGCCGGTTCTGGGCTCGAGGGAGAGCCCTTTGACGATCACCGCTCCCAGATGGTTCAGGTCGCCGTAGGGGGCGAATTCCTCGCCGTAACCGAAGGTGCCCGAGGCCGTCATGACGGGATTGTTGAGAACGAGGTCCCCGATGCTGACCTTCAGGTCGATGGACGTGGACGGTTTCATGGCGATGTGCACCCCCTGGAATCGGAGTGGTCGGGCGTCATGTCCCAGATGAGGTCCCGCAGGTTGAAGACGGGCCCATCGCAGCAGACGCGACGGTAGGAAACCTGACGGCCGGGCATTGCAACAGCCGTGGCACAGCACAGGCAGGCGCCGATGCCGCAGGCCATCCGCTCCTCGACGGAGACCTGGCAGCGGAGCGACGTCCCCGCAAGGATGCGGGAAAGCGTCTGCAGCATGGGATTCGGGCCGCATGCGTATATCGCGGCTCGGCGGGTATCATGGCGTCTCATCCTCGCCGCAAAGAGATCGGTGATCACGCCCCGCTCCCCGCAGCTGCCGTCTTCGGTGGCGATGTGCAGTTCTGAACACAGGGGGGACAGCCGGTCGAGACCGATCAGCTCGTCGCGGATTCTGGCGCCGAAATAGCAGACGACTCGCGGAGGGGCCTTGGTTCGCCCGAGGCGCTCGGCGAAGAAGGTAAGCGGCGCCACCCCCATGCCGCCAGCCAGCAAAATCACTTCATCGACGTCCGGCCCAAGTGTGAAACCCCGGCCGAGCGGTCCGAGAATCTCCACGGATTCGCCCGCCTTCAGGGCGGCCAGTTGCCGGGTGCCGGCTCCGATGGTCCGGTACAGCAGTTCGATCCGGCTTCCATCGCGTCTGCCGCGATACCCGTAAAGGCTGAACGGCCTGGAGAGGAGCTGCGGTCCGACCCCTTCGGGACGGATCATGACGAACTGCCCGGGAACCGGCCTTGCGAAGGACGGCGTCAGGGACAGGGCAAGCAGAAAGTGCTCTGGAGTCAGGGCCCGATTGAACAGCACAGCTCCCGGCGCTATCTCTTTCGATTTCATCCGCAGGGCCTCCTCATCCACTCCGCTGGTCACATGTTTCGGAAAGGGGCATCACGTCCGCCGCCATGATCAGGGCATCTTCCCTGACGTCGCTGTAGTAGGCAGGCCTTACCCCTTTGACGCGGAAACCGAATTTCTCGTAGAGTCCACGCGCGGCCAGATTCGAACGTCTGACCTCGAGGCTGGACTCGAGAATTTGCGCGCGGCGGGCGATGCGCATCATTTCGGCGACCAGCCGCGAGGCGATCCCTCGCCGGCGCATGTCCTTTCTGACCGCCAGAGTTTGAACGTGCATTTCCTCCGCCACCAACCAGCAGACGATATAGCCGATCACCGTCCGGCCCCGGCCCCCGTCGATCCACGCGACGAGATTGCGTGAAAAATCGCACCGCAATTCCTGCTCGAACAATCCCGGTGTCCAGGGGACGCGGAACGAGTCCGCGTCGATGTCAAGCACGGCGGGGATATCCTCGGAAATCATGGCCTCGATGATCACATCCGTTTCCATGCGTTCAGACGAACCGGAACAATTCCAGGACAACGTTCATGGTCAGAAACAACCCGCAAAAAACCGGAATGACCCCCCGGACGTGGATGGTATTGAGGGCAACGCCCACCCCCAGCACGGGCAACAGAAAGTAGACGACCAGGAGTGTCTTCATGAACGGCAAGGGGAAAAAGGGGTAAATCCAGCCGAGGAAGAGCGTTGCCGGCAGGAGGATGACCCCGATCAGGACAACATCGCCGAGATAGGCCTGAAGCAGGGATTGATGATGCCGGCGCGAGACGGCGTCCATGTCCCCCGCCTGGACTTCGTTCAGCGCCAGACGTGCCCGCCGCTCGTTCCGGGCGGTCTTCCAGATGTCCAGCCTCTGCCCGAGCAGGCCCGCGGGAAGGCAGAGGAGAAAGGTCAGGGCGACGAGTTCCCGGGAGGTCGCGCCCATGGATTGTCCCACCAGGATCGCGGCGGCCGCGATGACCACGGTCGCCAGTGTATCGTTGGGCGGGACGTACGCGCCGATGGGGGAACGGTCGATCCAGAAAAGTTCCATTAAGGCCCCGACGATCAGTCCCGTGTAGGCGTCACCGAGGATAAAACCGATGATCGGACCGGTGACCACCGGGCGAGACACCATGCCTTGCAGGACGATTCTGTCAAGGCAGATGAACCCTCCCAGGACAGCTATGACGATCGCCTTGAAGACCATACCTCTAGCTCTTGATTCATGGTACGGATTCGCCCGTCGCCCCCTCGATGAGGTCGCGTATGTCCAGCGGCTTATCCCCGGGGACCCGACGGACGTCGATCTGAACGCCCGCATTCAGCAGTGCGCGAAGAACTTCAACATCCTTCCCGCTCAGAAGCACACAGGGAGAACATTTGATCTGGCATTCGTCGGCATAAATATTGCCGATATTCAGCTTCGCGATCGGAAAGCCGCATGCCCGGGCGCGCTTGACATCGTCGATGGAGCTGAACAGGACGATGGTCGGCTCCTTTCCCGGTCGCGGCAGGTACTGTCCGGCAAAATCCTCCACACGGCTCACGATGACCTCGATTTCCCTCGGAACCGCCATCCGGATGACCGTGGTCCGAAAGAGGTCGTTCGCCACATCGTCATCGATGACGGCAAGGCAGGCCGCCTTCGTAAAGGGGATCCACGCCTCGATGATCTGACCGTGGACCAGCCGATTATCCACCCGGACCAGAACGACGTTCATGAGACCTGTTTACCCGCCGACTTTCTTGTTCATTATCTCGCTGGCGAGGGAGATGTTTTTGCGACCGTAATCCTTGATATAGTGGGAAAATTCATTCAAATCCATATCCGAACGCTTGTCCTCGATCTTGAGCAGCATGGGGAGGTTCACGCCGGTCAGGACCTCGACCTTCCCGGGCTTCATGAACGAGAGGGAAATATTCGACGGCGTTCCCCCGAAGAGATCCGTGAGCACCAGCACGCCCTTGCCCTTGTCGAGTTTCTTTAGAGCGGAGGTGATCTCCTTCTTGACCTCTTCCATCCCTTTCGTCTGATCCACCGATACGGGGACAATCCCCTCGAGGCTTCCCTTGATCAGTTCTGCCGCCTTGATCAGTTCTGCACCAAGATTGCCGTGCGTAACGATAAGCACACCGATCATATCCGCTCTCCCCCTTCCTGAATGTTGTGCCTTTGCTACCGGTAAAGCGCCTCGATCTTGTCCATATATCGTTCGAGAACCACCTTCCGCTTCACCTTCATGGTCTGCGTCAGCGTGCCGTTTTCCAGAGAGAAATTCTCCGCGAGCAGGTAATACTTTTTCGGAATTTCATAGCCGCCGTACTCGCCCTTCAGCATATCGGTGATTTCCTGTGCGATCAGGTCTTGAATCTCCTTGTGCTCGACGAGCGCCTTCATGTCCACCGGCAGCTTGTGCTTCTCGGCGTACTGTTCGAGCGAAAAGAAGTCCGGTACGACCAGGCAGACGGTGTAGGGGCGGTTCTCTCCATAGATCAGGGCGTTTGCCACGTACGGGTTGAGACAGATGTCCTCCTCCAACGCGGCGGGGAAGACGAACTTGCCGTTTTCCAGCTTGAATTGTTCCTTGATCCGTCCGGTAATGTAAAGATACCCGTCCTCATCCAGACGGCCGCGATCTCCCGTCCGGATGCCGCCGTCGGGCGTCATGACCTGCCGGGTCTCTTCCGGTTTGTTGTGGTACCCTTGCATGACATTCGGTCCGTAGACGACGATCTCGCCATCCTTTGCGGTTTCCTCGACGACGGAGCGGTCGATCTCGATCCTCACTTTTTCAATGGCGCGGCCGACCGACCCCAGACGGTAAGCGTAGGAGGCGTTCATGGCAATGGCCGGTGAGGTCTCCGTCATGCCGTAGCAGTCGTACGTGGGTATCCCGACGTCGAAGAAGAAGTTCGCGATCTCCACGTTCATGGCGGCGCTACCCGTCATGGCACCCTTCAGCCGCCCGCCCATTTTCTCGCGGATCTTCTGGAACACGATCTTGTCGGTCAGCTTGAACTTCAGGTTGGTCATGAGACAGGTCTTCCCCTCGGCGGCCAGTTCGCGTTTCCGTTTCGCCGCTTCGACGCCCATGACGAACAGTTTCCTGGCGATCCCGCCCTCTTCGTCCATCTTCTTCCAGAGACCGTCGTAGATCCGGTTGAAGACGCGGGGAACGGCGATCAGCCATGTGGGGCGGACGAGGGACATGTCGTTGACAATGGTGGTGACGTTTTCCATGAAACCGATCGCCCCGCCTTTGTAAATCATGGCGTTGAGTTCGGCCGTCTGCCCGTAGGAATGCGCCCAGGGAAGAATGGAGAGGCTGTAGTCTCCCGGCCCCTTGATTTCGGGATACATCTTGAGGCCTGCAATGGAGTTGCTGGTAAAGTTGCGGTGCGAAAGCAGGACACCCTTTGGATCTCCCGTCGTTCCTGAGGTGTAGATCAGGCCGGCGATATCGTCTCCCTTGGGCATCTGTGAAGCGACGGGGTTCGCCTTTCCGACATTTTCCAGCCCGGCCATCGAATCGGGTCCTTCGCCCTCGATCAGGACCAATTTTTTCAGTGTCGGAATGCGCCGCGGAAACTCCCCGACCTTGTCCAGGATCTCGGGCTTCGACACGAAGAGGACCTTGACCGTACTGTCACTCACGATGTACTCCCAGGTTTTCGGCAACTCATTCTCGTACATGGGCACGAACCGCGCGCACAGCCCGTAGGAGGCGTAGGCCGCGATGGCCCATTCCAGGCGGTTGTTGGCAATGATGCCGACGGCGTCATCCCGGCTGACGCCGAGCTGCGCCAGCCCCCCCCGAACGCGATCCACGCGTTCGGCAAACCGGCTGTATGTGACCCATTCATAGACGCCGCTGGCGTTTTTCGTCCCGAAGGCCGGTTCATTCGGATACTTTTTAACGGTGCTTTCCAGGAATTCCAGAAGATTGTCAGGTTCGACCTGCGGGTTCATGTGCTCCTCCTTCACAATGGACGTTCTGTATCGATTTCCCGAACGGCCAAGAGATTCGGCCTTCGGCGTAGCTTGCGGCAACGGCGGCGCGCTCCGTCAGGGAGGTCGCTCGAGACGGGCGACGTTCCTGCGCCTCTGTGCCGGCGAAGTTCGAAAGAAACGGATCCGGCGAGGCCGCTACCGCGCCTCCCGTATCGGCAGCGGTTCTTTACGCCTAATGTGGAGAAATGTCAAATATATTCTTTCCTTTCCGGACAGCGACCTCAGACGTGAATCGCCTTGACAGAACGGGAATCCCCCTTTAATGTTGACTGAATTTCCGCGGAAAGAGAAAGGCAGAAGCCGTGAAAACGATCAAGCGCTGCCCGCGTTGCGGGTTCGAAGAAGCCACGTACCGGAACCCCGTCCCCACGGTCGACGTGATTGTAGAGGTCGAGGCGAAGGGGATCGTCCTGATCCGGAGAAGGAATCCCCCACATGGATGGGCCATCCCGGGGGGATTCGTCGATTATGGGGAGTCCCTCGAGGCGGCCGCGGTCCGGGAAGCAAGAGAAGAAACGGGACTGGACGTGACCCTTCTGGGACAACTGCACACCTATTCACGGCCCGACCGGGACCCGCGCCAACATACGATCACGACAGTGTTCATGGCCCGCGCCGCCGGTCAGCCTCGACCCGGCGACGACGCCCGGGATGTGGGGATCTTTGCGCGGAACCGCCTGCCGCAACCCCTGGCTTTCGATCACGCGGAGATCCTGCGGGATTACTTCGAGCGCCGCGTGTGACTCATTCAACCAGTTGCGCGGAATCCGACACGCCGAGCGATTCGTAAATCCGGAGGGTCGCCTTCGAACGGTTCAGCGTATAGAAGTGGATGCCCCGGACCCCCTGATCGATGAGGTCCCGGACCTGCTCCGTCGCCCATTGCACACCCACATTCTCGACAAACCGATCGTCCCGGGCGCGAGATACCGCCTTCAGCAGGCCGGCGGGATATCTCATGCCGAGCGCCAGATCGGCCATGCGGAGCATCCCCTGCCGTGAGGTCAACGGCATGATACCGGCGATGATGGGGACCTGGATCCCGGCCAGGGTGCAGCGTTCCGCGAAGTCGTAGAAATCTTTGTTTTCGAAGAACAGCTGTGTGCAGATGAAGTCGGCTCCCGCATCAACCTTTCTCTTCAGATAGTCCATCTCCTTGAGTCGGTTGGGGGTTCCCGCGTGCCCCTCCGGATAGCCGGCAACGCCGATGCCGAACGCGGGGAACCGTTTCCGGATGAATGCCACCAGTTCGTCGGCATGTGCGAAGCCGTTTCTCTCCGCCACGAAGTCCCGCTGTCCGGCCGGAGGATCTCCCCTAAGGGCCATGACGTTTTCGATCCCGTCGGCGGCGTAGGTATCCAGGATCCGCGCGATCTCCTCCCGCGTCGAGCCGACGCAGGTCAGATGAGAAACCACCGTGAGGGATGTTTCCTTCCGGATACGCCGAACGAGGTTATGGGTCAGGTTGCGTGTCGATCCCCCCGCGCCGTACGTCACGCTGACATAGGACGGCTTGAGTAACGTCAAATCGGCGATCGAGGCAAAGAGCATCTCTGCCCCTCTGGCGTCGCGGGGTGGGAAAAACTCGAAACTAAAGCTGATTTTATGTCGGTTCAGAATTTCGGTGATGTGCATGTCCATCCCGGATTTAAATCGCGCCTCCCCGTCCCGGCCGTCCAAACGTGCGGGCGTGTGCACCTCATTTCCTGATCGGCAGGGGCGAATCGATCTGGAGGATATCGTCTTCCGTGAAGAAAAAGATCCGGTGACCCTTGACGCCCGCGTCGGCGTCGGTCGGATCCGTGAGAGGCACGACCTCGATCTTTTGGATGCTTTCCCAGGTCTGCTGATACTGGACGCGCACGGGAAATCCCGTCGCGTCGGCCTCATAGGAAAGTCCTGCACGCTCGAGGACCTTCCTGACGAACTCGTTCTTCAGGGTGGTGACCTCTTCCGCCCTTTTGACCATGGGCCGTTCGTTGAGGTCCGGGGCCGCGGCCACAAAACCGGGAGTCACGATCAACGCGAGGGTCACGACAGCGATCGCGGCCCGTCTCCACGACGTTTTCAGGCTGGTTCGTTTCGGCATCGTTTCTCACCTCTCAGGACGCGCGGAGGAGCAGGCTGGTCGGATCCAGGCTCAGTGCGGCGGGCGCTTCCCCGCCCGGAAATCCTTTCTCCACGCGAATCTTGATTTCGTCCCCAACCGTATCCAGTTTGAGGATGACGGCAAACATCCCCAGAAGTTCGTTCAGCTCGTTGGGGCCGAGTCCATGGGCGTCCGTATCCCTTCGATGAACATGCACGGTAAACCAGACGCGCAGACCCTGCTTTTCCGCATAACGTTTCAAATCCTTCAGGGTGGGGGCGATTTCGGGCTGAAACCTCAAGCCGTCGACGATCATGAGCCGGGGATGAAAAATGTTCTGGGCGGTCAGATCGGAGATCCGCTCTTCGAGCCGAGGCACGGTGAATCCTTCCACCTGGAAGGACATGATGAACCGGTTGGGAAGAATCCGCTCCCACACCTGACCGGCTCGCGGGAGCCCTTCGTGTCCAGCGAGGTTTTGAAAGAGCTCCCGGTACCAGAGACCGATCTTCTGGACGGGATCTTGAAGGCTGACGTGAAGGACAGGCTCATCCTTCAACATTGCATGCAGGGCAAGCTGGACAAGGAGGGCCGTCTTCCCGACACCCGCGGGGGCAGCGACGGCGCCGAAGCCTCCCTCCGGAATCCCGTCGGCATCTTCGAGCCCGAGGCGGCTCAGGGGGCTCGGGACATCCCAGTCTGGGCTGGTCATGGTTTTCCTCCACTGAGTCAGATAAACGATCTTGGCGGCCACGCCGAACAGCGGCAGAAGTCCCCTCAACTTCATCAGGCCGCGCGTTTCTTTTTCGCCGCCATCTCCTCGGCGATCTTTTCCGCCAGACCCTGCGGGACTTGCCGGTAGTGGGCGAATTCCATCGTGAACTGGGCCTTGCCCTGTGTTGCGGACCGCAAGACCGTTGAAAAGCCGAACATCTCGGCCAGGGGCGTTTGCGCTTCAATAACGCACTGCGGGCCCTCGTCCTGCGCGCCGAGAATCATCCCGCGGCGCTGATTGAGCAGCCCCATCACGGATCCTTGAAATTCCGTCGGCGTCTCGACGACCACCTTCATGATGGGCTCCTTGATCACCGGGCGCGCCCGGAGGTACCCTTCGCGGAAGGCGCCTCGCGCCGCGGCCTGAAAGGCCATGTCGGAGGAGTCCACGGCGTGTGATGCCCCATCGTCGATGACCACCCGGATGCCCGTCACGGGGAATTCCATGCGCGGACCCTTCGCCAGGCAGGAGCGGAACCCCTTCTCGCAGGCCGGGATAAACTGTGTGGGAATGGCCCCCCCCACGATGGCGTTGACGAACTCGAAATCCGCGTCCTCCAGGGGTTCGAGATAACCGGCGATCCGGCCGAACTGACCCGCGCCGCCGGTCTGCTTCTTGTGAGTGTAGTTGAAGTCCGCACGCTGTGTGATCGTTTCCCGGTAGGCCACTCGGGGCTGGCCGGTGGTCACGTCGCAGCCGTATTCCCGCCGCATACGTTCGACATAGACATCGAGATGCAGCTCTCCCATCCCCTCGATGATCGTCTCCCCCGTCTCCGCGTCCACGAAGGTCTTGAAGGTCGGATCTTCCTTGGTGAACCGGGACAGGGCCTTGGACATGCCGACTTGGGACTTGTTGTCCTGCGGCATGATGGAGAGGGAAATCACCGGTTCGGGGACGAACATGGAGGTCATCGTCAGGGATAGACCGGGGGCGATGAAGGTGTCTCCCGAGGCGCATTCGATTCCGAAAAGGGCCCCGATATAGCCGGCTTCGATGGCTTCAATATCCTCCATCTGTTCGGAATGCATCCTCACGACACGCCCGATTTTGAATTTTCGACCGCTGCGGGCATTGATCAGGGTCTGTCCCTTGGCGATGACACCCTGATAGACGCGAATGTAGGTGAGCTGACCGTAGGGCCCGTCCTCCAGTTTGAAGGCAAGGGCAAGGGCCGGGTCCGTGCCTTTGCTGGTCAACACGACCGGGCGTTCCTCGTGCGCCGTATCCAGGGCCTCGTTCTGAATGTCCGCCGGACAGGGAAGATAGCGTGTGATTGCGTCCAGAAGCGGCTGTACACCCCTGTTCTTATAGGCCGACCCCATCAGAACCGGGGTGAGTTGTCTCGCGAGGGTTGCGCGGCGTATCGCCTCGATCAGCACCTCCTCCGGCAAGTCCACACCCTCCAGAATGGCTTCCGTCAATTCATCGGAATGGAGGGATGCGGCGTCGATCAGCGCCTCGCGCAACCCCTTCGCCTGTTCCATCAGTGCGGCTGGGATTGCCTCTTCCACGACCCGCTCCCCCTTATCGCCCTCGAAATATAGGGCCTTCATCGAGACCAGATCGACCACCCCCTGGAAATCCGCCTCCAAGCCGATCGGCATCTGAAGGGGCACGGCACGGTGCCCCAGCTTGGACCTCAACTGATCAATGACGCGCTCGGGAGATGCGCCGTTGCGGTCGCACTTGTTGATGAACGCCAGGCAGGGAACCCGGTAGCGCTTCATCTGCTGATCCACGGTGATGGATTGAGACTGGACGCCTCCGACGGCGCACAGGACGAGAACGGCGCCGTCCAGGACTCGCAAGGACCGTTCGACCTCGATGGTGAAGTCGACATGGCCCGGGGTGTCGATGATGTTGATCTCGTGGTCCCGCCACCGGCAATAGGTCGCGGCCGACGCGATGGTGATGCCCCGCTCTCGTTCCAGTTCCATGGAGTCCATCGTCGCACCGACACCATCCTTGCCCTTCACTTCATGAATCGCATGAATGCGGTCCGTATAATAGAGGATCCGCTCGGTCAGGGTCGTCTTGCCGGAATCGATGTGAGCGCTGATGCCGATGTTGCGAACTTTTTGCTGATCGTTCTTCATGGTGCTTTCCTGGGGATGATCCCCCACCCGGTGTTCCATCATCCCCGGGTCATCGTTTATTTATTTTGTGAAAATATATTTAATACGGCTTTTGCCGACTTCTTGTCAAGGAAATTATTCTACATCTCTTCCCTTTTTATTTGTCTCATCTTGTGCTAAAGACCTTCAGAATTTGGAATCGAACACCCCCGGACACTGTCCGCTCCGCAAAGGATCCCGCCATGTCCCATCAGATCAGAATTTTCTCACTCAGCACATGCAGCCATTGCAAGGCGACCAAGAAATTTCTGGCCGACAACGATCTCCCCTATGACTACAACGACGTCGACCTTCTCACCGGTGACGAGCGTAAAGCGGCCCTCGATGAAGTGGCGCGGTACAATCCGAACCGGACCTTTCCGACGCTCCTGATCGACGATCAGGTCATCGTCGGCTTCAATGAAAAGAAAATCCGCGCCGCGCTAAGGCTGCCATGAACGTCGATCAGTTGTTCGAAATGTTGAAGAAGACGCAGGAAGCAAAGGGCTTCTTTTTCAACCGCGACCGCGCGCGGGTCCTTGATATCCTCCAGGATCTCCTCGTTAACCGCGAACGCTACGGCTACATGTCCTGCCCATGCCGGCTGGCTTCCGGCAACCGGGACGAGGATAAAGACATCATCTGTCCCTGCGCGTACCGGGAACGAGACGTCGCTGAATTCGGAAGCTGTTACTGCAACCTCTACGTCTCGCGAGAGTGGAATGAAAACCCTGCCTTGCACGACTACGTTCCCGAGCGGCGTCCCCCGGGGAAAATGACCGCTCTCTGATCCATGTTTTTCGTTTTTCAACGTTGACAAACGCACAACGCATAAATATTTTACAGCCACATCAACACGAAGGAGAGGGAGTTGTCCTTGAATAATTTCTACCGCTGCAAGAAGAAGGGGTGCCTGATCACTGAAATCTGCATGGATACGTCGTGCGAATGGCGCTTGAAGAACGAAACCTTTTTCAACTGCACCTGGGTTGCCTGCAATTTCGGTCCGTTTACCCTGGAGGAAGTCGGAGAAATGATGGGAGTCACGCGCGAGCGGATCCGTCAGATCGAGGCAAAAGCCCTGAAAAAACTACAGCACAAGAAGCGCCGGGATCAACTGAAGGATTTCGCCTCTCCGGATATCGAATGGGAAATCTCCTGAGTCATCACTTTTTCTTGCGTTCGGACAGTCTCTCCAGAAACGTCTGCATGTAAACCTTTCGCTCCCCCCGGGAGAACAAGAGCGCGGCCACATCGAATTCGAGCTCCAGGGCCGATGCCCCATCCATCAGCGGCACCATGTGGGAGATCTTCTTGATCGCCTCCAGGGCATTGGCGGATCGCTTGGTAAATTCCTCCGCCATATTAAGGGCTTCCCGCATAAAGCTTTCCGGCGTCGCCACCTTGTTCACCAAACCGATGCGGAGCGCCTCTCGTGCGCCGATGGGCTCCCCCAGCATGGTCACTTCCTTGGCCTTTGCCATGCCGACACGCTGCCGCAGAGGATTGAACAGGGGACTCACCCCGAATTTCAGCTCCGGGTGTCCGAAAATGGCGCTTTCCGAGGCGATGATGATATCGCAGACCGCCGCTAAGTTGAACCCTCCTCCCAGGGCGATACCGCCCACCGCCGCGATGACGGGACGTGGAAATACATAGATCCGCTTGAGGTATCGGACGACGGATCGGAAGAAATCGTCAATCTCCGTATCCGCGAGGGTCGACAGTTCCTTGATGTCCATGCCGGCGCTGAAGACGTAGTCGCCACCGGTCAGGACCACGCAATTGACGCGAGGGTCGTTTTCAAGCGCCTTGAAGCACGCTTCGATCTCCAGACGCATTTCCTTCGAAAGGGCATTCATCTCCTGCGGACGATTGAGGGTAACAACCGCATATCCGTTTTTTATATCAACAAGAATTGTTTTATAATCCAAGGAACTACATTCAACCATTGATCTTCCTCGTTAATTCTTTTCCGGCCTTAAAGAACACCACGCGTCGGTGGCCAACGGCAATGTCCGAACCTGTTTTCGGATTTCGTCCCCGCTTGGGAGACCGGTGACGGACGGTCAAGTTTCCGAACCCGCGCAGATCGATGCGCTCCTCCCGCGTGATCGCGGCGAACAGGGAGGAAAAAATCTGCCGAACGGCCTGATCGATATCCCGGGGCGCGAACCCAGGGAGTCCGGCGCTGACGGCCGCGATGAGCTGTCTTTGGGTCATTTTCAGATCCGTCACTTACGGCAGATAGAGGTAATACAATCCTGAAGCGCCCCGGGTTTGGGATAACCCTGTCGTGGAGAAGGCCGTCATCATGGTGCTCCGGACATAGTCCCAGAAGCCCGCCCGTTTTTCCGTTGGGGTGACGATTTCGGGCTCATCCTTGACGCCGGCCAGGCGTCCCGCTTTCCGGACAGCCTGCTTGTAGCCACCGAGCTCATCCACCAGACCGAGTTGCTGGGCTTGTCGACCGGTAAAAATCCGGCCGTCCATGAGCCCCACCAGCTTTTCCAGGGGGATTTTTCTGTTTTTTTGAATGATGGCCTGAAACTGGCCGTAGGAATCATCGACGACCGACTGGAGGAGGACCTTTTCCTCCTCCGTCATTTCCCGCGTCGGCGAACCGATATCCTTGTATTTGCCGCTTTTGATCACGAACGTCTTCAGGCCCATCTTGTTCAACAGGCCCTCCACGTTGGCGTAATGCATGATCGCCGACAGGCTGCCCGTGATCGTTCCGGGACTGGCCATGATCCAGTCCGCCGCACAGGCGACCAGATAGCCGCCGGAAGCCGCGACCGAGCCCATCGAGGCAACCACCCGCTTTTTCTTTTTCAGTTCGACAATGGCATCATGGATTTCCTGCGAGGCGACCACGCCGCCGCCAGGGGATTCGATACGGACCACAACCGACCGGATGCTTTCATCCCCACCGAATTCCTCCAGCTGCTCGACGACCTCGAGGCTGTCACTGATGATTCCCTCGACGGTGACCACGCCGACTTTCGGTCGGAACGACAGGGCGGATTTAGAGGAAGTGGCGAAACCGGACAGACGGACGAGGACGACAAGACCGACCGCCAGGATCAACATCAGCACCACGCCCCATATCAGCGGATGTCGTCTCATGCCCCACCACTCACAGGCGTTCAGGACTCGCTGTCGATGATCCTGACATCGGCGAGGGCCTTCCCCAGACTTGAACCTATATTTTCGCGATTGTTGAGATATTGCTGCCCCGAGCGGCCCGTATCGGTCGTTCCGGACTCGAAATCCTTGATGCTGAGGCGGATCTTTTTGCCCTTCTGATCGATATTCTTCACCACGGCGGAAACCGTGTCGCCCACGCTGTAAAGCTCGGACGGGGTCTTGATGCGCTTCGAACTGAGCTCCGAAATGTGAACGAGTCCCTCCACGCCCTCTTCGATCTCCACGAAGATTCCGAAGTCCGTCATGTTGGTGACGCGACCGCTGACGGTCGATCCGGCGGGAAATCTCTCGCCGAGCTCCTCCCAGGGATTCTTCTCCAGTTGCTTGATCCCGAGCGAGAACTTCTCGTTTTCCACATCGATATTCAGGATGACGGCCTCGATCTCCTGGCCTTTCTTGTAAAATTCACTCGGGTGCTTGACCCGCTGTTTCCACGAGATGTCGGAAACATGGACCAGGCCGTCGATGCCATCCTCAACACCCACAAAGATTCCGAAATTCGTGATGTTGCGGATGACGCCCTTGATGATCTGCCCTTCCGGGTATTTCTGCTTCAGGGATTCCCAGGGATTCGGAGTCGTCTGCTTCCATCCCAGCGAAATGCGTTTTGAGACGGGGTTGACGTCCAGAATCATGACATTGATAACCTGTCCCAGGGACAGGACCTTGGTCGGGTGCTTGATCTCTCGTGTCCAGAACATCTCCGAGATATGGACCAGGCCCTCGACGCCGTCTTCGAGTTCGACGAAGACGCCGTAATCCGTCAGGTTGACGACCTTCCCCTCGAAGACGGCACCGACCGGATAGCGGCTCTGGATCTGATCCCACGGATTGTCGATCAGTTGTTTCAGGCCGAGCGAAACGCGCTCCTTCTCGCGATCGAAGGACAGCACCTTCACCGTGATGCTGTCCCCCCGTGAAAACTTGTCCGCGGGTCTCGACATGCGGCCCCAGGAAATGTCCGTGACATGCAGCAGTCCGTCGATTCCGCCGAGGTCGATAAACAGGCCGTAGTCCGTTATATTCTTGATGATCCCCTGAACGATCTTGCCCTCCTCGATCGTCTCGAGGGTGCGCTTTTTTTCTTCCTCCCGCTCTTTCTCAAGAATGGTGCGCCGGGACAGAACGACGTTGTTGCGCTTCTTGTCGTATTTCAGAACCTCGAACATCAGGTTCTGGCCGACATAACGATCCAGATCCCGAACGGGTCGGATATCGACCTGCGAACCGGGCAGGAAGGCGGGAATGCCGATATCGACGGAGAGCCCCCCCTTGATCCGTTCCATGATGGTCCCCTGCACGGGCAGGTTCTGCTCGCACGCCTCCTTGATGTCGTCCCAGACCTTGATCTTGGTGGCCTTGTCGCGTGACAGGACAAGATTTCCATCCCCGTCTCGCCGGTCCACCAGAATTTCCAACTCGTCACCAACGGAGATGCCGATTTTCCCTTCCGCATCGATGAGCTCCCGGAGCGGGATATACCCCTCCGTTTTCCAGCCCACATCCACCATCACGGCATCGCTGCCGATTTGGACGACCTTGCCGGTCACGACTTCGCCGATCTGGACGCTTTGCAAGCTCTGCTCGTATAGCTCGCGAAAACCCAGATCTTCCTCGTCCCGGGTCGCCTGGGAGGATTCCTCCCCCGTATCGATGACGCTTTCTTCTTCTCTGTTCGGCATTTCGTTGTTGTCGTTAACCATTAAACCCTCTCCCCCCCGATGTTTGTTGAATAAACGGCCGATAGTTTTGGAGAACTAGCATACTGCCACCCAAATAGCAAGAAATTAGGCGGTGAAAGGGGACCAAGGTCCTGGCAGGATTCTATCTCCCTCCAGATGAGCCCGGATAACGCCCAGAATCGCATCCACGGCCTCGTCGATGCGCAGCCGAGTGGTATCAATGACCACCGCGTCCGGAGCCGCTCTGAGCGGGGCATGCAACCGCTCCCGGTCCTGCCGGTCCCGAACGATTAGGTCCGCAAGAATTTCGTCGTAATCGACCGCCTCACCTTTCTGCCGCAGTTCTCGATAACGGCGCCGTGCCCGTTCCTCGGGTCGGGCGTCGAGAAAGAACTTGATTTCCGCCTCCGGAAAGACAACCGTGCCCATGTCGCGTCCCTCGGCGACCAGTCTACCGGACCGTCCGAAGCGGCGTTGGATGTCGAGGAGAAAGGCCCGGACTTCCGGTTTCGCCGATATCCGCGACGCGAGCAGGCTGACGGCTTCCGACCGCAATTCGTCGGTCACATCCCTGTCGTTGACCGTCACCCGCTGCTCCGTCCCGTCCCGGACCAGGGAGAGGGTGGTTTCCGAAAAAAGGGCGGACAGGCCTTTGACGTTCTCGGTCGACAGATGCCGACGCCGGATCTCGACGGCCACGGCACGATACAGGGCGCCCGTGTCGAGGTAGGCGAAGGCGAGGCGCCGTGCAACCGCTTTGGCGATCGTGCTCTTACCCGAACCAGCCGGGCCATCGATGGTGACGATCATGGCTTTTTTCTGCCTGCAGGAATGGCTTTCGCGACCCGGACGCTTGCCGGAAGCGCTCTCGGAAACCGGATACACCCCCATGCGCACCGATGGGCGTTTGCCTGCCTGTCTAGCACAATCGCAGCATTCATGACAACCGTGCATTGGGCCGCACCCGGAGCGCTCTTGCCATTTTCCCGCAAAAGGGTTAAGCTTGGTCATAACCCTTTTTAACCCGTACGACCGAAGAGGGCAATGGAATCATGACTGCAAAGCGTCTCCACACGCGGAGAAGAGGCCTTTGGCCCATCCTTTTTCTCACCCTCCTGGTCTCCGCTTCCTTACCCAGCGCGGCCTCCGGGGCCTTTACCCTGGCGGACGAAAGGAAACTCGGCAAGGAGTTCTATGACAAGCTCAACCAAAACGGCGTGATCGTTCAGGATGAACGCATCGCTCTCTACGTCCGCAACCTGGGGGCGGACATCCTCGCGCACAGTCATCCTGCCCCCTTCGACTTCACGTTCTCGGTCATCGACAGCTCCGCCGTCAACGCCTTTGCGACACCGGGGGGATATATCTACGTGAACCGGGGACTGGTCAACCTCGTCAAGACGGAAAGTGAGCTGGCGGGCGTCCTGGCCCATGAAATCGCGCACGTCAACCGGCGCCACATCGCGGAACTCATCGCGAGATCAAAAAAAATCAGCATCGCCTCGCTGGCGGCCATCCTGGCCTCGGCCTTTCTCGGGGGCGGGGGGGAACTTTCCGCCGCCGCCGTCGGTTTCTCGATGGCCGCGGCGACCCACCTGAACCTCAAATACAGCCGTGAGCATGAAGAGGAGGCCGACCGTCTGGGCATGGCCTATCTGGCCGGAGCGGGCTACAATCCCCAGTCTATGCTCGATTTCCTCAAATCCATGCGCCGCTACGAATTTTACTCCAGCAACATCCCCTCCTATTTTCTAACTCACCCCGGGACGGATGAACGGATTCGCTATCTGGACGGCCTGCTGCTGACGACCTATCGCCACGAGGGCCGGGAGGACCGCCACGGACAGCTCAAGCGCGTGAAATCCACCCTGGCCGCCCGCGGCAGAGTTTCCGACTCCCTGCTCCGCCAATACCGCGAGGACGTTCGGGAGCACCCCCGTGACGTGGACGCCCTGTTCGGCCTGGCCCTCCTGCTGGACCGCTCCGGCCAGACGAACGAGGCGCTCTCCTGCTTCCGTCAGTCGCTGGCCCTCGCCCCCAACGATCAGGAAATCCGCCTCCAAATGGGCCGCACGCTTTTGAAGGCCGGACAGATCGAATCCTCGATCGCACTGTTGAGAACCGCGTACGAACAGAACCCGGCCGACGCCTCGGTTCTGGAATCTCTCGCCGAGGCCTACGACACCCGGGGATCGTTTTCCGAGGCACTTTCGCTCTACCGTGAGCTCTCTAGGCTTCAGCCCGCCAACGTCGATGTCCTCCACCGGATGGCGATGAACTGCGGCCGCCTGGGACAGCACGGCGAATCGCATCTGCTCTTCGGGCGCTACTTCAAAAACAAAAACAGGGTGGACAGCGCGGAATACCACTACCGGCAGGCGCTGCGATACTATCCGCCGGAAAGCGACCGCGGCCGCGAAATCCAGAGCGAACTCGAATCCCTGAAAACTCTCTGAACGCGATGCGCAGATTCAAGCGGCTTCTCGTCCCCTTCGACGCCACATCAAACTGGAACATCCGGTACGGGATTCAGATCGCCCACGCCTTCCATGCTCACGTCCATTTCATCCATGTCCGGCCGACGTATGCACGCATCTTCCCATTTCGCACCCTGGACGGATCCGGGGCCGCACCGTCCGAAACCCTGACGGAAGAGGAACGACGGCGAATCCGGGATCGGATGCTTCGCCACTTGCGGCAATTCCCGCTGACCGGCGTATCCCATACCCTGACCGTCCTCCACGGCTTGCCTGCCCGTGAGATCCTGAACGCCATCGGAGAAACGAAACCGGACCTCGTGATCCTGGGGACCGAGGGCATGATGAAATTCGAGGACATCCTCATGGGACTGTCCTCCCTGAAAATCATCGAAAACTCTCCGGTTCCTATCCTCTCGATCCGTCCGGACCTCTCGCCGCCCTTCGGGTCCTCCCAGCCGCTCGACTCCGAGCCACCCGCCCAAGGCCTCTATGCCATCCGCCGGATTCTCGCTCCGACCGACTTCTCGGCCGCTTCCCGGGAGGCCGTCGTCTACGCCGGCGCCATTGCCCACTATCTCCGGGCGGAACTGCACCTCCTGTTCTCCGCCGCGGACCGTGACGAGGCGGAATCGACGCCAGCATCCGGCGCGCACGAAAATCTTCAGCGTCTCGCGCAGGAGCTGACCGCCCTCTACGGCGAACTGCCGTTCGTGCCGCAGGTTTCGAACTTAGACTCGGTGAAGGCCATCCTAGACACGACCCGGCGCATCCGAATGGACCTGATCGTCATGTCCGTCCATGGCGAACAAGGCGCGCGCTTCCCCATCGGCAGCACCACCCGGAGAATCATCCAGCGGGCGCGCTGTCCGGTCCTGACACTGCATCCAAGAATGAAATCATCCCGGATAGAAACGCGGTATCAGCGGGTGTTCAAGACCCTCGGGCTCGCCGATCTCACCCAGAGTCACGATGGCGCCCTTCGCCCCTTCGGACCCGGGGAGCTGTCGCCCGGAGGGGCCCGGTCGGATCTCTTTCTCAAGCACTATTCCCCGGAGGGCCTCCGGACCGTTCTGGAAGCGTATGGGATCTTTCCACTCCTGAGAAAGAAAGGATTCTCCTCGCTGCAGATCAAATTGCATATGACGGATCCTTACCGCCAGCGCGTGCGGGTCATTTTCGACGGACAGGAGGATGAAAATCACCTCATCGCAGAGGTCGTCATGCGCGAGGCGGCACTGTCGGCGCCCGCCGGCGGCGGAACGGCGTCACACAGACCCTTCAGCGTCCTGATGATCGAATGGCTTTACCTGCAAAATCCGCTGGTCTCCTTTTCACCCGATCGCCCTCCCCTTCCCGGCCAGAGCTACCCCGGCCTGCGCATCAGCCATGAGATCCTCGAGCTGCTCATTTTCGCGGGACGCCGACTGGGCAAGGACGCCGTCACCATTCGTCCCGCTCACTTCCACAGCGCGAAAATGTACCATCAACAGTTTTCCTGTCTGGATCCGCGCCGGGAGGGACAATTGATCGCGCTCATCCGCGATACCGAGAACGATCATCTGGCCGACGTTTCTTGGGCGATACACCTGGGTTGCCTGCGGGATGACCGCACGGGAGACTTCGTTTCCTTGGATCCGGACATTCAGATCTTCGCGCTCTCCCGGAACGTGCAGAACCATTTCCTAACGGACGCCTACCATGAATCGGTCTGGCGGGAAGTGTCGGCCTGCCGCTTCAGCATTGACTGGAATTGTTTTCAGGACCGGTATTCCATATACGCAAAAGGCCGGGTCAACCCCGAAGCCCCGGCTTGAGGCAACGCCGTCAGCGGATGTCTCCGGAGGCCACGGCCTCCTTCAACAAGACGACGAGGCCTTCGTCGAGATGTCCCTCCCGGGCCATCCGCTCCATCAGCGCCATCGACTCCTCCCGGGTTTTCATGGTCTTGTAAGGCCGGTCCCTGGCCGTCAGCGCTTCATAGACGTCTGCCACGGCAATGATGCGGCTCTGAAGCGCAAGGGCGTCCGCCCGTTTGCCGTGGGGATAGCCCGACCCGTCGAGCTTCTCGTGGTGAGAGCCCGCGTATTCGGGAACATTCCTGAACTTCTTGGGAAAGGGCAGCGATTGCAGGATCTTTTCCGTCATCAAGGCATGCTGGTTGACGATGAACCGCTCCTCGTCCGTCAGCGTCCCCCGGGCAATCCGGAGGCTTTTCATTTCATCCTCCGTGACGAGGGGAAAGGCCCCCCCCTCCAGTGTGCTTCCCCGCCTGTCGCCGATCGCCTTCAGGCGGGACACCAGGGCATCGTCCAGCCGGGTTTCCCCGCCGTTGATCCGGGCGAGCAGGTCGAGGTCCTCTTCCACGGCGAGCAGGAACGGGTCATCCGCAGAAGCGGGGCCGCCCTCGGACTCCAGGCCGGCGGCGGCAAGTCTTCCGCGCAGACAACCGATGAGATAATCCCGCTTGATGACCTCCGCCCGGGTCCGGATCAGTTCGAGGCGGTCGACGATCGCTTCGAGCCGAGTCGCCTTGTCGACGATGTGCTCGGGCGTGGTGATCTTGCCGATGTCGTGCAGCCAGGCCGCCATCCGGAGCTCCTCCATGTGATCGGTGTCTAAAGCGATGTCGGCGAAGGGTCCCGACTTCGCCTCGTTGATCTTTCGGGCCAGACGCACGACGAGGTCGGCCACCCGCCGAACGTGACCGCCTGTGTAGGGCGACTTCTCGTCGATGGTGGTCGCGATAGCGGTGATGAAGGCGTCGAGGAGATGCTGCAGGCTTTGAATCAGCCGCCGGTTGGTCAACGCGACCGCAGCCTGTGAGGCCATCGCCTCCGTGATCTTTTCGCTTTCGTCGCTGAAACCGACGACCCCGCCCGTCCGTGCGTCCATGGCATTCAAAAGCTGCAGGACACCGATGATGTCCTGCTCGTGATTGTACATGGGCACGACCAGCATGGAGCGGGAGCGGTACCCGGTCTCCTGGTCGAAATGGCGTGTTCCCTGGAAATCGAAACCTGCCGCGGCGTACACATCGTCGATATTGACGGTTCTTCCCGACAGGGCGGCGTAGGCGGAGACGTTCTGATCATTGGATCGGCCGTCCGGCAGATGCATGGGAATCGGCGGCCACGTGATCCCGCCTCCCGTTCCGCCCATACGAACCCGGAGCGACTCGTTCTGTACGATGGCAAAATTCAGATGCCGACCATCATCGGAGAGGATGTACAGGGTGCCCCCGTCCGCCCGGGTCAGCCAGCGGGCCTCCTCGACGATCATCTCCAGCAGGCGGTCGATATCGTGCTGTGTCGACAGGGCAATGCTGATCTGCGTCAGCTTTCTGATCCGTTCCAATTCCAGTTCGGCCGTCTTCATCGAGCCCCCTCAAAACGTGATCTGACGCACATTTTCTTGCATTTTGTCCTTCATCACGGTATGACACCCCCCACGGAACGAGAGCAACCGTTCGCCGTCAGGGAGAAGGGGGTCATGGTCTTTCCGGAAATCAAGGCGTTGAACATCAAGGGCTTCCTGGCCGACGCAGAGTCTGCTCAGCTGTACAAGCGGGCCAGTCTAGCCGCAAAGCGGGGGCCCTGTCTCGAAATCGGGAGCTATTGCGGTCTTTCCACGGCCTATCTGGGAACGGGATGCCGGGAAGCGGGGGGGGTGCTCTTCTCCATCGATCATCACGGCGGATCCGAAGAGCAACAGCCTGGCCAGGCTTATTTTGATCCGGACCTCGTCAACCCGAGCACGGGAGAAATCGACACGTTTCCGCATTTTCGCCGGACCCTCCGGAGCCTGGATCTCGAGAACACCGTGATCCCGATCGCCGCCCGCTCGGAACTCGTGGCGCGCCACTGGTCCACGCCGCTGTCGCTCGTCTTCATCGACGGTGGGCATACCTTCCAAACCGCCCTGACCGACTACGTTTGCTGGTCTCCTCATCTCATGCCCGGCGGATATCTCCTGATCCACGACATCTTCCCCGATCCGAGCCAGGGGGGACAGGCTCCCTTCTGCATCTACCGACTGGCCCTCGCCTCCGGCCTGTATGAGGATTGTGGAATAGTTGGGACCCTGGCGATTCTTCAGCGGCCCCTCGGGAAGGATCTGACAGCCGCCGCCATCAGCCAGTGGCAGGCGCTGCAGGCGGCCGGCACGGCCAAAGCCTCCGATCACTAACGCTTCTTTACCAGCGGCCTTTCGACGAGAAACCGCTGCGCCTCTCGGACCCTTGCCTCATGGAATTCCCGGAGCCACCAGTCCCGTTTCTTACAAGGAATTAAAATCAACGCGGTTGTTATGTGTCCAGTACCAGCGATAGCCGTCGTCTTCTCTGGTCTGCTTGATGTATCCCGCTTCAATAAATCGCTGCATCGCCTTCCGGATGATCTCCTCATTCCCGCCCGTCGCCTCAACCAGCCGGGCGCAGAGCTCCCCCAAGGACGCCTCTGGGGAACAGGGACCGGGCAGCCGACCGTAACGCTCGATCAGGTCCTTCGAAAGCAGATTGAAGACAAACTGAGTCCGGAAGAAACCCTCCACGTGCAGATCCTTCTCCGGGGGGTTCGTCTTTTCCCAGTAACCCCGGATCTGCTTTTCCCAGGCCTCGTTGATCTCGTTCTCGAAATCCGTGACGAATCGCGTTATCTCCTCGGGCGAAATCTTGGATGTCCGGACAATGGCGCTGTTGGCGTCGTATCGGTTCCAGTCGTCGGTGAGGATCTCCAGGTCGAATTGATCGACCTCTTCACGAACGGTCGTTCCCGGGAATGGCGCCAGGTAGTGATAGCCGTACATGGCGCCCAGGCTGTCGGCGAAGGCCTGCGTTTCCTTGAGGGTCTCCGGAGATTCGCCCGGCAGCCCCACGATGAAGGACGTATGGACGACCATGCCGGCTTCGAGGCCGAGATGGACGGCCTCGCGAACCATGTCCAGGGTGATCTTTTTCTTGATCCGATCGAGCATTTCCTGATTGCCCGATTCGACGCCGTAGCTGATGCTGTCGCATCCCGTCTCGCGCATGATCCTGAGCATTTCGCGATCGACGGTATTGGCCCGGGCAAAGGCGCTCCAGCTGAACTTCAGGCCCCGCTTCTGAATCTCGCTACAGACGGCCTTGACGCGATCCCGGTTCGAGGCGAAAAGATCGTCGGCCACGTTGATCCGGTCGATGCCGTAGGATAGGATTTCTTCGATCTCATCGACGACGAGCGAGGCATCGCGCTGGCGGAACTTCTTGCCCACCATGCGACGGCCCTGGCAGAAAATGCAGGCATAGGGGCAGCCCCGCCCCGTGATGATGCTCACCGGATATCCCAGGGCCTGATAACGCGACATGGGCAACAGATGCCGCGCCGGAAGCGGCAGCGTATTGAGATCCTCGATCAGCTCCTGGGGTTCCGTCAGAACGATGTCCGTCCCCTGGCGGAACGCGATGCCGCGAACGCTTTCCCAGCCACGGCGGTCCTCCAGCCGGGGCATGAGTTCGGGGATGGTTTTTTCCCCCTCGCCCCGCACCACGACATCGATCTCCGGATACGCCGTCAGCGTTTCCCGCTCCGAGAAAGACACGTGCGGGCCGCCCATCAGAGTTACGATGCGGGGATTGTGGCGCTTTGCCGTGCGCAGGATGTCGGCGGCGGCGATAAAATTGAGCGTCACGGAGGTTGCGCCGACGACGTCCGGTCTGAATCGGTCGAGCTGCTCTTTCAGCCTTTCGGGCGTATAGCGATTGACGATATAATCGAAGATGCGGACGTCCGCTCCCGCTTTTTCGAAGGCGGCGGCCACATAGGTGACGCCCAAGGGGGGTGCGGGGGCTTCTTCCAGGGGATAGGGTGGCGCAATGATGGCGACTTTCATGGGGGTCCGTTTTCCTTGAGTGTTCGAATTTTGGGTCCTGCCGCTAATCCCCGGATCGGGGGAAAATGAGGGCACGAAGCCAGCCCCGCAGGGTATTTGCTTCCATCCGGGACCGGTCGATTTCATCGAACTGCGCGGCGAGCTCCGCCGGATCCGCGAGCCATTCCGCACGCGTTTTCATGTCCCGCGCCGGATCGATCTCCTTCACGACGCTGGCGGGATTACCGGCGACGATGACGTTATCCGGCACGTCCTTCGCGACCACGGCGCCAGCGCCCACGATGCTGTTCTTCCCGATACGGACGCCCTTGCAGACGATGGCGCTGTCCCCGATCCAGGCGTTGTCCTCGATCCGGACCGGCGCGGATTGTCCGACGGACCGGCCTCGGTCATAGATGTCGTGCCAGTCGGAATCCGTGATAAAGGCGCCCTGGGCCATCATGCAGCTGTTGCCGATGGTGATCTCGCTACCGGCGCTGATCCTGACGCCGGGACAGATCAGGCAGTAGTCCCCGATGCTGATACGTCCGTTTCCCCCGATCGTGGACCAGACCGTCAGGCGGACGCGCTTGTCGGGCGTCGCGATGACGTGTGAATAATCTCCCAAGCTGATCGGTCCACCGAAGACTTCCACGTACCAGGGCCTCATGAAGACACCGCCCTTCCCCATCCGTGCGAATTGAGGCTTCAGGAAATGTTGCGCATACCAATCCTGCCAGCGGATGTCCCAGCGCTTCAGGATGTAGGGGCGATGATCCCTCAGCACGGCCTACCTCGTTTCGGAGAGGGAAACGCGCGCATCGACTTTGTACATCCCGGCGGGGAGGGGCGAGGGGAATGCCGCCGGCAGGTCGCGAAGCAGATCCGCGGGCAGATAGCCGCTCCGCTCCCAGAAATCATGCCGGAAGAGTCCGGCCGCCGGCGTCAGATCCATCAGGGCGTCATAGGCGATCAACACGGCCGCAGCCGTCCAGGTGGTCTTTTCCTCGGGCCAGATGACCCGGTCGGGGAACGTGACCCCCATCCAGTAGGATCCGTCGTCGAATTTCTTGTCCTGCAGCCAGCTGAAAACCAGTTCGGCCTGGGTGTAATCACCGATGGCCTCCAAGGCGAGAACGAGTTCCGATGTCTCGGCCATCGTGACCCAGGGACGATCCGAAACGCAGCGGACCCCCCATTCCGGAACGACAAACTTTTCCCACTGCTTTTCCATCCGCTTTATAGCGGCCGCACCGGTAATCGCGCCGCACAGGACCGGGTAGTACCAGTCCATGGAGAAGCGCGACTTGATCATGTTGAAGAGGTTGGGCCGCTGCCGGATGGCATGTCCCAGTTTCGCGAGCGCCCGCTCCCAGGCGGGCTTCTTTTTCCCCAAGAGGCGTGCGACGGCCAGGCCGCATTTGAGACTCATGTAGATCGAGCTGCAGCCCGTGAGTAGGGCCATCGGATCGACGACGCCGGCCTCGTTCTTCGCCCAGTAGATCTCGCCGGAATTGGCCTGCATCTGCACGGCAAAATCGATGCCCGCCTTGAGGGCCGGCCAGATTTCGCGAAGGAAGTTGAGGTCCTCCGTCATCAGATAATGATGAAAGGTCCCGACGGCGATATAAGTGGACATGTTGGTGTCCCGCGTCCGGTCTTCCGCGCGTCCGTCCCGGTACGCGGCGCACCAGCTCCCGTCCTCCTGCTGGTTCTCGACCAGCCAGAGATAGGCCCGCTCCGCTTCCGTCCGGCAACCGGCCATCGACAGCCCCATGGCACTCTCGACGTGGTCCCAGGGATCCGTTTTTCCATCCAGCGACCAGGGGATCTCGCCGTTCATCTTCTGTATGCGTTTGATGAAGGCGGTCATGGCGTCAATGTCAATTGGGCTCAGCGTCAACTTTCGGGAAACATTCAATTCCATAGTTATTATCCTTTTTTGAGATAGATCACGATGCTCTTGGAGAGAACGGGGTTGAGCAGCGCGTCAAGCCAGCGAGTGATCAAAGGACGTTTGATAATATCCCATTCCAGGAATTTTCTATAGAGGCTCACGGGCCGAGAGGATTCGTTTTTGTGACCGACCGCGCATTTGAGCCACCAGTAGGGAACGTGCAACGCATGACGGTAACCGAATCCCCAGCAGGTGGTTCCCGCCGCCTCGAGCATCCGGGTGAGTTCATCCTTTCTGTAAATTCGGATATGTCCGCCCGGCTCGTGCCAGTAGTCGTCCGAGAGGGCCCAGCAGATCCTCTCCGGCCAATATCGCGGCACACTGACCACAAGGTCACATCCGGGCTTCAGAACGCGGACGAGCTCGGCAACGGCCTTCCGGTTGTCCGGAATGTGCTCCAGCACCTCCGAACAGATCACCAGGTCGAACCGGGCGTCGTCGAACGGAAGGTTCGTCGCGTCCGCCCGGGTGATCAGCCATGCCCCGTGATCGGCCATCTCCTCGCAGATCAGATGGAGGGTGTAGGCTGCCCGGCGCAGATCGTCCCTGTTGAGATCCACCCCGACCACGTCGATGCCCGCCGTCCGGAACGCCGCGCCGAGATGACGACCCGTGCCGCATCCCACATCCAGGATCCGCATTCCGGGGCGGATTCCCAGCCGGCTGAAATCAACGGTCAGCATGGATCGCTTCCCGATAGACGCCCACGGTCTTCTCGGCGGCATGCCGCCAGGTGAACGCCTCACGGACCCGCTTCAGCCCGGCCTGTCCCAGTGCGTGACAGCGCTCAGGGTCATCGAGCAGGGCCACGATCGCCTCCTCGAGCGCTTTTCTGTTGCCTGGCGGAACGAGAATCCCGGCATCCCCAACCACCTCCGGCAGCGCCCCACCCGTGGTGCTGATCACAGGAACCCCGCAGGCCATCGCCTCTCCCGCGGGCATGCCGAAACCCTCGTAGAGCGAGGGGATGACCGCAACGGTGGCCTCGGCGTAGTAGCGCGCGAAATCCTCGCCGGGAATCCGCCCGGTGAAATGGACGTCATCCTTTAGCCTCAATTTACGGACGAGGCGCTCAATCACGCCATCGGGCTTCGGCTGTCCGATCACGGTCAGGCGGATGGGGCGTCTTTCCCGGATGGAGGCAACCGCCTCCAGGAGATACCGGAGCCCCTTCAGGGGCGTATCGGCGCTGTTGGTCACGATGAGGTGGTCGCGCTGGCGTTCGACATGCGTGAGGGGGTAGAAATAATCCATGTTTATCCCGTTGGGAACTACGCGGAATTTCTGCGAGGGAATCGCGAAAGCATCGCTGATGTCGCGCTTGGAGCATTCGGAGACTGTGATGATGTGCGACAGGCGCCGGGAAACCTTCTGCTGCATGCGGATAAAGGAATACCAGCGCCGGACCTTGATTTTCCTGTACCAGGGTCGGGCCGACTGGATGTCCACGTCCCGATCCACCGTGATGGGATGATGGATCGTCGCCACCGTCGGGTATCCCAGACGGGTGAGATCCCCGATGCCGTAGGCGAGGCACTGGTTGTCATGGACGACATCGTAGTGAGGATGGTGCAGCTGGAAATGACGACGGACGCGCATGCCGAACGTCATCGGCTCCGGAAAGCCACCGGAACACATGCTCAGGAATTCGACCTGATTGATCGGTGATGTTAAGTCCCGCAGGCGTCGGACCTTGAACAGGTGGTCGGGGTTGTACAGGTCGAGGCTGGGAATCTTTTGGAGGCGCACCCCCTCGTCCAAGACCGGATACGGCGGCCCGGAGATGACCTCGACGTGATGTCCGAGTTCCTTGAGGGCATGGCTCAGATAATAGATATAGACCCCCTGCCCCCCGCAGGTTGGGTTGCCGCGGTACGTCAAGAGGCAGATCTTCAACGGTGTGTGTGTGCTATGCCCGGTTGCGGGACGGTCGGCTTGCCTTGGCAACGTCTGTCTTTCCTTCCTCAAAGTTGTATTTTCTTCAGGAGCGCCTCCGCATGGGCGATCAGGGCGGATATCTCCGTCTCGTCCAAGCCGGCGCCGGCTGCGATCCGAGCGGCCTGGACAGCCGAAATCAGATCCCCCGGCGCGTGCGCGTCCGTATTGACGATCAGGCTCGCGCCGTGCCTGCGCGCCAGCTTCGCCACGTGCCCGTTCGCGAGGGCGTGACCCCGTCGCGCGGAAAGTTCCAGAGCGATCCCGTTTCGGGCCGCCAGGAGCACATCTTCCTCGGCAATCAGACCGGGATGGGCCAGAATGTCTATCCCCGCCAAGAGCGCGGCATGGTTGGTTCCGGGGGCAACGGGCTCCGCGAGCGTTTCTCCGTGGACCACAACAATCCGCGCGCCCAGTTTGCGCGACTCCCCCGCCAGCGGTGCGATGTCGTCGGGCGGAACATGGGTCAGTTCGATGCCGGGGACGAGCCTGATCCGATAGGAGGACTGAAGTTTACGGCAGACATGGACCAGACGGGGAATGATGAAATCGATGTTGGCCGCGTCACCGTGATCCGTAAAGGCCAGCCCCCGATATCCGGCCACCTCCGCCCGGCGCGCAAGTTCAGAGGGGATGAGTGCCCCGTCGCTGAAGATCGTGTGCGTATGCAGGTCAATCATTGCCGCGCTCCGTTCGCATGCCGCCGTTCTCACTCCACGCTATGATCCGCCTTTGTCCGCGGCGGAGATGAGCATTCTGGGTTGTCGGAATGGATGCACTTAACAAATTTAATCTTTTGGGTCAACAAGGAACTGGGGGCTTTTTCTAAAGAATTATTTGTCCGTGGGTCGGTTGGGGGTTCGCCCGCGGGCATCCCCGCGTCGAGTCCGCCACTCGCGAAGACGCGGCGTAATCTTTGACACGTACCGCGCGTTTCGCTATAGTGCGCCGGAAATCACCTTCCGGGCCGCACGCGGCCCACTCGAGGATGGTCATGAACGTGGATATCATGCGGAAAATCGATCTTTTCGTCGGCGTTCCCCTCTGCTTCGTCGTCACCTTGCTATACCGGCTCAATCCCTTTTCCCGGCGCCGCAAACCGGACCCGATCCGGCGTGTTCTCTTCATCGAGCTGTCCGAGATGGGCAGCGCGATCCTCGCCGATCCGGCCATGAGAAAAATCCGGAGGCGCGCCGGGGCAGAGCTCTTTTTCCTGATTTTCCGGTCCACCCGGCCAAGCCTGGAGCTTCTTCAAACGGTTCCGGCCGAAAATATCTTCACGCTCCGCGGAGATCGCCTTTGGACGCTCGCCTGGGATACCGTGTGTTTCATCCTCTGGACGCGGCGTCAACGGATCGACACGGTCATCGACCTCGAGCTTTTTTCGCGCATCACGGCGCTTCTGACCGCCCTGAGCGGCGCGGCGCGGCGCGTGGGATTCCATCGCTTTCACACCGAAGGGCTCTATCGCGGCAATTTCCTGACTCATCGGGTCAGCTACAACCCGCACGTTCACATCGCCAAGAACTTCATCGCGCTCGTCAACGCCGCGCTGTCTCCGACACCGGAGCACCCCTATTCCAAGACCCTTATCAAAGACGACGAACTCGTCCTGGCCAAGGCCGCTGTGACGGACCTTCAGCAAACCGCCGTTCGGGACCGAGTCCTCGAACGATATCCCCGCTATCGCTCCGATGTCCATCGGCTGGTTCTGGTCAATACCAACGCCAGCGCCATGCTGATCCAGCGCCGCTGGCCCCCGGATCATTTCCGCCGTTTGATACAGACGATTCTCAACCGCTACGACAACATCCTGATTCTTCTCACCGGCGACCCCGGTGAGGCCGCCGAGGCCGAAACGCTCAAGCAGGCGGTCGACCACCCGCGCTGCGTCAATTTCGCCGGCGGGATCGCCTTCCATCAACTCCCGGCCCTGTATGCCATCAGCGCCTTCATGCTCACGAACGACTCGGGGCCTCCGCACTTCGCCGCCGTCACCGACATGCCGACCTTCGTTCTCTTCGGACCCGAAACGCCGCATCTTTACCGTTCTTTGGGACGGACGACACCCATCTATGCGGGGCTGGCGTGCTCTCCCTGCGTCAGTGCCGCCAATCACCGCAAGACCTCATGCACTGAAAACCGATGCCTGCAGGCCATCACGCCCGAGCAGGTCTTCGAGATCCTGGAGCCCTCCCTGGAAACCTGCCGGGAATAGCGATCCGGCTTTGTCAATCTTCCTTGTATTTTGACGGGTTTTCGTGCTATCTCCCCTGCAGGCTTGCCTCGGTTCTTCCCTCACCCGGTGATGCCGCTACACCCTTGACGAGGAGGATTTTATGACTGTCGTGGAATGGAAAAAAGAGGAAACCATCGCCGTGATCACCATGACCCATGGTGAAAATCGTCACAACCCGGTCTTCGTGGAGGCCATTCTCAAGGTCTTCGACGAGATCGAACAGGACCCATCCGTGACGTCCGCGGTCATCACGTCGGACGATCCCAAGAACTGGTCACAGGGAATCGACCTGACCTGGATCATGTCCGCTTATGGGGAAAAGCGGCTGCAGGAGATCAAGGACTTCATGTACGGCCTCAATCGGATGTTCAAGCGAATTCTGCTTATTCCCATGCCGGTGATCGCCGCCATCAACGGCCATGCCTTCGGCGACGGCGCCATCATGGCCTGCTGCTGCGACTTCCGCTTCATGCGCGCCGATCGCGGCTTTTTCTGTTTTCCTGAGATCGACATCAGCATCCCCTTTCTGCCGGGCATGCTCGCCATCGTGAAGAAGGCCTTCCCCTATTACAAGCTCGAGGAAGCGGCGTTCAGCGGCAAACGCTACGGAGGCGCCGAACTCGAGATGCATCATGTGGTCGTCAAGGCCTGTGCCGATTCGGAGGCGTTGCTCGCCGATGCCATCTCGTTCGGCAAGACCTTTAACAAGAAACGTCCGATCTATGGGGAAATGAAGAAGCGCTTCCACAAAGAGATCATCCGCACAATCGACACGGAAGACCCCGCTTTCATCGAACCGCTGGCCCTCATGCTGTAAACGGACAATGGGCGGCGCGGGAGGATCTTGAGTTTCTCCCCGCCGCCCGCAACCGTCTGGCGTGTCCGGCAGCCCACCGTTTCGATGCCGCTCACGCTCTGCGCAAGTCCCCCAAGAAACGCTGATGAAGACGCTCATCCCTCGCTATATCTTGCGTGAAATCGCCGCCCCTTTCGTCCTGATTCTGTTCATACTGACGTTTGTCCTGCTCATGGGGAAAATTCTCCAGATCATGGACATGATGGTGAACAAGGGGATTCGCGTCTTCGACATCGCCCAGCTGGTCTTCTTTCTTATGCCGTCCCTCCTGGCGTTCACGCTGCCCATCTCCCTGCTGATCTCCATCCTCGTCGGTCTGGGCCGGTTGTCCTCGGACAGCGAAATCCTGATCTTCAAGGCATCGGGTTTGAGTCTTTACTCGTACCTCGTTCCGGTGGGCCTCCTGTCGCTGATCGTCTGCATCCTGACCCTCATCACCACCGTTTTTCTCGTCCCGTTCGGCAACGCCTCCACGAAACATCTGCTCTTCGCCATCGCCCAGCAGAAAGCCAGTATCGGCATACAGGAAAAGGTCTTCAACGACGACTTCAGCGGCCTTTTGCTCTACGCGGACCGCATCCCGGTTCACGGCAACACCATGGAGGGGGTGATCGTTTACGATCATCGCATGACCGGTGAACCCAGCACCATCGTCGCGCAACGAGCCTATCTCGTTTCCGATCCCGATACCCGGGCGGTCACGTTACGGCTCGAGGACGGCAGCACGCATATGGTCGACCTGCGCCAGAAATCCTATCGCCTGATGTCGTTCAGGAGCTACGACGTGAACCTGAACATCTCGGCGGCGCTTCAGAGCGACCGGGACAAGAAGGCGGAGAAGGAGATGACCCTGGGAGAACTTCGGCATCAGGTGAGCGGGCTGGACATGAAAAGCAAGGCGGCAAGAGAATTGATCATCGAGCTTCACCAGCGTCTGACCATTCCCGTTTCCTGCCTCGTCTTCGGGATTCTGGCCATCCCTCTCGGCATCCGGGCCCAGCGCACCGTCAAGTCCCGGGGCTTCACGACGGGTCTGACGGTCGTGGTCCTCTACTATCTACTTCAACTAGGCGGAGAGGCCCTTGTGGAAACCGGTTACCTTGCGCCGGTTGTGGGAATCTGGTCGCCCAATGTCCTCTTCGGGTCGGCGGCGCTTTATCTTTTCATCCGGACCGCCCGGGAAGAACCGCTGCTGCCCCGGCAATGGACCGACAGGCTGTCTTCCAGCATCAACCGAAACCGGAAACGGAGTTGCACCCCATGATGCTCCTCGACCGCTACCTCATCCGCGAATTCACCCGCTGGTTCGGCTTGATCCTTTCGGTCTTCGTTCTGCTGTACCTGCTCGTCGATTTCTTCGGACGCCTCCGGATGTTCCTGAGCAACAACGCCCTGCCGTCCCAGATGGTCGCCTATTTTCTTTACAACCTGCCGATGATCGTTTCTCTCACCCTGCCCGCGGCGATCCTGGTCGCCACGCTGCTGACCCTGGGAGCCCTGTCGCGAAACAGCGAAATCATCGCCATGAAGGCCTGCGGGGTCAGTCTCTACCGCATCTTTCTTCCGATCATCCTCTGCGCCGGACTGCTCAGCACCTTCAATTTCTTGAATGGCGAGTTTCTCGTTCCGGAGGCCAACCAGCGTGCGGAACACATCAAGCGCGTGGAAATCCAGAAAAAAGAGCCTCGGGGCACGTTCAAGCGCAATGAGTTATGGTATCGCGGCGAGAAAGGGATCTACAATTTCAAGGTCTTCGATGTCGAAACCCTGACCCTGCACGGCATCACGATCAATTACCTCGATGCCCGCTTTCACCTCACCCATCGCGTCGACGCTGAATGGGCGGAATGGAAGGAGGGCCGCTGGCAGTTTCACAACGTGATGATTGCCCGCTTCGCAGACGGGGAGTTTCCCCAACTCACCTGGGCCGAGCACCAGGCCGTGGATCTGCCGGAATCCCCGTTGGATTTTCAGGTCGTTCAGAAAGACGCAGACCAGATGGGCTACTTCGAGCTCGGCGCCTATGTCCGCAAGCTGCGCGCCGAAGGCTATGACGTGACGCGATACACTGCCGATCTACACGGGAAGCTGGCATTCTCCTTCGTCAGCCTGATTCTGGTCTTGATCGGGGTATCCTTTCCCGTGATATCGGAGCGCGGCGGCGGGGCGGCCCGGAGCATCGCGGCCGGCATCGTCCTCGGGTTTTCGTACTGGCTGCTCCACGCCTTCGCCCTGTCCCTGGGACGATCAGGTACCCTCCCGCCGCTCCTCTCCGCGTGGACGGCGAACCTCGTGTTTTTCGTCTTGGCCGCGTTTCTGGTCCGGCGCGTTCAGACCTGACGGCCCAACCGGACTAATAGCGGTAGTGATCCGGCTTGAAGGGTCCCTCCAGATCGACGCCCAAATACTCCGCCTGTTTACTCGTCAATTTCGTCAGGCTGACCCCCAGCCTTCCCAGGTGCAGACGCGCAACCTCCTCGTCCAGTTTCTTGGGAAGGGTGTAGACACCCGGACGGTACGCCTTTGTCGCCAGTTCGATCTGGGCCAAAACCTGATTCGTGAAGCTGTTGCTCATGACAAAACTGGGATGACCTGTCGCACAGCCGAGATTCACCAGGCGGCCTTCCGCCAGGACGATGATGGTCCGGCCCGATTTCAGCGTCCACTGATCGACCTGAGGCTTGATGTTCCTGCGCCTGCAAACCTTGCTGCGTTCAAGATAGCGCATTTCGATCTCGCTGTCGAAATGACCGATGTTGCACACGATGGCCTCGTCCTTCATCATCTCCATGTGCCGCCCCGTCACGACATCGCAGCATCCCGTCGCGGTGACGATGATATCGGCGCTTTCGAGCACCTCCTCCAGCCGTCGGACTTCATACCCCTCCATCGCCGCCTGCAGCGCGCAGATCGGATCCACTTCTGTGACGATCACCCGGGCGCCGAAGGCGCGCAGCGATTGGGCGCAGCCCTTCCCCACATCTCCATAGCCGCAAACGACCACCTTCTTGCCGGCAATCATGATGTCGGTGGCCCGCTTGATGCCGTCGAGCAGGGATTCGCGGCACCCGTACAGATTGTCAAACTTGGATTTGGTTACGGAGTCGTTGACGTTGATGGCCGGAAAGAGCAGTTCCCCCGCCGTCGCCATCTGATAGAGACGATGGACGCCGGTCGTGGTTTCCTCCGAGACGCCGCGGATGCGTTTCGTTGCCCGGTGCCAGCGTCGTGCGTTCCTTTCCCGGCCCCGGCGGAGCCGTTCGTAAACAATGGCCATCTCCGGATTGTCCCATGCCGTTTCCAGAAGTTTTGGATCCTTCTCGATCTTGACCCCGTGGTGGACGAACAGCGTGGCATCTCCGCCATCATCCACGATCAGATCCGGTCCGGATCCGTCCGGCCAGGTCAACGCCTGCTCGGTGCACCACCAGTACTCCTCCAGGCTTTCCCCCTTCCACGCAAAAACTGCCGCAGACCCGGCTTGGGCGATGGCGGCCGCGGCGTGGTCCTGGGTGGAAAAGATATTGCAGGACGCCCAACGGAGATCAGCGCCGAGTTCCTCGAGGGTTTCAATCAGCATCGCCGTCTGAATGGTCATATGCAGGCTGCCGGTAATCTTCAGCCCCCTGAGGGGCTTCTTCTTACCATATTTCTCGCGCACCGCCATCAGGCCCGGCATCTCCTTCTCGGCCAGCGCCATTTCCTTTCGTCCCCAGGGGGCCAAGGACAGGTCGGCGACGCGATACGGTTGCTTTGGGTCGATCTCCAAGAATGACATGGGCAACACTCCCTTCAAGTGATATAAAATGCATGCAGCATGAGGATCCTTTAACATCAATCCCCGTTCACGATCAACCGATTTATGCGAAAAGGGAGTTTCCCGGAGGTGTCGCGATTCCGCAGAAGATGATCTTTGTGAACGCCTCTTCCAGGGTCATGGTCACGTCGATCACCTCCGTCGTCGGCACCATGAGATAATATCCCAAGGTGGGACTCGGTGTGGTCGGGACGAAGACGTAACGGACGATGTGTTTCCCAAGATAGCTTCGCGTCGCGGCGACGCTGAGGAGGATGAACGTCACGATCACGATCAGGCCCGGTTCCGGGATATGAAAGCCGATCAGGGTATCGGGATGGTAGGGCGTCGGAATCCAATCGAGAAAGCGATCCATGGCGCCGATCAGAAAGGCGAGGACGTACAGCGTGATCCCGATCGATATGATCACGGCGAGGCCAGTGATGAAGGCCAGATTGAGTTTCTTCTTCATTCCGGCTGGATCGTCTCTTGCTTTTTGAGGGATGTCAGTTCAGCTTCTTGCGCGGCCATTTCTTGATGCGGTTCTTTTCGTCGAGCAGCACACAGCGAGGCGACCATCGCGCCGCATCGGCATCGTCCACGAGCACGTAACTGGCGATGATGATCAGATCGCCCCGTGAGACTTTCCTTGCCGCGGCGCCGTTCAGACAGATGACGCCGGAATCCCGTTTCCCCCGGATGACGTACGTGGAAAAGCGCTCCCCGTTGGAAACGTCGTAAATCGACACCTTTTCGAAAGGAAGGAAGTCGGCGGCTTCCATCAATCCTTCGTCAATGGTGATGCTGCCTTCATAATGCAGATCGGCATCGGTGACCGTCGCCCGGTGAAGTTTCGATTTCAGCATGAATCTTTGCACGTCTGTTCCCTCCCCTCGTTCTATAGTGGCCCCTACGACAGGTTCAGGGTCTCCCCGAACATATAATTATCGATCAGCCGCGTCTCTCCGACATGGACCGCCATGGCGAGAACGGCCCGCTCGGAAATGACGGGCACATCCCGCAGGGTCCGGCTGTCGCAGATCTGGATGTAATCGACGGATGCGAACGGATGCCCTTCGACAAACGTCCGGATGTCCCGAATCACCTTGGCGGCATCCCTCTCGCCTTCCTGAAACCGGCGCTCCGCCATCTTCAGGGATCGGCTGAGGGAAAGTGCCGATAGCCTCTCTACCTCGCTGAGATGGACATTCCGCGAACTCATGGCGAGCCCGTCAGCCTCTCGGGTGGTCGGCCGGCCGACGACTTCAAGATCCATGTTGAGATCCGCGACCATTCGTTTGATCGCCGTGAGCTGCTGAAAATCCTTCTGTCCGAAGACCGTGACATGCGGCTTGACGATGTTGAAGAGCTTGGCGCAAATGGTCGTCACGCCGCGGAAATGGCCGGGGCGCGAGCGGCCGCAGAGATTCCGCGTCACACCCTCGACGTCCACGTGGGTTTGATAATCAGGGGGGTACATCTCGCTGTTGTCGGGGAAGAAGATAACGTCGACGCCCACGCCCTCGGCCAGTCGGCGGTCCCTCTCGAAATCGCGGGGATACGTGTCGAGGTCCTCCTGGGGTCCGAACTGCGTCGGGTTGACATAGATGCTGACGACAACCCGATCCGCCCGCCGCCGGGCTTCCCGCATCAGATCGAGGTGGCCGTCGTGAAAATATCCCATCGTCGGGACAAAGGCAACGCGCTTGCCCGCGCTTCGAGCGGCATCCGCGAAAGACCGCATTTCCTTGACGGCGTGGATGATCTGCATCCGTGTACGCTGCCTCGGGTCCAAAAAAAAGCCTCTCCGTCGCTGACGAGAGGCTGATCGTATCGGGTATCACGATTTTTCGGCTCCCAACCTTTTCCTGCCGGTCAGGAACCCAGCTTCCGTCCCAGTCCGCGACATGCGGATCCAAGCGGCGTTTCGTTCCCTACCAGAATGATTTTACCATGTCAAGAATATTTATTCGTCGTCAGGACATCCGTCAATAGGGCATATTCTTCAGGTGTTAGGGTCTCGGCCCGCCGGCGGGGATCGATGCCGGACACGACCAGACGGTTCCGGAGATCGTCTTCGGACAGGTCCAGCCAGCCGGTCTGCCTCAGGTTGTTGAAAAGGGTCTTGCGCCGGTGGGCGAAGGCGGCCTTGACCAAGGGGATAAAAATCGTTTCGCGACGCATCGGACACTTGGGGCGGCTTCTCATCCGGAACGTCAGCACGATGGATCGAATCCGAGGAGGCGGGAAAAAACATTCCGGGGGGACCTCGATCTCCGGTTGCATTTCCGCGTACATGTCCATCACGACGGAAAGAATCCCGTAGGCCTTTGTGCCCGGAGGCGCCAGCAGACGATCCGCCACTTCCTTCTGAAACATCAGGATCATTTCGGCGACCAGATGTTTCTGTGCGAGCATCATGAACAGGATCGGGCTGGACAGGTGATAGGGGATGTTGCCGACGATCTTGACCTTTTCGGATCCCCCGCCGGTTCCGATCAGACTTGCTAAGTTGCAGCGGAGGATGTCGGCCGCGACGATTTCGACATTCCGGAAGGCCCCGAGTCGACGTTCCAGCACCCGCACGAGCACCGGATCGATCTCCACGGCCACCACCCGCCGGGCTTGGCGGGCGATCGCCTCCGTCATCAGCCCCACCCCGGCCCCGATTTCGATCACGGTTTCCCCCACTCCGATGCGGGCCCTCTGGACAATCCCGCGGATGACCCCCTCGTCCCCGAGAAAGCACTGCCCCAGGGATTTTCTCGGTTGGATGTCCTCTTCACGAAGGATGTCGCGCAGACGTCTCATGGCCTTTGGTCGCTTCGGATCCGGGTGAACAGCTGATGGGCGAGGAAAAAGCCCGGAACGGCGAAGAGCGGTGCGAGGAGAAAACCGCCCGCAAGCAACGGAAGGAGAATCTCCCATCCCAGCAACAGCATGGCGTCCAGGGTGTAGCTGTTGAAGGTGGGCATCGTTCCCGGCATGCCGAGCAAATACCGACCGAGTTCGTATTCGGCGATATAGAAGAAGGGAATGGTCAGGGGATTGGAGATCAGCCAAGAAGCGAGATAGGCCGCGGTGATGTTCTGCCTGAACAGGATCCCCAGACCGATGATGATGGCCGTATGGAAGGGAATGGTCGGGGTGACGCCGATAAAGATCCCCAGGGCGAAACCGAGGGCCAGGGCGCGGGGCTCCCCCTTCAGGCTCAGACACCGCCGGTACCAGCCCTTCAGGTTTTCCTGGATGAACATCCGGCCTCCGGACCCGCATCGAGCGGCCAGCGTGAAACGGCGTTCAAATCGTACCCGTCCGCGCGCCCTTCCCGGAGCAAGTGATCCCCGACGACGGCGATCATCGCGGCATTGTCCGTGCAGAGCACCGGCGGGGGGATGAAGATCTCTATGCCGTGTGGAGACGCGTCCACGGCGAATCTTTCCCTGAGGCGGCTGTTGGCGGCAACGCCGCCACAGACCACGACGCGTCGCACGCCATGGTCCACCGCGGCCCGGAGGGTCTTTTCCACCAGGACGTCGCAGATCGCCTCCTGAAAGCTGGCGGCGATATCGGCCAGGGCCTCGCCTTCGGGGGGGGCGGCGCGCTGCTTCAGATGCGTGAGCAGTGCCGTCTTGAGCCCGCTGAAGCTGAAGTCGGGACTTCCTCTCATCGGACGGGGGAAGGCGATCTTGCTGCGGTCCCCACGCCTTGCCAGCCGATCGACAACGAGTCCTCCGGGATAGCCGATATCGAGGAGCTTCGCTGCCTTGTCGAAGGCTTCGCCTGCCGCGTCGTCCCTCGTCTGCCCCAGCGCGACGAAACGACCGAAGCGCTCGGCAAGATAAATATGGGTGTGTCCGCCGGAAACGACCAGCGCCACAAAGGGAAATTCCGGTGGCCGATCCAGGAAAACGGCGGCAAGATGACCCTCCAGATGGTTGACCCCGACCAGGGGAATCCGGAGGGCAAACGCCAGGGCCTTCGCCACCGACACGCCCACGAGCAGCGAGCCCACCAAACCCGGCCCCCGGGTCACGGCAATGCCTTCGATCTCGGCCAGGGTCACCCCTCCGGCTTCGAGAGCCTCGCCGATCACCGGCAGGATGGCCTCGATGTGCTTGCGCGAAGCGATCTCCGGCACGACGCCCCCGTAGAGGCGGTGCGCGTCGATCTGAGACGCAATGACGTTGGAGAGCATGTCTCTGCCGTCGCGCACGACGGCTGCCGCGGTCTCGTCACAGGAGGACTCTATGCCCAGAACGAGCATGACAATCGACCCCTTTGGCTTTTTCTTTTTACAATTCCGGTGAATGCGTATATAGGAATCGCGGGGCTTTGTAAACCCCGTTTTCTACGCCCTTCCCGTGCACGACGCTCACGTCCGGCGGAAAGGTCACCGGAAAACGACCGACGGCACCTCGACGGAACGACGATGGAAATATCGACGGACTTTCTCGTGATCGGCAGCGGTATCGCCGGGCTGAGTTTCGCCATCCGGGCGGCGGATCTCGGCACGGTCTCAATCGTCACCAAGAAGGAACAGTTCGAATCCAGCACCAACTACGCCCAGGGGGGCATCGCCGTCGTCCAGGACGCCGCCGACCGTTTCGAATACCACATCAACGATACCTTGGTCTGTGGCGCCGGTCTGTGCCACGAGGACGTCGCCGCCTTCGTGGTGCGGGAGGGTCCCGAACGCGTTCGGGAACTGATCGATTGGGGGGTCTCGTTTACACGCTCGGACAACGCGACCGCCGCCGCCTACGATCTGGGTCGCGAGGGCGGCCATTCCATGAGGCGCGTTCTCCATGCCAAAGATCTGACCGGGAGGGAGATCGAGCGAGCCCTGATGGCAAAGGCCGCTTCGAAGAGGAACATCCGGATCTTTGAAAACTATTTCGCCATCGATCTGGTTCGCAAATCTAAATTGACCGGCGTCAGGTCGCCGGCGCCGGATCGCTGCCTCGGGGCCTATGTGTTCGATGTGGACCGGCAACAGGTCCACCGCTTCCGGGCGAAGTTCATCCTCCTCGCCACCGGGGGGGTCGGCAAGGTTTACCTGATCACGACCAACCCGGACATCGCCACCGGGGACGGTGTTGCCATGGCCTATCGGGCGGGCGCGCGGATCGCCAACATGGAGTTCATCCAGTTCCACCCTACCTGCCTGTATCACCCCGACGCCAAGGCCTTTCTGATCAGCGAGGCGGTGCGCGGCGAGGGCGGCATTCTCCGGCTCAAAAACGGCTCGACCTTCATGGAGCACTATCACCCGTTGAAGAGCCTGGCCCCAAGGGATGTCGTCGCCAAGGCCATCGACACGGAATTGAAGAAATCCGGAGACGAGTACGTCCTGCTTGACATCACCCACCACGATTGCGATTTTCTGAAATCGCGGTTTCCCAATATCTACGAAACCTGCCTACAATTCAACATCGACATCACCCGAGATCCGATCCCGGTCGTACCCGCGGCGCACTACCTCTGCGGGGGCGTGGTCGTCAACGCCTACGGAGAAACCAGCATTGAGCGCCTGTTCGCCTGCGGTGAAGTCTCCTGCACCGGCCTGCACGGCGCCAACCGCCTGGCGAGCAACTCGCTCCTCGAGGCAATCGTGTTCGCCCACCGCGCCGTGGAGCGCATCTCCTCCATTTACCGGACCGTGGAAATCGATCCCCTGTCTATTCCTCCCTGGGACCCCGGCGAGGCGACGGAAAGCGATGAATCCGTGGTCGTCTCCCACAACTGGGACGAGATCCGCCGCTGCATGTGGAACTACGTCGGCATCGTTCGCTCGGACAAACGGCTCGAGCGCGCCGAACGGCGCATCGAACTGATCAGCCGCGAGATTGACGAGTATTACCGGAATTTCATCGTTACCCGGGATCTACTGGAATTGCGTGATATCGCCACCGTCTCCTCTTTGATCGTCCGCTGCGCCCGCATGCGAAAGGAAAGCCGGGGGCTTCACTATAACCTGGATTATCCCGAACGCAATGACAACGAGTGGATCAAGGACACCGTGATCTGGAAGCCGTGACGGCCGCCTGGGACGAAGGATCGCCGCTCGGCGCAGGCCCGTCCGCTTTGCGGTCCGCCCCTTTACCAGGCGAGCTCCACTCGGCCCTTCACGCTGGTCAGGACAAGGCGGAGGGGGGTCAGTGCCCTTCCTTCGGCGGGAGAATGAAATTTGACGCTGTAAAATATTCCGTAATAGGGCAAAATGTAGGGATAGAATGCCAGCGTTGTCGCGGTGAGATCGTCGATGCGCCGGATCTCAAGGGGGGTCGTTTTCCGCCCCTGCCCGTCGACGAGCAAAACGGTCCAGATGGAACGCGGTCCGTCAAAATCGTTGTCTATCTTCTCGGGCGTGTAAACGTACAGCTTGAACTCCAGAAAATCCCGGGCGGTGCTTTCCCCCGCCTCTTCCCTCATCTGGATGGACTCCGGCCCCCAGTCGTGGTTCCGTGCGTATTCCTGAACATACGCCTTCCGGAATTCGGGGCTCTGCAGCGTGGCGGCGACGCGAATCCGTGTTTCGAACTGTGAATAAACCGTCTGCTCGCGCGTCCAGGCGTTCAGCGCCTGGAAATAGACCGGCGACAGGTCCCGGTCTGCGGCCATGTTGACGTATTCCCGGACTTCCCCGCAGCCGCAAAACACGAACAGAACGAAAAAAGCCGCCAGTCTCCACCGTTTCCTTGTGTTCATGTTCCCTCTCCGAAAACCCGCGCGAAGATGAAATCGACATGACGCAGAAAGTTCTCAATCTGGAAGGCGGCTTCGAGATCCGCGGCGGTCAGCAGACCCGTCACCTCCGGGTCCCGTTCCAGCAGGATCCGGAAAGGTTTCCCTTGATGCCAGGATTCCATGGCGTTGCGCTGCACGATGGCATAGGCCGCTTCACGCGTAAACCCCTTCTCGATGAGTTTGAGGAGGACCTTCTGCGAGAAGATGACACCGTGAGTCATCTCCAGATTCTCACGCATGCGGTCCGGATAGACGACGAGCCGGTCGATCATGCCGGTGAAACGGCCGAGCATGAAATCGAGCAGGATGGTGGCGTCGGGGGCAATGACGCGTTCCACGGAGGAGTGGCTGATGTCGCGTTCGTGCCAGAGAGGAATGTCCTCGAGCGCGGCAATCGCATAGGACCGCATCAGGCGCGCCAGCCCGGAAAGGTTCTCGGACAGCACCGGGTTGCGCTTGTGCGGCATGGCGGATGACCCCTTCTGTCCGGGCGAGAAGTACTCCTCCACCTCCCGCACCTCGGTCCGCTGAAGCAGCCTGACCTCCTGGGCGAACTTGTCGATCGAGGAAGCCGTTATCGCCAGCGCGGCAAAGTACTCTGCGTGACGGTCTCGCTGTACGATCTGCGAGGCGACCGATTCGGGTTCAAGGCCCAGCTTGGCCAGCACGTAGGCTTCCACCTCGGGATCGATGAACGAGAAGGTGCCGACGGCCCCGGAGAGCTTTCCCGCGCTGATGACCTCTCGGGCCCGTACGAGGCGTTCCCGGTTGCGGCACGTTTCGGCATACCAGAGGGCCAGTTTGAGCCCGAAGGTGATGGGCTCGGCGTGAATGCCGTGGGAGCGACCGATCATGAGGGTCCGTCGATGGGCTAGGGCCTTTTCCTTCAGGACGGCCAGCAGGGCATCCATATCCTCCAGGAGGAGGTCGGCCGCTTCCTTCATCTGTGAGGCAAGCGCGGTGTCGAGGACGTCCGAAGACGTCATCCCCATGTGAATAAACCGCCCGTCTTCCCCGACATTTTCGGTGACGGAGGTTAGAAATGCGATAACGTCATGTTTGGTCGTCTTCTCGATCTCGTCGATACGCTCAACATCGAAGGCGGCCCGCTCCCGGATCTTGTTCATCGATTCGGGGGGGATCTCGCCTCGTTCAGCCAAGGCCTCACAGGCGAGGAGCTCGACGTCCAGCCATTTCCGGTATCGGTTTTCCGGACTCCAGATGGACGCCATCTTTTCTCGGGTATAGCGGGGGATCATAGACCCCTCCTTTTCATTACGTCTGGGCTTGCGCGACCTTATTAATATGATTTCGTCAATGTCGTCAAGGTCTTTTAGATTGACAAAGGAGGCCGATCCCTCTATCGTTCCGGAGGGTGCTTCGGTCGCGGTTCACCCCCTCTTCGAACCCCTCCGAAACCCCGCTATCCAGTTCTTAGGAGGCGCTCTATGCAAACGGGACCCGGGTCAGATTGGGAACGCAAGATCGTCACGCCCGAATACGTCCTCGACAAGATCGACCCCGGGATGAGCATTTTCATCGGCACCGGTGTCGCCGAACCGCGCACGCTCACCAAGCACCTCATGAGCTCGGAAATGACCAACCTGACCGATCTCGAACTGGTCCAACTCGTGAGCATGGGAGACGTCATCTCCTTCCGGGACGAAAGCAACAAGGACAAGTTCCGCCTGCGCACCTTCTTTTCGGGATGGCTGGCCGGCGAGGCGATCACTTCCGGCGCCGTCGATCTCATCCCCAGCCGCTTCTCGGACATCGGGCGGCTGATCCTGAAAGGCGCCCTGCGCATTGACGTCGTTTTCGTCCAGATCACCCCCCCGGACTCGGCCGGCTACGCCAGCCTGGGCGTCTCGGTGGACGTGGCCAAGATGGCGATGCAGCGCGCCAGCCTCATCGTCGGAGAGATCAACGAAAACATGCCGCGGACCCTTGGCAACACCTTCGTCAACGTCCGTGATTTTCATTACCTCGTCCGTTCCACCGAACCGCTCATTTATTTCCCCCGCTTGCCGTTCGACGACGTGATGGACAAGGTCGCGGCCAATGTAGCCTCCATGATCGAGGACGGCAGTTGCCTGTCCATCTATTCCGGTTCCTTTTTCGAGGCGCTGGGCAAGCACCTCGCGCGCAAGCGCAATCTCGGCGTTCATTCCTACTTCTTCACCGACGTTCTCATGGATCTCGTCAAGTCCGGCGCCGTCAACAACAAGAAAAAAGGCTACTTCCAGGACAAGTGCCTGACGTCCTACGCCCAGGGAACGCCCGAACTCTTCCGCTGGATGCATGAAAATCCATTGATCGAATTCCAGGCCATCGACGTCGTCTCCGATCACCTGCGGATCAGTCTCAACGACCGGTTCATGGCCATCCTCCCGGCCAGAAAAATCTCCCTGACCGGCAGCGTGGCCCTCCACGTCGGCAAGGGCAACGTTACGGCCGGCCCGGGCCAGGCGCAGGATTTCTTTTCCGCCGCGGAGCACTCCCGCGGCGGCAAGAAGATCATCGCCCTGCCCAGCCGTAACCTCAAGGGAGACCCGAACATCATCCTGTCCGTCGAAAATTATCCCAACCAGTTCACCAATTCCGATACGCTCGACCTGATCGTCACCGACTACGGCGTGGCGTCCATGATCGGCCGGACGGTTCGCGAACGCGCCCAGGCCCTGATCGACATCGCGCATCCCGACGACCGGCCCGGACTCATCCGGCAGGCCAAGGGTGCAAACATTCTCTATCCCGATCAGATCTACATCGCCGAATCTGGACACCTCTATCCCGAGGAGGTCGCCTGCACGCATACCTTCCGCGGTGACCTGACCGTCCGGTTCCGGGCGATCAAGCCCTCCGACGAGGAGGAGATGCGCCGCCTGTTTTACCGATTCTCAGACAACATGGTCTATTACCGCTATTTCACCTCCATCAAAACCATGCCGCACGGAAAGATGCAGGAGTACGTCAACGTCGATTTTCGCCGGTTTATGGCCATTGTGGGCCTGATCGAGGAGGACGGGCTGGAGCGTATCATCGCCGAGGGCCGGTACGTCCGCCATCAGGACCGTCCCTACGCCGACACGGCCTTCATCGTCGACGAGAAGTACCAGGGGCTCGGTATCGCGACGTTCCTGCTGGAATTGCTCATTAAATACGCCCAGGAAAAGGGCATTCAGGGGATCACGGCCGACGTGCTCGCAGACAACAAGCCGATGCTCAAGGTTTACGAGAAGCTCCCCTACCCCATCCGCGCCGTTATGGAGTTCGGCATCTACAACCTGACCATCCCCTTTTCCGAAGAGGCGTAAACGGAGGGCCGCAGATGTTTCTTGAACAAAGACCCTTTCAATGCTACATATCCTGCGGCCGGGCGAGCGCACCATGCCGATCCCGAGACCCCGCATTCCGAAGGTGAACCATGATGAAGAAACTTTTCTCTTCCGTCTTGATTGGTCTGATCCTGTTGATCCCCGGCGCCCTCATCGGGGCCGCGGAGCAGAAATCCGTCGCCGTCCTGCCGTTCGTCGTCCACAGCGCGGAATCCCTGGATTACATCAAGCAGGGCATCTGGGAGATGCTCGCCTCCCGCCTTTCGTCCGATGGCCGCCTTGCCGTCCCGAGCCACGACCAGATTCAGGACGCCCTCGGGAATTTTGCCGGCAAGGAGCTTTCCCAAGCCGATGTCTACGAACTCGGCAAAACGATGAAGACCGACTACGTCGTCTGGGGCAGCATCACGAAGATCGGGAACAGCCTGAGCATTGACGGCAAACTGGTCGATGTCGCGGCCTACAAGTCACCCGTGGGCATCTTCGTCCAGAGTCAAAACCTGGATGAGGTCATTCCCCGGATCTCCGATTTTGCGCAGCGCATCAATACGCACATCACCGGCGTCACTCCGGAACCCCAGCCCGCCGTTGCGCCCCCGCCGGAGGCGCCGGCCAGAGTTGCGGCTCCCCCGGCCGGTGGCGATGCCCGGGAAGCGGCCATCATCGCGGGCATGCGCACGAGTAAAAAGGGAACGTTCACCGCCGCGATCAATCCGGATTTCATCAACGCCGCCCAACCCCTCGACCGAAGGGGCTTCTGGATGAGCCCGACTTCCCCGACGGAATTCAGGGGAATGGATATCGGCGACGTCAACGGCGACCGCCTGAACGAAGTGGTTCTCATCGACAACTACAACGTCTACATCCACCAGAAGACGGACGCCGGTTTCAAGCTTCTGCAGAAGATTTCCGGGAAGCGCTACGACAGGTATCTCGCCGTCGATATCGCGGATATCAACCGCAACGGTGTAAACGAAATCATCGTCACCTGCCTCCGGCAGACCCGGCTTGCGTCCTTCGTGATCGAATTCAGGGAAGGCAAATTCACGCCGATCGCCTCCGATCTCCCCTGGTTTCTCCGGGTGATCGGCACGTCCTCCGATTCGGCACGCCTGCTGGGACAGGAGATCTCCCCGGAACATCCCTTCGACACGCCGATTCATAAAATCGTCTGGGAAAACGACCGATACCGTGAGGGACAGCGGATGAAGATCCCCCAGGGCCTGTCCGTCTACGGACTCGCCCTCGACGATCTGGGGCTCGGCTCGGATGAAAAGATCATCGCCATCGACGAGTCCGACTACCTGTGCATCTACGAACAGACGTCCAAGCCGTTGGTCAAACTTGCCGTGTTCGGGGGAAGCAAGGAGCGTCTCTTCAAGAGCGACGAGGTGTTCGGCGGCAGCAACGTTTCCATCGACCTGTCTTCCATCCAACCGAGCGCCTATCAGGACGAGGGACGGGACCGGTATTTCATCAATCCGCGGATTCTCATCTACGACACCAACGGGGACAAGAAACCGGAAATCATTCTCGTCAAGAACCTATCCTCAACCGGACGGATCTTGAAAAATGTCAAGTTGTTCACGTCGAGCGAGGTCTATAATCTCGAATGGGACGGACTGGGGTTGATCGAAAACTGGAAGACGCGCAAGATCAAAGGTTACGTCGCGGACTACCAGTTCAAGGACATCGACAACGATGGTCAAAACGAAATCGTTCTGGCCTTGGTCCAGTCCGTCGGCGCCACGATCGGTCAACGGAGCGTGATCGTGGCCTACAAGATGTCCGCACATTACGCGCCTCCGGTGCAGCAATAGGGGGTTGACAGGGTCCGGTCGATCTGTTATAGCTCGGCCCTCGCTTGGCGGTGTAGCTCAGCCGGTTAGAGCATACGGCTCATATCCGTAGTGTCCGGGGTTCGATTCCCTGCACCGCCACCAAGACGACAAGGACTTAGGAGCTTTTCTAAGTCCTTTTTTTTCTCCACGCCGCGTTCTGAACCGCATTCCGAGCGCTCGCGGGTCTCTTGGCGTTGCTATCGCCGCAGTCGGGGATTGGCGATGAGCAAACCCGATCGGAGCGTTCTGTTCCACGTGCAGGAGGGTTGAATGCCCGAAAAGGTCTTCTCACCGTTCGATAGCGTAGAAGAGGATTGACACCCGGTTTACCGTGTTGTATCGACAGTCCCATGAAACGGGACCGCTTCAAGAACGTGTCCACCCTCGCCGCAGAAGGTTCCTCCAAGCGCAGGATCGATCACTTCGATCCGGGACCGGTGATCCGCAACCCTCATCTCCAGTCGATTCTCGCCAGCCTGAAACTGCGGGTCCTCGGACCGAATCCCCTGGTGACCGCAGCAAGGGAACTCATTCTCGACGCGGGCGGCGGGGTCCGGCTCCAGGGGTTCTGGTCACGTCATGATCCCCCCACCCGGGGGCTCGTGGCGATGATCCACGGCTGGGAGGGAAGCGCCGCTTCAGCTTATATGCTGTCTTGCGGCCGTGCCCTGTTCCGCCGGGGGTTCGACGTCTTCCGACTGAACCTCCGGGACCACGGGGACAGTCATCACCTGAACAAGGATCTCTTTCACGGCGCCCGGATCGACGAGGTGTTCCAGGCCGTGATCGCCGTCGCCGCCCTCTCTCCCGGGATGCCCTTTTTCATCGTCGGATTCTCCCTCGGGGGTAATTTCGCCTTGCGCATTGGCCTCCGGGCGGGCAACGGATCCCTGCCGACGCTGCGGAGAATCTTCTCGATCAGCCCTGCGCTCGACCCCTACAAGGCCACCCTGGCCATCGACCGGGGACCGGCCCTGTATCGCCACTATTTTCTCCACAAGTGGAAACGCTCCCTCCGCAGAAAACAGGCCCTGTTTCCGAATTGTTACGATTTCTCCGCACACCTTTCGCATACAACGCTCATCGGCCTCACGGAAGCCCTGATGTCTCATAATCCGGAATACGAGAACTACACCGACTATTTTCGGGCTTACACCCTCACCGACGCCCTCCTGGTGCCTCTATCGGTACCGGTGACCATGATTACCTCGCGGGATGACCCGGTCGTCCCCGTGGAAGATTTTTACCCGCTCGGAAACAACGCCCGCGCGGAGATCCTCATCCAGCCCTACGGAGGCCATTGCGGATTCATGCAACTCTACCCTCCGGGATGCTGGTACGAACCTTGGATCGCGGCCCGGATGCTGGACGAACTTGAAGAGGCGTTTCATCGCTCCCGCCGAAACCCTGGGGGGCGTTCCTGATGGACCGAGGCCTGCTGGCAGACAGGGAACGCTTCGTGAACCGGATCGTCTCATGCCTGGGTCGATGCGAACTCGACTATGCTCTACCCCCATCGTCCGGCGATGCGGACCCTGTTCTTCCGGCCGGCGTTTTGTTTCTCCTCTCCTTCCGGACCGACCCGCTCTCGCCGGACCCGGACAACGGAGAATTCGTCCTGCACCTGATCAAACGCTCAGCCACGGTGGCCCAGGGGGGCGATCTCAGCTGTCCCGGGGGCATCCTCGATCCACGCCGGGATCCGGTCGGACGATGCCTCCTCCCCCGCCTCTTCCCCATCATCCCCCGGGCCGTGAACCGGGAACTGGCCCGCCGGGACGCCGCTACCCGTCGCGCCGTCCTCCTGTTTCTGGCAAACGCCCTCCGGGAGAGCTGGGAAGAGGTTCGTCTGCGGCCCTGGCAGGTTCGATTTCTCGGCGCCCTTCCCCCGTATAGCCTGCTGCTTCTTAAGCGAAGAATCTTTCCCGTTGTCGGCCTTCTCGACGGAACTTGGCGCCCCCGGATCAATGCCGAGGTGGAACGGATCGTGGAGATCCCGCTCCGCGCCTTCTTCGATCCGGCCAATTACGCCTGGTTCGATTTTTCCCTGCCCGATGGGACCTCCGACCATACCGGAATGCCCGCCGAGTTTCCCTGTCTCCTCTATCGCGAAGCGGATGGCCGCCTGGAAGTTCTCTGGGGAGCGACCTTCAACATCACGATGACCTTTCTCAAGATCGCCGCCGATTTCGAGCGGCCCGCCATCATGCGAGACCGGGTCGTTCGCCGCACCCTCCCCCCCGGATACCTCCGGGGGAGTAACCGGTCCTGACGGCGGCAGCCCTTTTCCCTTGACAAGGAAGCCGGCGTGCGGATAGCGTTTGGGGGGTAATCCGCACGCTGGCAGCTCTCTCCCGTGCCAGCGTCGCGGCCCGATCAAACCGCCGTCCGCAGGACGGCTTCACTCCAGGAACGGATCGTCATGAACGAAACGGCGGCCACCCCGTCTTGCAACAACCGGATCTCGGATCGGGCCCGGACCCTTCGCCCCTTCATCGTCATGGATGTCCTCGAGAAGGCACAGGAAAAGGAAAAGCGGGGCGACAGCGTCATCCATCTGGAGGTCGGCGAGCCGGACTTCGACACCCCGGAGTGCATCAAGGAAGCCTGTTTCCGCGCCGTCCGGGAGGGCAAGACGCACTACACGCACAGCCTCGGCCTGCTCGAACTTCGCGAAGCCATCTGCAAACACTACTGGCTGACCTATCGCGTCCGCATCTCCCCGGACCAGATCATCGTCACCTCCGGCACCTCGCCCGCGATGCTCCTGATCTTTGCCGCCCTGCTCGAAAAGGAAGACGAGGTCATCATTTCCGACCCCCACTACGCCTGCTACCCGAACTTCATCCGGTTCTTCGATGCCTGTCCCGTCAGCGTCGACGTGTCCGAAGAGGAGGGATTCCAATACACGCCCGCCGGCATCCGCGAAAAGCTGAGCACGCGCACGCGGGCCATCATGATCAACTCCCCCTCCAATCCGACCGGGAACCTGCTCGGTGCCGACCGGATGGCGGACATCGCCGCGCTGGGTCCCCCGGTGATCTCCGATGAGATTTACCATGGTCTCGTCTATTCCGGAAAAGCCCACTCCATCCTCGAATACACCGATCGCGCCTTCGTCCTGAACGGCTTCTCCAAGTACTATGCCATGACCGGCTGGCGGCTGGGCTATCTGATCGCTCCCCCCGAATTTATCCGCCCCATGCAGAAAATCCAGCAGAACCTCTTCATCTCCGCCAACGCGTTCGTTCAGTGGGCGGGCGTGACGGCACTGACCTCCTGCGGGCAGTGCATGCGCCAGATGAGAAACACCTATGACGAGCGTCGGCAGTACATGCTCGAACGGCTCCGCGGGATGGGGATCGGCGTGCGCGTCGCACCGACCGGGGCCTTCTATATCCTGGGAAACGTCAAGGCCTTCAGCCGCGACTCCTACCGTCTGTCCTTCGATATCCTGGACAAAGCCGGCGTCGCGGTAACCCCCGGGATCGATTTCGGGCAGAATGCGGAAGGGTATCTCCACTTCTCCTATGCCAACTCCTTGGACAACATTACGGAAGGGATGAACCGCCTTGAGCGCTACCTCAAAAACCTCGAGCCCGCAAACCCTTGACGCCCGTCCCTGCCGCGCGGTCGTTTTCGACTTCGACGGAACCCTGGCCAGATTGAACATCGACTTTGTCGTCATGCGGTCCGATGTCCTGAAACTGACGGCCCAGTACGGACTCGCCGTGGAAGCCGTTTGCGACCTCCCTGCGCTGGAGCTGATCGACCGGGCGCGGGCGACGCTCGCGGCGGTGGACCCTCCCCGGGCTGAGGCCTATGTCGCCGCAGCCCATGCCCGCATCATGGAGATCGAACTCGCCGCCGCGCGCGTGGGGGAGCTTTTCGGCGGCACGCGCAAGCTTCTGGTCGCGCTCCAGAAACGCGGAATCGGGACCGCGATCATCACCCGAAACTGCCTGCGTGCGGTGCGGACGGTTTTCCCGGACCTTGACCAGTTCGTGGATACCGCCATCAGCCGGGAAATGACGCCGCGCGTCAAGCCCCATCCGGACCACCTCCGCACCGCACTCGCCGCCCTTGCGGCCCCGCCGGACGGCACCCTCATGGTAGGGGATCATCCACTGGACATGCAAGTGGGACGCGAGGTCGGCGCGTTCACCGTCGGCGTCCTCACCGGATCCGGTAACTGTGACGACCTCACCCGGGCCGGGGCGCAGTGCGTTCTGGCGTCGGCGTCGGACCTTCTTGACCTCCTCGACCAAGCCTGCCCCCCCTGAGCGCCCTTCCCCGCCGGGGCGGTGCGTCCGCGCCGGCTTTTCTATTGACACAAACTCGCCGTTCGTGTTTATTGAATTGCGCAGTACGAGCGCTGCACCTATTCTATGGCTCGGAGAATCAAGGGCATGACGAAGGATCCGGGGTTAAATGAAATGGCGAAGTGGCAGGACCGCTATCCCGAAAAGTTTGCCGATCTGGACCCTATTTTCAGCCATATCCGTCGGGGCGATCATATCTTCGTCGCCTCCGGATGCGGTGAGCCCCAATACCTCGTCCAGGCTTTGACGGATTTCGTCGAAAACCACCCGAAGGCCTTTTTCGACGCCGAGATCATCCACGTCTATTCCTTCGGCATCGCCCCCTACACCAACGCGAAATTCAAGCGGAACTTCCGCCACAATTCCTTCTTTATCGGCAACAACACTCGGGATCCCGTGAATGAGGGTGCCGCGGACTACACGCCGATTTCCCTGTCGGATGTTCCGGCTCTGCTCTACCGCGGCCTCATCCGCATCGACGTCGCCCTCGTCCAGACCTCTCCGCCCGACGAACACGGGTATATGAGCCTCGGCGTCAGCGTGGACATGGTCAAGGCGGCGACGGATGTCTCCAAGCTCATCATCGCCCAGGTCAATCGCGAGATGCCGCGCATCCACGGCGACGGATTCATCCACATCGATGACGTGAACTTCATCGTGCCACATGACGAACCGCTTCTCGAGGTGTCGGGAAAGACCCTCTCCGACGTGTCGGGCCGGATCGGCAATTTCGTCGCCCGCCTGATCCAGGACGGGGACACGATTCAGGTGGGTTTCGGCAGCCTGCCCAACGCCATCATGGCGAACCTCTACGGGAAAAAACACCTGGGCGTGCACACGGAGCTCCTGAGCGACGGCCTGGTCGATCTCATCAAGGCGGGCGTCATCGATAATTCGCGCAAGACGCTCGGACGCGGCAAAACCGTGGCGGCCTTTGCGATGGGCAAGCGCGAGACGTACCGGTTTCTCCATGACAACCCCTCCGTCCTCTTCCGCACCATCGACTTTACCAACAACCCCATGAACATCGCCCGGCTCGACAACATCGTGGCGATCAACAGCGCCCTGGAAATCGACCTGACCGGGCAGTCGACGTCCGAATCGATCGGAGGTCGCTTCTACAGCGGCATCGGAGGCCATTACGACTTCATGCGCGGCGCCCATTTTGCGCGCAACGGCAAGACGATCCTGGCCATGAAATCGACGGCCCGCAATGAAACTTTCTCCCGCATCGTCCCCGCGCTCAAGGAAGCGGCCGGGATTACCCTGAACAGGGGCGACGTCCATTACGTCATCACCGAATACGGGATCGCGTATCTGCACGGCAAGAACATCCGCGAAAGGTCCATGTCCCTCATCGCGATCGCTCACCCCAAATTCCGACCCTGGCTGATCGAAGAGGCGAAGATGCGCGGGCTGATTTACAAGGATCAGGCCTTCATTCCCGGCAAGCGGGGCGAATATCCCGAACAGCTGGAGAGCTACCGGACGACGCGGACGGGTTTGCAGATCTTCATCCGTCCGGTCAAGATCAGCGACGAGCCGAAAATCAAGGATTTCTTCTACTCGCTGTCGGATCGCAGCCTGAACCGGCGCTTTCTATCCCAGCGCAAGGACATGCCCCACGAACGCCTGCAGGACTTCGTGGTCATCGACTACACCAAGGAGGTCCTGCTGCTGGCTGTAACCGGCGATGAGGAAAACGAACTCATCGTTGCGGTCGGTCAGTACGGCGTGGACGAGGCCACGCATTCGGCGGAGGTCGCGTTTGCCGTGCGGGACGACCATCAGAATCTCGGCATCGGCACTGAGCTCCTCTCGTACCTGACCTACCTCGCCAAGCGGGAAGGTCTGCTCGGCTTTACGGCCGAAGTGCTGGTCGACAACAAGCCTATGCTGCACGTTTTCGAAAAGGGCGGCTTCGACATCAAGAAAAAAACGGAAGCGGGTGTCTACGATCTGCAGATGGCCTTCCGAGGGTGATCCCATGTCCGACATCCATGACGATTGCATCCGGTATCTCTTCGAACCCCGATCCGTCGCTGTGATCGGCGCCTCCCATGAGCGTGCAAAAATCGGTTCGGCCGTCCTCGCGAACATCGTTTCGGGAGGCTACACCGGACGCATCCTTCCGGTCAATCCGGCAGGGGGCGTCATCGAAGGCCGGCCCGTCTATCCCCGGGTGGCCGACATCGAGGGCGAGGTGGACCTGGCCATCATCGCCATCCCGGCCAAGTTCGTCTTCGACGCCGTTTGTCAGTGCGCCGACCGCGGCGTGAAATACGGCATCATCATTACCTCCGGGTTCTCCGAAATCGGCAACCGGCAAGAGGAAAACAGGATCATCGACTATGCCAACGGGCACGGCATGCGGATCGTCGGGCCGAACGTCTTCGGCGTCTATTCCTCCGCCGTCAACCTGAACGCCACGTTCGTCGACGGGAACATCTCCTCCGGACACCTCGCCATGATTACCCAGAGCGGCGCCCTGGGGCTCACCATGATCGGACAGGCCGAAGTGGAAAATATCGGGATGTCGGCGATCGTCTCCGTCGGCAACAAGGCCGACATCGACGAGGCCGACCTCCTGCAGTATCTCGCCCGCCACAACGACACCCGCGTGATCCTGATTTACATCGAGGGGATCCGGAACGGCGAGAAGCTGGTACGCATTCTGAAGCAGGCGGCAAGGCTGAAACCCGTCGTGATCATCAAGTCCGGCCGATCATCCCGCGGGGCGATGGCAGCCGCCTCCCACACCGGGTCGCTCGCGGGCGCCGACGACGTCTTCGACGCCATCATCCGGCAGTGCGGTGCGCTCCGGGCCGAGAGCACCAGCGAAGCCTTCGCCTGGAGCAAGTTCCTGGCCGACAGCCCGCTGCCCGCCGGGGAGAACGCCGTCATCATTACCAACGGCGGCGGGGCGGGCGTCATGGCGACGGATGCCTTCGAAAAATTCGGCCTCGGCATGCTCGACGACGCCCAGCTTCTCAAGGACGTCTTCACGTCGGCCACACCAAGCTTCGGATCGACCCGTAATCCGATTGACATCACCGGTCAGGCGACGGCCCAGGATTACACCCGGGCCTTCGATGCCGCCCTGAAGTGCCCGGAGATCCATTCCGTTCTCGGCGTCTACTGCGAGTCGGCCCTGTTCAGTTCCGATAACCTCAAGGAGGCGATCGAAGACAACTACCGCCGCTTCAAGGCCGCCGGCAAGCCGATCATATTCTCCCTCTTCGGCGGCGAGAAAACCTCCACCTACGTCGCGTCCGCGCGTCGCCGTGGCATTCCTGTTTCCGACGATGTGTATCCCGCCGCCGCGTCGCTCGGGGCGATGTATGCATATCACCGCTACCTGCATGAACCTCCCGAGGCCATTGCCGATGCGACCATCGACGTCGAAGCCATCGACCGGATTGTCGCGGACGTCAGGCGTGAGGGCCGATACTTCCTCCTGTCGCACGAAGCCCGCACCATCATGACCTTGGCCGGCATCGCCATCCCCAACAGCCTCACGGCCCAGAACCTCGACGGCGCCATCCGGAGCGCCGACCAGATCGGCTATCCCGTCGTCATGAAGATCGTCTCGCGCGACATCATCCACAAGAGCGATGCCGGAGGGATCGCCCTCGATCTGGACAACGCCGACGAAGTCATGGACGCCTACGGCGCCATTATGAGAAATTGCCGAACAAGCGTCCCCCATGCCGTCCTCGAAGGCGTCGAGATCTCGGAGATGGTCCGTCCCGGCACGGAGATGATCGTCGGAGCCCGGATCGATCGGGCTTTCGGGCCGATCCTGATGGTGGGCCTGGGCGGCATCTATGTGGAAGTGATGAAGGACGTCTCCTTTCGTTCCCTGCCCCTGGAACGCAAGGAGATCCTCGGAATGATCAAATCGATCCGCTCCTACCCGCTCCTGCTCGGCGTGCGGGGAGAAGAGACGAAAGACATCGACAGCCTGGTCGACACGATGATCAAGCTCGGCGCGATCATCCAGAAGTGCAGGGGCGTATCCGACATCGAAATCAATCCTCTGGTCGTCTACGAACAGGGCTCGGGAACCAGGGCGGTGGACGTCCGGATCATTCTTTCCAACGGATAGCGAGAGGTGAGATCCATGAACAAACTGGTCGTGGCTTCAATGAGGCAGGGTGCGGGGAAAACCAGCGTCATCATCGGGATGGCAAAGGCGCTTGGAAAGAAGATCGGCTACATGAAGCCCTTCGGCGAACGCCTCCTCTATCGCAAGAAGAGGCTCTGGGACTACGATGCCGCCCTCATCACCAGCCTGTTCAAATTGGAGGAAAACCCCGAAGACATGAGCATCGGGTTTCACCATGCCAAACTCCTGTACATGCTCGATGAGCAGGCGACCCGGGAGAAGCTCGGCGAACTCCTGACCAACATCGGCGAAAACAAGGATCTCGTTTTCATCGAGGGCGGTCGGGACTTGAGCTACGGTGTTTCCGTCCACCTCGATCCGCTCTCCGTCGCCGAGGCACTGGATGCGGATTGGCTGGTCGTCGTCAGCGGGGACGGGGACCTGGTCCTCGATGACGTGACGTTTCTCAAAAAGCGCCTCGGCCTTACCGCCGGGCGCTTCCGCGGCGTCCTCATTAACAACGTCCCCAACATCGACGATTTTCGGGACACGCATCTTCCGAAGCTCGCTCAGCTGGAAATCCCCATCCTAGGTGTGATCCCATATGAAAAGCGCCTGACCTACCGAACCGTCGGCTACCTCGCCGATCGCCTCTTCGCCAAGGTCCTGAGCGCCGAGGCGAACCTCAACCGTGTGGCCCGAGACATTTTCATCGGCTCCACGTCTTGCGAAGTCGCCGTCCGGAATCCGCTATTTCACGAACCCGGCACTCTCGTCCTCACAACCGGTGACCGTAGCGACATGCTTCTGGCCGCACTCGACGCCCATGCCGCGGCCGTGCTCCTGACTAACAACATTCTGCCCGCGCCGCATCTCATTTCCCGCGCCGAGGAACTCGGCATTCCGCTGCTCTTTGTCACCTCGGACACGTACGACGCCGCACGCCAGATCGACGGAATCGAAACCTTGGCCACACGGGACGATCAGGAGAAAATCGCCCTGATCGAGGAGGTCTTCAGAAAACACGTCGATCTCGCCGCGCTCGATTTCGCCTGAAGAAGGGACCTGGCCATGGGAATGTCCCCTACCATCAATCCAGAGGTCTTTCGCGAATACGACGTCCGCGGACTCGTGGGTCGCGATCTCAATCCCGACTTCATTTACGGCTTGGGTCGGGCCATCGCCACCCTGGCTCGCGAGCGCGGGGCAAAGGTCATGACGGCGGGGCGGGACTGCCGCCTCAGTTCAGCGGAGTATCAGGCCGCCGTCATGCGCGGCCTGATCGACGGCGGCATGACGGTGCTGGACGTCGGCCTGTGCGCCACGCCGATGCTGTACTTCTCCATCCGCCACCTCGGCACAGACGGCGGGGTCATGGTCACAGGAAGCCATAATCCTCCGGACTTCAACGGCTTCAAGATCTGCGTCGGCCCGGACACCATCTTCGGCAGCGATATTCAGCGCCTCCGCACCCTAATGGAAAACGGGCGATACGCCACCGGCGCGGGCCGGGCCGAAACGGCCGACATTCGTCAGCCCTATGAAGACCATCTTTACGGGAACGTCGAGATCACTTCGGGGCTCTCCGTGGTCGTGGACGGCGGCAACGGGGTCGGCGGCCTGTTCGCCCTGCCGCTGCTTCGTCGTTTCGGCTGTCGGATCGAGGACATCTACTGCGATCCCGACGGGCGCTTTCCCAACCATTTCCCGGATCCGACCGTGCTCGAAAACCTTCAGGAGCTCATCGCCCGCGTCAACGCAAGCGGCGCCGACGCGGGAATCGCCTACGACGGCGACGCCGACCGCTTGGGCGTAATCACCGACCAGGGGAAAATCCTCTGGGGTGACGAACTTCTCCTCCTTTTTTCACGCTTCATCCTCGAAAAGAATCCCGGTGCGGCCATCATCGGCGAGGTTAAGTGCTCCCAGAAGCTCTATGACGACATCGAGCGCCACGGCGGCCGCGCGATCATGTGGAAGGCGGGACACTCCCTGATCAAGGAGAAAATGAAGGAGGAAAACGCCCTTCTGGCCGGCGAGATGAGCGGGCACCTGTTCTTCGCCGACCGCTATTTCGGTTTCGACGATGCGATCTACGCCTCCCTGCGCCTGCTGGAGATCCTCTCCAAGACCGGCCGGCGTCTGAGCGATCTTCTGGCCGACGTCCCCAAAACCTTCGTCACGCCCGAAATCCGGATCGACTGCCCGGACGACCGAAAGTTTCAGATCGTCGAGGCCGTCAAAGAGCGGTTTCGAAAAGACTATCCCATCATCGACGTGGACGGCGTCCGCATCCCTTTCGCCGACGGCTGGGGTCTGATCCGTTCCTCCAACACGCAGCCCGTCCTCGTCTTGCGCTTCGAGGCCGAGACCGAGGCACGCCTGGCCTACATCCGAAATCTGATCGAAGGCACGCTCCAGGAAATCATGAGCGCCTAAAGCGGAACCCTATCCGAGCAGCCCACAGATGGCGGCGTTGAAGAGGATTGCGGGGGGCAGATTGCCCACCGGAAGCCGGCGATTCCCGTGATGTTGAATCCGATTGCGAGGATGAGGGCCCCACCGGATGCGCGGATCACATCGATGACGGGCGTCGTCGGGAGCGGTTCGACCGAAGACGCCGCCGGGGCGACGCCTCCCGGTCAGAGGAGCAGCGGGATGGTGGAAAGTCCGACAATGAACTGGTCGGGGCGGGGTGATTTGAACACCCGACATCCTGCTCCCAAAGCAGGCGCGCTACCAGGCTGCGCTACGCCCCGTCATTTTATTCCATGCGCACCACGGACGTCCTCCAGGTGGCGCTTCAGCTTCCGGATCGCCTGCGCGCGGTGGCTCCGCCGGTTCTTATCCTCCGGGGACATTTCCGCAACGGTCTTTCCCGCCTCGTCGAGATAAAAGACGGGATCGTAGCCGAACCCCCTGCGCCCCCGCATGGCCTCGCTGATCCGTCCATCCCATCGCCCCTCGAAGGCTTGATGGCATCCGTCTGGATGACAGAGGACCACAACGCAGCGGAAGGACGCCGTCCGTTTTTCCGGAGGCACCCCCTCCAAGTCCCGGAGCAGTTTCTCCATGTTGCTGAGGTCGTCCGCCCCGGCCCCGGCATAACGAGCCGAATGGACGCCCGGCGCCCCCCGTAGCGCCTCCACCTCCAGCCCCGAATCGTCGGCCAGGGCCGTGCAGTTCGCGTACTCGGCGATGGTTCGCGCCTTCTTCAGGGCATTGTCGTAGAAGGTTTCGCCGTCCTCGATCACCTCCGGCGGATGGTCGAAGTCCGCCAGGGAGACGAATTCGATTCCCAGCCCGTCAAGAAGATCCCGGATTTCCCTGAGCTTTCCCCGGTTCCGCGAGGCGAGGACGATCTTCATCGGAAATATTCGGAGAGGGCGACGGACAGGGCCCGTGCGATCGCTTTCTGTATGGCGGGATCTAGGAGCCTTTTCCTTTCTTCCGGGTGGGTGGCAAAACCGATCTCCACCACCACCGCGGGGACCGTCAGGCCTTCAAGCAGGGGAATCGGGGCCTCCCGCAGCCCCCGGCCCTTCCGCGGAAAAACCCGCTCCAGGTGACGGGCGGCCACCTGCGCGAAACGGACACCCTCATTCAGGTAGGCATGCTTCGCCGTGAAGCGGGCAGCGGCCTGCGGGGCCCGGCCGTCGGGCGCGGTCGTTCCGAACCCGGGGAAAATGAGTTCATAGCCGTTGGATTTATTGCCGAAGCCCGCATTCACGTGGAGACTGATCAGGAGACGGGGGTTGAGACGGGCGGCCAGGTCGGCGCGTTCCTGAATGGAAATCCGGCGATCCTCCGTCCGCGTCAACTGCACGGCGATCCTCCCTGACTCGATCAAGTCCTGCCGCACCATCCGGGCGATCGCGAAGGTCACGTCCTTTTCGTACACCGCGTCGGACAGACGAACGCCACGCTCGTTTCCGCCGTGACCCGGATCGATCAGGACAAGCGGCGCCGCCCAGCACGGCCGCCACGCGGCTACCGCGACCAGGAGCAGCAGGGCCGCCGCAACGAGACAGAACCGGATCTTGCCCAACGGATGTCGCATTCCTTCCCCTCTTTGCATGCAATAACGTCTCCTCGATGCCTACAAAGCCGTTGGCTTCTTACCGCAATTGCCCGCCGACGTCAACACGGTTTGTCGCTTAGACCCCGCGGACCCTCTCGGTGGACAGGACCTCCGTGATCTTTTTCAGCGCGGCCACGACCTGGTTGAACTGCTGCAAATCATTCACGTCCATCCGAAAGTTGCAGACAGCCTGCATTTCCGTGGAGTGTGTTTCCACTTCGGCCTGGCTGATGTTGACATCCATGCCGGCAATCACGGAACTGATCTCGGCCAGGATGCCCTTCTTGTCCTGGCAGACGACGCGCAGCGACACCGGATAGGTGTGCTTCTCCCGTATGCTCCACTTGACCTCTACCAGACGCTCGGTGTCCATATCCCGGAAGTTTGGACAATTGGCCGTATGAACGGTGATTCCGCGCCCTCGGGAGATATAGCCGATGATCTCGTCGCCTGGGATGGGGTTGCAGCACTTGGCAAAGCGCACCATCACATCCTCCACCCCCGTGAGCGAAATCCCGAAATCCTCGTGGCTCGTCGCCTTGCGCCTGATCTTTTCCGGAACCGCCTCCTCCTTGAGATCCTCTTCAGGCAGGAACAGGTTGACCACATGGCGGGGCGAGATCCGCCCGTAACCGACGATGGCCAGGAGGTCCTCCAGGGAGTTCAGCGAGTGCTCCTCATAGATTTTCTTCAATTCGTCGCTCTTGGCGATCTGGCTGAACTTGAGGTGGTGCTTTCGGAATTCCTTCTCCAGGAGGTCCCTGCCCAGCGTGACGCTCTTTTTGCGCTCCTCGGTCTTGATCCACGCCCGGATCTTGGAGATGGCGCGCGAAGTCACGGTGTACTTCAGCCAGTCCTTGCTCGGGTGGTGGCCGCTCTGGGTAATGATTTCGACCGTATCGCCGTTCTGGAGCTGGTACTTGAGGGGGACGATGCTGCGGTTCACCTTCGCCCCGATGCATTGATGCCCCACATCCGTATGGACGCTGTACGCGAAGTCGATCGGCGTCGCCCCCTTGGGAAAAGAGCGGACATCGCCGCCCGGCGTGAAAACGTAGACCTCGTCGGGAAACAGGGCAAGCTTCAGATTGGACATGAACTCGCGGGGGTCCTTGAGCTCTTGCTGAACCTCGAGGAGTTCCCGAAGCTTGCGGACCTGCTCATCGTCGTCCTTCCCCCCCCGGGACCGCCCCTCCTTGTAGCGCCAATGCGCCGCGATCCCCTCCTCCGCCCACTCGTGCATCTCGCGTGTCCGGATCTGGACCTCGACCCTTTCCCCGTAGGGGCCGATGACGGTGGTATGGAGGGAGCGGTAATTGTTTGCCTTCGGCATGGCGATGTAGTCCTTGAAGCGGCCGGGCACGGGCTTCCAGAGGGCGTGTACGACGCTCAGGGCCTCGTAGCACTCCTTCTCCCGGTTCGCATCGAGAATCATCCGGAAGGCGATGAGGTCGTAGACCTCGTCAAAATCGATGTGCTGTTCTTCCATCTTCTTGTAGATGCTGTAGAAATGCTTCGCCCTGCCTTCCACCACACCCTTCAGGCCGAAGCGTTCCATCTCCTGGTAGAGGACGTTCCGGACCTTTTCGGTGTACTGGTTCCGCTCGTCCTTCTTCATGGCGATTCGCCGTTTGATCTCTTCGTAGGCCATGGGTTGGAGATAGGCGAAGGAGAGGTCCTCCAGTTCCACCTTCATCCAGTTGATGCCGAGGCGATTAGCGAGCGGGGCGTAGAGGTCGAGGGTTTCCTTGGCGATGTAGCGTTGCTTTTCGGGCGTCTGGAACTGCAGGGTGCGCATGTTGTGGATCCGGTCGGCGAGGCGGACGACCAGGATCCGGATATCCGTGGACATGGCCAGCATCATCTTGCGGAAATTTTCGGCCTGCCGCTCTTCCTGGCTGCCGAAGGTGATCTTGCTGATCTTGGTCAGGCCGCTGACGAGAAAGGCCACTTCCTCCCCGAAGTTCTCCTCGATCTGCTCCGGCGTGGCCAGGGTGTCTTCGACCGTATCGTGCAGAAGACCCGTGATCAGCGTTGAGGCGTCCATCCGCATGTCGACCAGCATCCCCGCCACTTCCATGGGATGCGTCAGGTAGGGTTCCCCGGACAGCCGGACCTGCCCCTGATGAACGGAGGCTGAAAAGACATAGGCCTTCTCGATCATCTCGAGCTCCGCCGGCGCAAGATACGCCTGGGCCTTGTCGATGATGTCGGTGATGCGCAGCATGGTTTACGTTCTGCCTTCCGGCCGGTCTATCCGCCGATCCTCTCCAACTCGGCGCGGATCAAGTCACTGACCCCGTCCACCGCCTCGCCGAGTGGAAGCATCCGGACCTCGCCCGTCCGGCGGATGCGGAGTTCAACGCGGCCTTCGGCCAGTTTTTTAGGTCCGACCGTGATCCGGAGCGGGATCCCGATAAGGTCGGCATCCTTGAACTTGACCCCCGCCCGCTCGTCCCGATCGTCGAGAAGGACTTCCACCCCCCTGGCCGACAGTGCCTGATAGAGGGATTCTGAGGCCCGAGCAAGGGTTTCCTCGTTGCTGTTCACCGGCGTGATGATGACCGCGTAGGGGGCAAGCGTCATGGGCCAGACGATTCCCTGATCGTCGTGGCTCTGTTCGATGGCGGCGGCGACGGTGCGGCCGATGCCGATCCCGTAGCACCCCATGACCATCGTCTGTTCCTTGCCCGCCGCATCGAGATAGACGGCCCGCATGCTCCGACTGTATTTCGTGCCGAGCTTGAACACATGCCCCACTTCGATGCCGCGGGCCATCCGGACGGGGGCGGCGCAGCGCGGACAGGGATCGCCCGCGCGGACAACCCGCAAGTCGGCATAGGCCGAAACGGAGAAATCCCGTTCCGGACTCGCGTTTTTCAGGTGGTAGTCCTCCCGGTTCGCGCCCATCACGCAGTGCGTCATGTTGATCAGCGAGTAATCCGCGATCACGCGCGCCCGGATCCCGACCGCACCCGCAAAGCCCCGCGGCGAGCCGGTCACGTCGAGGATCATATCGTCCATCGCCAATTCCAGCTCGTCGCAGCCCAGGACGTTCTTCACCTTGATCTCGTTGACGTCGTGATCCCCGCGGACAAGGATGGCCGCGGGTTTGCCGTCGGCGTTAAAGATGAGGGTCTTCACGACCTCCTGGGGGGTCACCGACAGAAAGGCGCAGACCTCCTCAATGGTCCGTACGCCTGGGGTGTGAACCTCCTCGAGGGGCAGCCGGGCTTCATCGACGGAGGGGGTTTTCTCCGGCGGAGCGATCTCGGCCTTCTCGAGATTGGCCGCATAGTCGCAGGCTGTACAGAAGACGACGGCGTCCTCGCCGGAATCGGCCATCACCATGAATTCATGGGAGTAGCTTCCTCCAATGCTTCCCGAATCCGCCTCCACGGCCCGGAAGTCGAGCCCGCAGCGGCGAAAGATGCGGCCGTACGCCTCGAACATCTTCCGGTAGCTCTCCTCAGCACCGGCCTCGTTGGCGTCGAAGCTGTAGGCGTCCTTCATGGCGAACTCGCGGCAGCGCATGACGCCGAAGCGGGGGCGGATCTCGTCGCGGAACTTCGTCTGGATCTGGTAGAGGTTCCGTGGAAGTTGGCGGTAGGTCTTGATCTCGTTGCGGACCAGGTCCGTGATGACTTCCTCATGGGTGGGTCCGAGGCAATACTCCCGCTCGTGGCGATCCCGAAAGCGAAGCAGCTCCCGGCCGTAATGGACCCATCGGCCCGATTCCTGCCAGAGCTCCGCCGGCTGGACCATCGGCATGAAGAGTTCCTGGGCGCCGGCCCGGTTCATCTCCTCGCGTACGATCTGTTCCACCTTGCGGATCACCCGGTACCCCATGGGAAGGTAGGAATAGATGCCGCTGGTCAGTTTCCGGATCATCCCTGCCCGGATCATGAGCTGGTGACTCGCCAGCTCGGCGTCTGACGGCACCTCCCGCCCGGTCGGCAGAAACAACTCCGAATAACGCATTGAACCTCCTTGTGTTAAGCGTCTCCCCGTTCGGCGAGCGCATCGATTTCCGTCAACAGGGCCGTGACGAACTCCACCTCCGGGACCTTGCGGATCACCTTCCCCCTCCGGAAGAGAAACCCGAATCCCCGCCCGCCGGCGATTCCGACATCGGCCTCCGCCGCCTCGCCGGGACCGTTCACGACGCAGCCCATCAGGGCAACCTTCAAGGGGGTGGTGCAGCCGGCAAGGGCCTTCTCCATCCGCTTCGTCAACGTCACAAGATCGATCTCGCAGCGCCCACACGTCGGGCAGGAGATAATCTCCACGCCGCGTCTCCGGATGCCGAGCGCCCTCAGAATGCCGTAGGCAACCGGCATTTCACGGACCGGATCGCCGGTCACCGAGACACGAATCGTGTCGCCGATGCCCTCCGCGAGCAGCATGCCGATCCCGAGGGACGACTTGACGGCGGCCTGCACCTCCGTTCCGGCCTCCGTCACCCCGAGATGAAGGGGGCAGTCGCTCCGGGCGGACATCTCACGATAGGCCGCGAGGGTGGTCAGGACATCCGAAGATTTTAGGGAAACCTTGATGGCTTCGAAGCCCGACTGTCGAAGGACATCGATGTGTCGGAGGGCGCTTTCCACGAGCGCGGGTGCATTCGGTCCGCCGTATTGGGCCAGAAGATCCTTTTCAAGCGATCCCGCATTAATGCCGATGCGGATCGGAATGCCCGCCTCACCTGCCGCCTTCGCGATCCGGCGGATTTTATCCCGCGCGAGGTTGCCCGGGTTGATCCGGATCGCATCGACCCCTTCATTGATCGCCGCAAGGGCAAGTCCGTACTGGAAATGGATGTCGGCGATCAGCGGAAGCCGGCTGGCTTTTCTGATCGCCCGAAGCGCCTGAGCGGCCTCTGCATCCGGTACGGCAACCCGGACGATTTCGCATCCGGCGCGTGCCAGGCGGCGGACCTGGCGAATCGTTTTCCGGACGTCACGCGTATCGGTATTCGTCATGGACTGGACGACGACCGGCGCTCCGCCCCCCACCTGAACACCGCCGATGAAAACCGACTGGGTATGTTTTCTTCGCATCGCTGATTTCAATCTACGACCGCGTCATCGGGCTACCCCGGCATTTCCCTTAACCTATCACGAAAAACCGGCCCCGATCAACGTCTAAATGCGCGGGATCGCAGCACGCCGCCGCCTTGAAGGGCGCTTCGCCCCACCAGGACAACGGATCTCGCGAGCGCGCATGGGAGATGTTTCCGGTGAAAAAGGGAGCGCGTTCAGCGACCCCGCCAGCAATAGAGGCACAGCTCCGTTTCCGGCAGGCCGATGGCCGCGATCATGTCTTCGATCGGCAGGTATTTCAGGGATGTCACGTTGAGGTCCCGGCGAATCCACTCGACCATGCTCCGGTATTCCTCCGACCGGCGGTCGAGGTAAGCCTCCACGTTATCCGTGTCGCGCCCCTCGATGGCCCGGATGGCCCGGCGGCAGGCGAGCTCTGCGAAGGTTCGGGTGGAGGAGCCGAAAATACAAGGATACATCAGGGGAGGACAGGCAGGCCGAACATGGATTTCCCGGGCACCGTTTTCCCAGAGCTTCGCGATCGTGAAATTCTTCAGCTGCGTCCCCCGGACGATGGAATCGTCGCAGACGATCATCCGGCTCCCCTGGATGACCTCCCGAACGGCGCTGATTTTCATCGTCGCGACAAGGTTCCGGATGTCCTGCGAGGGTGGGGTGTAGCTCCGACCGTAGCCGGGGGTGTATTTGACGAGGGGGCGCCGGAAAGGAATCCCGGATTCCATGGCATAGCCGATGGCGTGTCCCACGCCGGAGTCGGGAATGCCCGTGACTAAATCCGCTTCCATGTCGTCGTTCCGGGCCATGGCGCGGCCGCAGCGCTCCCGGGCCATCTCCACGCCAATGCCGTCGTAGATGGACGCCGGATAGCCGGTATAGATCCAGAGAAAGGCGCAGACCTGCCGCCGCTCCCGGGGGGGGCGCAAAACCTTGAGGCCGTCCGCGGACAGGAAAACGATTTCTCCCGGACCCAGGAAGTGACACAGCTGATAGCCGAGATTCGGAAACGCGCTCGCCTCGGTCGCCACGGCCATTCCGCGCCCGCCGATGCGTTCTCCGATGGTCAGGGGGAAGCGCCCGTAACGGTCCCGGGCGGCGTAAATCCCGTCGGCCGTCATGACGAGCACACAGATCGATCCCTCGATGGCCTCCTGCATCCGCTCGATCCCGTCCGCGATATCGCTCCCCCGGCTGATCAGCTTGGCGACGAGCTCCACGGTATTGATCCCTCCGAGCGTCATTTCATTGAAGGAATCGCACTGATCAAGGAGTCCCGCCATGAGGGCCTTCTTGTTGGAGACCTGACCCGTGGCCGCGATGGCGAACGTCCCGAATTTCGAGCGGATGATCAGTGGCTGGGGCGCATCATCGTCGATGGAGCCGATGCCGAGCGTCCCGTCCATTTCCTTGTAGTCGTCCACGAAGCGGGATTTAAACTGGGCCTGACTGATGCTGTGGATCGTATGATAGAAGCCCTTTGCGCCGCAGACGGCCAGCCCGCCGTTTTCCGTCCCCAGATGGGAATGGTAGTCCGTTCCGTAAAACAGGGTCTTGGAACAGTTGACCGTCTTGACGACCCCGAATAGTCCGCCCATGATTGCCTCGTTTCAGGAGAGTTGTTTGATGGCCGCCGCGATGCGCTCCAGCCCGGTTTCGATGTTCGCGAGCGAGGTCGCATAGGAAAGTCGGATGCAGGTGTCTTCGCCGAAGGCGATTCCGGGTACGACGGCGCAATTTGCGGCGTCGAGGAGCCAGGCCGCCACATCGGCCGAGCCGGTCAAGGTCCGGCCGTCATAGGATTTTCCGAAGAGACGAGCAACGTTCGGGAACACGTAAAACGCCCCCTGGGGGGTGTGACAGCGCACGCCTTCCATGGCATTCAGCCCCGCCACGATGACATCCCGGCGACGCTGAAACTCCTCGACCATGGCCCCCACCACGCCCTGATCGCCGTTCAGGGCCGCAACGGCGGCCTTCTGGGAGATCGAGGTCGTATTTGACGTGTTCTGGCTCTGGATCTTCGTGACGGCGGCGATGACGTCCGCGGGTCCGGCGGCATACCCGATTCGCCATCCGGTCATGGCGTAGGCTTTCGAGACACCGTTGACGACCAGGGTGTGCGCCCGCAGGCGCTCGTCAAGCGCGGCCATGTGATGAAACCGGAATCCGTCATAGACGATCTTTTCATAGATGTCGTCGGATATGACCCAAATGTCCCGATCCCGGACCACGTCCCCCAGGGCGCGCAACTCCGCCTCGCTGTAGGCCGCGCCCGTCGGATTGCTCGGACTGTTCAGGATGACGGCCTTCGTGGCCGGAGTAAAGGCGCGTACCAGGTCCGAAGGCTGAACCTTGTAGCCGTCTTCCTCGCGCGTGGGCAAAATGACGGGGTTCGCCCCGGCGAGGAGCACAATGTCGGGATAGGACACCCAGTACGGGGCGGGAATGATGACATCGTCCCCCTCTTCAAAGAGGACCTGGGCCAGGTTGTAGAGGGTGTGTTTGGCGCCGCAGGACACCACGATCTGCGAGCGCTGATAGGCGAGGCCCTGATCCCGCAACAGCTTTGCCGTGACGGCGTCCTTGAGTTCGTCGATTCCACCGACCGGCGTATAGCGAGTGAATCCCTGCTCGATCGCCTCGACCGCCGCGCGGCGGATGTGCTCCGGGGTGTCGAAATCGGGCTCCCCGGCGCCGAAACCGATGATGTCCCGTCCCTGCGACCGCAACGCGTTGGCCTTCATCGTGATGGCCAAGGTCGGCGACGGTTTGATGCGCTGAATTCTGCGTGCGAAGTTCATCTTGGTTGATTTCCGTATTTGTCCAAAAGTTTCTGATAGACGATGTCCGGAACCAATCCCTTGACGGAACCGCCGAGACTCGCCGCCTCCTTGATGATATTAGAGCTCGTGTAGAACCACTTGTAACCGGTCATGAGGAAGACCGTCTCGATGTCCCGATTCAACCGGCGGTTGATCAGGGCCATCTGAAATTCGTATTCAAAATCGGACAGGGCGCGCAGTCCCCTCAGGATGACATTCGCGCCGGCGCCCTTGACGTAGTCCACGAGGAGTCCGGAAAAGCTGTCGATGCGCACCCGGCCGTTGCACTTCAGAACCTCCTTGATCAAGTCCGTACGCTCCTCAACGGAAAAGAGCGATTTCTTGTTGGGATTGTAGGCGATGAGGACGATCATCTCGTCGAACATCCTCAAGCCCCGCTTGATGATGTCGATGTGGCCGTTGGTAATGGGATCGAAAGAACCAGGATAAACGGCGATCTTTTTCATGGATTGCGGCGGTCTCCTTTCCTAAGGGGCTGAAAATAAGGATAGAATTGTGTCTCCATACATCCTGCGATCGACTTGGTGAAGCCAACCCTCTCCGGGATCCGGCAGGTCCTCGCGGCGCGAATGCTGTAGAATGAAGCATCCGCCCTCCCCTAGAACCCCGATCGTCGCCATCCGCCGCAGGACGCGGTCGGCGAAGGCCCGCTCATAGGGCGGATCGGCAAAGACGACGTCGAAGCGATCGCCCCGGACCTCGAGCAACCGCAAGGCGCTCGCCCAATCCCGGTCCCAGACCGTTCCCGCGGCGGCAAACCCCAGCAGTTCCAGATTTTTCCGGATGACGGCCGCCAGGTGCCGGTCCTTTTCCACGAAAACCACCCGCTTCGCCCCGCGGCTGATCGCCTCCAGTCCGACACTGCCGGCACCGGCGAACAGATCCAGAAAATCCTTGCCTATCATGTCGGGAAGAATCTGAAAGAGGGCCTCCTTGACCCGGCCCTCCGTCGGCCGCAACCGCCCGCGCGGCGGAACGAGGATCCTGCGTTTCCCAGCCGTTCCGCCGATGATTCTCATAGATAATCCCGGATCAGAACCTCCGCGATCTGGACGGCGTTCAGGGCCGCGCCCTTCCGGAGGTTGTCCGATACGACCCAAAGGTTGATCCCGTTGGCGATCGATTCGTCCTCCCGGATCCGCCCCACCAGGGTCTCGTCCCGCCCGGCCGCATCGATGGCCATGGGATAGCACCGCTGTCCCGGATCGTCCACCACGCGGATCCCCGGCGCCCGGCTCAAGAGTTCCCGGCACTCCGCGGCGGTGATCTTTTGCTCCGTCTCGATGTTGACCGATTCGGAATGTCCGTAAAACACGGGAACGCGCACGGTCGTCGCGGTCACGGCGATTTCCGGATCGTTGAAGATCTTCCTCGTTTCCCGGACCATCTTCATCTCTTCACGGGTGTAGCCGTTGTCGAGGAAAACATCGATCTGCGGCAGACAGTTGAAGGCAATCCGGTGCGGATAGACGTTGACCTCGGCCTCACGCCCGCTGATCAACGCCCGCGTCTGGGCGGCCAGTTCTTCGATCGCCTTCTTGCCGGTCCCGGAAACGGCCTGATAGGTCGAGACGACGATCCGCTTTATGCGGACTGCATCGTGGATCGGTTTCAAAGCCACCACCATCTGGATGGTGGAACAGTTGGGGTTGGCGATAATGCCGCGGTCCTTGTACCGTCCGATCGCCTCGGGATTGACCTCCGGAACGACGAGGGGAACATCCGGCTCCATGCGGAAGGCATTGGTGTTGTCGATGACGACGCAACCCGCCCGAACCGCGGCCGGGGCAAAGCGTTCGCTGATGGCGCCGCCTGCGGAAAAGAGGCCGATGTCAATCCCGGCGAAGGATTCCTCGGTCAAGACGAGGACGGGAATCTCCCGTCCCTCATACGAAAGGCTCTTTCCCAGGGACCGCTCAGAGGCCAGCAGGCGCAACTCCGCCGCGGGGAACCGGCGTTGTTCCAGAACCTTGATCATTTCATTGCCCACGGCACCCGTGGCGCCGACCACGGCGCAATTGTACTGTTTCATTCCTCACTCTCCAATCTTCGGATGTCGCGCTTCCACGGTTCGGTCCGCCCACGGCCCGACATCCCCGCTTATTTGCAATCCGTCTTCGTTGCTTCGGTCCGACGCTGCCTGAATCCTTCATAGGCACGGCGGGTCAGACGAAACAGCCACCAGGCGGGACCGGACAGGCTGTAGCCCAGCGCGAACGTAAAGATCATGATCTGCGGCTCCGCAATGACGACCGCCAGAACGAACACGATCAGCACGAAGGACATGAAGGGCTTGCGGGCGAAGAAATTTAGGTCCTTGAAGCTGTAGTATTTGATGTTGCTGACCATGAAGATGGCGATGGCGACGACGCCGATCAGCACGAGGGGGCTTTCGAATCTCCCCTCCTGCCCCAATTTGTAGAAGATCAGCACGCCGGACGCCACGACGGCGGCCGCACCGGGGATCGGCAGCCCGTTGAACACCCGGCTTTCGATGATCCCCGTCTGGATGTTGAACCTCGCCAAGCGCAACGCACCGCAGACCGTAAAGAGGAACGCGGCCATCCATCCCCATTTACCGTAAGCGGCGAGGCTCCAGTTGTAGGCAAGCAGCGACGGCGCGACCCCGAAGGCAACCAGGTCGGACAGGGAATCGTATTCCGCGCCGAATTTGCTGGTCGTGTTTGTCATGCGTGCGATCCGACCGTCCAGGGCGTCCAAGACCGCGGCCAGAATGATCGCGATGGCCGCCACCTCAAACAGTCCCTTCATGGAGGCGATCGCGGAATAAAAGCCGCAGAACAGGCTGGCCGTGGTGAAGAGGTTGGGGAGAACGTAAATCCCCTTTTTCATGTTGTCCCTTCTGAAGGGCGATGGATTCTTCATGGCATCCGTCCTATCGGCGTCTGTCCCGCGCGGACCTTGTCCCCGGTCTGAACGAGAACGGTGGCGTCGTCGGGAAGAAAGACTTCGAGGCGAGACCCGAAGCGGATGAGCCCGAACCGCTCTCCCGCCCGGACCGCCATGCCTTCCTTCAGCCAGCAAACGATCCGCCGGGCGATGAGCCCGGCGATCTGAACCGTGAGAATCTCCCGGTCGTCCCAGGTTCTGACCAGAACCGCCGTCCGTTCGTTCTGTTCCGACGCCTTGTCCAGATTGGCCGACAAAAACTTGCCGGGCCGGTAGCGGATGGCGCTCACGGTTCCGTCATAGGGGACCCGGTTTACATGCACGTTGAACACATTCATGAAAATGCTGACTTTCTTCAAGGTCCCGGGGATCAGTTCCTGCGCGTCGACCGTCTCGATGCGAATGACGCGCCCATCGGCCGGTGAAATCACGAGCTTTCGATCGGCCGGGGCCTCCCGCTCGGGATTCCGGAAAAAAGCGATGACGAACACCGTCACCGCACCCAGGACGAAGACCGACGCCCCGCCGCCCATCAGGACTGCAAGGGCCGTGAGCAGGACGAGCGGCAGGATGAAGGGAAGTCCTTCACGAACGATGATCCCGTTTCTTTTCCCCATTTTTCCAACCCTTTCCCGGCAGGACCTTCCCGGCCGGTTTCCGGCCTCCGCTTACCCCAAATCGACGGGTGTTGTCAATCATTCTTCGTGCTTTCCCGTGGGGAGGAATGCCGTCGTTCGGCCTCAGAAACGCGGAGGTAGCGTGGGGAAAAGCGGACGACATCGAGGGACTCCCCCGCCCGGTAGCGCTCCTCTCCGAGCAGGGCGACCGCGGCGGCCCGGACGTGGCGGTACAGGGGACCCGCAAAGCGGACCAGGGCGGAAGAGCGCGCGGCTAGCATATCGCGATGGCGTTCCGCGCCATCGCCTACGAACAGGATCGGTCCGTTCGGCAGGGAGGCGACCAGTTCGTCGAGGTCCGCGACCCGCTCGGGCACGATTCTTTCCCGCCGGCCGTCCACACCGTTCCGGTAGGCCGCGGCATAGACCTGCTCCCGCTGGGCGTCGAGCATCGCGCAGAGAACCTCGTCGGGGCTCGTCGTGAGCGGATAGGCCAGTGAATCGAGCGTCGAAACGCCTACCACCGGTTTGCCCACGGCCAAGGCGAGTCCCTTGAGGGTCCCGGCTGCGATCCGGAGACCGGTGAACGAACCCGGGCCGATCGTCAGAGCGAAGAGGTCGATCTCTGCGAGGGCGACACCGGCATGGCGACAGGCCGCCTCGATGGCCGGCAGCAAAACGAGGGAATGGTTGAGGCCGGTGTTATGGAAGGCCTCGTAGCGGATCTGCCCGTCAACCGCCAGGGAGACGCCAGCCGATATGCCGGCGGTATCGATGGCGAGCGTTCTCATGGCTGCTTCGTGAAGATCCGGGCGAAGTCATCCAACAGCTTGATGTGCAGGCGGTCGACGTCCATCATGAAAACCCAGATCATGAGCATGATGAGTAGCGCGAATCCGACCTGCTGAGCGCGTTCCCGCCATTTCAGGCTGACCGGCCGCCGGAAGACCAGTTCGATCAGGTAGAACAGCAGGTGGCCGCCGTCCAGAACCGGAATCGGCAGCAGGTTGAGCACCGCCAGGTTGATGCTGAGCAGGGCCATGAACAGGAGGAAAGGGACCACCCCTTCCTTCGCCTGTACCCCGGCGATCTGGGCGATGAGGATCGGTCCTCCCAGGGTTTTGGCGGAGAGGGTGCCGTCGATGAGTTTGACGATGCTGATCACGGTCAGTTTCGTAACCGCCCAAGTCTGGGAAACGCTCGCCGCCAAGGCATTCACGGGTCCCAGGCGCTTCGTCACCACCTGACCCGACGGACTGATGCCGATCTTGTAGGCGCTGACCTCCTCCCCGAAGAGATTCTTCCCCTTCACGCGTCGCGGGGTGACCTGAATGTCGAAAACCGTTCCGCCACGATCGATCCTCAAGGCCAGGGGTGTCCCCTTCCCCGTTTCGACCGCGCGCGCGATGTCGTCCCAGTAGGTGACCCTCTGGCCCGCGATGCTGATCAAGGTATCCCCGGCCCTCAGCCCGGCGGCGGCCGCCGCCGATTCTGTCTGAATATCGCCGATCCGCGCCGTCAGGGCGGGGACGCCAGACAGGTACACGCCGAAGAAAACGACGAGTGCGAGCAGAAGATTGAAAACGGGTCCCGCCAGGACGATGCCCATCCGCTTCCAGACCGTCTGGTTCAGGAAAGACCGCTTCTCGTCTTCCGGGGAGAGCGTCTCGCCTTCCGCGTCGCCGAGCAGTTTCACATAGCCGCCCAGGGGAATCCAGGAAATCAGATAGTTCGTTTCCCCGATCTTTTTCCCGACCAGCTTATGGCCGAAACCGAGCGAGAACTTGAGCACGCCGACGCCAAAGGATTTGGCGACGATGAAATGCCCGAATTCGTGGACAAAAATCAGGATGCCGAGAAGAATGATCAGGGAAATGATGCTGATGCCAAGCACAATGCCGTCCTTTCCTCGCCGCAGGCGCGGCGGAAGGTTTCACTGTCCCGGGTTCGCCTCTTCGATCCAGTCGGCGGCCGCCTGGCGCGCCCAGGCATCGGCCTCAAGAATCTCATCGAGGCCGGACCCGTCTGCCGGACGGTGTTTCGCCATAACCGCGGCGATCAGGCGAGGGATATCCATAAAACCCACACGTTTTCGGAGAAAGGCGTCCACGGCGACCTCGTTGGCGGCGTTCAGGACAGCCGGCATCGTGCCCCCGGTCCGACCGGCCTGACGTCCGAGTGCCAGACAGGGGAATCTCTCCTCGTCCGGCGAAAAGAATTCCAGCGGAGGTGCGGCACTCAAATCGAGTCGCCCGGCTGTTGTTTCCAGGCGTTCCGGATACGCCAAGGCATAGGCGATGGGGATGCGCATATCCGGCACGGCAAGCTGCGCCATGACCGATCCGTCCCGGTATTCGACCAGGGAGTGGACCAGGCTCTGCGGGTGGATCAGAACGTCGATGCGTTCCAGATCGCAATCGAAGAGCCATTTCGCCTCGATCATCTCCAGCCCCTTGTTCATCATCGTTGCGGAATCGACGCTGATCTTGGCCCCCATGGTCCAGTTCGGATGGCGCAGGGCCTCCTCCGGTGTAACGCGGGCCAGTTCACCGGCCGGCCGCGATCGGAAAGGACCCCCGGAGGCCGTCAGGAGGATGCGGCGGACGCCCACCGCATGCGCCTCCAGACACTGGAAAATGGCGCTGTGCTCGCTGTCCACCGGCAGGATACGGACGCCCTTTTCCCGGGCGAGCCGTGTGACGAGCGCACCTCCGATGACCAGGCTTTCCTTGTTGGCCAGGGCAAGTGTTTTCCCGGCCGCAATCGCCGCAATGGTCGGGCGCAACCCGGCCGCGCCGACCATTGCTGAAACGACGATTTGACAGTCGCTCAGTTCCGCCACTTGGCCGTAGCCCCGCTCGCCCGTTACGATGTCCGTCGGCGTTCCCCGGCCCAGCGCGACTTTGAGGTCGCGCGCGACTTCGTCGTCGAGAACAGCGGCGAGGTGCGGGCGAAATTCCCGGATTTGCTCCGCGAGCAGTCGCCAGTTGCGACCCGCGGCCAGCGCACCGACGGAAAAGCGTCCGGAATGCTCGGTGGCGATCCGGAGGGTGCTGCGACCGATGGAGCCGGTTGAGCCCAAGATGGCGATCGTTTTCATTTCAGCACAAAGAGCTGGTAGTAGTAAACGAAGGGGGTGATAAAGAGCAGGCAGTCCAGCCGGTCCAGCACCCCGCCATGACCCGGCAGGAGGAATCCGGAATCCTTGACCCCGGAGGCCCGCTTGATCGTCGATTCGCATAAATCGCCCAATTGACCGATGACGGCGCCGACGCCGGCAATCACTGCGGCGTGCTCCCAACCGAGTGTCGGGAAGAAAAACGTCCGGTACAGGAGGCACCCGGCAATGCTGCCCAGAACCAACCCCAGGATCCCCTCCTCGGATTTGCCGGGACTGATGACGGCCTGGAGCTTCCGGTGCCCCCAGGTACGCCCCACATAGTAGGCGGCGATGTCTCCGGCAAACGCGAGGACGATGACGAAGAAGATCCACGCGATTCCCCGCGGAGACTGACGCAGCAGGATGAAGTGCGCCATGAGGACCGGCACGTAGAGAAGCCCGAAGCCGATCCGGTAAACCGGGTCGAGGTCAAACGCCTCCGATCGAATCGTCAGCAGGTGGAGCAGGAAAACGCAGATCACGCTCAGGGTGATCACGCCGAGGATCAGGGCGGCATCGCCGACGGTGGCCGCCGCCAGAATCAACGCACCTGCCGCCAGCGCCGTCCCCCGCTGCCGGGCCGTCGCCCGCGGCAGGGTCATCGCCAGGAATTCATACAGGCCGGCTAAGGCAAACAGGGCGATGACCGCCGCGAAGGCGGGCACCGGGGCGAAGAAGATCACGGCAAAGAGGACGGGGACGGCGACAATGCCCGTGATCCATCGCTGCAGATGCTGCTCCATGCCCATGTCCGTTCCCCCCCCGTGGTCGCGGCCGTGTCACGCCCCGCGCAAATCACGTTTCCTCCGTGCATGCGCGATCCTTCGACCCCCTGCGTCCCGTTCCGCCCCAGGGTGCGGAGTCCCCCCCCTGAAAATTTTCACCGTCGCGCTTCGGGCGTGGATCGGGTCCTGAATCCGCCCCGCTACTCCCGAGACAACTGCTCACTCGTCAGACCGAAGCGTCGCTCCCGGCGCTGGTAGTCGGCGATCGCCTCCAGAAGGTTCTTCCGGCGAAAGTCCGGCCAGAGGACGTCGGTAAAATAGAACTCGGTGTAGGCCGTCTGCCAGAGCAGGAAGTTGCTGATCCGGTACTCCCCGCTGGTTCGGATGAGAAGGTCCGGATCCGGAAGGTCCGCGGTGAAGAGAAACCGGGAAAACCGTTCGGGCGTGAGCGCGTCCGGATCGAGCCGACCGGCTTCGGCCTCGCGGATGGCCCGCTTCGCGGCCGCCACGATCTCGTCCCTTCCGCCGTAACTCAGGGCCAGATTCAGGATCATCGAGCGGTTCTTCTCCGTTTTCCGCATACCGTTCGAGAGCATGGCCCGGACCGGCGCGGTCAGCTTTTGCGTTTCCCCGATGGTGACGAGCCGGATGTCGTTCTCGATCATCCGGCCGATCTCCGTCCGGAGGTAGTCCTCGAGCAGGTGCATCAGGGCCTGAACCTCTTCCGGTGGACGCTGCCAGTTCTCCTGGGAAAAGGCATACAGGGTGAGACAGCCAATGCCAAGCTCTCGGCAGGTTTCCACCGCGACGCGGACGGCCCTCGCCCCGCGTTTGTGGCCGGTAATGCGTCCCAAGGCATGGCGCTGCGCCCATCGGCCGTTGCCGTCCATGATGATGGCGATATGCCGGGGAAGATGGGCGCGATCGAGACTGACCATCAAGCATTCCTTCCCTGTCCGGGCGGACGCAGGCTACGGATTCTCCGTTCCGGGTTCATGTTGAGGGTGTAGCACAACGGGGGTGGGTTTTCAAGACACGGATGGACGGATCTTCTGGAGAACCGTCAGATCTCCATGATTTCCTTTTCCTTGGCCGCGAGCAGGGCGTCGGTTCGTTCGATGGCCTTGTCCGTCCGTTTCTGAACCTCTTCCTGACACGTGTACATTTCGTCTTCGGAGATCTCGTTGTCCTTCTTCAACGTCTTGAATTGCTCGTTGCCATCACGACGGGCGTTGCGCAGTTTAACCTTGCATTCCTCCGCCATCTTCTTGACGTTCCTGACCAGTTCGCGACGCCGCTCCTCGGTGAGGGTGGGGATGGACAGGCGGATGACCTTGCCGTCGTTCGTCGGCATCAATCCCAGATCGGCCTTCTGCAGGGCCTTTTCGATGGCGCCGATCGCGCTGTTGTCCCACGGGGCGATGACGATCAGCCGGCTCTCGGGAACCGACAGGGTGGCGACCTGATTGAGTGGGGTCGGCTGTCCGTAGTAATCGACGCGGATCCCGTCGAGGATCCCAAGAGACGCGCGACCTGTCCGGACCTTGGCGAAAGACCGTTCCAGGGACTGGAGGGCCTTTTCCATGTTCTCCTTCAATTCGTCGTAAACCAATGCCTTCATGTCTCACTCCTGAACGATCGTTCCGATCTTTTCCCCGCAAACGGCCCGCCGGATGCCCCCCGCCTTGAGCAGGTTGAACACCAGAATGGGAAGGCGGTTCTCCCTGCAGAGCGAGATCGCCGTTGCATCCATAACTTTAAGATCCTTCGCCAAGACCTCGTTATAGGTGATCATTTTATACATGACGGCCGATGGATTGTGGTTTGGATCATGGTCATAAACGCCATCCACCTTGGTGGCCTTCATCATGACCTCGGCCTGGATCTCCACGGCGCGGAGCGCGGCGGCCGTGTCCGTCGTGAAGAACGGATTGCCCGTCCCCCCGCCGAAGATGACCACCCGGCCCTTCTCCATGTGGCGGATGGCGCGACGCTGGATGAAGGGTTCGGCGACGGCGCGCATTTCGATGGCCGTCAGGACGCGCGTGGGAACGCCCTGCTTCTCCAGGGCGCCCTGCAGGGCCAGGCTGTTGATGATCGTCGCGAGCATCCCCATGTAGTCTGCGGTCGTCCGGTCCATGCCGCGGGCACCGGTGCCTCCTCCCCGGAAGATGTTTCCGCCGCCGATGACGACGCCCAGTTGAACGCCCAGGGCGACGGCGGAACGGATCTCCCCGGCGACCAGGGCCACGATCTCCGGATCGATCCCGAAGGCCTGTGCACCCAGCAGGGCTTCTCCGCTCAGTTTCAGCAGCGCCCGTCGATAAACGGCCTTCCCCTTCGGCATGATCCCCCCGCCTTCCTTTCCGCGGTCCGGAAGCGCTACTTCAGGTCTTCACCCAGCTGGAATCGGGCAAACCGGCGGACCACGATGTTTTCGCCGGTTTTCGCGATCATATTGTTGACCAGGGTCTCGACGGTGATGTCGGTGTTCTTGATGAATTTCTGCTGGAGGAGGCAGACTTCCTCGTAGTATTTTTTCAGCTTGCCCTCGATGATCCTCTCCCAGATCTTCTCCGGTTTCTTTTCGGCCATCGCCTGCGAACGGTAGATCTCCTTCTCGCGTTCCATCACCTCGGGCGGGATCTCTTCCGGCTTCAGAAAGAGGGGATTGGAAGCGGCCACGTGCATGGCGATATCCTTGGACATCGCCTGGAAATCCTCGGTCTTGGCCACAAAATCTGTCTCGCAGTTCACCTCGACCATGACGCCGATCCGACCGCCCATGTGGATGTAGGAGGACACCACCCCCTCCTTGGCGGCCTTAGAGGACCGCTTCGTCGCCGCCGACATGCCCTTCTTGCGCAGATATTCGATCGCCTTCTCGACGTCACCGGCCGACGCCGTCAGGGCTTCCTTGCAGTCCATCATGCCGGCGCCCGTCTTGGTCCGTAAATCCTTCACCATTGCGGATGTAATGTCCAATTTATGCTACCTCCTCGTGTGTTGCGTTCTTGTCCCCCGTCGGCTGAACGGCCACGGCGGCATCACCGACCGCTTCCACGCTCTCGGGGACGTCGTTTTCGCCTTCCTCGTCCGGGACCGCGGCGGTGCGCTCCGACGCCTTGTCGGTCTCCGCCTGGATGCGTTCCTCGAAGCGCCTCTTTCCTTCGAGCACGGCGTCCGCAACGCGGGACGAGAAAAGCTTGATCGCCCGGATGGCGTCATCGTTTCCCGGAATCACGTAATCGATGACGTCGGGGTTGCAGTTCGTATCGACGATGGCCACGATCGGAATCCCCAGTTTGTTTGCCTCCTGCACGGCGATGTCTTCACGCTTCGGATCCACGATGAACACCCCGGCTGGACGGCCCTTGATGCGGCGGATTCCCCCCAGCACCTTGTCCAGTTTGTCCTTGTCCTTCTGCCGCATGAGGATTTCCCGCTTCGGAAACGCCTTGATGCTGTCGTCGGCGAACATGGCGTCCAGGGCATTGAGCCGGTCGATGCTCTTTTTGATGGTCACGAAATTTGTCAGCATGCCGCCCAGCCAGCGCTGGTTGACGTAAGGCATCCCGCAACGCTCGGCCTCCTCGCGAATGGCCTCCTGCGACTGTTTCTTCGTTCCAATGAACAGGATCTCGCCGCCTTCCGCAACGGACTTGACGACGAAATTGTAGGCGACCTGGAACATCTCGACGGTCTGCTGCAGGTCAATGATGTAGATGTTGTTGCGCGCCCCGAAGATATAGGGTTTCATCTTGGGGTTCCACTTGTTCGTCTGGTGCCCGAAATGGACCCCGGCTTCGAGCAAAAGCTTCATGGAAATGATGGCCATACGTGTTCTCCTTTGTTGTGTTTTTTCCTCCATCCCCTTCGCCCGGGCCGGCGACTTTTGCATTCAAAAGCACACACCGGCCCGTCCGGGGATGTGCGAAGTGCGGAGGCTGATAGCATAAAGGTCCGAATTGTGCAAGCAAAAATCTTTTCAGGTGTGATAGTGGGCGTTCAGGGCGACATAGTCGCGGGTGAGATCCGAGGTCTGCAGGACAAACGCGGCTTTGCCCATGGCGACTTCGAGGCGGATACGGATGATCGGCTGCTGCATGATGGCGAAAATTCGCTCGGGATCCGGCGCCCGTCCCTGCCCGTCGGCGAACATCAGGACGTCCTCGAAGTGGAGAGTCACCCGGTCCGCCGTTAGGGCAATCCCGACGGAGCCGGCGGCGGCGATGATCCGCCCCCAGTTGGGGTCTCCGCCGTAGAACGCGGTCTTCACGAGGTTCGATCGGGCCACCGCGTACGCGATCCGGCGCGCCTCGGCCCGGGTCCGCGCCCCGCTGACGCAAATCTCCACGCGTTTCGTGGCCCCTTCGCCGTCCTCGACCATGTCCCGGGCGAGTTGTCCCATGACCTCGGTGAGCATAGCTCCGAATCGGCGTCCGTCGGCACCCCTGGCTGCGATCGGCCGGTTCGCCGCGACGCCGTTCGCCAGGATCAGGGCGGTGTCGTTCGTGCTCTCGCAGCCGTCGACGCTGATGGCGTTGAAGGTCGAACGCACGGCGCGGCGGAAAAGCCGGTCGAGGTCGTCCCGGAGCACGACGGCGTCCGTCAGGATAAAGGCCAGCATCGTCGCCATGTGGGGTTCGATCATCCCGGCCCCCTTGGCGAGCCCGCACACGGTGACGTCCCTGCCTCCGCAGCGCGTCCGGGCGACGGCGAGCTTCGGAAAACGGTCCGTCGTCAGGATGGCCTCTTCCGCCGCCGGAATGCCCTCGGGACTCAGGTCGGCGACGAGCCTTGGAAGTCCGGCGAGGATCTTTTCCAGGGGCAGGCGGTGGCCGATCACGCCGGTCGAGGCGACGAGGATCTGGTGTTCCGGTATCGCCAGCCGGCGGGCAAGTTCCCGCGACGACGCGAGAGCGTCCTTCAAGCCGTCGGACCCGGTGGCGGCGTTGGCATTGCCGCTGTTGGCGAGAATCGCGCGTGCCGCTCCCCGGGCGATACGTTCCCGGTCGATCTGAACCGGCGCGGCCGGGAACCGGTTCGTCGTGAAAACGCCGGCCGCGACCGCGGGCACATCCGAGCGGATCAGGGCCAGATCCGTGCGGCCGTCCGCCTTGATCCCCGCTGCGATTCCACTCGCGGTAAATCCGGGCACGATATACGTCTGGTTCCGTTCCATCTTCCCCCCGCGTCGCCCTCCCCCGGGATTATCGGCCGCAACATTTCTTGTACTTTTTCCCGCTGCCGCAGGGGCAGGGATCGTTACGGCCGATCTTCTTCTCCTCGCGCCTCACCGTCTGAGAGGCCGGCGTGTCTTCGCCCCGGCTCATGATGTAATCCTGCCGCTGGCGCTCCCTCATCTCCTCCACCTCTTCTTCCCGCCGGATCTGCACCATGCAGAGCTTCTGCAGCGTATCCTCCTTGATCCGCCACACCATGTCCATGAACATGTCGTAGCCCTCTTTCTGGTACTCCCGGGCGGGATCCTTCTGGCCATAGCCCCTCAGCCCGATGCCCTCCTTCAGGTGATCCATGCCCAGGAGGTGGTCCTTCCACTGGGCGTCGATGGCATGGAGCATGATCATCCGCATCAGATATTCCATCAGGGGCTTGCCGAACTCCCGCTGCTTGGCCTGGAGCAGGCCCATGACGGCGGCGGCGATGGTTTCTCCGATCGTCCCCGCACCGAAAGGATCCCCGGCCCCGGCGGCCAGGTCCAGCTTGAGGCCAAACTGGCGCCAGACCCAGTCCTGGAGCCCCTTCAAGTCCCACGTTTCATGGTGGTGTTTCTCGTCGATGTATTGCGCGAGGGTGTCCTCGATGACCTCGGCGAGCATCGACTCGATGTCCTTCCAAAGCTCCTCCCCCCGGAGAACCTTTTTCCGCTGTTCGTAGATGACCTGGCGCTGCCGGTTCATGACATCGTCATAGTCCAGCAGATGCTTGCGGATATCGAAGTTCTGCCCCTCGACGCGCTTCTGGGCGTTTTCGATGGCCCGGGAAATGAGCCGGTGCTCAATGGGCTCGCCCTCCTCCATCCCGACGCGGTTCATGATGGAAGAGATCCGCTCCGCACCGAATATCCGGAGCAGGTCGTCCTCGAGCGAGAGGTAAAACCTGGACGACCCCATGTCGCCCTGCCGTCCGGAACGGCCGCGCAACTGGTTGTCGATCCGGCGGCTCTCGTGACGTTCCGTGCCCAGAATGTGAAGGCCGCCCAGATCGGCCACGCCCTCGCCGAGCTTGATATCGGTCCCGCGTCCGGCCATGTTGGTGGAGATCGTGACCGCCGACCGCTGCCCGGCCTGGGCAATGATCTCCGCCTCCCGCTCGTGATTTTTCGCGTTCAAGACATGGTGCTTGATCCCCGCACGGGTCAGGTACTTGCTCAGGAGCTCCGATTTCGCGATAGAGATCGTCCCGACCAGAACCGGACGGCCCTCGCGGTGCAGCTCGCGGATCTCGTCGATGACCGCGGCAAACTTTTCATCCTCGGTCTTGTAGATGACGTCGGTGTGATCCTGACGGATCATCGGCTTGTTGGTCGGAATGATGAGCACGTCCAGGTTGTAGATCTTCTTGAACTCCGCCGCTTCCGTGTCCGCCGTGCCGGTCATGCCCGCCAGTTTCTCGTACATGCGGAAATAGTTCTGAAACGTGATGGAGGCCAGGGTCTGGTTTTCCCGTTCGACCTTGACATGCTCCTTGGCCTCGAGGGCCTGGTGCAGGCCGTCGCTGTAGCGTCGTCCCGGCATGATCCGGCCGGTGAACTCATCGACGATGATGACCTGCCCCTCTTTCACGACATAATCCACGTCCCGCTTGAAGAGGGTGTGGGCCTTGAGGGCCTGGTTGACGTGGTGCAGGATCTCCATATTTCTGGGTTCGTAGAGGTTCTGGACCTTGAGGGCGTTTTCCGTACGGGCGACGCCGTCCTCCGTCAGGGCGACGGTGCGACTTTTTTCGTCGATCGTGTAGTCCTGATCCTTCTTCAGGCGGGGAATGACCTGGTTGATCCGATAGTACTTGTCGGTGGACTCCTCCGAGGGTCCGGAAATGATGAGCGGCGTTCGGGCTTCGTCAATCAGGATGCTGTCCACCTCGTCGACGATGGCGTAGTGAAAGTCCCGCTGGACGTAGTCATCCAGGGTGAATTTCATGTTGTCCCGGAGGTAGTCGAAACCGAACTCGTTGTTCGTGCCGTAGGTGATGTCAGCATGATAGGCCGCTCGGCGCTCGGTGTCGTCCATGCCGTGGACGACGACTCCGACCGACAATCCCATCATCAGGTAGACCGGCCCCATCCATTCGGCGTCGCGTCGGGCCAGATAGTCGTTCACCGTCACGACGTGACACCCACGGCCCGTCAGGGCATTCAGGTACAGGGGCAGCGTCGCGGCGAGGGTTTTCCCTTCCCCCGTCTTCATCTCCGCGATCTTCCCCTCGTGCAGGACGATCCCGCCGATGATCTGGACGTCGAACGGCCGCATTCCGAGGGTCCGTCGCGCCGCCTCCCGCGCCGCGGCGAATGCCTCGGTCAGGATGTCGTCGCAGGAGGCCCCATTGTCGATTTTTTCCTTGAAACAGGGGGTCTTGGCGGCCAGTTCGGCGTCGGATAACGCCACGAATACCGGCTCCAGATCATTGATCTCTTCGAGCAGAAACCCGAGCCGCTTCAGTTCGCGGTCGTTCTTGCTGCCCACGATTTTTCGCAGAATGGCATCGATCATCGAGGACTCCATAAAAAAGCCGGTATAGGCTACCGGCTTTCGCTCTTATCACAAACCTGCCTTGATGGGAAGCATCCTCCCCGGTCACTCGGTCCGGACGACGATTAGCGGGTCGCCGACCTCGACGCGATCCCCGGGGGCGACAAGTATTTCCGCCACCCGGCCGTTGATTTCTGCAATGACGTTGTTGAGCATCTTCATGGCCTCGAGGACGATCAAAATCTGGCCCGCGGATACCTCTTCTCCCTCGGATATGGGGATCTCGCTGACCGTGCCGATGATCTGGGAGCGGACGTCTCCGGTTTTGGCCAGTGCCTCGATTTCCTTCGGGGTGAAGGAAATCTTCTTTTTCGCGGGTACGCCCTCGCCCTCCAGCTCCGTCAGAATGGGCTCCGGGTGATGGTCGATGACGAGATAGGTCACGGCATCGCCCGCCTTCGTCCTTCGCTTGGGGCCGATTTCGACTGCGTGCAGCCGCCCGTAAGCGTCAGGGATCTCGAACTTGTCGCCGAGACCGAATCCACCCTTTCGGAACCAGATGTTCGGAGAAAGGACCCAGGTCTTTCCGTATTTGGCCTCGAACTTGAAAAAATCGACGGCATCGTTCGGGTGCTGGAGATACAAGACCAATTCATCGTCCGTCGCGGCGCGGCCGATCCGGTGCTCCAGGACCTTCCGCTCCACGGCGAGATCGACGTCCTCGATGCGCTGATAGCCGCCCTCGTGCTCGAGGATCGCCTTCCAGTTCTTCCCGAACACGGCCTCATAAATTGAATCCGATGGACGATAGAACGGGAATTCCCCGTAGCGGCCCAGCATTAGGCTCTTCAGGTCGTCGTTGGCGTCCCGGTAACGCGCCCCCTTCAGGACGTTGTTCACCGCCGTGGTCCAGAGGATCTGGGATCCCGGCGTCACGCTCCACCAGTTCCCCAGTTCCACGTGGACGCGGGGCAGCTCGTTCTGGAGGATGTTGGGCATCTGGTGCAGGAAGCCGCCCTTGACGGCCTGCTCGAAGCTCGACCCCGTGGCGCCGCCGGGAAGCTTGTGGATCTGAGCCGTGGGATCGAACCCCAGGAACTGCGATTCGAAGTCTCGGTAATGTTCACGCTCGCCGCGGAGAATGTTCGAGGCGTCGATCACCGCCTGGCGGTTGAGCCCGGCCGCTTCGTAGCCCTCGTCGCTGAGAATGTCCACCGCTGTCAGCAGCGGGGGGGGGCCGTAAAAGCCCGTCATGGCGTGGTCGCTCGCGTCGACGATCTTCGCCCCGTTTTTCACGGCCGCGACGATCCGGCCCAAATCGGCGCCGTCGGTGTTGTGGCCGTGATAGTGGATGACGAGGTCCGGGTACCGCTCGCGGATGGCGCGCACCAGCGCCCCTATCCGTTTGGGCGTCCCCAGGCCGCCGTGGTTCTTGATGCACAGGAGGATGTCTTCTCCGGTCACCGCGAGGATCTCCCCCACCTTGCCGACATAGTAGGCGTCCGTGTGCTCGGGTCCCGTGGAAAAGCAGATGGACGGTTCCAGAATGGCACCGGACTCGCGCACCTCCTCGAAGACGGGGATCATGTTAGAAACGTGGTTCAGAAAGTCGAACACCCGCCAGACGTGCACATAACGCGCGAAGCTCCGCACCGTCAGACGGATCACGTTTTCCGGATAGGGACGATACCCGAAGAGGTTGACACCCCGGCACAGGGTCTGGAACAGCGTGTCGGGCATGTTGGCGGACAGGACCTCCAGTTTTTCGAGCGGATTCATCTGCTTGCGCAGCATGTCCACATGGACGGACGCGCCGCCGGTGATTTCGATAGAGAAGAACCCGGCGTCGTTACGCTGCGGGGCCACGAGGAACTGCGTATGGGGCATGATCCGGTTCTTGAAATCGGACTGGGACAGATCGCGCTCCGTATTGGTGACGTAATAACCACCCGCCCGGCGGATTTTTTCAAGGACCTGCCGGACGCCGTTTCGGCGCAGCTCTTGCGGGGTGATCCGCGCGTCGTTGTTTTGCGTTCGCCGCGTCATGGGGAAGTTCCTCTCAATAGGCAAATGGGTTGATCTTGCGGGCGTGGATCTCCGCAATCAACCGGGCGAGCTTGGCCACTTCGCGTTCCTGCTCCGCATACTGGAAGACGGCCGGATGGGCGTCGAGGTAGCCGGTGTCGAAGCGCTCCGCCAGGAAATCCGGCTCGTCGCAGATGGCAAGATAAAACGGGACCGTCGTGGCGGGACCGACGATCAGAAATCCATTAAGCGCCTGTTTCAGCCTCTGGATCGTCTGCTCCCAGTTGTAGCCCCGGATCGTCATCTTGACCATGAGCGAATCGTACTCGGTGGGAACCCGGTAGCCCTGATAGACGACGCCGTCGAGGCGAACCCCGGGCCCACCCGGAGACTGATACACCTCCACCTGCTTGCCCCCCTCGGGCATGAAGTGGTTCTTCGGATCCTCGGCATTGACCCGGACCTGTACGGCCTTCCCCATGAGGTGAACACGCTCGCGCGGGATGTCGAGAACCTGCCCTTCGGCGACGCGGATCTGCTCCCGGACGATGTCCACGCCCGTCAACTCCTCGGTGACGGTGTGCTCGACCTGCAGACGGGTGTTCATCTCCATGAACCAGAACGCGTTCGTCCGCGCATCCACGAGGAACTCCACGGTCCCGGCATTGATGTAGCCGGCCTGGCGGGCCGCCTTGATGGCCGCGGCATACATCGCCTCCAGAACGTCGACGGGGAGATTTGCCGGCGCGATCTCGAGAAGTTTCTGGTGCCGCCTTTGAATGGAGCAATCCCGCGACCCCAGATGAATGATCTGCCCGTGCCGATCAGCCAGGATCTGGATCTCCACATGCCGGGGCGCCTCGACGCATTTCTCCACGTAGATGTTCTCGTCGTTGAAGGCGGAGAGCGTCTCCTGGCGCGCCATTGGAAGCTGGACGAGCAGGTCCTTCTCGTTGACCACCTTGCGGATGCCGCGCCCCCCGCCTCCGGACGAGGCCTTGAGCATGAGGGGGTATCCGTGCTCCAGTCCGAACTTCAGCGCCGCGGCCACGCCGTCTTCCCCGCGCGGCAGATCGCCCGTGCCGGGAATGGTGTCGATACCCGCCTGGGCGGCAATCCGTCGCGCCACGACCTTGTTGCCGAGATCCCGGATCACCCCGGCGGGCGGCCCGATGAAAATGAGCCCCGCTTTTTCGCATGCCTCGGAGAAGTCCGCGTTCTCGGCCAAAAACCCGTATCCGGGGTGAACGGCGTCCGCCCCGCTCTTGCGGGCGGCCCAGATGATCCGTTCGATGTTGAGATAATCGCACCGGGGACCCTCGCCGATGAGAATGGCGGTGTCGGCGAGCCGGATGTAATAGGCCTCACTGTCGGGTTTCTCATAAACCACGACGGCCCCCTTGCCGAGTTCCTTGATCGTCCTCAGGATCCGCAGGGCGATTTCCCCCCGGTTTGCAATGAGGATTTTTCTGATGGACTTTTCTTTCATTGTTCGAGACTTCCCCATCGTGTAACGTTTCCAACCCTGCCGGCCGATCCGCCGTAGCGGACGCCCCCTGACCCTGTTTTAGGGGTCGGAACTTATACTGGGATCTCATTTTCCTGTCAATGGATATTTGGCGCCGGCCAGGCGCTTGCGCCAAAATTGACTTGACTTTTTCGGAGGGTATGATCTAAGCAGCACCGTTAATTTACCACCGTCCACGCGCGGATCGGAGCCGGCCTATAAAACCATTTCCCGTCCGCCGGGGTTCAGCCCGCCAAAAACGGCAGGGCACGACGTGAAAGGAGTCTTCATGGCCAAGTACGAACCGAAATCCCTGAGAAACATCGCCTTTGTCGGACACGGCGGGACGGGCAAGACGTCCCTGTGCGAGTCCGTTCTTTACGTCGCGGGCAAAACGGACCGCGCCGGCCGTGTGGACGACGGATCTTCCACGATGGATTACGAGCCTGAAGAGCAGCGACGGCACATCTCCATCGGGGCCGCCCTGAATTTCGTGGACTGGGAAAAGCACAAGATCAACCTGATCGACACCCCGGGGGACGCCAACTTCACCTATGACACCAAGAACTGCCTCCGGATCGTGGACGCCGCCGTCGTTCTCGTGGACGCGGTAGGCGGCGTCGAATTCCAGACGGAGAAGGTCTGGACGTACGCCGACGAATTCTCTCTGCCCCGCCTGGTGTTCATCAATCGCATGGACCGCGAGCGGGCGGATTTCCCCCAGGCCCTGGACAGCCTCAAGAATCGCCTGCGGGTGAAAACCACGCCCGTGTGCCTTCCCATCGGCAAGGAAGATCAGTTCAAAGGAATCGTGGACCTCATACAGATGAAAGCCCTGCTCTTCGAGGGAGACAAGGGAGCCGTCAAGACGGCCGACATTCCCACGGACCTGCGGGAAGAGGCAGAGAAATACCGGGAAACGATGCTCGAGGACATCGCCGAATCCGACGAGGCCCTGATGGAGAAATACCTGGACGTCGGCACGCTGACCGCCGAGGAACTGACGGACGGCCTTCGCAAGGGCGTCTGCGCCGGCAGCGTAATCCCGGTGATGTGCGGATCGGCGTTGAAGCACATCGGCACCGCGCCTCTGATGAGCCTGATCGCGCAGACCTTCCCCTCCCCCGCGGACCGCGGTCCCGTGACGGGCCTCAAGCCGGGGAGCGATGAGGTCGAGACGCGCTCGCCCGAGGAGGCGGCGCCGTTTTCCGCCCTGGTCTTCAAGACGATCGCCGACCCCTACGCGGGCCGGCTCACGCTGTTCCGGGTCTTTTCCGGCGCCGTCAGCTCCGATGCGAGCTTCCATAACGCCACTCGCAAAATCAACGAACGTTTCGGCAACCTCTTCTTCCTCGAGGGTAAGGCTCAGAAGCCCACCGACGGCGTCGTCGCGGGCGACATCGCCGCCGTGGCGAAGCTCAAGGAAACCGTGACCGGAGACACGTTGTGCGCCGACAAGGCGCCCGTTGTCTTCGCGCGGGTGGTCCCGCCGAGACCGGTAATGTCCTTTGCCGTCGAGCCCAAATCTCGCGGGGACGAGGACAAGCTCGTCTCGTCCATCAACCGGCTCATCGAAGAGGATCCGACCCTGACCTTCCACCGGGATGAGCAGACGAAGGAGATGATTCTCTCCGGCATGGGACATATCCACATCGAGGTCACCACGGAGAAGATGAAGCGGAAATTCGGCGTCGAGGTGAACCTGAAGCTCCCCAAAGTCCCCTACAAGGAAACCATCAAGGGAAAGACCAACGTCCAGGGCAAGTACAAGAAGCAGTCCGGCGGTCGCGGGCAGTACGGCGACTGCACGCTGGACATCGAACCCCTGCCCCGGGGCGGTGGATTCGAATTCCTCGACAAGATCGTCGGCGGCGTCATCCCCCAGCAGTATCGGCCGGCCGTCGAAAAGGGCATCGTCGAGGCCATGGAGGAAGGCGTCGTCGCGGGCTACCCGGTCGTGGACGTCCGCGTTTCCCTCGTCTTCGGGAGCTACCATACCGTCGATTCCTCGGAAATGGCCTTCAAGATCGCCGGATCGATGGGCTTCAAGAAGGGGGTTCTGGCCTGCCAGCCGATTCTCCTCGAACCCATCGTGAACGTCGCCATCGAGATCCCCGACGAGTACATGGGCGACGTCATCGGCGATCTGAACAGCCGGCGGGGACGGGTTTCCGGCATGGATGCGGAGGGGTCCCACCAGGTAATCCGGGGACAGGTGCCCCTGGCCGAAATCCTGAAATACGCCCCGGACCTGACCTCCATGACAAGCGGCCGCGGGACCTTCACGTACGATTTCTCCCACTATGAGGAGGTGCCGGCGTTCATCGCGGAGAAGATCATCGCCGAGTCCAAGAAGGAAGATGCCTGATGGATTTCCGGGCCGCGGTCGTCACCCTGAGCGACAAGGGCGCGCGCGGGGAGCGGGAAGATCTGAGCGGGGCGGAGTGCGTCCGGATGCTGGAAGAAGTCGGCATCCCCGTCGCCGACACCCGGATCATCCCCGACGAACGGCTTGAAATCGAACGAACCCTGATCGCCCTTGCCGCCCAAGGGCTCGATCTCGTCGTCACCACGGGCGGCACCGGGGTGAGCCCCCGCGACGTCACCCCCGAGGCAACCCTGGCCGTCATCGACCGGACGCTTCCCGGCATGGCCGAAGCCATGCGCCTGGCCAGTCTGGCCGTCACCCCGCATGCCATGCTCTCCCGTGCCGTGGCGGGCCTGCGCAACCGGACCCTGATCATCAACCTGCCCGGCAGCCCCCGGGGCGTCCGGGAGAACCTCGCCGTCGTTCTGCCGGCCCTCCGCCACGCCCTGGAGAAGATCCGGGGCGACGAGAGCGACTGCGCAACCCCCTGAACCTCTCCCCGGCCTCAGCCGAACGTTCCCCAGGCAATGGCATCTCCGGCGCCCCGTCGGACGAATTCCGGTCAAAAAAAAAGGGGGGACCGCCCGTCCGGCGGATCCCCCTCCGATATCATCCGATCCGGAAGCCCCTAACGGATCTCGGGCGGTCGGGGCTCGGCGACAACCGGCCGCTCTTCCTTGTCCCGCAGCTCCCGCCTCAAATCGCGGACCGTCTTGTTGAGCTTATTGATCGTCCGGGTGAGCTGAAAGCGTTCGATGACGCCCATGAACCCCGTAAAGACGACCCCCACCAAAAAGGCCAGGAAGATCAGCATATAGACGGGAATGTTCGTATTGAAGAAGTCGTAGTACTTCAGGGGGATGTTCGCGGCATTCTCGAGCGAGAACGTTATGACGAACAGGACGAGCAGAACCACGACGATCGTATAGATGACCCTCATCTTAAACCCTCCCGACAGTACTTTTCGAAATGGGGACACAAATGCTCCCATGTTTTGCGCAGCTCTTCCGGGATCACCCGCACCTCCCCGACGACGCTCATGAAGTTCGTATCTCCGACCCAGCGGGGGACCACGTGGATATGAAGATGGTCGTCGATCCCCGCCCCGGCGGCCTTCCCGAGATTGATCCCGGCGTTGAAGCCCTCCGGGTGCATCACGTCCGTCAGCACGCGGATGGACATGTCCATCAGGTCGAACATCTCGCGGCGCTCATCCGGAGAAAGATCCTCCACCCGGCTGAGATGCCGGTAGGGAATGATCATCAGGTGACCGCTGATGTAGGGATAGCGGTTCATCATGACGTAGGTCGTCTCACCCTCCCATAGGACCAGTTCCTCTCCGCGGACGTCGTCCTTGCAGAAAACGCACCCCGCCTTTTTCTTGCTTTTGATATAGTCCATCCGCCAAGGGGCGCTCATGACCTTCATTCCCGACGGTCCTTCGCCCGATTGTTTCCACGACGGGCATTCCCGTCGAATTCCGCTGCCTTTCCCGAGGGCGATCGGGTGGGATTATAGCGATACCGGAGAAAAAGACAAGCATTATTTCTGAAGGAATCCTCAAGCCGGAACCCCACGAGTACTTACGGGGGGAGGGCAACGCAGCGGCTTTTGATTTGACAATCCCCGCCCCGGCGGCTAAGATCTCAGGCAAAAAGGCATTTGGCCTCCACACACGGAACGCCCCGGGGGGCCGACCGATCGACGGCTCACGCGCGGCGTTCCGAGGGAAGGATACCGAACATGATCGAAAAGGCCGTTAATCAACTCGCAGATAAAATCCTCAACCTGGATGAAGCCTCCATGACCGCTCTCTGGGAAAAATACAAGGACCGCATGGAGCGGTTCGAGGTCTCCCGAGAGTGGGAGCGGTCCGTCATCGTTTTTTTCATCATCAACGCCGTACGGGCGAAAAACCACATCTTCAACGAACAGGTCGCGGCCCGGCAGCATCCGCCGGCCGACACGCCCAACCGGCGGCGGGGGAAACCCGAACTCATCCGCGTAAAATGAAGGACATGGACCCCATCCGAAGGCGCATGGCGGAGCTGGCGGCGGAGATCGCCCACCACAACCGGCGCTATTATCAGATGGACGATCCGGAGATTTCCGACGCCACCTACGACACGCTCATGCGTGACCTCCAGACGCTGGAGGCGGCGCATCCCGATCTCGCCGCCGCGGATTCCCCTACCCGGCGCGTTGGAGCGCCGCCCCTGGAGAAGTTCGGCGCCGTCCGCCACCGGACCCCGATGCTGAGTCTGTCCAATGCATTCTCCGAGTCGGACATCCAGACCTTCGGGGAGCGTCTGCAGCGCCTGCTCGGCGAAGAAGGCCCCCTCCTCCGCTTCATTGTGGAACCGAAGCTCGACGGTGTCGCGGTCGGCCTCACGTATACGCGGGGAGCCCTGACGACGGGCGCGACCCGGGGCGACGGCCTGACCGGTGAAGACGTGACCGCGAACATCCGGACCATCCCGGACGTCCCGCTCCGCCTGAACACCGGCGACGACCGGCCGCTCCCGGAATTTCTGGAGGTCCGGGGCGAGGTATACATGGAACGCCCGGCCTTCGAGGGGATGAACCGCCGGCGCCTACTCGCGGGCGAACCGCCGTTCGCCAACCCCCGCAACGCCGCCGCCGGCTCCTTGCGTCAACTGGACTCGCGGATCACCGCGCGGCGGCCGCTCCGGATGTACTGCTACGCCGTCGGTGCCGTCAGCGGCCTCCCCCCCTTCCGCTCGCACACCGACGTTCTGGAGGCGCTCCGGGGTTGGGGATTTTCCGTAAATCCCGAAATCCGCGCCGTCCGGGACCTTCCAGGGTGCATCGCGGAATACCGCCGCATCGGCGCCATCCGGACGTCCCTCCCCTACGAAATCGACGGCATCGTCATCAAGGTGGACAACCTCGGCCTGCAGGAGCACCTCGGTACCGTCTCCCGCAGCCCCCGCTGGGCGATTGCCTGCAAATTCGACGCGCTACAGGAAACAACGGTCGTCCGGGACATCGTCGTTCAGGTCGGCCGTACGGGCGTTCTCACGCCCGTCGCGGTCATGGCGCCGGTCCAGGTCGGGGGCGTCACGGTCAGCCGGGCGACCCTTCACAACGAGGACGAGATCCGCCGTAAGGACATCCGGATCGGCGACACAGTCCTCATCCAGCGCGCCGGCGACGTCATTCCCGAAGTGGTGAAGGTCATCGAGAGCCGGCGGACCGGCGTGGAGCGGCCGTTCGCCATGCCTGCAACCTGCCCGGAGTGCGGGTCGGACGTCGTCCGCCTGCAGGGGGAAGTGGCCCACCGCTGCCTCGGGCTGGCCTGTCCCGCCCAGCTGAAGGAACACATCCGCCATTTCGCCTCCCGGGGCGGGATGGACATCGAGGGGCTGGGCGAAAAGCTCGTTGGCCAGATGGTCGACGCCCGCCTGATCCGAGACCCCGCGGATCTCTACGCCCTCACGCAGGCGTCTCTTCTGACCCTTGAGCGGATGGCCGGGAAATCCGTCGCCAACCTCCTTGCGGCCTTGAACCGGTCCAAGCAACCGCCGCTCGAAAAGCTGATCTTCGCACTCGGCATCCGTCATGTCGGCGAGCACCTGTCCCGCGTTCTGGCCGGACACTTCGGTTCAATAGAGGCCATAAGCTCCGCCCCGCTGGAAACGCTTCTGGCCATCCGCGACGTGGGCCCGGAGGTGGCCGCCGGCATCGAGCGCTTCTTCGCGCAGACAGCCAATCGCGACGTCCTGAGAAAACTCCGGGAAGCCGGAGTCACGCCCGGGGCCACCCGTCCGCAGGCAGAGGCCCCCCTCCGGGGAAAGTCATTCGTTTTCACCGGCGCTCTCGCGCGCATGACGCGCAGCGAGGCTCGCACGCGCGTGGAGGCCCTGGGGGGAACCGTCACCGCATCCGTAACCCAGCAGACGGCCTACGTGGTCGCCGGCGCCGATCCCGGCACCAAGATCGACAAGGCCCGGGCGGCGGGTCGAACGGTCCTGACGGAGGATGAATTTCTGGAACTGATCGCGCCGGGGGACGGTCCGGCATGAGGCGGGTGCACGTTCACGTTTCGGGGCGGGTTCAGGGGGTGGCCTTCCGGGCCCGCGCCCGCCGGACCGCCCAATCCCTGAATCTGAGCGGTTGGGTGAAAAATCTTCCGGACGGGCGGGTCGAGGCGGTCTTTCAGGGGCGCGACGAAGACGTCGTGGCCATGGTCGACTGGTGCCGCCGGGGTCCCGCGCTCGCCCTCGTCGAGCGCCTCGAAGCCCGCGAAGAACCGCTGGTCCGGGGAGAGGACCGCTTCGAGATCCGCTTCTGACCGGACCCTATCCCCCCTGCGCCTCCCGCAGGGCTTCACCGAATCCCTCCAGGGCATCCGTGATCGTCCGGTCGGCGACGCAGTAGGCGATGCGCATGTGCCCCGGCCGGCCGAAACCGACCCCGGGGACGGCGAGGATGCGCTTGCTCTGCAGGAGACGGACGAAGGCGACATCGTCCGGGATGGGCGTCTTTGGAAAGAGGTAGAACGCGCCTTCCGGCCGGGAGACGGCATAGCCCGCGGCGGTCAGGCCGTCGCAGAGCAGGTCCCGCTTCCGCTGGTAGGCGGCGACATCCACCCGGGCCCCCTGCAGCCGGGCGATCACCCGCTGCATCAGGGCCGGGGCGTTCACGAAGCCCAGGATCCGGTTGCAGAGAATCATCCCGTCGAGGAGCTCCTTCAAGGGTCGGAGTTCCGGGCTCGCCGCGATGTAGCCGATCCGCTCCCCGGGCAGGGACAGGCTCTTGGAGTAGGAATTGACGACGATGCTGTCCGGATAGGCCGAGAGAACGGGGGGCGTCTTCACGCCGTCGTAGACGATTTCCCGATACGGCTCGTCCGACACCAGGTAGACCTCCCGGCCCCATTCCCGGCTTTTGTCGTTCATCAGACGGATCAGTTCCGCGAGGCTCGCCGACGGGTACACCTTGCCCGTCGGATTGTTCGGAGAATTGATCAGGACCGCCTTCACCTCCGGGTTCAGGTCGAGCGCCCGCCCGATGGTGCCCGGATCCAGGGCGTGGTCCGCGGCGGTCTCGACGGGGCACAGGACGCCGCCCGCATTGTCGATGTAGAACCGGTATTCGGCGAAGTAGGGAACCGGAACGAGAACCTTCTCGCCGGGGTTGAGGAGGGTCTTCAGGACGACGTTGAGGGCCGCTCCGGCGCCGCAGGTCATCACCACGTGCTCGGCGGTCAGCGGAACCCCCTGCTCCGCTCCGACGTGCGCCGCAACGGCCGCGCGGGTCTCCGGATAGCCGGCATTGGCCATGTAGGCGTGGCGGCCGGGAATCTCCTCGTCCACGACGTCCCGGAGGACCCGCCGGAAGAGGTCGGGCGGTTCGATATTGGGATTTCCCAGGCTGAAGTCGTAGACCCGGTCAGCCCCGAATTCCTGCTTCATCCGGAGCCCGTCCTCGAACATCCGCCGAATCCACGACGCCTGATCGATGAACCCGTGAATCTTGTCCGCGATGGCCATCTTTAGCCCCCCCTCCTGACATTTCACTGATCCCGTGCCTACCACAGAGTCGGGGCCGGGTCAATCCCCCGTACCGCCGGCCGGGCAGCGTGCCTCTTCAATGACGCCCGCGAACGGACCGGGGATGCCGGGCTTGAAAAGAGATTGATTTCGCGTGGCCGCGTGTGGCAGACTGCGTGCGCTGAACATTTTTCCTTTGAGGGGAACGACCATGCCCATTTACGAGTTTGAATGCAAAAAGTGCAAGAACGTCTTCGAAGTCCTCTTCCGCCCGGGTGATGCCCAGACCGGCGCCCCCTGTCCCGCCTGCCATTCCCGCCGGACGAAGCGCCTGCTGTCGGCCTTCGCCGGGAAGATCGGCAACACCGCGGGCGGCGCCGGCTGCGGCACCTGCTCCGCCACCTCCTGCGGACCCACCTGAGGCCACTGATCCCGGGGCGGTCCGCCCCGTTCGTAAATTCCGTTTGCCAAATCGGAGACGATCCATTATAAGGGGTCGGCTTTTGGAGGGCTCGACCGCCCCGGTGCGGGATCGATCCCGATCCGGGGGTGGTCCCCGACCTCCCATCACGGGCGGGCGCGCATGCAACCCGATTCAATCCCGACAGTCGCGCCGGTCCCGAATCCACTTTCCGTTGAAAGGAGCAGCACAAGGATGAACATTCTGATCTTTGGACCGAACGGCAGCGGCAAGGGCACCCAAGGCGCGATTGTCCAGAAGAAGTACGGCGTCCCGCACATCGAAACCGGCGTTATCTTCAGAGAAAACATTAAGGGTGGAACGGATCTTGGCAAAAAGGCTAAAGAATTTATCGATAAGGGGGAGCTGGTCCCCGACGGGATCACCGTCCCCATGATCCTGGACCGCCTTCAGCAGCCGGACTGCGAGAAGGGTTGGCTGCTGGACGGCTTCCCCCGCAACCTGGCGCAGGCCGAGGCCCTGGACAAGGCCCTGAACCAGGCGAACATCAAGCTCGACTACGTGATCGAGATCATCCTCGACCGCGCCATCGCCAAACAGCGCATCATGGGCCGACGCCTCTGCGCCACCGACAACAACCATCCTAACAACATCTATATCGACGCGATCAAGCCGGCGGAAAAGGACGGGAAGATCGTCTGCCGCGTCTGCGGCAGCGACAAGCTCACCACACGCGCCGACGATCAGGATGAAGCCGCGATCGACAAGCGCCACGGGATCTATTACGACACGAAGACGGGCACGCTCGCCGCGGTGAATTACTTCCGGCAGCGAACCCGGGTCATCGGCGTCGACGGTGCCCCTGGCGTCAAGGAGGTTTCCGAAGACCTCCTGCAGAAACTCGCCTGAGGCCATCTGCACGCAGGCCCAAAACGCCGGGTTCGATGATCCGATCATGAGCCGCCCTCCCCTCCGGGAGGGCGGCTTTTTTCCGTCCCGCCGATTCCAAGACCGGATCGTCCCGGGCTCACCTTTTCGCCGTTTCCGCTGGACGGCACATAATCTGTCGTTTATAATGCAGTGTCTTGACCGGCAATGCCACCGCTTCACAGGAACATCCGCTGGACATCGTCGCGTCGGATCACCCTAACCCGACAAGAAGGTCTTGATGATCGGAGAATCCATTTTTTTTGAAATCGCCGCCATCCTCTGCTTGGCCACGCTGCTGGCCATCGTCGGTCAAAAGCTCCGCCAGCCGCTGATCATCATGTTCCTCGCGACCGGGATCCTCGCCGGCCCCTCCGTCCTCGGGATCGTCCAGAGCTATGACCAAATCGAGCTCCTCGCCCAGATCGGCATCGCCCTGCTCCTGTTCATCGTCGGGCTCAAGCTTGATTTGCAACTGATCCGAACCACCGGCCCGGTCGCCCTCGCCACTGGGTTCGGCCAGATCGTCTTCACCTCCGCCATCGGTCTGCTCATCGCCGTGGGACTCGGGATGACATTGATCAGCGCGGCATACATCGCAGTGGCGTTGACCTTCTCGAGTACGATCATCATCGTCAAGCTCTTGTCAGACAAGAAGGAAATCGACTCCCTGCACGGCCAGATTGCCATCGGCTTCCTCATCGTCCAGGACATCGCCGCCATCCTCGCCCTGGTCGGGCTCACCTCACTGGGATCAACCCTGGCTGCCCAAGACTCTGTCCTCTTGACCTTCCTGTCCATCGCGGCCAAGGGTCTTGGCCTGCTCATCGTGGTCGGTCTGCTCATGAAATTTGCACTCACCCCCCTGACGCAACGCTTGGCCGGTGTGCCCGAATTGCTGGTCCTGTTCGCCATCTCGTGGGCCATTCTGCTCGCCACAGCAAGCGAACTCCTCGGCTTCGGAAAGGAAGTCGGGGCGTTTTTGGCCGGGATCTCACTGGCCTCCACGGGTTATCGCGACGCAATTGGGGCCCGTCTGACCAGTTTGCGTGATTTTCTCCTCCTGTTCTTCTTCATCGATCTCGGCGCCCGCCTAGAGTGGTCCACCGTCGGCACGCAACTCCAGGCTTCGGCTCTTTTTTCCGTGTTCGTCCTCCTCGGAAACCCCTTGATCGAGACATTTGAACAACGGGATATTTTAGTAGTGGAAGGTTTTACACCAAAATTTTTCGAAGTCAGCAAGTTGATCCGGGCTGCCGGAGCGGCCACTGTTGAGCATTATAAGG
>Ga0209719_1000130_pt1 | contig 110310 bp, 87 predicted proteins | sample AD_JPNAS2_MetaG_FD_184421 | JGI IMG/M metagenome (GOLD analysis project Ga0209719, IMG submission 184421) | Active sludge microbial communities of municipal wastewater-treating anaerobic digesters from Japan - AD_JPNAS2_MetaG (SPAdes) (version 2) | ecosystem: Engineered > Bioreactor > Anaerobic...
GGACCATCACCTCGTACCAAGACATACAGAGCTTTTTCCCGGAGGGCGATTTCAGCACCTTTCTTTCCAACCATGACCAGCAGCGGGTCATGTCGTTTTTTGATGGCGATACCAACAAAGCCCGTGTGGCGGCGTTTGTCTACCTGACCGGGCCGGGCGTGCCCTTCATCTACTACGGTGAAGAGATCGGAATGAAGGGCAATAAACCGGATGAGCTGCTACGAACTCCGATGCAATGGTCCGGAGAGCCGGGCGCAGGCTTCACCAGCGGAACCCCCTGGCAGCCTGTCAATCAGGATTATTCGCAAGTCAACGTTGCCGCTCAGGATGCCGACCCGGATTCGCTGCTTAAACAGTACCGGACTCTGGTGCACCTGCGCAATCAAAACCCGGCACTCCGCAATGGCGCGTACCTGCCCTTCACAGCGAGCTGCCAACAGTTGTATCCGATCCTGCGGGTAGAGGACGACCAGGTTTTATTTTTGCTGGCAAACCTCAGCCGCAGGGAACTGGAAGGCTGTACCATCAACATCGCAGAAAGCCCGCTATCCGGGAAGTATGACGTCGAGATGCTGTACGGCGATGGTGTTTTCAGCGATTTCAATTTTGGGGAGGATGGCAGCCTGGCGGAGTATTCACTGCCAGAGATCATCCAACCCTTCCAGCAATTCATTTTGCAGTTGAATGAATCCTGAATTTGGAAAACAAGCGGTGAGCAGGCAATGTCTGCATCCTGCCGCCAGGCAGGTTCAACCCCAGCAAGATCGATAGCCTGCTGCCAGAGCGGGCATCGATACGTGATCAGGGTTTACGTGTTCGGTTCACACAGGCAGTGCCTCATGATCAAAGCCTTGCCTGATGATTATTGTAAAGGAGGTCAAAATGAAGGACAACATAAAAATAATAACACCCCGCATGGTGATAATGCTGCTGGTATTTGTTGTGGTTGCGCCGTTGCTGCCGTTGCTGATCTCCTGGCGGTGGAACTGGTGGGAAGCGTGGGTGTACGCAGCCATCAGCATCGTGGGTTTTGTGATCAGCCGCTACCTGGCCGGACGCCGCCATCCGGAATTGCTGGTTGAACGCGGACAATATCTGCAGAATCCCAACCCGGAACCCTGGGATAAATACCTCTCACCCCTATCAGCATGGGGAGGTGTCCTGATCCTCGTGGCAACAGGGCTTGATATGCGTTTGGGACCATCAGCGCAGTTTGGATTGTCTATAAAAATCATCGCAATCATCCTGGTGCTGGGTGGCTACACATTGGGAGCCTACGCATTGATTGTCAACCAATATTTTTCCGGCTTGGTGCGCATCCAAGCAGAACATGGACATCATGTGATCAATTCCGGGCCCTATCGTTGGGTGCGTCACCCCGGGTACGTCAGCGCACTTATCACCGATCTATCAATCCCTTTCCTGCTCAATTCCTGGTGGGCTCTGATACCGGCTTTTTTATTATCGATCATCATCTTCCTGCGAACCGCCTTAGAAGATCAATTCCTGCAAGAAAAGCTCCCGGGCTACAAGAGCTATACGCAAGACGTCCGCTATCGATTGATCCCCTGGATCTGGTGAGGTCGCTGAATTTATGATAGCCACTATCAAGCATGAAGCAAGATGATTAAAGCTGTTCTATTCTGGTTATGGCGGGTCCTGCCCCTTCCGAAGTTTGTTCGCGCTGCCATTGTCTGGATCGGCAATCCAAAATACCTGGTTTCTGTCGATGCCCTGATCTTCAATCCAGAAAATGCGTGTTTATTATTCAACCATCCCTATCGCCAGGATTACACCTGGGGATTGCCAGGTGGTTATTTAAAAAAAGGTGAACACCCGCAAACAGCCATTCAAAGAGAGGTGTTTGAGGAGTCGGGACTTGAAATCCAGGTCATCAAGTTGCTTGATATGACGATGTCAGAAAAACATCACAGGATTACACTGATTTATTTAGCTGAAATTGTCGGTGAGGTGAAATTCACACCATCGGTTGAAGTGTCTGAGTTCAGGTTTTTCCCGGCAGATCACTTGCCGGAATTGTATCCCAATCAGAAAGCCCTCATTCAAAAATACAGTCGGCAGCCATAAGCCTGCAGAAAAAAGGGACTGCCCTGAAAATAATGCAGGTTATCCTTTTTCCTGGGGCACAGAAATACGAGCCCAAATTCCATGGGCTCTATTTCCTGAACATGTCGGACAATCTCTATGACTTTGGATATCCGACAATCACGAGCGTGTCGTTATGGCATTTTGTTATCGAAGGACTGCAAAGCCTTCATGTAATTGGCGCGCTCAAAAACTGCAGGATTTTCAACATGTTTCTGGCTCATGCTGCCGCGCATCCGTTCAACGGATGAGTGATCATAGGCGCTCATCCAGTTGGTCATCTCAGCCAACATTTCAGTCGCCCGACCGACGCCACCGGCGAGAAACTCTGAGGCCACCATGGCCACATTGGCGCCAGCCATTACCGCTTTGATCAGGTCAACACCGGTATGAACGCCTGAGGTCAGCGCAAGGTCAGCTTTCACCTGGCCAAAAAGGATTGCCGTCCAGCGCAAGGGCAACAGTAATTCTGCCGATGTTGAAAGGTTCAAGGTCGGGTCCACTTCCATCTCTTCAATATCAATATCAGGTTGAATGAACCGGTTGAAGAGTACCAGTCCCTGCGCGCCCGCGTCGGCAAGACGGCGCGCCAGGTTGGGCAGAGCCGTGTAAAAAGGGCTCAATTTCACAGAAACGGGAATTTGCACATGGGTGCACACCGTCTTCACCAGTTCAATCAGGTTATCTTCCAGCTCCATGGCATTTATGTCGGTGCTGGTGGGTAAATAATAGGTGTTTAATTCCAGGGCATCTGCCCCTGCCTGGGCCATCTTTTGCGCATATTCCACCCAGCCCGAATTCGATACGCCGTTTAAACTGGCGATGATGGGGATATCGACAGCCTCTTTATTTTGTCGGATTTTCTCCAAATATTCATCCGGACTCACATTATAACGATCAAGGTTGGGGAAATAACTCAGCGATTCAGCATAGCGTTCTGTGCCGTGCTCCATATAATAATTAAAGGCCAGGCTGTCGTGGGTGATTTGCTCCTCAAACAAGGAATATAAGACCACTGCGCTGATTCCGGCATCTTCCATCCTTTTAACAGTACTCACCTTTTTTGAAAGCCCGGAGGCCGCTGCCACCAATGGATTCTTAAGCTCAAGTCCCAGGTAATGTGTTTTTAAATCTGTCATCTTTCCTCCGATATGTATCAATTGATGATCCTTAGATTAACCAAAAATGGTGATGAACCCGGGTTCATCACCATTTATTATACTGGTTTTCGCTGCCAAACTAAAGCTATCGCTTATTCTTCAGTTTCAGCATCGGGTTTCTTGTAGTGCATATCCGCCATTTGCTGGTAAAGCGTCCAGCGGCTGGCAGCATCCTGCTTGGCGTTGACCATCAACTGTTCTGCGCGTGCCTCATTGCTCTGCAGGAGCATGCGATAGCGGGTTTCATTGTATGCGTAATCCTCCACCGGAATTGTGGGCTCCTTGGCATCAATGGTCAATGGGTTTTCGCCCTGTGCGCCTAATTCCGGGTTGTAGCGGTAAATCGGCCATACACCGGATTTGACAGCCAGGTCTTGCTGCTGAAGACCCAGTCGCATATTGATTCCATGGGCAATGCAGTGGCTGTAGGCAATGATCAATGACGGTCCTGGATACGCTTCTGCTTCGCGTAAAGCCTGCAGGGTCTGCCTGTCGTTAGCGCCCATGGCAATGCGAGCCACATAGGCATACCCATAAGACATCGCCATCATACCCAGATCCTTTTTGGGAAGATTCTTGCCGTTAGCGGCAAATTTAGCCACAGCAGCCCTGGGAGTCGCCTTGGACGACTGACCGCCCGTGTTGGAATAAACTTCGGTATCCAGCACGAGGATGTTGACATCGCGGCCGGAAGCCAAAACATGATCCAGACCGCCATAGCCGATATCATAAGCCCAGCCATCGCCGCCAATGATCCACACGCTCTTACGCACCAGGTAATCAGCAATCGTGAGCAAGTTGCGGGCTTCAGGCAGGTCTAATTTTTCTAATATGCCTTTAAGCTGCTCAACGTGAGCTCGCTGTGCTTCCAGCTCTTCTTCAGTTTTCTGGCTGGCGTTGATAATCGCATCAGCCAGATCACGTCCGACCTGGTCGCTCAGCCTCTCCAGCAGCTCATGCCCATATTCAATGAATTTATCAATCGTCAGGCGCATACCCAGACCAAATTCGGCGTTGTCCTCGAACAGCGAGTTCGACCAGGCCGGTCCACGACCATCTGCATTGACCGCGTAAGGAGTGGTGGGCAGGTTGGCGCCATAAATCGATGAACAGCCGGTGGCGTTAGCTACCACCATGCGATCACCAAACAATTGCGTCACCAGGCGAAGGTAAGGCGTTTCACCACAGCCTGCACAAGCGCCTGAGAACTCAAACAGGGGTTCTAAAAGCTGAGAGTTCTTGACGGTGTGCGGCGAGAAGCTCTTGCGATCCGGGTAGGGAATTGAGCTGAAGAAAGTCCAGTTTTCAGCTTCCTGCTCGCGGATTGGCGGTTGGGGCGCCATGTTGATCGCCTTACGGCTGGGATTCTCTTTATCTTTGGCGGGGCAGTTTTCCACGCACAATCCACAACCGGTGCAGTCTTCTGGCGCGACCTGGACAGTGAAAGCCCATCCATCACGGAATTCCCTGAACTTGGCATTGGTGTGTTTGAAGGTCTCGGGGGATTCGGCAAGGTAAGAATCCTGGTAAACCTTTGTACGGATGGCAGCATGCGGGCACACAAAAGCGCACTTGCCGCATTGGATGCACAGATCCGGTTCCCAAACCGGGATCTCGAGGGCAACATTGCGTTTTTCCCATTGTGTCGTTGCTGTAGGGAAAGTGCCATCCACGGGCATCTCGCTTACCCGCACGTTGTCTCCATCACGATCGATAATCTTGCCCAGCACTTCACGCACATATTCTGGCGCTTCGGCCGGTACCGGGGGTTTCATGGGAATGGTACTGGTGACTTTGTCGGGGATTTCGACCTTGTACATGTGCTCCAGGGCGCTGTCCACGGCTAAGAAGTTTTGTTTGATTACGGCTTCACCGCGCTTCCCGTAGGTTTCTTCAATGGATTTTTTAATATGAGCAATCGCCTGCTCCCGGGGCAGAATGCCGCTGATCGCGAAGAAGCAGGTCTGCATGATGGTATTGATGCGCTGGCCCATGTTGGTTTTATTGGCGACCTCGTACGCATCAATAATGTAAAATTGCAGGTCTTTCTTAATCAGAGCTCCCTGCACCCCGGCTGGCAGTTGATCCCAAATCTCGTCCGGTCCAAACAGGCTGTTCAGCAAGAAAATGCCTTTCGGTCGGGCGTATTTAAGCATGTCATATTTCTCAAGGAAGCTGAATTGGTGGCATGCTACGAAGGAAGCTTCATTCTCTGCAATCTGGTACGGGGCTCTGATTGGCTCTGGTCCAAAGCGCAGGTGCGATACGGTGACTGCACCCGACTTTTTGGAATCGTATTGGAAATAGCCCTGGGCAAAGTTATCGGTTTCTTCGCCAATGATTTTGATGGAGTTCTTGTTGGCGCTTACGGTTCCATCAGCGCCAAGGCCAAAGAACATCGCCTGGATCACATCGCGTTTCAGGATTTCGTAAGTTGGGTCCCAATCCAGGTTGGTGTGGCTGACATCATCGATGATGCCAACGGTGAAGTGGTTCTTAGGCGTCTCCTGATCCATTTCATCGAAAATGCCTTTGACCATCGCAGGCGTAAACTCCTTGGAGGAAAGCCCATAACGACCGCCGATGACCCTGGGCAGGGTTTCAAAGGGTGCCAGTCCCAAATCGAAACCTTCTTTGACAGCGTTGACCACATCCAGGTAGAGGGGTTCTCCGCCAGCACCAGGTTCCTTGGTCCGGTCGAGCACTGCAATCACCTTGACTGTGCTGGGAAGCGCTTGCATCAGATGCTTGGTGGAGAAGGGCCGATAAAGCCTGACGGCAATCACGCCAACCTTCTCGCCGGCATCGATTAATGCTTTCGCTGTCTCCTGTGCGGTTTCAACGCCAGACGCCATCACAACGACCACTTTCTCAGCATCAGGAGAGCCAACATAGTCAAACAGGTGGTAAGAACGCCCGACTCGTTCAGCAAACTGATCCATCACCTCCTGGACAATATCGGGAGTTTTTTCGTAAAAAGGATTGACGGTTTCGCGGCCCTGGAAGAAAACATCAGGGTTTTGGGCAGTACCGCGTAAAACCGGGCGATCGGGTGTAAGAGCGCGCCCCCGGTGCTGTGCCACCAGTTCATCGTCAATCAGCGCCCGCAGGTCATCCTCATCCAGCCGCTCAATTTTATTGATCTCGTGAGAGCTGCGGAAGCCGTCAAAGAAGTGCAGGAAGGGAACTCGGCTACGCAGGGTCGCTGCCTGGGCGATCAATGCCATATCCTGCGATTGCTGCACAGAATCGCTGGCGAGCAATGCAAAACCGGTCGCCCGCACTGCCGTGATATCGGAATGGTCGCCAAAGATCGATAACGCCTGGGCAGCAATGGAACGGGCAGACACATTGAACACGGTTGAGGTCAGCTCTCCAGCGATCTTATACATATTGGGGATCATCAAGAGCAAGCCCTGAGAGGCGGTAAAGGTGGTGGTCAGCCCCCCCGCTTGCAGCGCTCCGTGTACTGCACCTGCAGCGCCGCCCTCCGATTGCATTTCAGTCACATCCGGGACGGTTCCCCAGATGTTTTTAATGCCTTCAGCAGCCCATTCATCGGCAAATTCACCCATACCAGATGAAGGCGTAATTGGGTAAATCGCAATGACTTCGTTTAATCGATACGCAACCCATGCCGTCGCTTCATTGGCATCTGTCATTACCATTTGTCGTGTCATAAACAAATCTCCTTTTTGATTGTATTAAGAATTTTGTCAGTTATTTTTTTATAATCCGGTTTCTCTCAGGGCGGAAAAAATCACGAGATGTTCCTGATATTATCCAACCATTAAGTATAACCGGTTTACGTCGCTTGTTGATGTAATTTCTTTCCCCTTTGGTGATGTAACCTGTCACATTCACTAACCTGAAAAGCGGATTCCTGGTTGAACTTTGGCAACAATCTGTCAATGTGATTGCCCTTATTCCTCCTTGGGTTTGATGTACGGCATCGCCAAAAAAAGCGCGGCCAGGGTTTTCCCATCATGAAATTCGCCTGCAAGCGCTTTTTCCAGCGCTGTTTCCACAGGCATGGTGACCAAATCGATAAATTCATCTTCATCAGGATCCAGGGGCGACGCAAACAAGCCCCTCGCCAGGTAGGCAAACAAATATTCATTGGAATAACCAGCTGCCAGGTAAAACCCGCCCAGGGGGATGATCTGTTCTGCATCCATGCCAATCTCTTCGCGAATTTCGCGCCTGGCACCTTCCGGGGGGTCTTCGCCTGCTTCCAGCATGCCGGCAGGCAGTTCAAGCAACATAGAATCAGATCCCACCCGGTGCTGGTTGACGAAATAAACCTGTCCTCTGGCATCGACGGGAACGATCGTCACCGAATTGTCGTGCTCTACCAAGTCGTAGTCTCGTTCACGACCGTTTGGCAGGCGCATACGCACTCTGGCAAGATCAAAAACAGGTCCGGAATAAAGTTTTTCTCGATTTAGTGCTTGATAGTTCATTGGGCTCCTTTGACTGAAAATTGTTAGTTAACGTTTTGGTGAACTGGCAGAAAAAACCGCTACGTTTTGACAATCCACAAACGCAGCGATTTAAAATCGTGATGAGACGGAAATCACACCCTGAAGATCAGGGGATCTCAAGCGTCTGACCTACTGTCAGCTTATAAGGTTCTTCCAGCCGGTTGACTGCAATGATTGCCTCTGGTGAAACCGATCCATATGAACAAGCAATTGAAAATATCGTCTCACCTGTTCTTACGGTATGTGTGGTTGGATGGGGTTGCAGCGAGCGGTCTCCTTCTCCCCAACTGCCAGTTTGGGGAATCTTCAATACTGTCCCCGGGGCCACCAGGGTGTTGGGGCTCAGGTTGTTCAGGCTGAGAAGGGCAGTCGGATCCAAATCAAATCGCCGCGCAATGCAGAATGGAAATTCACCGTCGCGAAGGGTGTATTCCTCAGGCCGGGTGAGCGTTGGCACCATGATGGTGGGCGTCAGGGTTGCGGTTGGGCTGAAAAAATCTTCGGTGGGTTGTTGCGGCTCTAACGGATACCCGGGCTCTTCTGTTCCGGTGGTGGAAGGGACACCTCCTGTAAGACCGCCCGACGGGCTGGTAACGATGATGATGGGAGTGGTCATGAGGCCGTCATCAGGGAGTTCTGGGGCTTTTGAGGCTGGCATTTTACAACCAGACAGCACCAGCGCCGAGAAGACAATACTTATGCTAATGATAAAGATTTTTTTCTTCATTGAAACATCACTTTCACAGGTAAATCTTGTTTGAAAGGGCAATAATTATCTGAATATTCTGTTAATACGATAGTAGCATAAACCGTTTTAAGCGTCAAGCATGGGTTGATCACCCATCAATCAATAAGAACAGACCTCTATCATATCATTACCCATTATAATCCAAGTTAAAAATACCCACTAATCCTCAATTGACCAGAGATGGTGCGCTAAATCCTGCCAGCCCCAGGAGAAGGCACACCCACTCTGCCAATTCAAGGCCTTCATTACCAGCCGGTATGAAAACATCGAAGCTCAATTCCTGGGAAAATTTAAATGTAATTTTTAATTTTTGTTTAGAAATGATTTACATTTTCGGGTTATCATCAAAGAATAAGGAGAAGGCGATGAATACGATGAAATTAAAAATCTGGCTTGTGATTGGCGTGGTCCTTGTGTCGACTTTGGCCTGCGCCATCCCTGGAGCGACCCCATCTTCCACACTCAACCCCGTTGTCGACGAACTCGCCCCGGAAATCCTTACTGAACCTCTCGAGCCCGAAAAAGATCTCCTGCCAACCTCATGGGTTATTCCTGATGCGGTGCTCTTGCAAGATAACCTGGTCCAACTGTATGAGACCGTCAGCCCGGGTGTGGTATCCATCCAGATATATTCCGATCTGGGGCCTGGGCTCGGTTCGGGCTTTGTGATCGACCAGGAAGGGAATATTGTGACTAATTACCATGTGGTCGAAGTCGCGCGGGAAGTTGAAGTCCATTTCCAGAGCGGGCTTAAAGTCTACGGCGAGGTGATCGGCGTTGACCTGGATTCAGACCTGGCGGTAATCAAAGTCGATGTCCACCCGGATGATCTGCACCCTTTACCTCTGGGCGATTCAGATCAACTGCGCGTTGGTCAGACAGTGGTTGCCATCGGGAATCCCTTCGGGTTAAGCGGCACAATGACGGTAGGGATCGTCTCCGCTCGGGGTAGAACCATGGAATCCATTCGACAAGCCGAAGATGGCGTTTTCTTTACAGCCGGAGACCTGATCCAGACCGATGCCAGCATCAACCCGGGCAATTCAGGCGGACCTCTCTTAAACCTCAACGGTGAGGTGATCGGGATTAACCGCGCCCTGCAAACAACCGGTAACGATATCTTCAGCACATCATCCAACACGGGCATTGGCTTTGCGGTCTCATCCAATATCGTAAAACGGGTTGTGCCGACCCTTAAAGAAGGCCTGACCTTTGATTACCCCTATTTAGGGTTGTCCAGCTTGCAATCCTTGACCCTCGCCAAAGCTGAGCTCCTGGGCTTGCCGACGGCTAACGGCGCTTATATTGTCGATGTCGTGCCCGGCGGACCGGCTGACGGGGCTGGTTTGAAGGCTGGTAGCCAGGTCACCCAGGTTGCCGGGTTGTACGCCGGTGGAGATTTAATTATCCGCGTGGACAATCTGGACATTCTTGAATTCAGCGAGCTGCTTAGCTATTTGATGCTCAGTAAAAATCCGGGTGAAACAATGGACATGGTTGTTCTGCGCAATGGTGAAGAGAGGACGATTACCATCACCCTGGGCAAACGCCCATCCAGCGCGCCATAATCGATACACAGTAAATGCTGCAGGCAAGCCCTGGAGTGGTTGCTGTGCGAATTTAGGCATCAGAGCGTGTGAGAATTGAATTCTTCATTATTAGACAGTCTCCTTGTTCAAACCCAATTGTCTTTCAACTCGCCCGAAGGAGTTTTTGATAATTATCCACGGATACGATAGAATGAATGTGCAGGTTGATCTCGATGATCAACATCCCACACCATAACCAACAATACTGATGGAGGCAATCATGATTTCCGAAAAAGACCTGAAGGAGCTCTTGGATTATTCGTCTCAGGATGGTGTTTTGAGCGTTTACCTGAACACCAACCCAACTGAGGTGCAGGCTGAAGCTGCAAAAATCCAACTTCGCAACCTGTTAAGGACGGTCGACCAGCCAGAGGACGTTCAGGCTGTTGAGCAGTATATCAACCTGGAGTACGATTGGTCTGCAAAAGGGGTGGCTATGTTTTCAGACCAGGGCGGGGATTTTTTCAAAACTTACCAGTTCAACATCTCGGTACCCAACATAATCCTTGTCAGCCACCGACCGATTATTCGCCCCCTGGTTCAGTTAATGGAAACTTTTATGGGTTGGGGCGTGGTACTGGTCGATAAACAGGGTGCCCGCCTGTTCTCTTTTAACCTGGGGACTTTGGATGAAAGCACTGGCGTGATGGGCGACCCCGTCAAACAAACCAAACGCGGCGGTGGGGATACCATGTTCGGAAGGGGAAGCGGCTCCGACGCAAGCGGCAAGGTGGAGAGCATTATCGAGCGCAATATCAAAACCATCATCGAGTACGCGATCGAGTTTTTTAAACACAATGCCATACGGCGCATCTTGATTGGTGGTTCGGAAGAAAACATTGCCCGGTTTAAACAGGAGCTACCCAAAGCCTGGCAGTCACTGGTCGTGGGAGAATTCTCAATCGGCATGAGCGCCGGTCACCTGGAGGTGTTGGAGCAAGCCAGCCAAATGGTTTTGGATGTCAATGAAAAGGTTAACCAGGCACTGGTCAACCAGTCCATCACACTGGCAGCCAAGGGCAGCAATGGCGTTATCGGCCTGATTGACACCCTGAACGCCATCCGCGAGGGCAGGGTGAAAACCCTGCTGGTATTGGATGATTTCGCTCAAGCCGGCTATCGCTGTGACGGCTGTGGCTATCTCTCTGTACAGGAGGTGAAAACCTGTCCCTTCTGTAATGGGTATTTTCAGCGTATTGATGACGCAGTTGAAATGGCTGTTCACGAGGCCATCAGAAATAACGCCGATGTAAAAGTGTTGACGAATGATCCAACCCTGGAGCAGGCGGGGCAGATCAGCGCAATTTTGCGTTATTAAACCCAAAACCCAATCATAAAATCTCGCCGGGAGCCCACATGGCTCCCGATTTTTTTCACTATAGCTACCATTATTTTAAGTTACACCTGGAATCACAGGGCATCCTGCGTGACACATTCTTTACTATCGGTCCAGAGTGTGTCCCCCATCACGACCTCGCCAAACCCCCCGAGCTTAAAAATCACGCACAGGAGTTAACGGCAGGGGTGGATAGATTTGCTGTGGAACGGGCGGCATGGGGTTATAGACCCAATCCACTTTCATCACGCCGCAACGCTGCGGCCCAACCCAGCGCAGACCCTGATAAACACCGCGCGTCAGCACATCGGTCATATCCAAACACAGCCCGAACAGGGCCATAGGTACGCCAGTGGGGATGGCCTTTAATTCATCAGTAAACGCCCCCAGGCTGAAGATCAGGTGCTGACTGTCCGCTGCCTGGGCTTGAATCACCGGGATGAGGATCGGGTAGCCATCTTCAGTAATATATGCCAGGAATTTCAGGTTATCCAGCTTGTTGAATAACGCCATCGTCCAGGGGTTCATCACCTGGGAGCCTTTTTTCCGTAAAAACGGTTTGGCAAGCATGGTTTTTATCGCGGCCCAAATTACAGCGCCCATTGCCAGCGGTTGTTTGCCGGTATGGGCAATCAGGTCTACATAATACACCGTGTGAATGCCGAAATACGCATTATAACGAAACATGGGCGTATTGTTGTAAGCATCAAAATCAATCCCGCTGGTGGCAGTATGGGTGAAATTCCCCGTGCCGCGCCACAGGTCCTTGTTGAGTGTCATCACCAGCCATCCAATTTTTGGATTGTTGACGGCATTTCCAGAGCTGGTCCCCTCGGTAAATTGCCCCCAGATGAGCGTGCCCTCGTCCGAGGCTTTGAGCGAAGAAAGCATGGTGATATGCGGTAATCCCTCGGGGGTGATCGTCGCTACCAGACCGATCTTCATGATCGGTTCAAAGGCGTCAATTTCAGCAGGTGAAAGATGGTCTGAACTGTAAAGTTGGTATGTCATCAAGGGTCCTTTCAGCATATCAGGGTGCGGGTTCAGGTGCTGCTGGCAGCACCGGTCACAAAAACGCGTTCGGGGTCAAAGGCACTGCCCTTGGCTGCCTTTTCGAAGCAGTCCAGGGCCGATTGCGGCATGAGCGGTGTGGCTTCAAAATACCAGGGGATATCCAGGCGGCGGTATTTGTCCCGGCACAGGTTGTTGAACGCACACAACTCCCAGCGATCCACCAGCCCGTTGAGGTTTTGATCCAGGTAATGGGCGATCGCAGCCAGGTTTTCTTCGTTTGCGGTGATGTCAGGGATCAACGGGGTGCGGATCCACAGGCGGGTTTTTAGATTTTCGCTCCGGATGCGGTTGGTGATGCGGGTAAGATTGGTCAGGATAACCTCGTTCCCCAATCCCGTATACCGGCGATGTTCTTCTGAATCCATCAACTTGAGATCATACAGAACCAGATCTGTATACGGCAGGATAGCCTCCAGAGCCCTTGCCGAGCAGGCGCCGCAGGTATCGAGGGCGGTGTGGATGCCCTCGGCTTGCAGCCGTGCAAACAAACGGGAGACGAAGCCAGCCTGCAGGGTGGGTTCGCCGCCCGAAGCGGTGACCCCTCCGCCGCTGGCTTCAAAGTAAGCCCGATCTTTTAGCAGTTCAACCACCAGACTCTCCAGCGTCACCCGCTCGCCGAGTATTTCCAGCGCGGTTGAGGGGCAGTTTTCAGCGCACACGCCACAGCCCTGGCATTTTTCCCGGTTAACCAGGATCATCCCCTGTGGAGACCGGTCCAGAGCGCCGTTAGGGCAGACGTCCAGGCAGATGCCACAGCCAATGCAGCGTGTTTCGATCCAGTGCACCTGGGTAACTGTGGCAATCGATTCCGGGTTATGGCACCACAAGCACGAAAGGGGACAGCCCTTGAAGAAGATCGTGGTGCGGATGCCCGGTCCATCCTCGGTAGACAGCCGTTGCAGGTGCAGGATCAGGGCGGTGTCAGACTCAGCAGCGTCCCGCCCGAGGACGAATTGGTCCATATTGTCATCCGAAGTGTGTTGAATTGCTGTCATGGATACCCGGGGTTACATCCGGTGAGATTCACGGGCGATGATCTCATCCTGTAGTTCCTTGCCGATAGTGGTGAAATAGGCATTGTAGCCCGTCACCCGAACCAGCAGGTGTTTGTAATCCTGTGGATTTTTCTGCGCCTCGCGCAGGATATTGGCATCAAGGATGTTGATCTGCAGCGCGGTGCCGCCATTTTCTGCATAGCCGCGCAGAAATGCTTTAAATTTTGCCTGGTGGGATTCGTCCCTGAGCAGCGAGGGGCTGAAGGTCATGGTGTGGCTGGCGCCGTTGGGCAGCAGGTTGACATATCCCTCCCAATCGCCCCCGCCATTCGAGGACTTTCCGCCCAGCGCCTTGCCCACAGAGTTGGCGTTGGCTGTCGGCCCATGAATATCCACGCCGTTGACCGGGCAGATCGCATTCGAAAGGAATTGCCCTTTCTTACGTCCATCCGGGCTGGCTGGCAAAATGTCCGCGTCCGCAATCCAATAATTCCAGCTCAACATGCCCGGTCTGAACTGGCGGTCCGTTATGCTGGTGCGATGCTGCCAGGTGAATTTGGTCCAGGTTTCCATCACGCGCAGCGCCATGGCATCCGCCAGGTCATCGTCACGGCCATATTTGGGCGCTTTGTTGATCGCCAAAGCCTGCAGCACCGCATGCCCTTCCCAGTTATCTCGTAAAGCCTGGATCAGCTCGGCCCAGGTGCACGCCTTCTGATCAAACACCAGGTACTTGATCGCCAGCAGCGAATCCACTGTACTGGCAAAGGTGACCGCCTCGACGGTCACAAAGCGGATCTGCGGACCGCCCTGGTTCAGGTCCCTGGCTTGTTCCGCGCAGCCACGCACCAGCGTGGAAAGATAGGGCGAGGGCGAATAGGTGGCGCGCAGGGTTTCCGCGCGGTCGTACAGATCGACGATCTTCTGGATGATAAACGCGGTTTGCTGTTCATATGCCTGCCAGAAATCCTCGAAGGTTTCGAAACGGGTCGGGTCGCCGGTGTCGGGGCCCAACCTGACTTGGGGGTCGGTGATCCCGGTCATCGGGTCGGTGTAAGGATGCATGTCATACCCGCCAGTCAGCGCCAGTTCAATCGCTTTGAGCAGGTTCAGGTTGCAATCCACCGTACCCGAGCGGTCATTACCGCACATGGTGTTTTCCAGACAGCCGACCGGGGCATAATCGTGCACATTATCTTGGTTGATCAGGTGCTCAATCCCGCCCTGCCTGGCTTGCAAGAGCAGCCCCGCCATCGAGCGTTCATCAAAATTCAGTAAAAAGGGCGCTCCCTGGCTCTTCGCCACCATCTCCACGACCTTATCCATCAAGGGTTCAGGCGTCCTGCGATGCAGGCGGACGTTGGGTTTGGGTTCCAGAATCGGCGACATCTCATCGATCACTTCCAGGATAGCATAGGTCAGATCGTTGGTCATGTCCTCGCCGTGGGGTCCCAGTCCGCCGACGGTGAGTAATTGCCCATACCCCGCCGTGATACCCTGGTTCCCTCCGGTGCGGATCATGAAGTCATAGGCTGTGTTGGCATGGATCCAGAAACACTTCAGAATTTCCTTGCCGAATTCGCGTTCCATACCCTCATCCAGTGATTTCTGCCACAGCGGGTAAAGGTACTGATCAATCCTGCCAAAGGAGGTGCCCGCGCCGGGGTAATTTTCATCAGCCATCACCAGCATGTGAGTCAGCCAGAGCGCCTGTACAGCCTGCCAGAAGGTCTGCGGTGGTTCCCAGGGAACAATATTCAGGTTTTCTGCCATCAGTTTTAATTCATTTTCCCGCTGGGCATCAGGTTCCAACTCTGCCAGAGCCAGGCATTGATCCCGGTATTTTGCCGCCAGGTCCCGCGGTAGGGTGGCGGCGGTCAGCATGGCTTTTAATTGTGCGCCTTTAGGCCCCTGCTTAGCCTTCTTTGAGAGGGCGTTATAAAAGCCCTGCAGTTCGCGGTGAATACCAACAAATCCTTCCTTGATCACCCGCGGATAATCCGGGATAAGATGACCGTTGGTGCAGCCCGTGTTGCCATATCCATGGTTGTGAAAATCAAAGATTGCCTGGCGGAGAGAGTGCTTTCCTTCAATCGTGTCCAGGTAGGCTTTTGCCTGTTTCTCATCCAGGCAGGTGGAGGTTTGAACGTTAAACCGTCCCCCGGCGATCAGGTCCCCCGGCAGAATCTCCTGGGGAAGATGGTTGACCATCACCTCCTTTAAAAACCAGGCTTTTCGTTCAGCAATCGACCACTTCCAGAAATCAGGGTGCAGGTCTATAGGGCGGGCAACCTGTTTGAAGGCGCCTCGAAATGTCGGAAAGAACGTATAGGTCTCCGGGACAATATAGAAGTTGAACTCTTCATACTGAAAATCCCAGGGGGTGCCGGTGGTCCAGGACGTAGCCTCGTTATTCCAGGGTCGCTGGACGCCTGCAAAATAATAGTCCCTCAGCCACTGAATGCGCGGCGAAAGGTTCTCTGGGGTTTTGATCTTATATGTCAGCCCGGTTTGTTGGGTTTCTTGATTCATGGTGACAGCCTCCGGTTGATGTGAAGAAGGAATATTATAGTATGATTTTTAAGGATAACCAGGCCATTAATGGCAGTTAGCATTTAGTTTATCATAAATACACTCACCGGTCAGTGCAGTTTTCGAAGATTAATCCTTAAGCCACTGATGCTGACAGATCGCCTGACCAACATCCTGAACCCCGTTACCACTCCATGAAGGAGGAACGATGCGCCCCATTCTTTATCAAGTCGATGCCTTTACCGCTGAACCCTTCAAAGGCAACCCTGCCGGCGTGTGCCTGCTTACACGCAGGGCACAAGTTGGATGGATGAAAGGCGTCGCCAGGGAGATGAACCTGTCCGAGACAGCGTTTGTCTCCCCGGGACAGGGAGGCTGGCGACTGCGCTGGTTCACCCCAAAACAGGAAGTGGACCTGTGCGGACATGCCACGCTGGCAGCCGCCAAGGTGCTGTTTGATCGCGAGCCTGCCTTGTGGGATGAGCCAATCTGTTTTAAAACCCTCAGCGGTGACCTGTTAGCTCGCTGGGTGGATGGCGAAATTGAATTGGATTTTCCAGCCATGTCATATCGGCGTTTTTCATACGAAAGCCATGTCAACCGGGCGTTGGGGTTTAGACCCTGTGATTCTGTCTTTTCCGGAAGTTATTACCTGTTTGAAGCCGAAGATGAAACCATCATCCGCAAAGCCGCGCCAGACATTGCTGCAATTGAAAAGCTGCCCATGCCTGAGGTGATCATCACCGCCCGCAGCCAGGATCCGGCTTTTGACTTCATCTCGCGCTTTTTCGCTCCCCAGCTTGGCATCCCTGAAGACCCCGTTACCGGTTCAGCGCACTGCCTGTTAGCGCCCTTTTGGGCTGAAAAACTTAAAAAGAACACGTTTTCAGCTTACCAGGCTTCCCCGCGTGGGGGAACGCTCCACGTGCGCCTGGAAGGGGAGCGGGTTATGATCAGAGGCTCAGCCGTGATCATCTTTGAAGGTGAAATGCGGGTTTGAGCCCACGTTTCGACAGTAAATCTTCCGCACAGTAAGCCTCCCAAGAATTGATTCTTTCCGGGTTTTTATTGGGTAATGCGCAGCCTTAAGCTCCTCCACACTGCCCGCGCCACCCCCTCAACCTCAAACGACTCAATAGATAAAAAAAATAGTACAATAATAGCCCTTGAATACTTATTGAGGAAAGATGAAAAAAATTCTACTGGTTAGCCTGTTGATGATCCTCCTCAGCCTGATGCTGGGCAATGCGCACAGTGCAGTCGATGCATCCGGCTCTGCTTATTTCGAGCTGCCCCTGTGCCTGCCCGGCGTGCTGGATGACGGGACCTGCCTGATGCTCGGGCCTGCCCAGGTCATCGCTGAGCTGAGGGCTTCTGGATTTACCTACCCGCCCAGGGGATTACCAGCTGCCACGCCCCCTTCCGAAATGGGGGTCATGCCTGTGTTTATCGCCCAGATCAATCTTTCCGAAGACGAGCCTGCCCCAATTTACGCCAGTTTTGAAGACGCCCGAACCGGCGCGAACCCGACCCGCTTTATCGAAGCCGGTCGGATGCGTTTTGTCAGCTATATCGAACGCAGAGACGATACCGATGGAACCCATTATGTTAAGTTGGCTTCCGGCGAATGGACTCGCGCTGCACCAGCAGCTTACCCAAAATTTCAGGGATTAGAATTCTATGAAAACCCAAAAAATAATTTTGGCTGGATGATTACAGAAGGCGAAAGCTATGTAGCGCCTTCGTTTAATGCCCAAAAAACCGGCGTTGCTTACAGTAAGCACAGCTTGTTCCAGGTCTTTGACACTGTGGAAGCAGAAGGTTATTTGTGGTATCAAATTGCGCCCGGTGAATGGATCAACAGCCATGTTTCAGGTGTGGTGATATTAAGGCCAGATCAGCCGGAAGGCGTTACTGCTAATCGCTGGATTGAACTGGATCTGTTTCAGCAGACCGCAATGGTTTACGAAGACGGACAGTTGCTGTTTGCCACCCTGATGACTTCGGGCTGGGAGCCCTTCTATACAAAGCCGGGCGTCTTCACCATCTACGAAAAAATGGAGCTGGCTGACATGCTTGGCTCCTTTGAAGCGGACCGCTCCGATTATTACTTGTTTCAAGATGTCCCCTGGCAGATGTATTATGACGAAGCTCGCGCCATTCACACCGCATATTGGCGCACAAATTTTGGCTATTTGGGTTCGCATGGCTGCATCAACCTCTCCCCCGGGGATGCTCACTGGATGTTCCTATGGGCAAATGAAGGTGATTACGTCTGGGTGCACGATACCAGCGGACGCACGCCGACCGACCCCACTTATTACGGCCCTGGGGCGCCTTAGCTCTGGCATCGAAAACAAGCTTTGATCGATATCATCAACAAATCCCTGCAGATCGAAATCTTGCAGGGATTTTTTGTCCAATCCTCTGGAATAGAAGGAAAAATCAGTAATGTGTCAGCAACCTGAGAATTCCTATCAACATTATCCGGGAAGGCACACGGTCACCATTTACGATTCACTTTCCTTTCTGCAGGCATGTCACGGCTGGTAATGATATCGATGCCTGTTCCCAGCGCGTTTTGCAGAACGACCTGGTTGATCTTGACGGGTGCTTGCACTTCGATTTCGCGTAATTTTTTTGCCAGGTTAGGAATGAGAAGCTTGGGAAAACTTTTGCTTGTGTAAACAGGCACCAGAGGATGCAATCCCCCCTTCACTTTAACTGTGGAAGCCACCATCCGGCGAGGATCCTGCAGTTCACTGATCGCATATTCTTTACCCCGCTTGCAGCCGCTTTCTAATACCTCTAAAACCTGGGAGCCTTCGTGCTTAACCTTGAGCAAGCAGCCCTGGGGGCAGGTTACACAGATAATTTCACTGATCTCAACCACAATTCATTCCTTTTCTGCCAACAATCATTCACTTTACCGCTTTCTGACGTTAACGGTCAAAGAGGTTGCCTTTTGAACCGCCTCATAGGCTTGCGGTTTGAGCGCCAGGGTTAAAATCTCCCCGGGGCGGGCATAGGGTTGTGCTTTTTTCGCCACCACCTCGCCATTCTGGTCTTCCACAGTGACCAAAACGCGCTCTTCAATCGGTACAATGGCGCGCATCTGCAGTCGAACCAGCTCCACAGCCAGGTGCGCTTTTTCCAGCTTGTGGGGCACCACATAGCGGATATTCTCGCCCGCTTTAAGCGGAATGTGTCCGCCCGGTTCAACTCGCTCAGACCGGGCAAAGGCTGCCGCGCCTTTCCCCGCCACATAACCCGCCTCGGTGACCCAGTCCACCAGGTCATACACATGCACCACATTCCCGGCGGCAAAAATCCCGGGGACATTGGTCATAAAGTGGTCATCTACAAAGGGCCCGTTGGTCACCGGGTCCAGCAGGACGCCGGCCTGTTTGGAAAGCTCATTTTCCGGGATCAAGCCCACGGAGAGCAACAATGTATCGCAGGGGATGATCTCCTGCGTGCCGGGGATGGGTTGCCAGGCAGCATCCACGCTGACGGCTTCCACCGCTTCCACCCGGTGGTTTCCAATAATGCGATTGACCGTGCGTTGTTTCTCTAAGACAATTCCATAATCCAATAGGCATTGCACATAGTTGCGCGTCAAGCCGCTCAGGTAAGGCATGATTTCCAGCACCCGTTCAACCTGCGCGCCTTCGATGGTCAGCCGCCGCGCCATGATCATGCCGATATCGCCCGAACCCAGAATGACAAATTTTTCGCCAGGCATATAGCCTTCAACATTCACAAAGCGCTGAGCCGTGCCGGCAGTGTACACACCTGCCGGACGGGAGCCGGGCAGCAAAATTTGGGCCCGGGTGCGCTCACGGCAGCCCATCGCCAGGACGATCGCGCCCGTTTTGATTTCAATGTAACCCAAACCCCTGTTGATGGCGTAGATCGTCCGTTCGGGGGTGATATCCAGCACCATCGTGTCCATCAGGGTTTCCACGCCATGTCCCCTGACCTTATGGATGAAGTGTTGGGCATAGGCGGGCCCGGGCAGATCCTCGTTAAATAATTCCAGTCCAAAGCCGTTGTGAATACATTGCAGTAAAATGCCGCCCAGTTCAACATCGCGCTCGATGATCAGCACATCCTCGGCGCCATTTTCCTTGGCGGCAATAGCAGCAGCCAGCCCGCCCGGTCCGCTGCCGATGATGACAACATCATAGTCCCGTTTCATATCAACGCCTCCACGCTCAGATGTTCCTGATCAACATCCTTGGTCCGGCGGGAGAGGAAATTCGAAGTTCCCCCCTTTTTTGTGATCTCCTCCGGCGTGAGCCCCAACTCTTCGGCGAGGATCGCCACCACGCGCGGCATATCAAACCCGCCCTGGCAACGACCGGTACCCGTCCAGGTGCGCCGCTTGATGGCGTCGTAAGTATCCGCCGGGATAGGGGCATGGATTTCAGCCCGTATTTCTCCTTCAGTGACCGTTTCACAGCGGCACACAATCCGTCCATAAGCCGGGTCCCTGGCCAGCAAAGCTGCCTGTTCGTCTCGACTCAGGTTGCGAAAAACCGGGCGAGGAACCCGTACCGGGTTCCAATCCGCTTTTTCAACCAGGACTTCGCCGGCGCCCTGCAGCAGCTCGATCACCTTGAGAGCGATCGCCGGTGCAGCAGTGAACCCGGGTGATTCAATCCCGCCCAGGTTAACCAATCCTGAAACCTTATCCGGGATTTCAATGATAAAGTCCTGGTTGTAATTTATATCCGGGTTGGGTGAGGGCGCATTACCGGTGGCGCGCAACCCGGCAAACTGGGCAATGATGTGTTTTCGTTTAATCGCCGGCAGCAGTTTATTGCCGCCCTCCCAAATTTCCTGGATGCCCTCTGTGGTCATAGCCTTGTTTTCTTTTGAGTCCACAAAATTGGCGTTGGGGCCAACGATTACATTTCCGTGCAGCGTGCCTCCCACGACGATGCCTTTTCCTTTATCTGTGGGGGTTGGAAAGAACACTGTGAGCCGTGTCAACTTGAAGTCCGCCTGATCCAGAATTACATATTCACCGCGCCGGGGCTTGATGATAAATTCCGGGCGGACGCCAGCCTGGTGCATAACCTCATCCGCATATAGCCCGGCTGCGTTGACCGTCCAGCGCGAGAAAAATTCACCCCGATTGGTGCACACGCCGATGATGCGTGTACCTTCCATTATGAAATCTTCAAAGGCAGTCTCCCGCATCAGTTCCACGCCATTCATCACCGCGTTTTCCGCCGCGGCCACGGTGGCAGCAAAGGGATCGCTGATCGCGCCGGTAGGCGCCCACAGGGCTGCCACCACATCCGGGCGGATCAACGGCTCTCGTTGGCGCACCTCCTCGGCGCTGATGATCTCAATACCCGGTACACCATTACGCCGACCACGCTCCAGCAGCTCTTCCAGAACCTGCGCCTCTTCTTCGTTGACGGCAACTACAAAATCTCCGCAGCGTTCGTATTTGATTCCCAGTTCCTGTGATAAACCGGGCCACATCTCCACCGCCATCACATTGGTCAGTGCTTTATTCGAACCTGTCGGAGGGTCGTATCCTGCGTGCAGAACAGCAGAATTTGCCGAGCTGGTCCCCATGCCAACATCAACCTCTTTTTCAATTAACAAAATATCCAGTTTGTTTCTGGATAAGAAACGGGCGACCAAACTGCCAACGATTCCGGCGCCAATGATAATCACATCGTAGGTTTTGGGCAAAACAACCTCCAAACAACAACAGTGAGCCCACCAAATTAGACTTCACCAATTATACTCGGGTTGATTTATAAAAATTGAACCGATATCCAGATTGTAGGAATATTTTCCAACGTTGATGGGGTTGTGCCCGGCCCAGGATCAGCGCAATCAGGGCGTGATGATCACCGGCAGGCTATCTAAAACCCCTACCACACCTGGCCAGCCAGCAGACTGCCAAATCACCAGGCGCATGTTCTCCTGTTTAACAACAGGCGAATAAGCCAGTGAGATCGAAAATTCGAAATCCATGCCGGGCGTTTCCACAGCCAATTGTCTGCTAAAAATGGCGCGCCCGCGCTCGGTCATTAACTCAAAATAAATCGGGGTTTCATTAATCGGCTTGACAGTTCCTGTAATCAGCAGCGGGGAGTCGCTGATGACAGCGCCAGGTTTGGGTTGAGTAACTGTCAACCAGGGGTCTTCATTAAGATGCAGCAGGATTTGCTCTTCACCCCCGTTTGCCAGGTTCAATAGTGCAGAACGCATCGCCAGGGGACGATGGAAGCGATCCTGGGTCGTAACCGTAAGGATAGCAGAACTCGTGTCCGTCGGAATTTCGAAAGCCAGGCTGGTTGAAAATTCGAAGATTGTGTCGCTGAGAGCATCTACCCTGAGCAACTGCCTTGCGAGCAAGTTTTGTTTCCGATCTACCAGGGTCAACCTGACCAAGCCGTCTTCTCCTGCGTGGATCATTGCGGTCACCTCGATCGGCGCCGTCACCAATGAGCCTTCACCCGGGCTAAGTAGGGTCATCGGTTGTGTCGGTTGCGCATTGGCAGAGTGCACAAACGCCAAGATCAAACCCAACGAAAGGAATAAGCGCAGGTAAGATTGCATGGAGGAATTATACAATATTCCACCTTTTCACCAATAGGGGCTGTTTCATGAATTGCTGGAACAGCCCCTGTTATCAAAAATATTAAACCCGCTTTAAAGATCGTAAATTTCCGTGTACTTTTTCCTCAGGTAAGCCATGTAGGGTTCAGGGGTGATCTTGCTGCCTGTTGCTTTGAGCATAATCTCCTGGGGTTCAAATTTACTGCCATATTGATGGACATGCTCGCGCATCCACCCCAGGATGGTGTCAAATTCTCCCCGGGCAATTTCATCCGGAACATGGGGGTTTTCTTCCAATAGTTTTTCCCACAACTGCGCTGAAGCCAGGTTACCGAGTGCATAGGTGGGGAAATACCCGATCATCCCGCCGCTCCAGTGGATATCCTGCAGCACACCAACCGCATCGTCAGGCGGAGTGATGCCGAGGTATTCCTGCATCCTGCTGTTCCAGATCTCCGGCAGATCAGCGACATTCATTGTTCCTTCCATCAAACCAATTTCTATTTCCAGGCGCAGCATGATGTGCATGTTGTAGGTGGCTTCATCGGCTTCAACCCGGATAAATGAAGGTTCGACCCTGTTAATCCCGCGGTAAAAGTCCTCTAAGCTGACCCCGCCCAGGTGGTGAGAAAAGAGCATCTGGAAGGAAGGATAGAAGTGCGACCAGAACGCCTTACTGCGCCCGACGATGTTTTCCCACAATCGCGATTGCGATTCATGAATCGCCAGTGAGCTTGCCCCGCCAAGGGGATGGCGTTTATACTTTTCAGGCACGCCCTGACCGTACATGGCATGTCCGGATTCGTGCATTGTGCCAAATAAAGCTGAGCCACCATCCTGTTTGAGGTAGCGGGTGGTGATGCGCACATCTCCGTAGCCAAATTCGGTGGTAAAAGGATGCGGCGCCACATCCAGGCGACCGCGCTGCCAATCATAACCAAAACAGGTGATCACATGTCGACCAAACAGCGCCTGATGTTCCTCATTGTAATGCTGCTTGATGAAGGAATTGTCAGGCGGTTCTTTCTCGGCAATTTCCTGCAAAAGTTCTACCTGCTGAGGGCGCAACGCGTCGAAGATTTCTTTAACTTCAGTTGTTTTCATGCCGGGCTCGAAATCATCCAACAGCGGGTCGTAAATGTGATCATAGGGCTTAAACAGGTCAGCGTATTGCTTACGCAGGTCAACAAGGGTTTCCAGGTGCGGCTGGAAGATGGAAAAATCAGATTGTGCTCTTGCTTTGACCCAGGCTTCGTGCCCCATGGTTTGCGCTCTGATGGTTTCCATCAACATCGGCAGCGGCACTTTTACTTGCTTCTCGTAGACCCTCTTGATTGATTTAACCGAGCGCGCCGCGTCGGTTTCTGCGTTCAAATCCCCCACTTCTGTCTCCAGGTCCGCGATCAACTGACCGAACTCCTCGGTGGCAAATTTCTCGTGCAAAATGCGACCTAAAGCGGCAGCCTGCAAGCCGCGCTCTTCAGCGCCCCCGGGCGGCATATAAATTTGTTGATCCCACCCCAACACAGCCATAATGTGCTGCAGGTCTGTAAATTCTGCCACACGTTCCAGCAATGTTTGCATTTTGGGTGAGTATTCTGGCTTTTCAGACATAAAAATCCTTTCTCTTGAAAATCAATCACAAGAGGGCAGCCAATCGGGTGGCTAAACGATCTTCCAGCGCAATGGCTTTCCTTCCAGCGCAGCCACCACTTCCTCAACGATGTCAAAGCCTGCTCGCAATTGGGCTTCCTCCGTTTGTGCGGCGATATGGGGCGTTGCCACAACCTTGGGATGTGTGGATAAAAGATCGCCTGCTGCAGGCGGTTCTGCTTCAAAGACATCCAGCCCCGCACCAGCCACCTTTCCGCTGTTAAGGGCATCCAACAGGGCGCTGCCTTCAACAACGCCCCCGCGTGAAGCGTCGATAATCAAAACGCCGTCCTTCATCTTGCCGAACGCTTCGGCATTAAGCAGGTAATGGGTCTGGGGTTTGTGGGGTACGTGCAGGGTGATGATATCTGACTGCGCCAAAAATTCGTCAAAACTGACCGGTTCCGCACCAAAACTACGAATTTCATCCTGCGGTTTTGAAGACCCGAAGGTGATCACCTTCATATCAAAAGCCAAAGCCCGTTGCAGGACAGCTTTCGCGATGTTCCCAAAACCGATGATACCCAGGGTTTTCTTGTAAAGTTCCGTCCCAACCAGGTCTTTTTTAAGCCATTGTTCGGCTTTCATCCCGGCATCAGCCTTGGGAATGCTGCGAATCAGGCTCAACATCAATCCCAGGGTGTGTTCTGCCACCGAGACCGTAGTTGAAACCGGGGCATTGACCACAGTGACGCCATGCGCCTCGGCTGCTTTCAAGTCGATATTGTCCACGCCAACCCCCATCCGCCCCGCAACTTTCAGGTTGGTCGCTTTTGTCAACACTTCATCGGTAATCTTTGTGCGCCCCCGAACGATGACAGCGTCCATTTCAGGGATCACATCTAATAATTCTTCGGGAGAAATCCCTTTTCTGTCAATCAACTCCACCGATGCGAGCAAGTCCGGGTCGCTGATCTCAGAAAGACCATCTGTGAGTAAAATTTTCCAACGCATTATCAATGTTCCTCCTAGGGTTTATTTTTAGAGACGATAATTAATTTTACCATCACTCAAGCGTGAAACGCTTTCCAAATTTATTAATATCTGTGCCAATCGATGGCGCAGGATTTACGGCATCCGTTATCCAGTTACGGGGCGAAATGCTTTGCCAGAACTCTGGTATCGTCCCGACGAACCGTCACCCCCGTCTGATCCAGGTATTCCAAAACAGCCACTGCATACTTGCGGCTGGTGTCAAATTGATCCCGCAACTCAGCCAGGGTGATGCTGCCCTGGTCTTGAATATGGCTGATCACAGCCTGGCGCATCTCTGCGATCACCTGGGGCAGGAATAAAACATCCTCGCCAATCCGAACCAGTTTTCCCAGGGCGAGCATTGAATTCAGCAATTCCTCTCCGACCTCCTCACGGCTGTGTTTGTAAGAGGGCGGCGTAAACGGCTGAGCTTCAAAAGTCTTCATCAGCCCGTCGATTTGCGCCTCTTGCTCCGCAGTAAAGTTGATCTGATGCTGGCTCAGCCACAGGTCAGCACCCGACTCAACCAGGATGCCATCCGCGGACAGGTTAGCAAGCATGCTGTCGTAATCCCTGGAGTTCAAAGCCATTTGTGATTTAAGGCGTTCTCGCGGCATGCCCGTGCGTAAGGGGTAGTTTTGATGATATTCCTGTAAACGGGTTATGATATCTTCTTTAATCCGTTCAAAGCTCACCCGCGGTAACACCATACGACCTTCACTGAAATGGATCAGCACCCCCTGGTCAATCAGTGCATTCAGGGCTTGCTGCGCCTGTTCCTTCTCCAGTCCGCTGTGCTCTACCAGATTTTGGGGAGAACTTAGACCCAATTTCAGTGCTGTTTGCAGCACAATATCTTCCGGCGTTCCCATCAAAAGTTGCGCTAAGTTCTCTAGGCGCTCCGTATTAAAGCGGCGATGCCGGCGTGCAGGGTGAGGATCCAGGATCTGACCGCCGCCAATCGTTGCGGGAGGAGAAGGACGGCGCAGGATGAAACGATCACCTCTGAGGGCAACAAGGGGTTTTTGAAGCATAAGCTGTAGAAAAGCCTCGCCACCCGGGGGACATTCTTGTGCTCCCAGAACACGCACCCTGGCAATGACCTCGGCTGCGCCCAGGAAAAGTTTAACCTCCATGTTGTGCTTCAGCGCTGTCTCGGCATTTGGCAGAATTTTACAGTACACATCAATCATCTTTGTGACCTGGTAATCGCCAGGGTGAACGAGCACATCACCGCGTAAGACCGCGCCCACGCTCACACCGCTGATATTGACCGCAGTACGCCCTCCTGGCAGGGCTTTTTGTTCGGATTGTTTATGGGTTTGCAACCCGCGGATGCGACCTTTAACCCCGCTGGGTAGAATATGGACCTCATCACCCACAGCCAATTGCCCGTCAACCAGCGTGCCGGTCAGGATGGTGCCAAAACCCGGCAGGGTGAAGACCCGGTCCACCGGCAACCGCGGGCGACCCAAATCCGGGCGGTGCGGATGCTGTTTGTTGACTTCCTGCAGGGCTTCCACCAGCGCATCAAGCCCCTGACCGGTCTTCGCACTGACGCGGATGATTGGCGCCTGCTCGAGGACGGTTCCAACCAGAATTTCCCGCAGATCGACTTCTACCAGGTCAAACCAATCGGGGTCATCGATCAGATCAGATTTTGTAAGTGCAACCACGCCGGCAGGAATTTGCAGCAAATCAATAATTGCCAAATGTTCAGTGGTTTGCGGCATTACACCTTCATCAGCAGCAACCACAAACAACACCGCATCAATTCCCCCGACTCCTGCGAGCATATTTTCAATAAAATCACGATGCCCGGGAACATCCACAATGCCAATTTCGCTGCCGTCAGGCAGCGTGATCCAGGCAAAACCCAGTTCAATGGTCATCTCCCGGTCCTGTTCTTCTTTCAGTCGATCCGGGTTAATGCCGGTCAACCGGTTAATGAGCGACGATTTCCCATGGTCAACATGACCGGCGGTGCCAATGACTTGCACGCGATGACTCCTCTTTAGTTCTAACTTTTAAAAATCTTATTGTATGCCTCAATTGATTCACGGACAGCCATCAATTGGGTTTGCATACGCCTGAGATTATCCCTGCCCACCTGATCGAGATCGTCTTGCAAGGACTTGATCAGGGTTTCCAGGTTGGCAATCCGGTCGCCGAAACTCTCCAGTTCTCGATTCATTTCCCGATGCTGCTCATCTTGAGCCAGGGTGTAGTTGGACCAGCGTTTCTGGTCATCGGATTTGAAGGTGGTCCACTCTTGGCGGAAGCGGTCCTCATTCAACCGCTGCACTTCGGTGATTTCATTCACGCGGCGATCAAAGCGCTGCGTAACCTCATCCAGGCTGCTGAGCGTTTTTCTTGCCGCACTGTGAGTTTCAGTGAGTTTGGTAATCTCGCTTTCCAGGTCGTGGGCGATGGTTTCCACCTTCTCAAAGCGTTCAGACCACGACCTGAAGGTGCGGTCTCGCTCAACCTGAGCGACATTGATTTTTTCAATAAATGCGGTCTGCGCCTCCTTGCGCTCTGATTCGGCATCCAGCAGTTCCTTGATCCGCATGTCGAGTTTTCGCATACTATCGCCCACCAGATCCTGCTTCCCGCGGGTTTCATCCAGGCGTTTGCGCAGCGCTGAAATCTCGCCCTGCAAGTCTGTTACGCGTTTGTTTTCCTGACGTATGTTTTCCTCCATCATCTTCACAGAGCGTTTGTACTCCTCATCAAACCGGTTAATCTCATTCACCTGGGCTTTTAATTCCTCGATCAAGCGTGCCAGGCGTGCATCTTCCACCTTGCGCTCTTCAATCTGCCCAGATATTTGCTCGAATTCGGCTATCTTTTTTCGAACCTCAATCAGATCCAAATTTAAGTCTTCAATGCGCTGGCCGTGTTTTTCGGTTTGAAGCGATTTTTCTATGGATGAACTTTTGATCTCATCGATTTGACGGGAGAACTCAGTGCGGAGGTTGGCGATTTCAACGTCAAATTGATCCACACGCGCCATGATTGTGTTAATGCGTGATATTTCACTTTCCAGATCGGATAAACGTATTCTCAAGGTTGAGTTTTCAGTCGCCAGGTTGTCAATTTTGCTTTGCAGGGCTGCCAGCGACGTTTTATCGTTGCGGCGCTCATTATCAAGGAAATCAATCCGCTTTTCAAGTTGTGCTAAGTTTGCTAAATCATTCATGGTTTTCACCTATTATCTTTGAGGTAAACGTCAACCCCAGCTTTAGTTTGGAGTTCGTGCAGAATTTGTGCATTAGCATTATACAGGAAAACCAGCTTTTTCGCCCGATTTCGCCTGCTGTACAGAAAACAAGCCCTATGGTAAAAATTGCAGTTGGGGAAAAGCAGCCAGGATATCGATGATGCTTGGAAAAATCTTGCCTGGAAACAAACCTGAAATGATCAATATAACAACCGTCAATATTATTGGCAAGAAATGTGGGAACTTATCCTGAAGGAACCAGGGCTGTTTAATTTCGATGTCGATCGGTTGATGAAAGCTCAACAACAGGCGAATTGTGAATATAAACAACCCCAAGCCCCCGAAGAAACTCCAAAGCCCGGAAACCATGTTCTCAGCCAGAACCTGCGAGAGTAATGCGATTTTGATCGGAAATGAAGCCAGCAGCGGCATGCCAGCGATGCTAAATTGCGCCAATATCAAACCAGAGGAGAGAAAGGGAAACCTGAGAGACTGACCCTGGATTGCCTTCAAATTCAAGACCATATCATAACGGGATTCAAGCCGCGCCAGGGTATATCCCCATAGCCAGTACCCCAGGGCACGCGGTGGAAGCATCATCAGCATCCAAATAATGCCGCCAGAGGAGGCAGAACTGATCGCCAACAAGGAGAATCCTGTTTCAACCAGCACTGAAAATCCAAAGGCGCGCTTGAGATGATCCTGAACTGCAGTGGACACTCCCCCATAAGCAATCATCAACACCCCGATAAGCCTGATGATATTGAAAAGGGTTTCAGATGTTCTCAGGAACCCATATCGATTGAAGAAATTTAACCCAAAAACCAGGACACCTGTGGGCAGAATAAAAAACAAGAAGCTGAACACCGTGGGATGACTGTGCTGACTGATCATTGGCACCCAGCTATGGAATGGAAATACAGCCAGCCAGATGGCAAAACCAAGGCCCAGGACAATTGCACTTTGAGCGATGAGAGGGCTATCTGGTGGTAGTGTGTCCACACCGGTCAGTAACCAGCCAGCAATCAAGATAAAGGGCATGGCAAGGGTCATCAAGCTGAGGAAGCGCAAGACTGCACGGCGATTTTCTATTGTTGAGGAACTCAACATCGGAACTGAAACCAGCACCATCGTTTCAATCAGCAGTGCGGCGTACAGAAAGGGTTCAACACCCAGGGCTGCTGTCAGCGCGGCAGTAACCACCAGGCTGATTGGACGAAACGTCTTTGGTACACCGGGCAGGTTACTGCTCAGCAACCACAAACCCGTTGCAGCATATAACAGCGCAATCAACGGGAGCATCGCATATACCAGGGTGATCCTGCGGCCTAAAAACCTGAGGCTTTCTTCAAGTACAATCGTCAAAGGACCGAGTGAGAGTTCATGCGGTAAAAAAGCGGCCAAAACAGCCAATCCAAAGGCAATTGCGCTGGCAATGATCAGGCTTAATTGCGGTCTACCGGATAAGAGAATGCAAATCGCGGCAGCTACCAGCGGGAAAATGACCCAGATGACCGGAGTGCTGAGTGTCATCACAGTTCCTCCTCCTGGATGCTTTCACTGGTTTCCTCGGCAGAAACCATCAAATACACGCCCGCAAGTGACAAACCCAGATTGACCACGACGAATAGTCCTGTTAACAGGGTGGAAAGTTCCAATGCGGCATGAATCACCTCAAATCCTGATAAAAAGGTGAACAGGCTGATAATCACCGGATAAGGTTCTGAATTTAATCCAAGCTGCATCAAGGTCATTCCCATCATCATCAAACCGCCCTGGATGATCACCAGGTCAACGCCCGGGAAAATACGTTCCTGCATCGATGGCGCCAAAATAAAAATCAACACGATGACCAACAATCCGGTTAACCCCCTGAAAAACAAGCTGGCGGCTTTCTCTGGCTGAGATCTTTCCCGATTTTGACGCAAACAGGTAAAGGCAATTACAGACGACGCCATCCACCCTGTGATCAATTTCACAATTGCCAGATTGACGGGCCACGAAAGGGCGACCAGGGCAAAGGCACCCAGGTATTGGGCGCCTAAAGCAACGGCGATAACCCGCCAATCTTTGAAAATGATAACGATCAATACTGCTATCACTATTGTGACCAATGCCAGCATGGATATTGTTTGCATTTCAGTTAACGCCCCCGCCCGTTAACAGGCTGATCAACAACACCAGGAGCAAAATTGTCCAAAGAATGCCTCCCTCACCTTCAAAAATTGATGACATCAACTGCCTGACTCTGCTAAAAAATCCTAAGATTTGCCAGGTTGCACGGTAAACCCATTCAAAACGGAATACAGGTTCAAGTCGTGGAAAGAGCCAATCGGCCACTTTTTTTGTCCTGCTGCTGATGGGGAGCTGAAAATGAGGTGGGTTGACTCCAAAGCGGCGCGAAAGGATTAAGGCTGCCAGGATCATCGCGTTGCTGATTAACGCCATCCACCACAGGCCAGAGGTGAGGACGCCTGGCCATCCGAATAAACCCAATACAACGCTCACCTGGATGATCATAATCAATCCCAGCGGAAAAACCAGGCGTGCCCAGGATTCAAGTGCACCGATTTCACTACCAGGTTTTAAAGCGTGTTCCAGGAAGCCCAGTATCATCAACCCATGGGCAACCAGCAATAAAAATGTCCACAGAGTGAAACCGTCTCCAAGCAAGCCAGCCCAACCGGAGGCAGCAGGGGTGAAGGGCAACCCCAACATGCCCCAAAGACCCAATAACAGCAAGAAATTGATCCGCTGGATACGCGGGTGATAAAGAAACAGCAGGCTGCCGGATAAAATCAAAGCCATCCCCCAGGGGATGCCGGATTGTGGGACTCCATTCAATACCGACACCGTTGTAAAGCTTGCCCAGGCTACAATCCAGTATGGTCGACCAGCAATCTCATCCTTTGCTGCAACCCAGCGAGCAGCAGCATACAGGGCAGCAAGCGCCAACAAAGCCATCAATACCGTTTTCAAGTGGCTTGAACCCGGCATGAGGATTTCACCAGGCAGGCGCGCTAAAAGCGTCAGACTGGCTGCAACTGGTGCCATGCGGAGGGTGTTTCCCGCTCCACGCCGTAAAACAGGCTCCACAAGGAAGGGCAGGTTAAGGGGAATCACACCCAGGCGCAATCCCGCTGCCAGCATGAAAACAAAGCCAGCGCTGGGAGGGACCTGTACAAAACTGAAATCTCCATTGGCAGCCCATCCCAGCATCGTTCCTAAAAACAGCAATAAAATGGATGCTGTGCGCACGCCATAAGCAATGATAATCCGCTGGTTGAATTGGGTCGTCTCTTGCAGGAGCAGCAAATTGAATAATTCAACCAGATCCACCACCACCCAGGCGATCATCATGGTCAGGCTGGTCCCGGATTGAATGGCAAACAGTCCCAGGGCGGTAATCGCCAGGCTCACAACCCAGGCACGCGGGCTGCTGTCAAAGCGGGTGCGGGCTGCATCTGTTAACAGCAAGGCTAATAAAATGGTCATCAGCGCCAGCACATAAGGCCAGGATTGATAGTCCAGCAGGAGTGAAAAATGCCCGGTTAGGCGATGCGCAGGGTTATTCCAGGAAAGCAAATCCAGGGTTGCAGGTAAGCGCAGCCTTGAAAATAAGATGACCAACCAGGATGCAACACCAGAAACAACAGCAATCAGCCAGCTTGTCCCAAACCTCGGTCGAATGAGATCAATAATGAGGATTGCCACAGACCCAAGCAACAACAATCCGATTGGAAGCAGAATTAACATCGAGTGCAGCCGTAAAACATCATGTCAGGATTTCACCTTCATTACGATTAAGATAGCGCCCTCCCCCGGGTTCGCCATACCAGTTCTCGCCATCGACGATCTTCTGACCGCGAAGAAAGACCACCACCGGGAAGCCCCTCAGTTGCCAATCTTCATAGAGATTGTAATCTGTCCGGTGATGGGCAACATTGACTCCATAGGTTAATTCTTTATTGGGGTCCCATAGAACGATATCTGCATCTGCACCCGGGATCAAGGCGCCTTTGCGCGGGTAAAGTCCGAAGATCCTGGCGGGATTGGTACAATGCATGGCGACAAACTGGTTGGGGGTCATGCGGTTCCGACCTACGCCTTCAGTCCACATGATCGGCATGCGGTCGCCCAGTCCAGGCAGTCCGTTGGGGATCCTGGTGAAATCACCCCGACCTAATTCCTTGCCCGCAATGGCTACCGGCTGACCTTCATAAATAATGGGGGTAGCGCCATCATAAAAGAAGGGGCAATGGTCAGTGGCGACCACTTGAATGGTGTTCCCTTCAATGCCCTCCCACAAACGTAAGTTATCGGTTGGCTTTCGCACTGGCGGAGAACAAACCCATTTCGCGCCATCCTCGCGACGCAGGTCTTCCTCAGTAAAGAACAGGTATTGCGGGCAGGTTTCACCCATCATTTTCAATCCGTGCTCACGGGCATATACCAGTTGATTTAACTCACCTGCGGTGTTCATGTGCACCAGGTACAGAGGTGCATCACCAGCCTGGGCGGCCAGCGCAGCAGCGCGCAGGGAGGCCTCTACCGTTCCCCAGGCTGGCCTGGTTTTGGCATGAAAAATGGGGGCTGTATTGCCCGCAGCCAGGGCTTCATCCACCAGGATATCGATGACATCACCGTTCTCAGCATGCACCATTGTCAGGATGCCAGCAGAACGAGCCAGGCGCATCACCCGGAAGATCTCGCCGTCTGAAAGGCGCAGGCGTTGATTATAAGCGGTAAACACCTTCAGGCTGGTGATTCCCAGGTCAGGCAAAGAAAAAATCTCCCTGGCGACGTCCTGGTTGAAACGGGTGATGTTCATATGGAAACCAAAATCCACCGCTGCCCTGGGGTCTGCCTTAGCACGCCAGCGGGCGATGTTGTCTGCCAATGTGCCCTCATCCTGGGGAACAAAGTCAATCACGGTGGTTGTTCCGCCGAAGGCAGCCGCTTTGCCCCCGGTGTAGTGATCATCGGAGGAGACCGTGTCGAACATTGGCAGGTCAAGGTGGACATGCGGGTCTATACCGCCTGGCAAAACCAATAACCCCGATGCATCAACCACTTCCGCATTAGGATGAGATAAATCCTGACCAATCAGACTGATCCGTTCGCCTTCAATTAAAATATCTGCTTGATATGTCTCGCTGGCGGTTATCAGCGTACCGTTTTTAATAATTGTTGTCATCAGATTAACTCCAGGTTCTGAATAGATTCCGTTACAGGTATGATTTTAGCAGATAAACCTAAAAATAAAAAAAGGCATGGGTCAAGCAACGATCAACAGGCTGTTAATATCAGTTATTTGAAAACAAACTTAGATTCTCTATTGACATTCCTGATGAGTGGGGTATGATATTCCTCGTAGTTAAGTCAGTTTTGGTATACGAAGGAATACTTCGAGAATGGTAATAACCGTCCAGACTTGCGGAGACTGGATGGTTTTTTTATCAACCCAGACCATGGCTTCAAAATGATCTGTTTTAGTAACACACAAAGGAAATTTTTAGAATGTCACAAAAAGAAATTGGAACCGTAAAGTGGTTCAGCGACGTAAAAGGTTATGGCTTTATCTCACGAGCAGCAGGCGATGACGTATTCGTTCATCATTCTGCTATCCTGGGAACAGGCTTCAAATCTTTACGTGAAGACCAACAGGTTGAGTTCTCCGTGGAACAAGGTCCTAAAGGCCTGCAAGCTATAGAAGTACAACCCCTGTAGCCCTCAGGGCATAAAAAAAAGACAAAAATACCAGCCAGCATTCCGCTAACTGGCTGGTTTTGTCTTTAATCACCGATCGATTTTTACAAATTATCCCGATAACTTTCCCAATAACGCCAGGATGGCTGGATCCAGCAATGATTCGGGCAGCTCTTGAGCGCGGTATTCATGTGCCCTAAGGGCACGCTCACGCAGCGTATGCCACAAAACTTCGCGTTCATCCTGGGATTTGACCACCAGGTCGTTGATCGTCTGCGCGTCCTGGAACATCTCGCCCGTGGTATAGAAGAAGGTGATCCGTTTCCAATCCCCAGCCGGGATGGGCTGTTCCAGTCGCTGCAGGGGGCCAATCTGCAGTTTGAAGTATTCCTCATCCGCGCGGGGATGGTCGGTTTCATCGCGAATCAAGTCGCGGCGCCGGGTCAATTCATGACCGAGGATCTCAGCCACGTAAGCGATCTGCCAGCGCCCTGCACCTCCAAAGGATTGCGTCTGGTAAAAAGCCAGATAATCCACCGAGATGATCTTGGGCGCGCTTTTAAGCGGGATGCGATACCATCCAAACAAGCGCGCAATATCGAAATCGCGCGGCGCAGGCAGTATCGCCACCAAAATTAATGCTGTTTCAGGCAGGATGTTGCTCATGGCACTCCCTTTGTCTTTCGTCGGTATGCAAATTTTATCATGAAAGATTTGTTAGAGGTGAATGGTGAATTGTTAATAGTGATCCCACTTCTTCTTCCCCGATCTCGCTTGTCTCCAGACCGCCGAGTTGTGGGTTGGTTGAGCTAAGTTGTGAATATCAAACACATTCTTCTCTTCAGACCCCCCGGGGTTTTACAGATTGCCAGGCGCACGTTCTCCATAAACCCCGGGGGTCTTAGCTTGTGGGTTGGTTGAGTTAGGTGAATCCAAAAATCGCGCAACACTCCCTGTGCCCTGCAAGGGTATCGAGCGCTTGCGCTCGATACCCAAGTAGGAGCACCAATTTTAGAGCAACCCAACCCTATCGTTGAATTCTTTAATCTTGGTATCGATTTCGGGGATCTGCGCCTGGAGCTCGGTCCAGTAATCGCGCTGGTACCACATATCCTGGATTTCTTCATAGGTTTTACCCTGCTGCTCGACCCAGGTGTAATATTTCAGGTTGTGAACGCGCTTCTTTGCCATATAGGTCAGCTCTTCCATATAATCCGTAGTAACACCTTTCAGCCAGCGGGCATCATCAATGGCAGCATCTTTTTCAGTGTACTGACCCGCTTCTGTATGCAATTCTTCCAGGCGGCTTTCATAAAGCTCCATGCTGTCGGTCAGCATGGTGACGATGATATCGTTTTTCGTCAGCTCCAGGTATTTGGCAGCTTTGATCGCGCTGAGCAGGTTGATGGTGCTCGACAAACCCAACAAATCGAGGTTCTCGACCAGGTCTTCCGATATACCTTCTTTGACCAGGTAGGCTTTACCTTCTGGCTCGTTAAACAGGCGCGTCAGGTTCATAACCGCATTATCATCGACGGCAATGATTAGATCGGTGTTGGAGATATTGTGGATCCAGGGGACATGCTTATCGCCAATGCCTTCGACGCGATGGGCACCAAAGCCGTTCAACAGCAGCGTTGGACACTGCAGAGTCTCTACAGCGCCGATGAAGCTGGTTGGATAGAGTTGTTTCATGTAATCGCCGCTGGCGATTGTACCTGCTGAACCGGTGGCTGAAATCAAGCCCCGATACTCATCTCCGGGTCCTGCAATTTCATTAACCAGTTCTTCAATCGCATGACCGGTGATGTCGTAATGCCACAGGTAATTGCCAAATTCATCAAACTGGTTGAAGATCATCACATCCGGGTCTGATTTGCGCAATTCCCAGGTCTTATCGAAGATTTCTTTCACATTCGATTCAGATCCAGGGGTCCTGATGATTTCTCCTGCGACATTTGCCAGCCACTCAAATCGTTCCTGGCTCATCTCTTCGGGCAAAATGGCGATCGATTCGCATGCCAGCAAGGCTGAATCATAGGCGCCTCCACGGCAGTAATTGCCGGTAGAAGGCCAAACGGCTTTTTGATAGGTCGGATCAAACTGCCCGGTCACCAAACGCGGCACCAAACAAGCAAATGCCGCACCGACTTTATGAGAGCCAGTCGGCATCCACTTCCCTACCAAACCCACAATGCGGGCTGGTGTACCGGTTAAGCTTTCGGGAAATTCTAAATAATTCAGCCCACCAAATAAACCTCCGCTGGTTTTCGGCTCATTGTACCAGGTGATCCGGAACAGGTTTCGCGGGTGAATGTCCCATAAACCAATACCTTTAAGCTCTTCTTTAATTTTCTCCGGAACCAGGCCTGGATTGCGCATTTGTTCAAAGGTTGGGATGATGATATTCCGCTCGCGAACACGCTGTACGGTTCGCTCAAGTTGGTCTGGATGCATGGTTAAATCGATTTTTGTCATTTAGATTCTCCTATAAATTTGTCTGACAATATTGTTAAGAAGTATTATATCCACGGTACGGATATTATGATGCTTTCAATTAGTTTATTTATCATTAGCCGGCATTTCAGGTCCCTCTGCCACGATGTACAGGGGCCTGTTTTTAGCCTCATCATAGATGCGCCCGATGTACTCACCAATAATCCCCAGGCTGATCAATTGCACGCCGCCTAAAAACAGCACGACGATCAATGTGGTGGCCTGCCCCAACAGGGCTGTACCGGTGATCAGGCGCAAGATAGCCACCACCGGGATAGCTATCACGCTAAACCCGGCGGCAATAAAACCGATATAAGTTGCCAGTTGCAGGGGAAAGTAAGAAAAACCAGTGACGGCATTCAAAGCCAGTTTGAACATCTTTTTGAAGGGGTACTTGGTTTCGCCAGCATAACGTGGCTGCCTTTTATAGGTGACGCCCACCTGCCTGAAGCCCACCCAGGCTGACATCCCACGCAGGAAGCGGTGCTTCTCGCGCATTTGCTGCATGACATGCACCACTTTCCGGTCTATCAGGCGGAAGTCCCCGGTATCCAGCGGGATTTTGACATCGGTGATCCGGTAGATCAGCCGGTAAAATATAGCCGCTGTAGTGCGTTTGAACCAGGTTTCACCTTCACGTTCTTCTCGCACCGCATACACAACTTCGTAACCCTCACGCCATTTGGCAATCAAGTCGAGGATCACTTCGGGTGGGTCTTGCAGGTCAGCATCGATGATGATCACTGCCTCGCCCTGGCTGTAATCAATGCCAGCAGTCACCGCAATTTGGTGACCAAAATTACGGGCAAAGATGATCGGGCGCACGCGCGGATTATTCTCTGCCAATTTTCGTATTAACTCCGTGGAACCGTCTGTTGAGCCATCGTCCACCAGGATTAACTCCCAGGGTTCACCAGTGCGATCCATTACGTCCTTAACCCGGTGATACAGTTCCGGGATATTTTCCAGCTCATTAAAGATGGGGGCAACGACAGTAAATTTTGGTGAGGTCATCCAAGCTCCTTTTTTAACGCATCCAGTGTTGGCTCGATAATTGGCGCTGCAGCGACAACCTGCATGGCAGCTTTAATGTCTTTCAGTCCACTGCCGGTGTTGAGCACTAAAACAGGATCATCGGGTTTAATTAATTTTTCCTCAACGGCTTTGACCACGCCAGCGTACGCCGTTGAAGCTGCCGGCTCGGCAAAGATCCCCACGCGACCCAATTCGACAATTGCCCCCAGAATAGCCTCGTCAGACACGGTCAGGTAGGTGCCGCCGGTTTCCGTTGCCGCGCGCACAGCCCGCAGACCATCACGCGGCAGGTCCACACAGATGCTGTCCGCCAGCGTTTCCGCATGAACGGGCTGGATATCCTCATCGCCGCGCCAAAAAGCATTGGCGACAGCAGCAGATCGGGTGGATTGCACACCGATGATGCGCGGCATTTTTTCCAACCAGCCCAGGGCTTGTAAATCCTTAAAGCCTTTGTGCACGCCAGATATGATATTTCCATCGCCCACCGAAATGAACAGGGTTAAAGGTTTGCTTTCCGCTGGCATGCGGCGAATCACCTGCTCCCAAATCTCAAAACCTGCTGTTTTCTTGCCCTCGGTGGTAAAGGGATTAAAACCGGTATTACGGTTATACCAACCAAAGGCTTGCGTCGCTTCAATGCTCAAATCGAAAGCCTGGTCATAATTTCCATCCACCAGCAATACTTTAGCGCCAAAGATGATCAACTGGGCAATCTTGGCGGGTGGGGCGGTTCTTGGTGCAAAGATGACCGCTTTTGCGCCCACTGCGGCAGCCATACCTGCCAACGCTGAGCCGGCATTGCCAGTTGAGGCAGCCACGGTAACCTCAGCGCCAATTTCTGCTGCACGAGCGACTACAATCGCGCTGGCTCGGTCTTTAAATGATGCGGTCGGGTTGGGGCTTTCGTCTTTGATCCACAAACTCTTCAAGCCAAGTTTTTCCGCTAAACGCGTGGTTTGATACACTGGAGTCCATCCCGCACGCCGCAGGGGTGTGCCAATGCCCCCCGGATCTGCCACGGGCAGCAAACTCAGGTAACGCCATAACGATGACTCCGGCAAATCCATAAACTTCTTGGCAGTGTAACGGGCGTTGATGGCAGCGTAATCAAGGATGACATTCAGGTTTCCGCCGTCTGCCGGGCAGGTATAGGTCACCTCTTCAGGCCCATATTCAGCGCCGCACACCGAGCAGATATAATGTGAGAACTTGTGTTTCATAAGTATCAATTTGTTAGTACCATCGTCAGCATAAAACCAGGTGGGCTGCTATCTGTTTGATTGCAGCCCAGCTTATTTGTGGTTAAGGAACGATCCATGTACCGGTTTTCCCTTCAAGGGCATCACTGATGTGTTTCGGGTCGGTGATCAGGGCTTTCTTGCCGCCTTCATCAAAGAATTTGATGATCGCCTGAATTTTTGGCAGCATGCTTCCAGCAGCAAAATGGCCCTCTTCCATATATTGTTTGGCTTCTGCAACGGTCATTTGATCCAGGAAAACCTGGTCGGGTGTATTGAATTTTAGAGCCACTTTTTCAACAGCAGTGCTGACAACGAATAAATCAGCCCTGATGTTAGCAGCCAACAGCGCCGAACCAAAGTCCTTGTCAATCACAGCTTCAATACCTGTAATCCGGCCAGCTTTGTCTTCCACCACCGGGATCCCGCCGCCGCCGACAGCAACAACAATGATTCCGGCTCGAATCAGGGTTTCGATCACCTTTGCTTCAACAATGCGGGTCGGGATGGGTGAGGGGACCACACGCCGCCAGCCGCGGCCGGCATCTTCCACCACTGTCCAGCCTTCATTTTCGGCGCGTCGTTGGGCCTCTTCTTCATCCATAAAGGAGCCAATGGGCTTGGTCGGATTCTGAAAGGCGGGGTCGTTTTTGTCAACAATGGTTTGAGTTACGACAGCTGCGGCATCTTTTTGCATGCCGCGGTGTTTAAACTCATTCTGCAGCGCGTTTTGGAACATATATCCAATCGCGCCCTGGGTATCAGCACCGCAGTAATCTAACGGGACTTCGTGCATTTCATGCCGGGCAAGTTCTGAGCGGCGCAGGATAAAACCCACCTGGGGGCCGTTACCGTGCGTTATCACCACATCCCAGCCTTTTTGAATCATATCCACGATGTGTTTCATCGTATCTCTGGCAGCCTCATACTGGTCCTGAACCGTTTGATGCGCCTTATCTTTGATCAGCGCATTACCGCCCACCGCAACGACTGCAATTCCTTGTCTTCCCATACGATTGATTGATCCTGTTCCTTTAAATTATTTAATAAATTACGCCATCGTCAGAGCCATCACAGCCTTTTGCGCGTGCAGGCGGTTCTCTGCTTCATCAAATACGACAGATTGCAACCCATCCAACACTTCATCCGTCACTTCAATGTTTCGATCCGCCGGTAAAGGATGCATAAAGATGGCATCTTCTTTGGCCAGGGCCATTTTTCGTGCATCGGTGATCCAGCTCTCGTATTTGTTGGTCACCCTGGTGATTTCCGCAGGATCAGTGACGTTAACCAGGGGACCCCAGGATTTGGCATAGACAATATCCGCATCTTTGAAACCTTCTTCCATGCTGTCAACAACATCAAAGCCGGTTTTGTACTTGCGGGCTTGCTCGCGCGCCTGATCCATAATTTCGGGCATCAGATCGAACTCGGGTGGGTGAGCCAGAACCACGTCAAGACCAAAGCGGGGCATCTGCAGAATCAAAGATTGTGGAACAGAGATGGGTTTTGAATAGGAGGAGGCATAAGCCCAGGAAACAACGATCTTCTTTCCGCGCAGATCACGACCTTTCTTCTCCCAGATGGTCATCAGGTCTGCCAAACATTGCGGCGGATGATAGACGTCACATTGCATACTCAGCAAGGGCACGCGTGCTGAACTGGCGACCTCGTTGAGGTAGCGGTTACCAATACCCCAATCACATTGACGGATGGCGATGCCGTCAAAATAACGACCCAGAATTTCGCCAATTTCCGTTGCGGTGTCGCCATGAGAGATCTGAGTGGTCTGGTAATCAATAAAAGCAGCATGGCCTCCTAATTGAGCCATGCCCGCTTCAAAACTGCAGCGCGTCCGGGTGCTGGTGAAGAAAAATAACAATCCCAGGACTTTGTCGCGCAGGTAAGCGTGCGGCTGGCCGAGGGCGCGTTTCCTCTTAAGATCGAATGCGACATCTAAAACAGTTTCAACTTCTTCTTTACTGAAGTCAAGGTCGCTGATTAAATCTCGTCCACGTAAATTTGTTTGCATTTAAGGCTCCTTAGTTTAAAAATAGTGTTTTAACAATTTATTTTATTTAGATAAATCATTATATTTCGAAACTTCCAATTTTCCTGACGACGTGCAGCTTGAAATAGCCCGGGAGAAAATAGCTGTAAGAAAAGTCTACCGGGTGACCTTCAACATCAAACAGCACACCCGACAATAGCAGCAAGGTATCTCCCCGCTGGATGTCCAGGGCTTTTGCCACTTCTGAATGTGCATGGACTGCACTGATCTCGGTTTTGGATTCCGACAAAGGTGGATTCACAACCTGGTTCAGAAGATCAAGCATCGAGCCAGTGAATTGGTCTTTAATCGTTTTCAGAGTAATGACATGGTCCGGTAAAATATCGATCAAATACGCCACCGGTGCGTGATCGGTGATAATCACACGTTTGATTTGTAAAATAGGCGCCCCCACCCGCAGATGCAATTTTTCAGCCTGCATCTCATCTGCCAGTGCATGCTTGATATCCAGGGCGCCCATCGTGACATTCAGACCAATTTTCTTTGCCAGGGTTTCGATACTTTCCAGCACTTCAAGACCGGTTTCAATCACCTGGGTTGGTTTATCAACAAAAGTTCCCAAGCCCTGCCTGCGCCGAAGGAAACCCTGGCTTTCAAAAGTACGCATTGCCTCTCGCAAAGTCGCCCGCGAAACGCCTAACTCGCTCGCCAACTGGGGTTCTGAAGGCAATTTCGTTCCCTTAGGAGAATTTTCAATAATCTCCCTCAGGTTGTTTTGTAAACGGTGATATGTCGAAAGATCTGAACTCATGTTTTATTTGGTTTCGTTGTACAATCGTTTTTCCAGGCTGTCATTCACAAAACGAAATTATTGTGATCTTTCTTTAATCAAATGGCTGATCAGGGCATAAAATTCGGTCGCCTTGACCACATCGTTCAGGTTCACGCTATCCACATTTGTGTGCGCGGTTTCCTCATCGCCAGGGGCAAAGCCAATCGAGGGGATGCCAGCTTTGCCAGCCCAGTAGATGCCATTGGTGGAAAAATTCCATTTACTGGCGGGAAGATCGGGCAGCCCAATTCTCTGCATGGCTTCGAGTCCCGCCTGCACAAGGTGGTGATCTTCATCCAATACCCAGGCCGGGAAGTATTTATCAACTTCGAAGACAAAGCCGGTGTATGAAGGCTCATCGTAAAACAGCTCTTCAAGGGTGATTAGATCGCGGGATTCTTCGGGAATCAGAGCCTGGATTTGTGCGAAGGCCTCTTCTTTTGTCTCACCAAAGGTTAATCGCCGGTCAATATAGATCACCGCTTCATCGGGGACGGCATTGATGGAAGGTGTCTTAACTTCCATATCTGACACAGTGATTTTTCCATGCCCAAGGAAATCGTGATCGCCTAACTCTGGCTCCAGGTCACGAATGCCTGCAATGACGGGCAATAACAGGTAAATCGCGTTGATTCCCAGGTGGTTGGAGGCAGCATGTGCTGAACGGCCCTTGGCGGTCATCTTTAACTCGATTCTGCCTTTATGACCGCGATAAACCTGCATTTTTGTGGGTTCGCCAATGATGACATAATCCGGCTTAATCGCAGGATCCACTTCAACAAAAGTGTTGGGAGAAATCCCGTCGCACCATTCCTCCATATTACCGAAGTAATACGCGGTCCAACCTTCCAGCAAGCCCATATCGCGGGCGATAGCCATGCCATAAACCATCCCGGGTGTAGAGCCTTTTTCGTCACAGGCGCCGCGGGCAAACAGAACCCCGTCTTCAACCTTGCCGATGAATGGATCCCATTCCCATGATTCGGGGTCGCCGATCCCAACCGTATCGATATGCGAGTCAAATACGATAATGCGCTCACCGTCTCCGATGCGACCTATGATGTTGCCCATCTTGTCGTTACGGACCTCATCAAATTTCAATTTGTTCATTTCTTCGGCAATGCGTGCACCGACCGGGCCGATCTGATTTTCCACGCTTGGAATGGCAACAATGTCGCGAAGGAATTGGAGGATCTCTTCCCGCTGCTCCTCAACCTTGCTTTGAATTTCTTTTATGATTGATTCGTTGTTCATTTTCTTTTTAGTTCTCCTTTTAGTTATAAAAACTTGTTTATTAAAAACACTGGAACCCAGTATTTACACGCAATGAAACGAAACCCTGATTATTTTTCAGTCACCAGACGTATTGCCGCCTGGTTGTGTTTTTTGACCAGATCGGGCACATCGATCGTCACCAGCTCACCATCTTTGACAATGAACTTTCCACCAACAATGTTGACATCAACCTTCTGAGGGGCGCAGAACAGGGCTGCAGCCACCGGGTCGTGCAGGGCGCCGGCATAATCCAGCCGGTTGAGGTTGATGGCAAACAGGTCTGCACATTTGCCCACTTCCAGCGAACCGATATCCTCGCGACCCAGGACGGCTGCGCCGCCCCGTGTGGCGATCTCCAACGCCTGGCGGGCGCTCATCAAAGGCGGCGTATCTTCGCCAGTGCGAGATGCTCCGCCCAATCCGGCGTTCAATCGAGCCAGCAGCATGGCCAATCGGGCTTCACCCAGCAGGTGCGAGCTGTCATTGCTGGATGAACCGTCCACACCCAAGCCCACCTTGACGCCCCTGCCCAGCATGTGCAGGATCGGTGCAATGCCAGAGGCCAGGCGCATATTGGAGCCGGGACAGTGCGCCACTCCGCAGCCGGTATCGGCATAGAGCTGGATCTCGGAATCGTTGACATGCACGCTGTGGGCAAACCACACGTCTTCGCCAATCCAGCCCACCTCCTGCATGTAAGCCACCGGGCGGTGCCCGAATTTTTCGAGGCAAAAATCCTCTTCGTCCTGGGTTTCTGCCAGGTGGGTATGCAGGTGCACCCCGTATTCCCGCGCCAGCAGGGCAGATTGGCGCATTAACTCGCCGGTCACGCTGAAGGGCGAGCAGGGGGCCAGCACAATCTGCACCATGGAACCCGGCGAAGGATCATGATAGGTTTGGATCAAACGCTGGCTGTCGGTCAGGATATGCTCCTCAGTGTCCACCACGCTATCTGGCGGCAAGCCCCCAGCAGATTCGCCCAGGCTCATCGAGCCGCGAGAGGCATGCAGGCGTAAGCCGACCTCGGCTGCGGCAAGGATCTCATCATCGAGCCTGGAGCCGTTCGGAAACAGGTACAGGTGGTCAGAGGCGGTGGTGCAGCCCGATAGCGCCAGCTCAGCCAGCGCGGTTTGGGTAGAAATACGGATATCGTCGGGGGTCATGCGTGCCCAAATCGGGTAAAGAGTCACCAGCCAGTTAAACAGGTTGGCATTCTGGGCTTTGGGCACGGCACGCGTCAAGGTTTGGTAGAAATGGTGATGGGTGTTGACAAACCCCGGAAAAACAATATGCCCGGAAAGGTCAATCTCTTGATCGGCCTTTGCGGGCATGTCGGTTAATGCGCCGATTGCATGGATAAACCCATCCTTAATGAAAAGGTTGGCGTGCTGCAATTCCCTGCGCTGGTTATCCATCGTGACCAGGGTTTCAATATTTTTAATCAATAAAGTCGTCATCAGCATCCTTCCCGATTGGCAAGATTGTCAGACAAATACATAGGCTTTATTATATCGGAACACGTCGTTCCTGTCAATTGTCTGACAAACTAAATAGGCTTAAAATATTCGATTATCAAGGGTTAATCATGGAATTGACCGTAAAAACCGCCTGACACACTCCCTTCAGCGGGGTGGGAGTGAGTTTAAGCTTCAAACTGCTTCACTTTTGGGAGAGCCCCTGCATTAATGACCCATGTTTTGAGCTTCCAATTTTTCAATTTCAGCCCTTATCACCGCCAGCGCGTCTTCCGCCGGGACAATCCAGCGCTCCTCCTGATTGCGCCGTTTGAACTCAAACCCGCCGCTTTGCAGCGACCGGGTAGAAACGGTCACCCGCAGGGGGATGCCGATCAGATCGGCATCCTTGAACTTGACGCCGGCGCGTTCTTCCCGGTCATCATACAGCGGTTCAAGGCCTGCATCCATCAATGCCTGGTAGAGCGCCTCGGATTCCCTTTCAGCCGAGCCATCCCTGCTGCTCAGCATCACCAGGTGCAGCGGATAGGGAGTCACACTGAACGGCCAGATCAAACCCTGGTCATCATGGTGTTCTTCGGCGATACAGGCCATCAACCTGCCCACGCCAATCCCATAAGAGCCCATGATGATTGAGCGGGGCAAACCATCCTCATCCAGGAAGGAGGCGCCCAGCGCGTCGGTGTACCGACTTCCCAGCTTGAAGATATTGCCCACCTCAACGCCTCGTGAGGCATCCAGCGTGCCCGCACAGGACGGGCAGGGCGCGCCATCTTCTGCCTGTGCAATATCTGCGATGATATCCGCCTGGTAATCCCGCCCAAGGTTGGTATTGCGCAAGTGAAAGCCAGCTTCGTTGGCGCCGGCGACCAGGTTCGGTGCCCGGGTCAGCAGGTCATCCGCCACAACCCAGGCCTTTTCCCGATCAATCCCGATCGGTGAGGCATATCCCGGGCTGGCGCCGATGGCGACAATTTCATCGTCACGGGCAGGTCGGAGGCTCTTTATTGCGCCTGAGCTTGCGGTTCCCAGCGCATTAACCAGTTTGGTTTCATTCAGGGTCATATCTCCCCGCAAAACAGCAAACACCATGCGAGGTGGCAGAGGGTCAGCCAGCTCTGCCATTAAAAAGACTGCCTTGGCTGTCTGCGCCGGAGAGATCTGCAAATAGGCCGCCAGTTCGGCGATGGTCGCCGCCCCGGGGGTGGCTACTTTTTCCGGTGGCTGCAGCATCTCGGCGGGTGGGTCGGGCTTTCTAAAAGTAGCCACCTGGCGATTGGCTGCATACTCACATTGGTTGCAGAACAGCAGCGTATCCTCACCGGCTGGCGTCAGGTACATAAATTCGTGGGCTTCCAACCCACCCATTATGCCGGTATCCGAACCCACAGACCTGACCGGCAAGCCACAACGGTTGAAGATGCGAAAATATGCCTCGTAATGCGCCCGGTATTGCTCATCTAACCCGGCCTGGTTACGGTCCAGGCTGTAGCTGTCCAGCATGGTGAATTCGCGCACCCGGATCAACCCCGCGCGTGGACGGGGATCATCCCTGAACTTGGTTTGGATATGGAAGATCAACTGCGGCAACTGCCGGTAGGACTGGATTTCACGCAGCGCCAGGTCTGCCACGATCTCCTCGTGGGTCACTGCCAGAACCATGTCGTGACCGGTGCGGTCCTTGAAGCGCGCCATTTCATCTCCGAACTGGTCCCAGCGGCCGGTTTCCTGCCAGACGTCTGCCGGATGCACAACCGGCATTTTCAGTTCCTGTCCGCCGATAGTCGCCATTTCTTCGCGCATGATGTTTTCAATGCGGGCAATCACCCGCTGCGCCAGTGGCAAATAGGAATAAATGCCTGCCCCCAGTTGACGGATATATCCTGCCCTGAGCAGCAGTTGATGACTGGTAATCTCTGCCTCGGAAGGTACATCGCGCAGAGTCGCGCTGAACAGCTTTGACATTCGCATGGGTCAATCCACCCTTTGTTGTGTGAATTCTTCAGCACCCGGTTCAGAAGCATCCTGACTCTCGCCTGGCAGGTCAGAAAGGTCCACCCTTTCCTCCATAGTGACCGTGCCACGCAAGAAGGCGCCCTCATCAGTTGAGATCGATTGAATGACTACATCGCCATACACCCGACCGGTTGCACGAATTTCAAGCTTTTCCGCAATAATCTGCCCGCTGACCAACCCCGCTACAATCACCGTCCCTGCTTTGAGCACTTCACAGGTCACCTTGCCGGTCTCTCCAACAATGACCATGCCGCGCACGGCAACCTCGCCCTCCAGGGCGCCTTCAATGCGCACACCGCCCTGACCGCGCAGGTCGCCTTTCCAGCTAATACCCGGCCCCAGCACCGAGGTCACCCGATCGACGGGCCGGGCAGAAATAATGTCAGGGGAAGCTTTCTTTTTTCCAAACATCAGTGTACACACCTTTCATTATCGATAAGCCAGCTGTATTTTTCGCGAGCATCCCGGTGCAAATTCAACGCCTGGGCGGCCAGATGGTTCCGGCTGGGACAATTCCGCCATCCGGGACGTCCTGTTTGACCGTTGCCCCATTCCCAATCCGCGCCCGTTTACCAACGCGCACATACAGGTTGATCGTAGCGCGCATGCCAACCAGGGCTGCTTCGCCGATCACAACACCCCCCGCCAGGGTCGCCCCCGGTGAAAGGTTGACATAAGGAGCCAGGTCACAATCATGGGAAACAATCGCGCCGGTATTGATGATGCACCCGTAACCCACCTGGACCCGAACCCCAACATAAGCCAACGGGTAGACCTGCACACCAGCAGCCAGCACAGCGCTTTTTTCCAGGAATGCCCTGCTGTGAATCACGCTTGGGCAAAAGAAACCTGTCTCAGCCAGCATGCTATGGACTGATAAACGAGCGGGCAGGTCGCCAATCCCGCCCACGCCGTTCAACGCCAGGCGGATGCCTGCCTGTGCCAGCTCAGCCAGTTTTTCACCACCGCCTAAAACCGGCAACCCGTCCACCTGTGAGCCTTCAGGCAGACCGTCGTCGAGAAAACCAAGTATCTCATAGTCTTCTGAATGGCGCACCAGGGCAGCCAGTGAGCAACCATGCCCACCCGCTCCGTAGATCACCAGGCGCTTCTCACCTTTAGAGATAGACGCGCGCGGTACCCATTTTTCCGATGGAATCAGCGCCATGACGGTTTCCCGGGTCACCAGGGTGCCCTGCGGCAGGTCTTCCAAAGATAAACCCTGTGCCAGAGCCAATTCACGCGCCGGTTCGGTGATGCGCAAACCGGTCAGCGCAGGTTCCCGGTCAACTATCAAGGGTTGGGTGCCTGCCCAGGGCGGCAGTGAAGGGTCGCTGGCGTCAGGCGTCATGCCGATATACCCCAGCACTTCACCAGCCTGCAACGTTTCCCCTTCTGAAAAACGCAGACCCACCAAATATCCGGAGGCTTCGGACTCGATTTCACCGGTGGATTTGGTGGTTTCAACCACCGCCACCACCTGGCCCTGTTGAATCGCTGCGCCTTCTTTGACTGGCAGTGAGGCGAGCAGGGCTTCAGATTCGTTGGGATTGATCAGCGGGATTTTTATCGGGATCAGTTTTTGCATGATTTCACACCATTTCTCTTACCCGGGCAATAATATCGTCGACGCCTGGCAGGCACGCCGCTTCGAGCTCCCGTGCAACGGGGATCACCCCCTCTTTCGCCGCGAGGCGCCGGGCCTGTCTGAGGCCTGCCCCCAGGGCTTCTGCGGTTCGAGCCAGTACCTCTGCGCCCCAGCCCAATGAGAAAGTGCCCTCTTCAACCGTGAGCAGTCGACCTGTACGTGCTACAGAATCAAACAACGGCTGCAGCTCAAAGGGCGCCAACCGGGTCGGTACCAACAATTCGCAGAAGATCTCGTATTCATAAGCCAGCCTGTGCAAGGCTTCCAGCGCCAGGTGCGCCATATAGCCATAGGTTGCCAGGGTGATCATCGCCGCTGGGGCTGATTTCATCCTCAGCGTGTAGAAGGCACTGCTGCGATCAGTATCGAGCTCATATTCAACCAGGTCAGCCGGTGTGAGCAGCTTCAGCAGATACTGCAGTTTATTCTCAACAAATAGTACCGGGGAGTCTGAGGTGAGGATCGCCTCATACAGCAGTCCTCCCGGTGCTCCAAGGGGATCATCGTCCAGAAGGTGGAAGGGCGCCAGCACGGTCAGCCCGGGTACGCCCAAAAAGAATTTTTCCAGGGTCTGTGAGTGCGTCGGGCCGTAGCCGCGGCGACCGCCCATCGGCGTGCGGATCACCACCGGGGCTGTTGCTGCCCCATTGTACATGTTGTTGAACTTAGCGATATGATTGATCACCTGGTCGCTGATCAGCGTGACAAAATCCCCGAACATGATCTCAACCACCGGGTGCAGACCGCGCAGCGCCATTCCGCCGGCGATGCCGGTGATGCCCGCCTCAGAGATCGGTGTGGTTAACACCCGGTCTGGAAAGGCGCTGGAAAGGCCACGAGTGACCTTGAATGCCCCACCATAAGGGTCCAGCAGGTCCTCGCCCAGCAGGATTGCTAGCGGATCATCGACCAGGGCTTTGTGCAAGCCCAGGTTGAGGGAATCGAGCACAGTGCGGGGGAGTTGTTCGCTCATCAGCTCCTTCCTTTAGCGCCCAGGGCGGCTTCAAAAGCTCGCTGAATGTCGGCATCGACTTCATCTACAATCCGGGCGCGCTCTGCCTCTGGCAGGCGAGCCGCCTGGATCGCAATTGGATCGCGGAATTGCCACAGGTTTTCCAGTTCCTCGGGTGGGCGGGTATCGTCGCCCTTGGAATGCGCGCCTAAACGTTCAGTATGGATAATCAACGCCCTCGGCGCAGATTCAACACGCACCTGGCTAATCAACGTCCCTGCCAGCGGGAAAATCTCCAGGATATCACTGCTGTCCAGTTCAGCGGTCGGGATGCCAAAGGTCTCAAAGCGCTGACTGACCCTGCCGGCAATGGTCAGTTTTGCTGGCGTGGTCTGCGCGATGTGGTTGTGCTCAAGGACGATCAGAACCGGTAGCTGCCAGAGCGAGATCATGTTTAAACACTCATAGACAATACCCTCACCCAGGGTGCCATCTCCCATGAAATCCACCACGATCGCCCCGTTGCCCGCGCGTTTTTCAGCCAGCGCCATGCCGGCTGCCATGGCGACCGTGCCCCCCTGTACACCGCTGGAATAAAAATTACGCCAGTGGAGATGTTGAGAACCGCCCACGCCGCCACATACACCCGAGGGCCTTCCCATTAATTCGGCAAACAGTGCCTGTGGGTCTCCGCCATAGGCCAGGAAGTGCCCGTGCGAGCGATGATTGCTGACCGCGACATCGCCTTCCTGCAGGTGAGCAAGCACCCCCACCGCGTTGGCTTCCTGCCCGAGGCTGACATGCGTTGTCCCCGGGAAAATCCCGGATTTGAAGTGATCCAGCAGGACCGTCTCAAAGCGCCTGATGCGGTAGAGCCTGCGGAAGAGTTCCATGTCAGTGTGCATTAATCGCCCCCTTTCGCAGCGTGAAACGCCAGGGTAGTGAGCGCCAAGGCTCGGGAACCGTATTCAAACCGATTCGGGGCGTTTGTTCGATCCAATCGTCGCTCAGCTGCTTCCCGTGTTCAATGATCAGCTCACCGACCTCATCGCACAGATCCAGGCGGTTAAAGGCACCGTTGATGGCGAGCGCCTGGGTTAATTTGGCAGGACCGTCCGTCCAGCCCGACCTCATGGCCTGGTACGGGCGGTTTCGAGCCATAACCGCGAGCCCTTCCACCGGCAGGATGGCGCGGATCAACACCGCGGCTGGCGCCCCCGTGCCATCGGTCACGGCATTGAGCAGCCAGTGCATCCCGTAGGTGAAGTAGACATACGCATGCCCGGGCTCCTCGTACATCACAGAGGTGCGCGGCGTCTTCCCCGCCGAGGCGTGACAGGCCAAATCTTCTTCGCCCTGGTACGCTTCCGTCTCCAAAATCAAGCCTGCCAGGCGCGTTCCGGATTGCGTGCGGACCAGGCGGCAGCCCAGCAAGTCCCGCGCCACAGCCAGCGCCGGACGAGAATAGAAATCGCGCTGAATGATTGACATGCTGTTATTTTACTTGATAAACAGGTGAATCCCACCCGGGCTTGATTCAGGTGAGATCATAAGAAAAACAGGTTTGAATCAAAAACCCCGCTCTAAATAGTTACAGCCCGTTCTTAAGCTGAGTATTGTGCTCAAGGGTCAACCGAATGCCCATTTCCAGGGGCACCAGGGGAATATAATCCAATTTTTCTTTGGCCAAGGTGAGGTCGGCACACATCCGCGAGACGCCACCGCTGATGCGCGTGTTGTATACCTCTTCCGGGTTGCCGCCCGTAACTTTGATTACCACGTTGGCCAGGTCGCGAATGCTGGTTTCGCTGCCGCTACCCACGTTGATCACCATTCCATTGATACCCTGGGCGCTGGCAGCCGCCACCAGTGCATTGACCACATCATCCACATAGACGTAATCGCGGGTCTGGTTTGCATCTCCGTGGAAGACCAAGGTGCCGTTTTGCAGTGATTGACGGATGAAATTGGGGATCACCGGGGGATGGGACACCGGGATGTGCTGTCCGGGACCGTAGGCGTTAAATATGCGCAGGCACAGGGTTTGAATTCCTGAAAGGGCGCCAATCGTCCGCACATACCATTCCGCTGAGAGCTTTGACACCGCATAAGGCGAACCTGGATGCGGCGCCAGGTCTTCGGTCATCATGGGCTGTTTCTGTTCCCCATAGACTGCACCGGAAGAGGCGAGCACCACCTTAGGCGTCCCGGCATCGCGAGCTGCTTCCATCAGGTTCACTGTGCCAGCAACATTAACCGCTGTATAATCACGCGGAAACAGAATTGATTCCGGTACCGACACGCGCGCCGCCATGTGATAGACACAGTCAATATCTTGCAGAAGCGTCCATAGTTTCGGTCGGTCGTTAATATCACCGCGGGTGAAGTGTACTTCCGGGTCCAGCGCGTCTGGGTTGCCCGTGGAAAGGTCATCCAAAACGCGCACATGATGTCCCTGCCGCAATAGTCGATTGCTGAGCGCCGCGCCCAAAAAACCAGCGCCGCCTGTAATCAGAAAGTTCATTGTCGTTTACACCTTGGTTAATGATTTGTCAGACATCATATCACATTCGCCGTCCAGAGAAAAGGAGATCAGAAAAATGTTTTAACGGAGAGCTGTTCAGCCCGCAGCCAGGTAATGCGCTAAAGCCGATAAGGACCCGGGCGGTCTTCCGTGGGCGTTTTGCACGCCATGATGAATCAGTGTGATCGGTTGTGCTTGTTTTTTGTCGTTACTGTGGGCCATGGGTACTCCATGAGACGTTACCCCTTATTCTAATGTCGAATTGAAAAAAAAGTAAAAGCAGATTTATTATGTTTTCTTCAGCAGATTAGCAGGTCAAATGGGAGGCCGCTAAGACAAATATTCTTGTCCATTCAACGATCCTCAAATTGTGAAAACCCCTTCTCGCCCTTAATGCGAGTGGCAACAGGTATCATTGCAGGTATAACGGGATGCTGCACGCGAAGTTTGTCTGTCAGTTAAACCGATCCACTTCTGGCTATTAACACTCTCGTGATAGAAATACTCTTTTATACACTGCTTTATAATCGTGTCAAACTTAAGCTGGTTTGAGAGGGTTCATTAAATCGGGTTTGCGCTATAATTTTATTATTCTAACTTTTGTTTAGCGAGTGGAATGCTATGAAACAACTTTTACAAAACATGAAAACTGGACAAGCAGTGGTGGCTGAGGTGCCCATGCCAACCCCCGGTGATGGAATGGCGTTGATTCGGACAGCCAATTCGCTGGTATCCGCAGGCACTGAACGCATGCTGGTATCCTTTGCCAAACAGGGCTTGCTGGGTAAAGCTCGCTCCCGCCCCGATTTGATACGTGAGGTGCTCAACAAAGCTCGGCGTGAGGGATTACTCACGACCATCGAAGCGGCGTTGAACAAGCTGGATCAGCCCTTTGCCCTGGGTTATTCTTCAGCAGGCACTATCGTCAAAACCGGGCCGGGTTTGGTGGGATTTAAAGCCGGCGACCGGGTCGCGTGTGCCGGTGGTGGATACGCGGTGCATGCAGAATACGCGATCATCCCTCAGAACTTGATGGTTCCCATTCCTGAGCCGGTGAATTTTGAGGAGGCAGCCTTTGCCACCATCGGGGCAATTGCCATGCAGGGTTTTCGCCTGTCCGAGGTTGGGGTTGGCGCCCGGGTTGGGATTATTGGTCTGGGATTGCTGGGTCTGCTGACCACCGGCATTGCCCGGGCTGCTGGTTGCCAGGTGCTGGGCGTCGAACTTGACCCGGCACGGGCTGACCTGGCGCTCCAGGTGGGCGCTAACAAAGCCGTTAATCGAGAGCAGGCGATTGAAGCAGCCCGATCTTTTACCCAGGGTGATGGGTTGGACGCCATTTTGATCTGCGCCGACACCTCGGACAACGATCCACTGATCCTGGCTGGTGAAATCGCCCGCGACCGCGCCAAAGTGGTGGTGGTGGGTTCCGTGGGGATGGAGGTTCCCCGCAAGCCCTATTATGAAAAAGAATTGGAGCTGGTTGTTTCCCGGTCCTATGGACCTGGTCGCTACGACCCGGCATATGAAGAAAAAGCGCATGATTACCCCATCGGTTATGTCCGCTGGACAGAAACGCGCAATATCGCCGCCTTTCTGACCCTTCTGGCAGAGGACAAACTGGATGTTTCGCCACTGATCAGCCACCGGGTGGCAATTGAAGAAGGCGCTCGGGCTTATGCGATCATCACCGGAGATCAGCCCTACCTGGGTGTGCTCCTCACTTATGAAGAGCAGAACCTGCCCGACGAACGGCGCATTCTTAACACAGCAGCGCCTTCAGTACGGGTCAGACCCGATGAAATCCTCGCTTTGGGTGTGTTGGGCGCTGGAAATTATGCCCTTTCCACCTTCTTACCGGTCGTTAAGCGGATCGGCGGAATCGCGCCGGTGGGGATTGCCTCGGCATCTGGCGTCAGTGCACACTACGCCGCACGCCGCTTTGGGTTTGGATTTGCCGCCAGCGAGGCAGAAACCTTGCTCGATGACCCTGTGATCAACATGATTGCCATTCTCACCCGCCATCACCTGCACAGCCAGCAGATTCAGGCTGCCATTCAAGTGGGCAAGCATGTATATTGTGAAAAACCCCTGGCAATCAACACCGAAGAGCTGAAGCAAATTGAACAGATGCTGCAAGGGGAAAACCAACCCCTGTTGACCGTCGGATTCAACCGTCGTTTTGCGCCCCTCGCCCAACATCTGAAAGCCTTTGTGGATACGCGCCATGAACCGCTGTACATGCATTACCGCCTGAATGCCAATGTTCTGCCAAAAGGCCACTGGCTGCTCGATCCGGAGGTTGGAGGTGGGCGCATCATCGGCGAGGGCTGTCACTTTATTGACTTCCTGACTTTCCTGGTGGGCGAGAGCCCGGTCGAGGTGTTAACCCAGGGCTTACCGGATGGTGGCATCTACAGCGAAGACAATGTGATTATGACCTTCCGCTTCCCGGACCAAAGCCTGGGCCTTGTGTCTTACCTGGCGAACGGTGACAAATCCTTTCCAAAGGAGTACTTGGAGGTGTTCTTTGGCGGTCAGGTGGCAACTCTGAACGATTGGCGCCTGCTGGAGACTGTGGCGAAAGGCCGCCGTAAGGTGAAGCGACACCTTTTACGGCAGGACAAGGGACACTCAAATGCCTGGCGGGCTTTCCTGGCTGCCGTGCAGGGACAGGAAGAGCTGCCCATCCCCTATGAGCAACTGCTGGGTGTGACCCGCGCCAGCTTTGCCGCCCTGGAATCTTTGCGCAGCGGGAAGCGTGTGGAGATTTAGCCAAAAACCATGCTTGGCGGGATGAACAATCCAGGAGCAGGGCGTATGGTCATCGGTGATATTTTTTCAATTATGTTTGCCTGGGCAGTTTTTTATGACAGGGATCAATTTTAAACAGATCAAAGCCCTGCGCCAGTTGGGTTTCACCAAGCTGTGGTGCTTTGCGCGTTACCAGGTCGGGTTGCGCAGCGGACACTACCGCCGGGCGACGCCCAGCCGCAGGGAGGGCGATGCCGGCGAGCCGGGCTTAGCGCCTTTGGAGCATTTCCCACAGGTCAGCCAGGAAGAGATAAAAAGCACGTTAAGGGTAGCGGATGAAATCTGCCGTGGACGGGTGCGCTTGTTTGGTAGGGAACCGGTTCCCTTGAACCTAGGAGCCGGCGCTTCCAGTGCACACTGGACTGCCCTGGAAAGGACGCCGCTTAAGGAGGACATCAAGCTTATTTGGGAACCTGCCCGGTTTGGCTGGGGGATCACCCTGGTCAGGGCGTATGCCTTTAGCGGCGACCCAAATTATGCGCGAGATTTTTGGGACAAAATGCATGCATTTTTAAATGCACACCCGCCCAATACGGGGCGCCAATGGCAATCTGCCCAGGAAGTTGCCATGCGTTTGATGACCCTCGTCTTTTGTGACCGGGCGCTGACGAAGGCGCCGTCTTCAACCCGCGAGAATCGCCAGGCTTTGTGGTCGGCGGTGGCTGAACACGCCGCACGCATCCTGCCGACGCTGGCTTATGCCCGTGCGCAAAACAACAACCACCTGCTGGCTGAAGCTGCCGGGTTATTCACGGCTGGAATTTACCTGCCTGCGCACGTGCAGGCAGGTAAATGGCGGCAACTGGGCTGGGACTGGTTGAATAGAGGACTGCAACAACAGATCACTGAATTTGGGGGCTATGTCCAGCACAGCGCCAATTATCATCGTTTGATGCTGCAAATCGCCCTGTTTGCGGATCATCTTCGGCGAGCCTCCGGGCACATCGACTGGCCGATGGTGACTTTCGAACGCCTGGCAGCATCCACACGCTGGCTGTGGGCTCTGACCGATCCGGAGACAGGCCGGGTGCCAAACCTCGGCGCCAATGACGGCGCTTACCTTTTTCCTCTGTCTGCCATGCCCCAGGAAGACTTCAGGCCGGTCGTAGAAGCAGCCGCGAGGGCGTTTTTGGGAAGCGGGGTTTATCTTCAACCTGAATTGCGCGAAATGAGCGACTGGTTTGGTCTTGCCCTGCCGGCAGCATCAGAGCAAAATCAACCCCAGGCGATCGATATGGTGCGCCTCGCCTCAGGTCAGGGACGGGCTTTCCTCCGGGCGGCACGCTTCACTGACCGCCCCTCCCACGCAGACCAGTTGCATGTGGATTTGTGGTGGCGCGGGGTGAACATCGCCAGGGACCCGGGTACCTATCATTACAACACGCCGGCGCCCTGGGATAACGCCTTACAGAGCAGCAAAGTTCACAATACCATCACGATCGATGGACAGGAGCAAATGACCCTGGCCGGGCGTTTCCTGTGGCTGGATTGGGCACAGGCGGATGTTTCAGGGTACGAGTGCGGAGAAGACCATCAATTGAAGTGGGTTTTAGCCGAACATGACGGTTACCGCAAGCTGGGGGCGATTCATCAGCGAAAATTATCCAGGATTGAAGACGGCTGGCTGGTGGTCGATAATATTTTAAAGGGCAGCGAACTGGACCACAAGCCTCACACCGTCAACCTGACCTGGTTGTTGCCCGATTGGGATTGGACGGTTGCTGGGGAAATACTACGCGTCAACGGACCCGAGTTTTCCATCAGGCTGCAAATCACCGGGGTAGATCAGGTCAACCTGGTCAGAGGGGGAGAGACTCTGGTGGGAACTATCGCGGCTCAGCCTTCCTGGGGGTGGTATTCACCCACCTATGCTGAAAAAACGCCCGCATTGTTATTAATTGCTGTCAGAACCGGGCCGCTGCCGATGAGATTAACAAGCACCTGGCAGATGATTGATTGACCAGTTCCTTGCAATTCCTTACCGCAAATTCGAGTAAAATGTTAACAATATGCACATATTGTTGATCCACCAGGCGTTTGCCGCGCTGGATGAAGCCGGCGGAACCCGTCACCATGAGCTGGCAAGGCACCTCACCCGCAGCGGCCACCGGGTGACCATTATTGCCAGCCCGGTAAGCTACCTGACGGGCGCCGGCACCGGTCGCCGCCCTGGTAAAGAGGTTGACGACCTGGGCGTAACCATCATCCGCAGTTATACATTACCCGCGCTGCACCACTCTTTCATCTGGCGAGTCTTTAGCTTCTTCAGCTTTATGCTCTCTTCACTGGTCAACGGTCTCTTTGTTAGCCGGGTAGACCTGGTCTGGGGCACCACCCCACCAATTTTCCAGGCGCCAACCGCGTGGCTGCTGGCTCGCTTGAAAGGCGTACCCTTTCTGCTGGAGGTCCGCGATCTGTGGCCTTCCTTCGCTGTGGCTGTCGGGGTGTTGAAGAATAAATATCTGATCCGCTTCTCAGAAAGCTTGGAGCGTTTTCTTTACCGGCACGCTGACCGGGTGGTGGTCAACTCGCCCGGATTCATCCAACACGTTCAACAGCGCGGCGCCCGGCAGATTACGCTGGTGCCTAATGGTGCCGACCCCGATATGTTTGACCCAACCACAGATGGGGGCCAGTTTCGGATGGAAAATGGTTTGGAGGAGAAATTTGTCGTTTTGTACGCCGGCGCCCACGGCATATCGAATGATCTGGATGTGGTATTGGATGCGACTGAGTTATTACGGGATGAACCTTCCATTCGCATTGTCATGGTGGGTTCAGGCAAGGAAAAGCCCCGGCTGGTCGCAGAAGCTGAACAGCGTCAATTGGAGAACCTGCTGTTCCTTCCGCCTGTGGCAAAGCAGGACATGGCAGCAATCCTGGCTGGTGCAGATGCCTGCCTGGCAATCCTGAAACCCATTGAGATGTATAAAACCACCTATCCTAACAAGGTCTTTGATTATATGGCAGCGGGTCGCCCGGTGCTTTTGGCGATTGACGGTGAGATTCGAAAAGTGGTTGAGGACGCCCGGGCTGGGTTGTTTGTTCCGCCTGGCAACCCCCATGCCCTGGCGGATGCCATCCAGGCGATGGCTAAGGACCCTGAAGAATGCCGCAAAATGGGGGTAAATGGCAGAACCCTGATCGAAACTCGCTTTTCCCGCGCGGAATTGGCGGATCAATTCGCCCTCATGGTTGATGAGATCATAAAACAAAGCCAGGGCTGACTCCACCGCGCATTTTATAAAAACTTCGATCCACTGAAAAGGCCTACTTTAAAATTAGAAAGGGAAATCAAGTATAATTTTCATACCTCAATACACCCCTCTGCGTGAAAGGGCGATGATATTGAGAAAAAATGACACGCCGGGCAAGCCGATTGTTATTTATATTGCATCCTGGCGCGTGATTTCGTGCGGGATGCAGACCCGGATTGGGCTCACCAGCGATATCGTTTTATAACCATCGACGCCGCACGACCGGTTATGGAAGTCTTCAGTGATCTTCAGGCTAACAATCTCATGTTGCTTGAAGACCGTCAATCCAGCCATGAAGATGTTACGGGAGCTTTCAAACGTTTTCCGCAAAGGCAGGTGTAATGGATAGAAACGATCAAAAGGCCAGTTGCATATTTGGCGCCCGCTATATGCTCACCCAGGTAGAAGCATTGCAAGGTGAGATCCAGGGTGCGCTGATCGGCGATGATATTGAGCATGTGCACCGGATGCGGGTGGGCTCGCGTCGACTGAGAAATGGGCTCAACCTGTTTTCTGATTGTCTGCCTAAAAATAAAGCCAAAGCCTGGCGGAAATCAATCCGGGTGATTACGCAGTCGCTGGGCCAGGCTCGCGATCTGGATATTCAGATTGAGTTAATCAACTGTTGTTGTGCAGGCATCCTGGATGAGCGCCTTCAGCCCGGGTACAACCGCTTGCTATTGCGTCGTAAGCAGCAGCGCAACCTGGCTCAGGAGAGCGTACACCAAACACTGGATCATTTACAAAAGGTGGGGGCATTAGATGCGATTGGGGCAAAATTAACTAACCTGGCGGCGTATTCGGAAAATGTTCACCGGTTCACCCCCTCTCTTTACCAGCGCGCCTTTGAGGCGATCAGCACGAACCTGGATGAGTTTCTGAGCTACGAAAACGATATCCACGACCCCGAAAATATCACCGAATTGCATGCCATGCGGATTGCCGGCAAGCATTTGCGCTACACCCTGGAGGTTTTTGCTCCGCTCTACGGCCAGACTCTTAACCCGCTGATCCGGACGATGAAATACATCCAGGACTTACTGGGTGAGATTCATGACAACGATGTCTGGATCCTGTGGCTGCCTGAATTTATCCAGCAGGAAGGAGTTCGTATTGAAGCGTATTTTGGTCATCGCGGACCGCTAAAACGATTGCTGCCCGGCTTAAACCACTTTATCGAAGACCGCAGACGGGTGCGCGCTGATCAGTATCAGGCTTTTTTAACGCTCTGGGAGGCCCTGCAAGACGAACAAGCCTGGGGAATCATGAGGGAGATCATCACAGTCCCGATGAATGTTGAGGATGCCCTGGCTCTCCTGCCGGCAGCACCTGAACCAGACGAGGCAGAAGCGGGTTGGGAGGACGACACAGGAACTGGATAGCACGCGGGGTGAAGCCCCTGCAGGTTAATAGCACATGCTCACGAAAACTGCATTGCTTGCAGATCGCCACGGGAATGTGCCGGCTCTCGTGGCTATGCTACGGCATGCCCGGGCACAGGCGGTTTGATCGCACTTAACCAAACAGGGACACTCACCGGCTTTTTTAGAAACTCTCAGACTTCAAAATTGTGATCAACTCGATTTGGTGTGGATGGAAAAAACGGCAAGGGATTCAGGCATGAATAAATTAATCCAGGCGGTTAAAAACCTTGTCAACCTTATTTTATAAGAAGGTTAGAGGTGGCTATGAAACACCGATCGCGCCGGGCACTGGCTGATACTGCTTTCCCTTCGCTGTCCTGGTGCGGTAGAATTCTTTGACTTATTAAATCAATAAGAAGGCAATTATGACCCTTGATGTTCAAAAAATCCGCGCTGATTTCCCGATTTTACACACCCGGGTGTACGGGAAGCCCCTGGTTTACCTGGATAATGCCGCCACAACCCAAAAGCCTCAAGCGGTGATCGATGCGATCGTGGATTATTACACCCGCTATAACAGCAATATCCATCGCGCTGCACATCACCTCTCGAACCTGGCTACAGAAGCACATGAAGCCGCCCGCCGAACCGTGCAACGCCACATCAACGCCGAACATGAGTACGAAATCATCTTCACACGCGGCACAACAGAAGCCATTAACCTGGTGGCGTATTCTTTTGGAGAGGTGTTCATTAACCCTGGCGATGAAGTGATTTTTACAATGATGGATCATCATTCGAATTTTGTCCCCTGGCAGATGCTGTGCGAGCGCCGTGGAGCTAACTATCATGTGGTTCCCTTTGATGAAAATGGCGACCTCAGGCTGGATATCTACCAAAACCTGCTGAACAGCAAGACGCGCCTTGTGGCTTTTAACCATGTTTCCAACTCGTTGGGTACGGTCAACCCGGCGCAGGAGATCATTCGAATGGCTCATGACGCTGGGGCGGTTGTATTGGTTGACGCAGCACAGGCAGTTCAGCATGTTGACCATGATGTCAGAGCGCTGGATGCGGATTTCTATGCCTTTTCCGGTCACAAGATCTACGGGCCGACCGGCATTGGCGTACTTTACGGCAAAGAAAAATGGCTGGATGCCATGCCGCCTTACCAGGGTGGGGGCGAGATGATCGAACGGGTGACCGTGGAAAAGACCACCTATAACAAGCTACCCTTTAAATTCGAAGCCGGAACGCCCAATATCGTTGGTCCGATTGGCATGGCAGCAGCGCTTGATTACCTGAACGCCCTGGACTTTACCGAGGTCAGGGCTCACGAAGATGCGGTTTTAGCCTATGCCCGTAAAAAATTGCTCGAGATTGACGGGTTGAAGATCTACGGAAATGGCAAACTGCATACCAGCATTGTTCCCTTCAATATAGAAGGGGTGCACCATTATGACCTGGGAACGCTTTTAGATACCCGCGGCGTGGCGGTGCGTACAGGACATCACTGCACGGAACCGATCATGGCGGCTTTGGGCGTTGAAGGCACAGTGAGGGCGTCGCTGGCGCTATATAACAACTTTGAGGATATCGACGTGCTTGTAGAATCCATTCACCAGGCACTTAAGATTCTAAGACGGTGAGTCATGCTAACGATACAGGAAATTCAAGCCCAGATTATTGAAGATTTTTCTTTTCTACCCGAATGGGATGAGCGTTACGCGTATTTGATCGAACTGGGGCAAAAAAGCCCGCCCATGGCCGAGGAAAATCGCACCGAGGACAATCTTGTGCGGGGGTGCCAATCGCTGGTGTGGCTGGCTCGTGAATGTCACCAGGGCGTCGTGTACCTGCAGGCTGACAGCGATTCGCTGATTGTCAAAGGGCTGGCGGCTTTATTGCTGCAGGTTTTTTCCGGTCAGCCCGCAGAAGAAGTGAGCCAGGCTGATCTGCATTTCTTTGAGACGATCGGACTCAATCAACACCTTTCTTCACAGCGCACCAACGGCTTGCTGGCTATGGTAAATGAGATCCGGTCCTTTGCTGTACAGTGTGTGGGGGAGGGCAGTTAATCTCTTCTCAAGTTGATCATAAAAAGTTGTACTTGTCTGCCAGGGTTTGTCATGGTAGCGATTGACCGGGACAAAAACCTGGCTCTGTGATAACCTTGTGCTGATTACCAATTTTATCGACGAAAACTAAACCCTATGAATGATAAAACAATCCAAATTTTACTGACCAACGACGACAGCATCCACTCACCGGGCTTATGGGCTGCCGCACAAGCCCTGGATTTGCTTGGATTTGTGCATATCGTTGCACCACTGTACCAGCAAACCAGCACCGGGCACAGCATGCCGATTACTTCAACCGGAATTATCGAAACGATGTCGCTGCACGTCAATGGGCGCGATTGGCCTGTGTATGCCGTGGATGGCTCACCGGGACAGGCGGTGGTGCATGGCATCTATGATGTGATCAAATCCAAACCCGACCTGGTGGTTTCTGGCATTAATTATGGGGAGAATATTGGTTCATCCATTACCGTTTCCGGCACTGTTGGCGCAGCCCTGGAAGCAACCTCATTTGGCATCCCTGCCCTGGCGGTTTCGATGCAGACAAAACCGGAGTATCATCTTTCCCTGTCGCAAGACGTTGATTTCAGCGCGGCAGCTTATTTCACTCACAAATTCGCCCGGGTGATGTTGAACAGGGAATTCCCCTTCGATGTGGATGTGCTTAAAGTGGACGTGCCTGCAGGGGCTTCAGCGGAGACTCCCTGGATTATCACCCGCCAATCACGTAAGAAATACTACCATCCAGAAATGGCGCAGCGCAATTCTTTTTCTGAACCCGGGCCGATCAAATACAAACTGAATTATGATCCAAACAATTTAGAGCCAGACGGAGATATTTACGTGCTATTAGTCGACAAAAAAGTCTCTGTCACGCCAATTAGCATTGATATGACTTCCCGCACAGATTTTCATCAGTTGCGCGGGCTGATCGAAGCGATGGATGATTAACGCCAGGCTGGTATTCACCTGCAGATTAACGATTTAAGCATAACTATTAAAATGGTTTCCAGTTAATTAAGTGACTATTCTAAGCAATTATTACAGGAGCTGACACCATGGAGAAAAAAGAAAAACTTCCCTTTATTACGAATATCCTTTACGGCATGGGAGATTTCGGTTTCAGCATGAACAATTCAATCATCTCAGCCTTCTTCTCGGTTTTTCTGGTGACGGTGGTGGGTGTGGCACCAGGGTTGGTGGCCATTATTTTATTTGTCGGGCGAAGCTGGGATTTTGTCAATGATTTGCTGGTGGGGTACATCTCAGATCGTACCCGGACCAGGTGGGGGCGGCGGCGTCCCTTTTTGCTGTTTGGCACCATTCCCTTCGGGTTGTCTTTCTTGTTGTTATGGCTCCACCCGGATTTTGGCCAGACCGGATTGGTGATCTATTATTCGCTGGCTTATATTATTTATGAAGCCCTGGCGACCTTTGTTTATATGCCGTATTTTGCGCTCATACCGGAATTGACCTCCGATTACGATGAGCGCACAAAACTAACCAGTTTCAGGATGATGTTCAATATTACTGGCAGCCTGACGGCATACATCCTGCCTTTACTGATTGTGGGCAACGATTGGACCCAGGCAACCTCGCGCAATGTGATGATCATGGCAGTGGCGGCTGGGGCACTCGCTGCCGCGCCTTATTTTGGCGTGTTTTTTGGCACTAAAGAAAAGAAGGAATACCAGTCCGAAAAACTGCCAGAGTTCTGGCCTTCACTTAAGGCTGCCTTCAAGAACAAGCCCTTCGTGTTTGGTGCCCTGATGTACCTGGCCACCTGGATGGCAATTATTGTGATCGAATCCAACCTGCAGTTTTTCATCCTGCATGTCATCCAGCGCCAGTCTCAGAACATTATCATCATGATCAGCATCTTCGTAACGGCGATTTTCGCACTACCGTTCTGGAACTGGGTTTCGAAAAACTGGAATAAGCGCTGGGCTTACATTATCGGCGTTGGATTTTGGTCTTTGGTGATGATCGTGCTGATTTTCATGAATCCCCAAACGCCCTTCTGGCTCATTCTCATCCTGTGTGTGCTGGCCGGGATTGGCGTCAGTGCCGGGCAAGTACTGCCCTGGGCAATTATCCCAGATGCAATTGAATGGGAGGAATGGCACACCGGGGAACGCAATGAGGGCATATTCTACAGCTTGGTCACCCTGTTGGGAAAGATCGGCATGGCGATTGCGCAACCACTTTCGCTGCTGGTTTTGCAGATCAGCAAGATGCAGACCGGTCAGAATGCAGTGCAACCCCCCAGCGCTTTGCTGGGCATCCGGCTGGTCGTCGGGCCCATCCCCGCGTTGTTTTTGATCGCTGGCATATTAATTGCCATTTTTTATCCCCTGGGTCGCACACAGCATCGCCAAATGGTGGATGACTTGCGCACGCGACGTGAGGCTCCAAAAGCGAAACGCTCTTAGTAAAAGCTCTGGTTAGGCTGGCGGCAGAAATGCTTAAGGATTGATTAGCCGAAGAAACTCTCCTCAATGATTAATACATAAATGCAAAAAGCCCTGTGAAGATTCCCTTCACAGGGCTTTTTAAAATATATCTTGTATTCACCAGTATCGATCGCAAAACTGAACAGGCGTCACAGTATCAAAAAGAAGCTGAGGTTCATTAGCATTAACATTCTACAAAAGGGTGTTGAGTGTGTTTTGGTTAACATATTTATTAAAAAGACGATGCCAAACCTGAAATACTTGATTGCGCAGCAATAATCATGTAAAATTTTAAAAGAAAATGAATAAAAGCCCCGGGATTCGGGCATATCCTGAGCTTTATATTCGAAGGTAATATCATTCAGGGAGCATAAAAATGAACATTATCAAAGTATCAGCCAACTCCCGAACTGCTGCGGTCGCTGGTGCAATCGCAGCGATTGTCCGTGAGCAAAAGCTTGCAGAAGTTCAGTCCATTGGCGCTGGCGCTGTTAACCAAGCCATTAAGTCAATTATTATTGCTAAAGGCTATTTAGCGAAAGATAACTTGGGGATTGTGTTGGTGCCAGAATTTGTGGACGTGGAAATTGACGGAAAGACTCGAACTGCAGTTAAGCTAACCGTTATGACCCAACCCGTGTTACAGGAACAGAACTCAGCATTGCCTGTGGAATGATCTGTCTGTACGGGTAGAACGAATTAATCCCCCATCTTTTGCCGAGATTAACACGCGCGTTAACGCGCATGCAGGGGGTTAAAGGTCAAAGCGGACTTCAGCCTTGCCAATCAATATTTCTTTGACTTTATCCACAATCAATTCCAGATGTTGGGGTTTGGCCACATAATCCAGGTTGTCGCAGGGAATGGTCAGGATGGGGCACAGTGCAAAATGCTCTGTCCAGTTTTCATACAGGGTATTCAAGTCAGTCAGGTATTCCGGGCTGATGGTTTTTTCATAATCGCGGCCGCGCTTTGATATACGCTCTAACAGAGTAGGAACAGAAGCTCGCAGGTAAAGTACCAGGTCAGGCGGCGGCAAAAATTCCACCAGGACCTGGTACAGCTCTCGATAGGTGGCATAATCCCGGTCGCTGATGGCGTTCTGCCGATGCAGGTTGTGGGCAAAGACTTCAGCATCTTCGTAGACGCTGCGGTCCTGGATGACCGAGCCGTTCATTTTCATTAACTGTCGGTGGATATGTAGACGCCGCATAAGGAAATACACCTGTGAGTGAAAAGCCCAGGTTTGCATGTCCGTGTAGAAATCAGTTAGATAAGGGTTTTCTGTTACCGGCTCATAAAAGGGCGTCCAGTCCAGGACCTCACTGAGCAATTTAACCAGGGTTGACTTTCCCACGCCGATATTTCCAGCTACAGCGATGAATTTTTCCATAGGATGCTTGTACCTGCCTTCTGAAGTGAAATGAAGAAGAGTTACCTTGTGTTGATTATATGCCGAAATGGGGATGACACAGCGAATTGGAAAATATTGAAGGGTGATAGCGCTGATAGCTGAAAGCTGAAAGCTGATAGCTAATAGCTGATAGCCGATAGCTGACAGACAATCATCGTGTATAGCACCCCGATGATATGCGAGCCGGGGCTTTCCTAATAGTAAAGTCGAGTGAAAGTATTAGTCTCCCCCTTCCAAAGGGAATGGGGATGGGGAGAGGGTTAGAAAACGGTATGCAAAATACCCTCATTTTCTACCCTCAATAACCCCGGGAGGCAAAATGTGTTCGGTGGGGTTCTGCGAATAAGGGTGCGGCTTGCCGCACCCTTATTTCAAATCTTTTGTGTATTCCGTTCAATACCCAGGCTAATTAAGCAGCAGACTGAGTCTTTTGTATCTGTTTTCGCAAGAATACTTTTGTTATCTCTGCGGCAACCGAGGGGATCAGAACCAACGGGAGGATCTCAAGCCATTCTGCAATCCCCAATGGGGCTGTGTTGAAAATCGGTTGAAGGAAAGGCACGTAAATCACCGCGAAAATCAGCAGCAGCGAACCCAGCACAGCCCAGTTCATAATTCTATTTTTGAATACACCGATCTTAAGCAGCGGATAGTATTCAGAGCGTGCGGTATACGCTCGGAACAACTCGGAGATGCTGAGGGTCACAAAAGCCATGGTTTGGGCGAACTCGGCATGTTCGGGCTCGAAAACATGACCAATTGCAAATGCAATCAGGGTGACTGCGGTGATGGCGATGGTCTGTACCACGATGCCGATCTGCATGTGACGGTTGATGATGGGCTCGCTTGGCGGCCGGGGTGGGAGTTCCATGATGTCGGGATCTCCCGCTTCGGTTCCCAACGCCAGCGCAGGGGCTCCATCCGTGACCAGGTTAAGCCACAGCAGTTGGATCGCAGTCAGAGGGATGGGCCAGCCAAACAAGGTCGCCAGGAAGATTACCATGATCTCGGCCATGTTACAGGAGAGCAAATAGTAGACAAATTTGCGGATATTGCTGTAAATCACCCGACCCTGTTCTACTGCAGAAACGATGCTGGCGTAGTTATCATCGGTAAGGACCATGTCGGCTGCGCCTTTAGCAACATCGGTGCCGGTGATACCCATAGCCACGCCAATATCTGCGCGTTTGATCGCCGGCGCATCGTTGACGCCGTCACCCGTCATCGCGACCACTTCCTGGTTGGCGCGCAGGGCATCTACAATGCGCATCTTGTGTTCCGGGCTGACGCGTGCATACACATCGGTGATCTGCACGTTTTCAATCATCTCTTCATCGCTGAGCGTATCGAGCGCGCTGCCCGTCATCACCTGATGACCGGGGCGCATTAGGCTGATCTGTTCTGCGATGGCTCGGGCAGTGTTGGGATAGTCACCAGTGATCATGATCGTGCGAATCCCAGCGCTGTTCGCGGTGAGGATGGCATCTGCCACTTCCTCTCGGGCTGGATCGATCATACCGATCAAACCCACAAAGGTCAGATCGCGCTCCAGTTCCTCGCTGTTGATTTCTTCCGGTACTGTGGTGATGGTGCGGCAGGCAACACCTAATACCCGCAATGCATCATTTGTCATGGCGTCGTTGGCTGCTAAAACCTCCTGACGGCGTGCTTCGGTCAGGGGTTCAAGATGATCATTGCCAACCTCAATATGGGTACACAAGCCAAGCACCACATCGGGCGCGCCTTTGACATTGATGAAATACTGGTTTTGTTGTCTTTGCCCATTGTTGATGATTGAAAGGTCATCATCCGCCTGGTCATCAACCGCATGTATGGTCAGCATACGTTTGCGTACGGAATCAAAGGGGATTTCTTGAGAGCGGGGAAAGGTTTGGTTGAGCAAATCGATAGAAGCGCCCAGTTTTAGCGCTGCGACCAGGATTGCGCCTTCGGTTGGATCGCCGACCATGCGAAAAGTTTCCCGCCCGTCCTGTTCGCCGGCTGGTTCGAGCTGGGCATCGTTGTTCAAAGTGCCCAGCCACAGGGTGGATTTAATCGCCGGATAATCTTTGATGTTGATCGGCTGATCGTCTTTTAGAAAATCACCCTGCGGGGAATACCCTCTTCCTGTAATGGAGATGAAATCGCCATCAGCCCAAACACGGGTGACGGTCATTTCGTTTTGGGTCAATGTTCCTGTTTTATCCGAACAAATGACGGTGGCTGACCCCAGGGTCTCAACCGAAGAAAGCTTGCGGATGAGGGCGTGGCGTCGAACCATCTCGCGCATTCCGAGCGCCAGGCTGATGGTGACGATTGCGGGCAGACCTTCAGGCACGGCAGCAATGGCCAGGGAAACCGCGATCATGAACAGTTCGGTATAGGTTTCCAGCGCTTGTGGGCCGAAGAAATCTGCCTGGCCCGGTTCAAGGGCAAAACGGGCCACGCCGATCACAAAGATCAGGGCACAGACAGCCAAACTTGCCCACCCCAAGATTTTGCCAAACTGGTCCAACCGCCGCTGCAAGGGGGTTTGCTCATCCTCGACCTGCTGGAGCATGGTGGCGATCATTCCAAGCTGGGTGTGCATGCCGGTGCTGACGACGACGCCCTTGCCACGCCCATAATTCGCCAGGGTTCCCATAAAAGCGGTGTTGGTCCGGTCGCCCAGGGGAACATCTTTCTCGAGCCTGGATTCCGCATTTTTCTGTACGGAGACGGATTCACCGGTCAGTGAAGCCTCATCGATGCGTAGATTGACCGCTTCAAGCAAGCGTATATCCGCCGGGATATAGTTGCCTGCCTCAAGGAAAACGATATCCCCGGGAACCAGTTGAGGAGCGGGAACGGATATTCGTTTACCATCCCGAAGCACGGAGGCTTCCGGAGCGGCCAGTTTCTTGAGGGCGGCCAGGGAAGCCTCTGCACGGCTTTCCTGGATGATTCCCATGATGGCATTCAGGACCACAATCGCCAGGATGGCAATTGCTTCTACGTAATCCCCCAGAAGTGCGGATACAATGGCTGCACCCAGCAGCAAGTAGATCACAAAACTATTGATTTGTGCCCACAACATCTGCCAGAAGGTGGTCGGAGGCGCTTCTTCCAGCTCATTCAAGCCGTACTGCTCCTGCCTTGCCGCGACTTCTATACTGGTAAGCCCAACGTCAATTTTTGATTCCAACCGCTGTAAAGCGTCTACGCTGGTCAGCGTATGCCATGAAATCGATAAATCATCCGCATTTTCGACATTTATCTCGGTCTGATCACTTGCCATACAATTTTCTCCAATCCATTAATATACAGCAACTCATTTTATTCGCTAATTAAAAAGAAACCCTGATATAATATCAGGGTTTTTGAAAAATCCTATAAATCATCACAAAAGAATAGGAAACGCAAACATAAAATCGAGGGTGGCAAGGCATACCACGCCCATACATAACAATAATGAGATTTTCATTAATTCACAATATTTAGCTTGGTTGATGGAATGGTTCTTTTTATCTATCCAATAATCAACGATCTCAAATCGGTGTTGATGGTCTGCTTAATTTTCGACGCAAACATCAATCATCAATGGCTTCAGGCTTCGGGACAGATTCTTGTCCCCGACGGCAAAATGGTATTTTTGGGAATAACCACGATACCGTCTTTGACCGAATAAGCATCTGTGTCATAATCGGTGTCGATCGGGAAGGGTTTGATACACACATCCTGGCCGATGCGGGCGTTTTTATCAATGATGGCACCTTCAATAACACAGTTCTTCCCGATTCCGACGGGAATCTCGCCCGTGTAATCAAAATAATCAGCGCCCATCAGTACCGAATCTTTAATATGTGTGCCAGATCTGATCATGCTGCGGATGCCGACCACCGAATGATTGATGTTTGCTTCGCTGATGATGCAGCCTTCGTTAATGAGAACATCGTTCAATACGCAGTTAGAAATCCGTGTGGCGGGAAGAAAACGCCCGCGGGTATAAATGGGAGAATATTGATCGTGGATATCAAAGCTGGGGCGCGGCAAGGTCAACTCAAGATTGGCCTCGTAGAACGAACGGATTGTTCCAATATCGTGCCAGTAACCGCTGAATTCATAGCCAAAGACGGATGGCTCATTGCTCACACAATAGGGGATGATGTCATAGCCAAAGTCGTTAAACTCCTTAATTCCGGATTTCATGGTTAACAGGTCAACCAGAACATCCAGGTTGAACAGGTAGATGCCCATGGACGCCAGGAAGGGTTGTTCAGGATCATCGCGGGTGACAAAATTATCCAGGATGTGCGGGTCTTTGGGTTTCTCGGCAAAATCAACGATTTCAGAGGCCTGATCAAGCTTCAGCAAGCCAAAGCGCGAAGCTTCGGAACGGAAGACGGGCTGCACAGCCACCGTCACCTCGGCGTTTTTCTCCCAGTGAAAATCAGCCATCTTGGAGTAACTCATACGGTAAAGGTGGTCACCCGCCAGGATCAGCACGTATTTCGCACGCGTGGTGCGGATTTCAAAGATTTGTTTACGAACCGCATCGGCTGTGCCCTGGTACCATTCTTTGCGGTCCATGGTCTGCTCGGCTGCCCAAATTTGCACGAAGCCGGTGTGAAATTTATCAAATATGTAGGTGTTGGTGATATGGCGGTGCAATGAGACGGAATTATATTGCGTCAGCACTGCGATTTGGTAGATGTTTGAATTAATACAGTTGCTGATGGGGATATCAATCAGCCGATATTTTCCAGCAATCGGCACAGCAGGCTTGGCACGTTCCAAGGTGAGGGGATACAGGCGCTGTCCCTGCCCGCCCCCCAGGATCACCGCCATGATATCAGAATAACTGGGCATCAGGTCTCCTTTCCGTGCAGCGTGTGCATGATCTGGTTTTTCTTATCACATCTATTTTAGCCGATATTTCGGAAATAACGATTGCTGAAAGTTTATTTCGATGTGTTGTCCCCTTCCCCGGTTTTTTGATGATGAACAATCTCAAGAATTTCCTCAGCGGATTGCAGGGTGCCCTCACTGATTGGGCCGAGCATCTGTGCCAGTTCTGCCAGCCGCTCCTGGTCCGCCAGGGGTTGGACTTCAACGTGGGTGCGTCCATCCTGAAGCGCCTTGACGACCCGGTAGTGCTGCTCGCCGTAAGCCGCCAGTTGCGGCAGGTGGGTGATGCACATCACCTGGTGCTGGCGAGAAAGGTTCCACAGTTTTTCGCCGACAACCATGCCGACACGACCGCCAATCCCCTGATCAATTTCATCAAATACCAGCGTTGGGATTTTATCGGCGTTCGCCAGCACGTTTTTCAAAGCCAGCATCAAGCGAGAGGTCTCGCCGCCTGAGGCAATCTTAACCAGGGGTTTAAACCCTTCCCCGGGGTTGGTTTCAACCAGGAACTCCACCCGGTCGATGCCGTTGGCGTCGAAAGCCACGCGTTGACCGTCCTGCAGCGGCAGGCCGTTTTCATCCGGGCGTTGGGTAATCTCAATTTGAAAGCGTGCCCGTGCCATCTGCAGATCCTGCAGTTCAACCTCAATCCCACGACTGAGACCGCCGGCGGATTCTGACCGCCGCTGGCTGAGGGCTTGCCCGTATCCTGACAGGGTCGTCATCAAGCTGACCTGGCGATCTTCCAGTTCTGAAATCCGCTCCTCGGCATGGGTGATCGATTCCAGTTCAGTGCGGGCTTTTAGGGCATATGCTACGATCGCGTCGATCGACTCGCCATATTTTCGCTTCAGGTTGTTGACCAGATCGATGCGTTCTTCAACCTGGTCTAACAGGCGTGGGTTAAACTCGATGTTTTCGGCGTAATTGCGCACCTCCAATGCCAGGTCTTGCAGGGCGGTCACACTGGAAGACAGGCGCTCATACAACGGCTCTGTGGATGTATCGATGCGCGCCAGGCTGTGCAGGGCGTCCAGTGCTTCACCGAGCAAGTCGTTTACACCGCCCACTTCTGGCGAGCCTTCTTCCAGAACGATCAGGGCTTGCTGGGCATGTTTGGCCAAGCTTTCTGCATTGGCCAGGCGGGTTCGATCCTGGCGCAGGCTGGTTTCTTCGTCGGTCTGCAACTGGGCAGCGTCGATTTCCTGGATCTGGTAGGTGAGCATGTCCACTCGGCGGGCAGCATCCTGTTCCAGGGCGTGTAGATGCTGTAATTCCGCCCGGACTTCAACCAGTTGGCGGTAGACAACCTGGTATTGATCCAGCAACTCGCCGATATCGGCAAAGCCATCCAGCAGGTGCAGGTGATTGCGAACATGCAGCAAGGATAAATGCTCCGATTGTCCGTGAATATCAATCAGGTATTCACCTACTGAGCGCTGCAGTGCTGCTGTCACCGTTCGCCCATTGATGCGGGCTGTGTTGCGCCCTTCGCGGCGGATCTCTCGCCCCATAACGATGTAATCCGGGTCGTCGAGCAGTTCCTCTGCCTTCAGCAAGGCGTGGATCGGCTCACGAACGGCAGAGTCCAGGCGGAAGGTGGCCTCGACCTGGGCACGTTTGGCGCCGGTGCGAATGGTGGTGGTTTCAGCGCGACCGCCCAGCACCGCTTCCAGTGCGTCCATGATGATTGATTTGCCAGCGCCGGTTTCACCGGTGAAGATCACCAACCCGGGTAAAAAGTCCAGGTGTAGTTTCTGGATAATAGCAAAATTTTCAATCTGTAATTCAGTTAACATTGATGATCCTCACTACCGCTGGTTTCCAGAAAGGCGATAATATGCTGATGGCACCGCCATTACGAGATAAAGGATTTGATAACCCAGCGGCAACAGGCTGAAAAGACTAAACGCGCCCGCACCCAGGCTAATGAGCAAATTAAACAGGATGAGTACAGGGATTGGCAACCCGCCCAGGATGATTCCCAGCCTTACCAGTTGGAACAGTCTTTTGCTGCGCCGCTTTTTCGTGACCAGGCGGACCGCTTCAGCGATACCCACGCCGGCTGCAGGCGCCAACAGAACCGTAAAAAAACCGATCAATGAGGTCAGCCAGCTACCCAACAGGCTCAGCAGCGCCGCGATGATGAAGCCCAGGATGTAATCCTGGGGGCGGCTGGTATCGAAGGTCTTTTGTTGCTGTCTGACGCAATCTGAGCAGCGGTAACCCGTAGGTGTCTGGATGGCTTCAGATGGGGTAATTGGCTTGCTGCAGCGACTGCAGCGCAGGGTGATATCTTCTGTGTGAATATGATTATGATCTGACATTGGATTTACTACTGAGTAAAGGGTTGTGTTCCATATACGCGGTCAGGTTGCGATAAAAGTAGTTCGGGTCCTGAAAGCGAACCATCAACAGCGACTTTTCATGGGCAGAGACTTCAACGCAATCCCCGCTGCTCAGGTGAACCGGCGGCTGACCGTCGACGCTGACCACGGCTTCGTGTGAGCTCAGGACGCGCATTGTCACCGACGAGCCCTCCGAGAGGACAACCGCCCGGTCAACCGACAGGTGGGGAGCGACCGGCATCAATAGAATGTTGCGGATTTCAGGCGGCAAAATCGGTCCACCTGCTGCCAGTGAGTAGGCTGTGGAGCCCGTGGGCGTGGCTGCAATAAGGCCATCTGCTACATAGCTGGCAATGTGCTCGCCGTTGAGCAGGGCTTCGACATTGATCGGGCGCACATAGCGGCCCCGGGCAACCACCACATCGTTGATCACATCAAAAGGATCCTGTTTTTCACCACAGCAAACGCAGCGCGCACGAAGCATCATGCGCGCTTCATAGCGAAAGTCACCGGACAACAATCGTGGAAAATATTCGCGCCATTGATCGCGTTTGAGCTCAACCAGGAAACCAAAAGTGCCGATATTGATGCCCAGCAGGGGGATGTCCACAGGCGCACACAGGTGGCCGGCGCGCAGAATGGTACCGTCGCCGCCTAAAGCAATCACCAGGTCATGTGCTCCCGTTTTGACGGACTTCCGTAAATCTTCGTCATAAAGTGAGCCCACATCAGCGTTTCCACCTAGGGCTTGAATCGTTAAACCAACCTCCCCGGCAACTTCCAGTGCTCGGGGAATATTGGGGTGTGCCAGAACGGCAATGCTTTGCGGAGGTTCAGGGTTGATGGTCATCGTGTTCTAATTATAGTCTTTTTTCAAGCAACGGCTTGATCAGGGCTTATTCCACCCAGGTCCACACAAACCCGGTCGTTAAGGGTATCCCGGTTATGATTTCTTCTGGCTTCAACCCGGGAAAGGTAAAATGATACAGCGAGCCTTCGGAAACGATAAAAAACCCTTTTGAATCGGGCTGCCAGGTCAGGGATTCAACAGGCTGGTCGATCAGCGTTTGCAGTGGGTTACTGCTATGGGATTGAAACAGGCGTGCCCCAGCCCTGGAATTCTCACCATCACCCCAGGCGATAACCCAGCTCCCATTAGGTGCCAGGCGCGCATTGCCCTCACCTGGCAGGAGAATGCTTTCACCCTGGGGGGTGAAAAACAACGCCCCCTGTGTACCTGAGGCCACAAACCTTCCGACTGTGTCCCAAATGAGATGGGTCCAATCGCCTGCAGCCTGTAAGACCTGCACCGGGCTGTCGAGTTCTCGTCGATAGATGCCGCCAGACAGACCCTGGGCAATCGCGTTTGAAAAACTGATGCTGAACGCTGTTACGCCAGTACCGGGATCATAAGCTGCTTGTTGAAAGGCATTTTCAAAGATGATAGATTCTTTCACCTCATCTGCACTGACCTGGCGCAGCAACCTGGGACCACTTTCAGTGTTGGAATAGCTCAAAAAGGTGTGTGGGTTAATCCAGCCAATGATCACTTCTTCAAAGCTGTCGATTGGTGGAAGATAGAGGGTGTTTTGGCTGTCATAGCTGGGAAAGCGCAAGCCTGAAACCAAAACCGAGTGCCATGTTTCCAGCTGATGCTCGTATTCGAACTCCTGGGAGATCAACCACTCCCCGCCCGGTGACCACACAGGCGATGCATTTTGAGAATAAAGACCATTTACACGATCGATGCGGTTGTTGAGCGTATCGGCAACATACAGGTCGCTGGACTCTTGATCTAATGCAGCTGAAAAAGCCAGGTAGCGGCTGTCTGAGGACCATGCCAGTCCATCCGAGCGTGTGACGGTCATCAGGGTTTCCAGCGCTCGGTCGCCCTGGTTGTGGACGATTTTGCGCTGAACCGTGATCGATAGCAATGGAGTCAGCTTGCTAACCTCAAATGAGGGCAGGTTGATCTGGTAAAGTGCCAACTCGTCTGTGTTCTCCGCTAATCCTGCTCGGATGATCAATTTACTGCCATCGGGAGCCAGGCCCCGGGTGAGGTCAGTGGTGATGATCGGCTCGGGCAAGCTGATGCGATGAATTTTGTGGGTATTGATATCATAAGCATTCAAGCCTTCGCCCTCAGGGTCTGGGAATACCAGCCAGGGGCCGTGGGCATTTTCCCGGGGTGTTGATGTTATTGTGGCAGTGGACGTAGCGACTGGCGTGTTGCTCGGTGCAGTCGGGGTAAAGACAAACGGGGCTGTTCCGGCGATTGCATCCCGAGTCAGGGCGATCTCCGTGTTCCGTACATCAGCAGTGGACGTTCCTGCCCAGGACGCCGGACGCGGTGAAGTCAACTGACAAGCCATCCCGGTTCCAAGAAAGAGAACCACCCCCCAGATCAGAAATGCTTTTTTGTGTCTGCTCTGACGCCCGGGCATTATTCTTCAATGATCTCCAACCGGGACATGGAGGCAACCAGCGCTTTCAAGCCCAGCCCGTCAAAATAGACCTCCACGGTTTCATCGCCATATTCCAGGCGGCTGTTACGAACGATACCTTCCCCATAAACCGGGTGTCGCACGTGCATTTCCGAGTAAAAGCGCTGTTCGCGCTTTGTGGGCGGTTTGGGTGTGCCTGCCTGTGCTCTTGAACCGTAGGTTCGATTCCATTGATATTGTTGGTAGTCATCGCTTTCATCCCAGCGATCAACCCGGCTGACACGTCCCTGGGTGAGGTTTGCCGGCAGGTCCATCAAAAATCGGGAAGGCAGCATGGTTTCGTAATTGCCATAAGGGGTGCGTCGCCTGTGTGCGCGGGTGAGATACAGGCGATCTTTGGCGCGGGTCATCCCCACATACATTAAGCGCCGTTCTTCAGCTAATTCCTCTTTCTCATCCAATGATCGGCTATGAGGCAGGATGTGTTCATCCAGCCCGATGATAAAAACTTGCGGAAACTCCAGCCCCTTGGCGGAGTGCAGAGTCAGCAAGGTGGGGGCATCAATTGTTTCCGGGAGGGTGTCCTGATCGGCGACCAGGGCCATCGTTTCTAAAAATACGTCCAGGCCTGCTTCTTCATATTCCAACAGCACGGACCGCAGCTCCAGAACATTCGCCCACCGGTCCAGAAGCACATCATCCTCGGCTTTGATGTAAACCTCATAATCCGTATCCAGCAGTACCTGGTCGAACAGTCCTGTGAGTGATGCCTGGTCCAGGCTGCTGCGCCAGCCGATCAGCAGCTTGCTGAAAGGCAACAACCGGGCTGCGAACGATCCTAATGCCTGTGCAAATTCCGAATCAGGCTGCAGGGATAAGGATAGGAGAACCTCGCCGCTGCTGACGCCGCTCTCGCGGGCAATTTCTTGCAGACGCTGCAGGGTGACCGCACCAATGCCGCGCGGCGGGAGGTTGATCACCCGGCTGAGGCTGACCTCATCCTTGGGATTGTAGATCAAGCGCAGAAAGGCAATCATGTCTTTGACTTCACGGCGACCGTAAAAACGCTGCGCACCCACCAGGCGATAGTTCATATTCGCGCGGCGAAAGGCTTCTTCCAGCAATCGAGATTGGGCATTGGTGCGGTACATGATGGCAAAATCAGATTCTCCGGCCGTTTTCTGTTCAAACTGGCGAGCGATGATGTCCACCACGTAGGCAGCCTCATCGTAATCATCGAGCGCTTCGTAGACGACTACCGGTTCGCCTTTACTGCGCTCCGTAAAGAGAACCTTTTTTGTCCGGTGCACATTTTTATTGATCACCGTTGTTGCAGAATCCAGAATGGTTTGAGTTGAACGGTAATTTTGTTCCAGTAAAATTTCTACATGGTCGGGAAAATCGCTTCTGAAACGTTCCACATTCTTATAATCCGCGCCACGCCAGCGGTAGATGGATTGATCTTCATCACCAACCAGGAATAGGTTGTGGTGATGAGCGCCTAAATGGAACAGCAGGTCGTATTGTGCCTGGTTGGTGTCCTGGAATTCATCGACCAGGATGTGTTTAAATCGCCGGGAATATTTTTGACGCACATCGGGTTGATTCTTCAGCAAACTCGCGGTATACAGCAGCATATCATCAAAGTCCATGGCGTTGCTGGCAACCAGGTAAGCCTGGTATGCTCTGTAAAATGACTGGATGATCTCATCTCGATAATTTTCTAAAGGGAACTCTTCCGGTGTCTGGAGGTCGTTTTTTGCGTTGCTGATTTTTGTTAGCACCTGGCGGGGATTAAAGTCCTTCTCATTGAGCCGGTGTTCTTTGATGACGCGCTTGATTAATGCGTGTTGATCATCCTCATCAAAGATCACGAAATTGGAATCTACGGGCAGGTAAGCGGACTCACGCCGCAGGATGCGTCCACATATGGCATGAAAGGTGCCCAGCCAGAGGCCCTCGACCCTCTCCCCCAGTAAACCCCTGATGCGATTGCCCATTTCCCTGGCAGCCTTATTCGTAAAAGTAACAGCCATGATCTGGTAGGCAGGCACTTCTAATGCCGCGATCAGATAAGCCACGCGGTAGGTCAGCACGCGGGTCTTTCCGGACCCGGGACCTGCCAGCACAAGAATTGGACCCGGTGGGGAGGCCACAGCCTGTTTTTGTTGCGGGTTAAGCTCTGTGAGGAAATCAGACATGATGAAAAAGATTCTACCTTTGCCCTATCGGCGCGTCAACGCGCCCGATCTGAGTGTCCCCCAGCTAAAGGTTGAACCGGACGGTGATCACATCGCCATCCTGAACAAGATAGCCCTTGCCTTCCAGGCGCAGTTTGCCCGCCTGGCGCGCCTCTGTAAAACCGCCCAGTCGGACCAAATCATCGACGTCAATCACCTCGGCGCGGATAAAGCCTTTTTCCATATCTGAATGGATCTTGCCAGCAGCTTCCAGAGCGGTTGACCCGCGCGAGATCGTCCAGACATGGGCTTCTTTTTCTTCTTCCACAGTGAAAAAGGAGAGTAAATCCAGCAAATCGTAGGATGAACGCACCAGGCGGTTGCGGCTGGGTTCCTGAATGCCATATTCTTTCATGAACAGTGTCGCATCTTCGGGGCTCAACTGGGCAATCTCCATCTCCAGTTTGATGGGCATGCAAATTGGCTTTGTAAAGCTGTTGAATGCATCCAAATTGATGAGGGCCTGACCCTCTGATTGATTGACCACAACCAGTTGGGGTATCCGGCTCAACAGACCATGACCGGAGAGCTTTTTTTCTTCTTCCGGGCTGAAGGTTTCGCCGCGCAGGGGGAGTCCCTGGGACAGGGTTTCGTTGAGCCTGATGAATAATGCTTGCTCACGTCCGATTTCCGCTCTGTCACGACCATACCCTCCCCGCTGCCGTTCCTCTTCCAGGCGGATTAACTTACGTTCTATCTGAATCAGGTCATGAAGCATGAATTCCGATTCCATGGTCGCCAAATCTCGCAACGGGTCAACTGAACCGGCTGAATGGGGCACAAGGGGGTTTTCAAATTGCCGGATGACATGAATGAAACCATCCATTTGCGACAAAGTATTGAGCAGTGGACCAGAAATGCCACTCCTGGCTGATTCGCCGTCCAATCCGCCAATATCGACATAAGTGACCTTGGCATAAACCGTCTTCTTTGGGCGGAACAATTTGACCAGGGCATCCACGCGCGCATCGAGAACGTCGATTACGGCGGTATGCAGCGAAAGTTTGCCCCCGCTGATCCCTGTGGGGGCGTTGCCCTGTGTGAGGGTGTTAAATAAGGTGGTTTTTCCGGATTGAGGTAAGCCGATGATGCCTAATTTCATTACTGCTCCAATAGTCAGTCCACCTTGCTTGGAAGGAGGATGAACTTCTACCTGTAAATGATACCCAATTAATCCCTGGCGAGTTGAAGCGGGGTGTGTGGTTTTACAATTGAAATCCCGGATTTAAGGCATCTCGATGGAATTGCTTGACCTGGATCGGTGGATTGGATAAAATAATACCGGATAGCCGGAGTGGCGGAATAGGCAGACGCGCACGACTCAAAATCGTGTGCCTTCGGGCGTGTGGGTTCGATTCCCACCTTCGGCATGCTAATGCTCAAAAAGCTCATCGAGGTGAGCTTTTGCATTTAAAGAGCCGATTGATCACTTGATTTCTGGATGCTGGCGGTCTGAATTAAGGTATCATTGAAGTGATGAACAACCCATTCATCCTGAACATCCGCCTGCTTGGTGCGGTTGAAATTTATTCTGATGATAGGCGCATCAAGATACCCCGTAAGATCGAGCGGGCGATCCTTTATTACCTGGCAGCAACACACCGCCGGGTCAGCCGCTCAACGCTGATTGATCTTCTGTGGCCATCGGCAGAGCAGGTTGATCCGCGTGGGACGCTCAGAACCGCACTTTCCCGCTTACGCAACCGCCTTCCCGATAAGTCTCTGCTGGTTACAGAACTTGACCAGGTTGCGTTAGATTTCTCCCGCTGCTTTGTTGACCTGGTCAAGTTTACTGAATCCTATCAGAGCCTGCACGGTTTACTGTCCGTCTTTCCGAAAAATCAACCCCTTCCGACGCAAATTGTCAATCAGATTAGAGAGAGTCTTAGCCTATGGCGCGGCGACCAGATCATCCAGGGAGATGATCTGAGCGATTATCCGGAATTGGATGTCTGGCAGCAAGCTTTGAGCAGGGGCCTGGAATTGCAGCGGGTTTCATTGATGAAACGATTAGCAGACCATTATCAAGCCTCCGGTCAACTGGAAATAGCTTTAGATTTGCACCTTCATTTAGGTCGCCTGAATTACTGGGACATCCCTGCCCACCAGGCTGTTTTTGATATTTTATCGAAATTGGGGCGTCATCAAGAAGCAGTTGAGTATTGTGACGCGCTGGAAGTGATTTTTGACCGTAAATATCAATCACCACTGCCTGATGAAATTATTATCTGCTGTCAACGTTCTGAGCATTTACTCAATGCCGGCTCGAAAAAAGAAAACCAGGTTTGGCCTTCATCCACTTCCATGCAACTGCCGCTGATTGGGCGGTCTGCGGAGTTGACCCAGCTCAGGCGAGCCTTTTTTCGGGGCGGGTTGGTAATGCTAAAAGGTGAAATGGGCGTCGGGAAAACCCGCCTGGTTCAGGAATTATTTGAAACCTTAACACCTAAACCTATCCTGCTGATGGCAACAGCCACAGAAAGTGAAATCACTCTTCCATTTGCGCCCATTGTTCACATGTTGCGCCGTTATGTCCCAGAAGCAGCTTTGCTGAGCATGGATACTGTTTGGGCTAACCAGCTCACACTATTATTGCCAGAACTGATCGAATTACGCACCGATTGTGATCCATCAATTCTTCAACAATTGCCTGCTGCCAGGCAGCATTTATTGGGCGCACTTCATCACCTGTTGAAACTTGTCTCCCAGCAGTTTGGTCGGCTGCTATTATTTCTGGATGATGCTCATTGGGCAGATCTGCAGACTTATCAGGCCCTGTCTTACCTGTTAACCCAGGGATTTTTTGACAAAGATGGTGTCTTGATGATGGCTTCGAGTTCAGAAAATCCAAGTCGGTATGTTGATGAATTTATCGATTATGCTCGTCGTACCTACCCTGTAGAAATCATCAGCGTCATTGGATTAACACCGGAAGATTTTGGAACTTTTACCCACCTGATTATTAAACGACCTTTACCGGCTGAATTTTTTGATCAGTTGTATCACGAAACGCAGGGCAACCCCTTTATGGCTTTAGAAACCCTACGTCATGTGGTGGAGAATTACCCTGACATTGAAGATTTACAAGCTGTTGACCGTTTTCCCCTACCCGAGAGCGTCCACGGAATGATCCGAGAGCGTTTGAAACGGTTGGGCGAAGCAGAACAGCACATACTCACCTGCGTTGCAATCATTGGGAACGATATCTCATTAAGCTTGTTGCAGTCTGTAGTCGATATCGACCAGGATCAGTTCCTGTCAGCCATTGACCAGTTGATTCGGTCCGGTTTTTTGGATATGACGACCATCCCAACAACAAATGAAGAACGCCTGGAGTTTACTCATCAAAAGATGAGCGAAGTTGTATTCAAAGAAGCCACACCTGTCTATCGACAGCAGATTCATCAAAAAATTGCAGATTTGTTGAGCCTGGAACCGCATGCTTGTGACCAGGCAGCTATCATCGCCGATCATTACATCAGTGCCGGTGATGTGATCAATGCTTTTGATTGGTTGATAAAGGCAGCAGAGCATGCCTGGAATCTGGGCGCAAAGGAGGACGTGCTGCGCGCCTATCAAAAGGCTGAGGAAATCCTGAATCGTGCCTTCCCGGGGGTTTTTGGAAATGAAAAAATTATCCAGCTTTACCATCGATGGAGCAACTTTGCTTATCAATCAAATCAGGTCAGCTTGTTGGAGGAGGTGGGGATTAAGCTTCAACACATCGCGGAAATACACACCTCTGACTCGTTGATGGGTTTATCAAGCTTATCCCTAGCAAATGCCTGTTTTTTGCGTGGAAACTGTGATAATGGACTTGTTTTGATCCACGACGCAGTCAGACACCTGGAAAAGACGAACGATATTGAGATATTGATCCAGACGCTTTTCTGTCAGGCGTCACTCAGGTGGTGGAACCTTGGTTTTGACGCCGTTTTTGCTTCAGCAGACCGGATGGTTAAATTGATTGACGCCCTTCTACCTGAGGTTTCTCATAAGACCCAGTATCAATTCCTCGCCCAGATGCTCGCCGCTTTAACCTATTATGCTAAAGGAGATGCGGATAGTGCCATGGAATTTTCCCAGAAGATTTACCAAACTTACTTCAACCAGATTGGAACGTTTGACCGTTTGCTGATCTACCACATGTTGACTAACTGTAATTTTGTCGCCGGGAACATTGACCGCAGTGCGCATTTTGCCCAGGAGGGCGTAGCAATCGCCCAGGTTCTTGACAATTCTTTTTCTGAAACGCTTTCGCTGATTAACCTGTGTAAAGTCCAAATTATTCAGGCGGAACTCGATGAGGCTTATCACCACATTATCCGAGCGCGAAAATTGGCTGAGAAAACCCATAATATTTACTACATTGTGGCTGTAAACACCTTGCTGGGCAACATCTATGACATTCTCCATAGCAACGCCCAGGCCATGCACTATTATCGTCTCGCCCAGATTCGCCAGGGGTATTTCTTGCAATCCTATTACGGATTGGAGAACAATGTCGCTCTGGCACGTTTGTTGACGCGCAGCGGACAGCCTGCAGAAGCCAGGGAAATATTAAAATCCACCCTGGCAACGACTGAGGAAAAGGGTCTGATGGCTATTTACATCCAGGCGTTGTTGGCAGATGGATTAATTGATTTGGAAGCCAAGAACTTTAAGACCACTGAACAAAAATTCTCCACGGCGTTAAAGCTGGCAGAGCAAAGAAACCTGGCCCAGGAAATAGCCTGGGGCAATTTTCGTATGGCACAACTGGCTTTTTCACGGGGGGAGTTTAATCAAGCAGAAGAATTATTGATGGAAATCCTTGGTTTGTCCCGATCGTTAAGGATGAAGATGCTCAACAAAAACGCCTTAGAATTAGCAGGACAGCTTTCCAGGCATATCAAATTGCGAATTCATCCACAGGAACTCAGGTCTGCTTACCAGGCCCTGTTATCTGATTTTGACGCATACACCCAAAGTGAACCCTTGAGGAAAGAATTCTTACATGCCCTGCAGGTTTGGCGGGAAGAAAACAGTTTTTCTTAATGACGTGTCCACGTTTTGGTAACGGTGTTGTGGTACACTAAATTAAGTTGTACTGAGAAGTATAAACGGGCATGTGATAGAGGGGTTCACGTGCAAGAGAACTGGCAATGCAATGGGAGAAAAAGGGCACTGCCAGTTCTTTTATTAATTTTGTTTGATGAAGGCAACGGTTACGCCAGCCCCGCCCTCTGTGTCTCCGCCGCTTTCATAGCGATCAACGAAGGGGCTGAGTCGCAGGGCTTCCCGCACAGATTCGCGCAGGCGACCGGTGCCCTTGCCATGGATGATCCGCACAAAGGGCAATCCGGCCAGGAAGGCTTTTTCTAAATATCCTTGAAGGGCGTCCAGCCCTTCATCCACCCGCTGACCGCGCATATCCATCTCGACCCCGGGGGATTCATGCGTCCTGGGGAGGATGGTTTTTCCGGGTTTTGTTGTGCTTTTTTGGGGTTCAGGCGAATCTTCTTCGGGGTCGCCTTTACGGATGATATCCGAACGGCGGGCGCGTATCCTGAGCATACCGACCTGGACTTCAATATCAGCCTCGGTAAGACCGGTGACCACGCCATCCTGGGCAATCGAGCGGAGATGAACTTTTTCACCCAGCCGCAGGGGACCTTTGGGTTTGCGTACCGGTTTTTTGGGCGTCTGGCGGACCACAGGTTCTGCCAGCTCTTCTTCCAGGGTTTCAACGACTTCTGCAACCTCGTTAACAACATCCAGCGGCTGGTGCGCCCTGGCAAGTTGACGCCGCAGGGTTTCCAGTTCGTCGCGCACAATCATTAACTGACCCTCGGCTTCCAGACGAGCTTTTTCCAGCAGGGCAAAGCGCTCATCTTCGATCTGGTCGAGGCGATCGGCCAACTCTTTGCGGATCGCCTCTGCCTCTTTTTGGGCAATTTCTGCAGCTTCGCGTGCCTGTCGCGCCAGGTCTCGCTGGCGATGGATCTCATCGAGCAAATCTTCTGCCCGCAGGTCGGTGGGATCGATCTCGGCACGAGCCGCAGTGATAATTGACTCTGGCAAACCCAAACGTTCGGCTATCGCCAGGGCGTTGGATCGCCCAGGTAGCCCGATGGTGAGGTGGTAGGTTGGTTGGAGCGTTCCGAGGTCAAACTCAACGCTGGCATTCAACACCCCCGCGGTGGTGTGGGCGTAGGCTTTGAGCTCCGGGTAATGCGTGGCCACCAGGCAGGTGATGCCACGCTCTAACAGGTGAGCCAGCACCGCGCGAGCCAGGGCAGACCCCTCCTGCGGATCCGTCCCGGCGCCCAATTCATCCAATAAGACCAGCGACTTAGGCGTCGATTTATTCAAAATGCCGTTGATATTGGTCACATGACCGGAGAATGTTGATAGGGATTGCTCGATGGATTGTTCGTCGCCGATATCAGCATAGACATCTTCAAATACCGACAGGGTCGAGCCCGATTGAACGGGAATCTGCAGACCCGATTGAGCCATCAATATCAGCAACCCGACGGTTTTCAGTGTTAACGTCTTTCCGCCTGTGTTTGGCCCGGTGATGACCAGCGCATAGGTTTCAGCATCAAGATCCACATCGATGGGAACTACGGTTTTGGGGTCTAACAGGGGGTGGCGAGCTTTGAACAACCGGATGGTGCTGCCGGGGTGGATGGTGCCTGTTTCCCTGGTTGGCACCAGGAGCGGTTCGACTGCATCGATATCCTGCGCGAAACGGGCACACATGCAAGCCAGGTCAAGCTCAGCCAGGGCTTCAACCATGTGTTTGAGGACATCGCCATGCTCACCGATGCGCAGGGTCAATTCTGCCAGGATGCGCCGGATCTCGTCACGCTCTGCCAGGACCAGCTCGCGATAGCGGTTGTTCCACTCCACCACCGCCAACGGTTCAATGAACAGGGTCGCTCCCGACGAGGATTGGTCGTGAATCACCGCTTTGATGCGCCCTTTGTACTCTGCCCTGAGCGGCAGCACATGCCGTCCATTGCGCTGGGTGATGATCGGTTCCTGCAGCATGCGGGCTGTGCTGGGCTCTGATAGAAAACGTTGCATGCGCGCCATCATGCGTTCGTAGGTGATCTTAAGCTCGCCGCGGATTTGGGAAAGTTTATCTGAGGCAGAATCGAGGATGTCGCCCCGTTCGGATATTGTTTTGTTGATCTGATCCACCAGCCCCAAACCCACGGGCAGGTGCTCTGCCAGGCTGGAAAGCAAAGGCGTTTCTTCGATCAGGTTCTCCAGGACGCGCCGCGCCGAACGTGCGACGATCAACGTGTTTTTTATCTCCAGCAAATCCCCGGGTTCAAGCACACCCTCGCGGCGCGCAACCCCGATTTGGGGGCGAATGTCGCGGGCGTTGTGAAAAGGCAGATCAAGGCTCAGACTGAGAATATGGCGTGCCTCGCGGGTAGCAGATTGCCGGTCACGCACGTCCTGCAGGTCTGATTGGGGTTGCAGGCGGTGCGCAAGTTCAGCAGAGGCGCTGAAACTGGCGTAGTCTACCAATCGGCTGATAATTTTGTCGTATTCAAGGGTCAGATAAGCTTTTTTATCCATGCGAAGTTAGTTTATCACGAATTTACTTCCTGGAGGTGAAGATACGGGTGAGATCAATAGGGTGAAAAGTACCACTCCGTTTTGGAGATTTCATGGGAGGTGAATTGAATCATTGAAATTGGTAATCCGTGTACTGCGATGTTTTTCTGGGCACTTTCTTGGATGGAACGCGTGCAGAATAACTATTAAAAAGGAACACATGCCACATTAATAAACGAGCGGTTCAATTGTGATATTCCGAGAGGAAACCTTTAGTGCGATTTATGGTTGTTAAAACCCGCCAAACCAGCAACTAATTTATTGCACTGTTGACGATAGCCTTCAATCAGATGATCATAGACCGGAAAGCTTTGCCAATCTTCGATCAGATGGTGTTCGTCCAGCCAATCGTAAGTCCGTTTCGACCCAGAAAGCCAATTGACGGTGACTTCAAACCCCAGATCGCGTTTGGCAGCACTGTTGTCGAAGATGTTGGTGTACTGAAAATTGAGATAGGTGACGATGGCGTTTTCCGGCGTGATGCGGGCTAGGATGTCCGCAGGAATGTGGACGATGTTTGGTTTGGGCGCGCCAATGGCTGCGGCCAGGCGCTCGTGGTATTGATTCCAGGTTTGCCATTCCTCACCGGCCAGGTGATAGACCTTTCCAAAGGCAGTTTCGTTCCCTGCTGCGTTGACAAACGCGCGGGCAACATCATCAACATGACATGAGACCCACAGGGACTCGCCATCGCCGTGAACAATCACGGGTTTGCCCTGGCGGATTCGGTCCAGGAAATAGGTGTCACTGCCGAGAGTATGAATGATGGTTCCGCCTTCGCCATAGGTGCTGGCTGGCCGCAGGATGGTGACCGGGAAATGTCCGGCATGGTGGGCAGCCATGAACACATCTTCGCAGGCGGCTTTTTCACGCCCATAATCCGAGAGGGATTCCCGCGGGTGGGATTCAAGCACAGGAAAAGTCGCCGGCGGCTTGGTGTAGACGTCAACCGTGCTACAGAAGATCAATTGCCCCGTTTTGCCGGTCAACGCCCGGATGGCGCTTTCAGCCTGTTCCGGTTTATAGCAAACCATATCGATAACACAATCAAAGGGCCCGGCAGCGGCAATTTGTTCTTCAAAAGCAGCCAAGTTGTTCCGGTCGCCCCGGATGTGCTTATAATTGCCATCCACTCTGGACTCGGTTTGGCCGCGGTTGAACAGGGTCAGGTTGTGTCCGGCTTCGAGCAGTTGGCGGCTGATGGACGTGCTGATCAGACCTGTTCCACCGATGATCAGGATGTTCATAGAGTTTCTCCAATTTGGTAATTGGTTTTGCAGAATTATAAATGATAGTAATTCAGAAATATTCTGGCAAAAGATGAATTTAGAGCAAGAATCCTATTCCTTAAAGTAGATTTTATCAAGATCATAGTTTCCACTATTGAACTCGACCAATTTATCCCAATTTATTTCCCCGATGTCGTCACAATAATTATCAAGAAATAGTTTGGTAAAGCGATTGACAACACGATTCTTTTCAAGATAAAACGAATCATTATGCTCTTTGGCACGAAATCCTAATGGTTCGATGATTTCTTTGTACAATTCTTTGTTTCCACTAATTAAGAACTAAAAGTTTTGACCTACAACTTTCATATAACCACGTAGAAAGCTAATTTTTGTCTTTCCATAGCAAATACCAAGGACAGATTGAACATTCTTATGGATATTGGATTGCTTTACCCTCTTGACTGCATTTTCCAGATCTTCCTGTAGCTTTTTATGCTGGGAACTGTTTCCCCAACTTGTACCTGACTTGATGGAGACAATATAATGAATGTCATCTTTAAAGAATTCCAGATCCACACCCGGTGCAGAAGATTTGTGCCCATTATATGTTTGACCTGCAATGAAAATTGCTAATTCTTCAAGAAAATCCCCAAACAATTTTTCTTCTGATGAGGATAAAAAAGCATCGAGTAGCCCTGTGATCAATTCATTTGCTGTTGAAACATTTTTTGCTCTGAAAAGATATGGGTTTTTCTTCAATAATTTATTTAAGTCGAGACTCTCCAATGAATATATCCTGCATTGATGAAAATAAACAATGTTCTTATTAACAAAATCGCATATTTAGAGAAATTCTACTTTATTCATTTATTCCTCATCATTATCGACTTGATATGCACCTGAATTTTCAGCAATTATTGGCAATCTTATCTGCAGGTCCGTTAATCTATTGTTGCTCAATTCAACATAATTCTTTTCAGTATCTATTCCCAGATATTTTCTTCCCAATTGTAAGGCTGCAACAGCTGTTGTTCCTGAGCCAATAAATGGATCAAGAACTAAATCATTTGGCTTTGTGAAGAGTTTAATAAACCAAAGGGGTAAATCAATTGGAAATGCTGCACTATGATTTCTGTTAGAGCATTCGGTTGCTAAATGAATAACATTGTTTGGATAAACCTTTTGCCTTCCAACCCAATTGCTAATGTTTTTCCCAAAACCACTACCCACTTTTGATTCATCCCTGATTTTATCAGTATCGCTTAAATTGCTTAACCTATCCTTTGCCCAATCCCCGACGGGCACCATAACAGCTTCTTGATACATATAAAATTTTTTATTTTTATTAAATTGAAGTAGCCTTTCCCAATTATCACGGAATCTATTCGGCCATTTTCCTGGATAAGAATTTTTTTTATGCCAGATGAATTCCTCTGTCCATAGCCAACCACATTCCCGCATTTTGTGTATTAAATCAATAACATAGGTGTGTCTTTCTCCATTGACTACTCTTTCTTTAATATTTAAAATGAAGGTTCCTTGTGGCTTTAATACACGGAAGAATTCAGTTGCTTTTGGCATAAACCAATTTACATATTCGTCAGGTTTTATTCCACCATAAGTTGTCTTTCTTTGGTCAGCATAGGGAGGTGAAGTAAATATTAAATCAATACAATTACCTGGCAAAGTTTTTAATACTTTCTCACAATCACCTAACATTATCTGATTTTCAATATTCATAACTAAATCCATTTTTAGAACAATTGTTATATATAAATATAGCTCAATTTGGTAACTCCCGTCAAGATTATTTCCTTAATATTTTATTTAATATTATCTACAGGTATTTCCTCTGCGATCTCAATTCCATCCAGGCGCACGTCACAGCGGTAAGCGTGGACTTCCACGCCGGCACGATTGACCCAGCGCAACCCGGCAGCAAATTCGGGGTCGACTGTCTCATAAGGGGTGAAGCGTTGTGCATCGCTGCGCTGAGCGATGAAGACCGCGCTCGCCTGCTCACCGCCTGCCGCCAATTCTGCCAAAGTCTCCAGGTGTCGTCGGCCGCGCGTTGTGGGGGCATCGGGGAACATGCCCATACCATTTTCAACAAAGGTCACTGATTTAACCTCCACCCAGCACACAGTTTCAGGCGATGACAGGCGAAAGTCCAGCCGGCTGTGCCCATAGGTGACTTCTTTTTCAATGCTTGTAAAAGGGAAAGCTGCCAACAGACCCGCGCTCACGGCTTCGGCAAAGAGCGTGTTGGCCATGGTTGCCTTGACCGAGCACAGACCGCCCCCCGGCAGTTCGCTCAGCAGGAGGGTGAAGGCGGTCTTGCGTCCAGGATTGTGTGCCTGCTCCATCCACACCCGGCATCCTGGATAGAGTGCGCCGGTCAACCGGCCGGTAGTGGGTACATAAGCTGTGGTTGTTTTGCCGCCGTCAAGCTGCACCAACGCGGAGAACCGGTTTATTCGCTCAATCAGAATGCCCGGCTGAAGTGGTGGAAATTTCATTTCGTTACGCTTGAGCTGTTGGCGGTGTGGGTTGGCGGTTTGATCCATACGCCCTGTGCTCGGTCTTCTGACCAACCGCAAGGTGCTAAATCAAGCGGGAGGGTTTCCCAACCGTGCGCAACCCGCGACCCGATTTGATCCCACCCCTCCAGTTCAGCCATCCCCCCCGGGGTTTCAACGCAGTGGGCGCCGGTTGCCACAGCCATACGCAGGGCTTGCTCGGGAGAGGCGCCCCGCAAAATACTGGCCAGGAACCCGGCGATAGCCGCATCGCCGGCACCAGTGCCTGATTTTTCCGTGACTGCAAAAGCGGGCGCCCAGATTTGCCGATCATGCCAGTCCTCACCAAGATGCTCCAGTCCGCGCCCGCATTTTTGCCAGCGATTTGCTGGCGCTGTGCGCAGGTAAATTCCACGCTGACCGAGTTTGAACATCAGGGCTTTGACGCCGTAACGCAGAATCCTGTCGGCCAACCCTTCCAAATGTGCCGGCTCAATAGCGTCGATTAGAGACATATCAGGCTTTGCACAGTGCTGGTCAAACAGCTTTCGATCGAGCAAAAAGATCAATTCTTCCACACTGGGAACGAACAGGTCTACCAGGGGGAGGGTATTGTCCAGGATTGTCAGCCAATCCAGGCGACCGGCCGGACCAGAAAGGTCGGGAAGGCTGAAATCAAGTGCAGTGGTCAGACCGGCGCGCCGGGCGCGCCCCAAAATTGAGACTAACTCTGCCCCTTCGCCGCGGTAGATTGAGCGCATGAGCGACGGGTATCCAAAATGGAACAGGTCGGCGCTTTCCAGGACTTCGCGGGGCAGATCGGAGGCATAAAAGGTATCGTTGACGCCCGGGTGTTGGAGGAAGGATTGGTCTGCCCCGGGCGGGTCGATGACAATCATGACGCCGGTGGACTGACCGGGGTCAATCACCAGGTCGGCAGCCAGGTGAGGTGACACTTCATGGAGGGCATCCTGGAGCACCTGGCCGAATAGGTCATCCCCGATTTTGCCAACCAGCCGTACGGGGATGCCCAGGCGGTGCAAAGCCAGCCCGGTATTGGCGACTGCGCCGCCCGGGACAGACCTGATGCCGCCCGTGCGCATCAAGTGCCCGGGTTGAAACCGGTGTTGAAATTGCCCCTCAGGAACCGCCGAGAGATCGGGGATCACGTCCAGGCAGAGCAGCCCGGCAATGATGGCATGTTTAGCGCTCAAGTTCGACCTCCTGTGTGAAATGTCATTATTAATCTTATCATAGGGTGTGAAGCGAACTGGAAGTTAACCATCGAACCCGATCCCGCTCAACTTCGTTTTGTACTTCCACTTCTTGTTTAGAGAGCTTTTTATTCAGGGGTTGTTTAGCTGATTTATGGTCAGTCTTTCATCTTCACCACTCACCTACCCGCTTGAGGTTGTGTTCACAAGTATTTTTTCAGCACGACGCGATAAGCAGGTCGGTAAGCGGTGCGGTATGCGTCGGAGTGGTGCAGGGCGGGAAAGCCCTGTGATTTCAGGGATGCCAGCAACCCTGCCAGCTCCGGGACTGACTCGAGAGAGGCTGCCAGGTACCTTTCCAGCCGCTCATCATCTGGATGGACCTCCTGGCTGGTGCGGATGAAGGCATCCAACAGCGTGAGAGGGTCACCCCTGCTGGCCTTAAAGGGAGCCAGGTGGACCCGCACCAATTCTCCATCCGGGCTGATCGGGTCGATAAGTGCCTCCGGCCATGGGTCAGACAGGGTTTCAAGCTCATTTTCCAGCCACTCAAGGGCAGCATCGCGATGGGTGACTGCGTGGGCTGGACCGCATGCCGCCTGGTGAATGAGTTTATACACATCCTGGGCTTGCATCAAGGGGTAGCGTTTTAAGTGATCAATGAGGATGGTTGAAATGTTCATTTGGTATCGATAATTATTCCGCTGACGCTGAAACGGTTATTGGTCTCCAGACGGCCAAGGCGATAGCCGCCAGAACAGCTACCCTCGGCTATACAGGTGGCTATACAGACAGGTGGGTCTGCTCTGCCTTTGTCAATACACACTTCAGATACCGGGTGATGTTTGGCGACCCAGAAGAAAGCATTAATTTCCAATCGTGTGTTTTGCTGGGAACAGACAACTTTCATACCCCTACAGCATGCGCATCCCCAGCAAAGACCGCCAGCCGGCGATCCTTTTAAGCAAGCCTCGCAACTGCTGATACGACCGCCGCTCAGCGTAATGTCCCACCAGTGGCAGAACGTGCTCCTTGCGTTGTGTATGAAACGCCCGCCTGACTGCCTGCAACAGCCGGAGTACAGACCCCGTGGAGGTGCTGCCCTTGTGGATAATAAATACGCAGAACTCATCGTTGATGATCAGGGGACGGTGATCCCGCATCAGCTTCAACCAAAGCGAATACTCCACCACATCCTCTTTATTCTCGTTGAAACCGCCATATTGCAGCACCGCCGCGGTCTTCATAAAGGTATTCTCATGGGAGATAAAATTCATCATCGAAAGCGCAATCTCCAGGCTGGGCTGCAGAATGATCGTCTGGGGAAGGATGATCCGCTTGCCGCGCCACTCGACCACGAAGTTGCCTGTCAACCACACCAGATCCGGGTTGTCTGCGAAATGACAGGCCACCTTCGACAGCGTGTCTGTACCCAGGTAGTAATCATCGCCGTGCAGGTAATGGATAACATCGCCTGTAGCGTGGGCAGTGGCGTTGTTGAGCGCGCGTCCCACACCTCCGGGCTCGGAGTAGACCAGCTTGATCGGGTAGCGGTGCTGGTTGCGCCGAATATATGCCTCCAGGATCGTCAAAGTAGCATCTGTCGAGGGAGAATAGTTGAAGATGTGCTCGATATTGGGATAGGTTTGGTTTTCAACGCTGGCCAGGGATTGCTCCAGGAAGGGCTCACAGTTGTAAGCACAGGTAACCACGCTGATTTTGGGGTAGAGCTGGAAAGACATCATAATAATTTCTCCGAAAAAGAAACCGTCTCGCCAAGTGCGCTGCAAATTTATGCTGAGGGAAAAGACAGCATGCAGGTGAACCAGGGTGAAGATTTACAGAGAAAACTCATTTTATCATAAAAGGGAGGCAATGGGGGAAAACATGCAGGTATCCGTTATTGTGCTGCTTTTCCAAAACGAAAACGACTGGCTTGAATGGTAAAATTGAACTGTAATCCAGTAGATAATCGCTGATGACGACGAAGGAGGCACAATGCGCATCCTGATAGAAAAAGATGGAAATTTATGGCCTGAATCGACCGATCTGGATGCCGTCCGCTCTGCACTTGAAGACCCAGAAGCTCTTGTCTGGGTTGATCTTTATCACGACTCCCCTGACAAGAGCCGACAGGTGCTTTCGGAGGTGTTTAATTTTCACCCCCTCTCCATCGACGATGCGCTGGAGGAAATTCATGTGCCAAAAATTGATGATTGGGGCGATTATTTCTATCTGTCTTTAGTCGCTGTTAGAGCAGGTCAACCCCTGGATGATATTGATAAATCCATCGAGCTGGATGTGTTTTTGGGGTCAAATTATATCGTCACCTACCACCAGGAAAGTTATCCTGCTGTGGACCTGGTGTGGAACAGGCTCCTGCGTAACGAAAACCACCATCAAAACAGTCGATTAATCCTTTACCAGATCCTCGATGCGCTGACCGACGAATACATGAAAATGATCAATAATCTGGATTCGCGCGTTGTAGAAATTGAAGGCTCACTCATTCAAAAGCCAGACAAAGCATTACTTAAGGAAGTATTTTCCATCAAGCGTTCTCTGCTCAATTTGCGGCTTATTGTTTTGCCGCAAAGTGAGGTACTGAACAAACTCTCCCTTGGCGATTTTGAGATTATTGAATACAAAGAGCGTATGTATTTCAGGGATGTGTACGATCATCTCATTCGGGTGCACGAAGTCATCGAAATTCTGCGGGAATTCGTCAACAGTGTCCTGGATATTTACTTATCCGTGGTCAACAACCAGTTGAACAACACCATTAAAATTCTCACCATCATCACCACGCTGGTCATGCTGTTTTCATTCTTTAACGAATTCTTTGGGGAGAAAATTTTCACAACCGGAAGTCAGCTTAACCAGTGGATCAGCATAACTGGTATTGGTTTGTTCTTAGCTGTATTGGTTTTGCTTCTGGTGATCATCCTCCTGCGGATGCGCCACCGCGATTGGATGTGACCGATTTCCTCCGACCATAACCCAAAGACGGGGTTTCCCCTTCAGCTCAATTCCATTGTGCAGCCGCTGTCCGGATGCCCTGCTGATTAGCGCACGGCTCGGATGCACATGAAGCCCGGCTCTCGTAAGAGCTTCTCGTAATCCTCCGGTTCTGCTGCTTTAAATGCTTCCGTTGGCAGGGGCTCCAGCACCCGGTCGATGTTGAAGCCTGCCTCAATCAGCGGGTTGAACACATCCGCCAGCGAGCGCCGGTAAGTCGGCACTTCCACCGGCGGTCCAAATCCTTTCCAGGTATAGGACACTTGCTCAACCTGGAAGTAGTTGCTTTTTTCGATGAAATCAAAATACTTCATCGCAGGGTGCTCAATGGAAAACACCAGTATTCCGTCCGGCTTTAAAACCCGTTGAAATTCGCTGAAAGTGAAGCGCCAATCGCGCACATAGTCCATCACCAGGGGCGCCACCACCAGGTCAAACGATTCGTCCTCAAAAAACCTCAGTGGATTTTCCAGGCTGGCCTGAATGACCTGCACAGCCTCGCCCAGGCGGGCGCGGGCAAAGGTCACCATTTTTGGGTTAGCGTCCAGCGCCACGACCTGTGCCCCCTGTTCTACCAGGATCTGCGCATAAATTCCAGGGCCGCAACCCGCGTCCAGCACGCGTAGACCCCGCACGTCTGGCAGCAAACTGAGGGTTGCTGGCCGTTCGTAATAGGCATTATGCGCTTTGGTATCAATTCGGGCTGAATATTCATCCGCCAACTGGTTGTAGGCTTCCTGAGCGATTGGCTCATTTTTGGGGTTCAGCGGATCAGCCATCAGGCACCTGCCCATCCTGAATCCAGAGGAGATTCCTGGTGGTCACCTTCGCCCCAGGCGAGTTTTAGAGTTAATTTATGGCGCGCGCCCTGCTTCGGTTTGTCCTTGCGGGTCACACTGACCTCGGCGCGGCTTTTGTGTTCTTTGCTTGTAAACAACCTTGCTTTTTTACTCATAAATAACCTCTTCTTTCATCAAACTTGAGATAAATTGTACCCTGCAAAAATAATCAAAAACCTGGGGCAAAAAACAGCAAATAAGGGCGCGCTTTTTAAAACAAGTGGTGAGAAACAGAAAGAAGGTTGTGGAAAATAATTAACTAAACTGCTATACTATTTGTAACCCGGTCATCATCATGCAGTTTGTGGATCAACATGTTTCCAATCACGAAAATTGAGGTAAGTTCACGACAGAAGAGGTGCTTATGAATTGGAAGTTATGGTTTTTGATGATTATGTTACTTATCAGCTCGTTGCTGTTGAATGGGTGCGCTTTTTTCGGCACGCAGGAGCAGCTCAGCATTCAAGATCAGGCCAGCACCGGTGTTGCCGAGACGTTGGAGGTGTTGCAAAGCGTCGAGACCATCGTGGCGATGACGATGTCTGCCGGGGAAATTGCAGAACCTACACTGGAACCAACGGCGGAACCATCCACACCCACGGCAACCTTCACAGCGATTCCGACACAGACCATGGTTCCAACCCTGGCCTACACCGCCACATTGTCCGTACCCATGGTATCGGTCAGCGTGCCTACGAACTGCCGTATCGGGCCGGGGGTGGCATATGACCAGGTCAGCGTGTTGTTGGTTGGAACACAGGTGGAGGTGATGGCGCGCAGCGCCGACGGCGCTTATTGGGTGGTCCGTAACCCAGGTGGAGCGGGCACGTGCTGGTTGTGGGGTTATTACGCCACGGTGCTTGGACCCACAGGCAGTCTGCCCGTTTGGGACCCACCACCCACACCAACGCCAGCTATCACCGATACACCAGCCCCATCTACATACAGCACCGGCCCGCTGGCGATTGAAAGGAACTATACAGCCGATTTAGATCTGGGTCTATTAAATGGCGGCTCTGGCAAGGATATCAAGTATTCGTTTATTTCTTTACTCTTAAGGTCTCTCACCCCTATCAATGGAGCCAAATTTAAAGTTTACGGTGAATTTGCGCCCAGTATGTACGACTGTTTGGGAGCCGATCTAAGTACAGACTCTATCTCTCTTTTATTCATGTCGGAGGGCACCTATGTGTGCTACAAAACGAACGAAGGGCGGCCCGGCGCTTTCCGCTTTAACGGATATGAGGGAGAAGCAATAAAAATCGGCTATACAACCTGGAACATCCCATAAGGCATTTTCGGTTTGACTGATTTCACTGGGCTTTCGCCAGGTTTTAGATTCTGAGCTGAAACTTAGCACAGTTTAGAATGAAAAAAGCCCGCCAGTTTTTACTGGCGGGCTCAGGCACTTTGGGGATATTTGAAAGTGTGGATGGCCTTAAAAGGCTGTTAAACTGGCTTTGGCACTGTTCGAAGACCGGCAGGTTCTTTATTTACACCTCAATTCCAAACCAGTTGCGGATGAGAATCCCGATAAGAAAGCTGATGGCAGCCACACCCAGGCTTAATCCCGCCATCTCGAGGAAGTGTTTCCCAAAGGGAAGATCCTTGGCAACGGATAAGTAGAAGTTAAAACCAGCGATGATCAACAACGAGATGGTCATCGTAATCACCAGGCTGATGATCTCATTGTTCAACAGCAAATAGGGCAGGATCAGCAGCGCCACGGTGATAATGTAGGCAATCCCGGTGGTGAGTGCGGCGCGCACCGGGTTCTTTTGGGTCTCCTCTGAGCGGGTGGAAAGATATTCCGAGGAAGCCATCGAGAGCGATGCAGCGATTCCGGTGATCAGCCCCGTGAGAGCGATGATCTTCACATCGCGGAAGGCAAAGGTCAGCCCGGCCAGCGCGCCGGTCAACTCCACCAGGGCATCGTTCAAGCCCAGCACGACCGAGCCGGCATACAGAAGGGATTCCTCATCCAGCATGCTCAACAGCCTGGCTTCATGGTCGTTTTCGTCCTGGATGACCTTGTGCGCCTCCGGGATTTCCTCAGCGATTTTCGCATAGTTAACCTGGGCTTTTTCCTCACCCAACTCCATCAGCTTGATGCCAAAGGTGAACCCGAACACACGGCTGATGGCAGTGTACAGCCAGACCTGGAAGCGGCTGGGCTTAACGTTCTCACCGGTGTAGCCTTTCCAGATCTCGTAGTGGCGTTTTTCATCCCGAGCAATTTGGGTGATGATCTGGCGGTTGTGCTCATCGGGAAGAGAATTGGCAATGTTGGTATAGACATGATATTCGGTGATCTCAGCCCGCTGGGCTTTGAGCAATTCTTTCAGGATTTCAGGTGATAATTCCATAGTTTCTCCTTCACCTTAAAGTGTACTTTAATTCGTTTGGCTGTTGGAAAGGGTGTATGAGGATAACAGCGCCTGGCTGTCATCGCCTGTATGTTCAGATCAGCGATACGCAAACACAACAGAAAAAGAGCAAAAATCCTCACATCCAATCGCGGCGGCGCATCCACAGGAACATGATCGTCGGAAGAATGACCATGACTGCCATAACCAGGCCGAAGCTGGCGCGGCCCGTCCAGTGGTTGAGTTGACCGCTGGCTGCAAAGAAATTCATCCCAAAAAAACCGGTCAGGAATGACAGGGGCATGAACAGCGTGGTGATGATGGTTAACGTTTTCATGATGTTGCTCAACTGGTTGTTAACCACGGACAAATACGTATCCAATGCACCGCTGACCATATCCCGCAGGCTTTCGATGATTTCGTGTATCCGCACAAGATGGTCATGCACATCCCGGAAATACATGCGTTCCTTTTCGCTGACGATCTCAAAATCGTCGCGCGAGAGTTTGTTCAGCACCTCGCGTTGCGGGGCGACAATCCGCCGCAGGTTAAGCAGCGAACGCTTGATGGAGAAGATATCTTCCAGAATATTCTTATCGGGCTTTTCGATCACCGTGTCTTCGATTCCGTCAATGCGCGTGTCCAGGTCGTCGATCATCCTCATATAGTCGTTAGCCAGCTCATCAATAATCTGGTAAAGGATGAACCGGCTGCCGCGCTGCAGGTGGGAATCGTTGCGCCGGAGCCTGTTCCACACCAGGCCAAGCGCTGCGACCGCCTGCTGGTGAACGGTGACGATGAAATTCGTGCCGACAAACACGTCCAGTTCGATTGATTTGTCAATGTTGCCCAGAGGCTGGTCGGGGATGATGGCGATCAGCGAGGTATACAGGTAAGAGCCCCAATCGTCGATCTTGGGCACATGGATTTCCACCAGGGCGTCATCGACTGAAAGCGGGTGAAAGTCGAAAACCTGCGTCAATACCCGGCGGCTGACATCAGGATCGTCGCCATACAGGTCAACCCAGAGGAGGGTTTCCTGGCCCTTGAGTGCGGCGCGCACTTCGTCCAGGTCTGCCGATTCAACCATTGCCTTACCATCTTTTTCTATCAGGATGCGCATCGTCACTTCCTTATTTAGCTGCAGGATGGAAACTTTGAGAGTATGGCTCTATTTTACCATTTTGCCGCGGGAGTTTAGCGATTGGAAGGGTGTGCGATTCTTTTGTGTGCACCATTATCAAAGGTGCAGAACCTTACTTAATCCCATCAGTGCTATGTTTCGCATTAATTGTGAGATGATACGCAGTTTCAGAAGTATCTTTCTGTCAAATATTTAATAACCCCCGGGTGGTCATCGCGATAGTATCGATCGAGTGTGATGATCAGTTCATGGTAGGTCATCGCATGGAAACGAACCCCGTCGGATGTGGCAATTCTGGTAAAATCTTCAACTTCTTCTCTGTGGAAAGCCCCGTCTTTCCCCAGGACATCGTACCAGAGATAGAGCAGCCTGAATTTATTCTTTCCGACTCCAGCTGTTAACCCCAGGATGTGCTTGATGAGCTGTGCAGCATGCAAGTAGTTATACCGTTTATCATCAGGATTGATTTCATGGGCTAATTCTTCAAGCGCGCTTAAGCCAGTCCATAGATTTTTGTCAGCCAGGTATTTTGATTTCAAACCACCATGAGCTCTGCCCCCATAAGCTTCTGAGAATTTGCACTCTACAGCAAAGAGTTTGTATGGGGAAGAGTCATTATTGTGAAAAACAACATCAATGTGCGGGGGAATGATAAATTCGGTTTTTATATCAAACGTTTCTTCAAAAACGATCGATTTAGAATAATTGCTTGTGCGTTTACAAAAACCACAAGCCGCTGCAATCTCATTGATCAATCCTCGTTTTTGCCAGTACTGGAAAACGTTGACGCCCAGGGCGGATGAGGAATGCAAAGCTTGCATCTTTGCGGGGCTTTCTTGAGTACCAAGAATTTCCTTCCCGTTTCCGTTGAGAAATTGTATTTTATTTTCCTCAAGGAGCGGTTCAAACAAGTTTTGATCGAGATCAAGCGTATATGCAGGACGTCCTCTCCTGCCTTTGCTGCCGATCAAAGGAATATTTCTGTTGTTTGCCCATTGAATTTGCTTAGAAACAATATATTCATAACCAGATAACATTTGGCAACCTCCATTAGTTACGAGCTGGTCAGGTTAGTGTAACATTGTTTCTAAGAATTTTGAACCCAGGGTAGATAAAAGAAATAGATCACAATATCCTTTCACAAGATGTCGGTTCAAAATGAAAGGAGAAAAACTATGGTCTATGAGACAGATTGTTTGTTATGAAGTGAATATTTAGAAGAGCTGGCAGAAAAAGGAATGGAAGGGCTACCAGATCTGATACGGATTCTGATCAATGAGACCATGCAGATCGAGCGAGAAAACTGTTTGAGCGCCAAGCGTTATGAACGCAGCAAAGATCGCAGAGGATATGCCAATGGCTCCAAACCCAAAACGGTCAATACAAGATATGGAAAAGTGACCTTTGCAATACCACAAGTACGAGAAGGGAACTTTTATCCCAGCGCCTTGGAAAAGGGGATTCCTAGCGAACGAGCCTTGACGTTAGCCCTGGCAGAAATGTATGTCCAGGGAGTAAGCACCAGAGATTTGGCAGCGATAACGGAGCGGCTATGCGGTTCAACAGACAGTTCTATGCAAGTCAGCCGGGCGGCTAAGAGGCTTGATGAGGAACTTGAGCTTTAGAGCAGCCGACCACTGGGAGAAACCCCTTATTTGTTTCTGTATGCACGGTATGAGAAGGTCAGACAAGCCGGTCATGTGCGAGATGCGGCTATTTTGATGGACAGTGGCATCAAAAGTTATGTGAAACGCATTATTTTGGGTGCTTCCTTATTTCTTAACGAAGCAGAGGAGCATTGGCGATCATTTTTAGAAAGCCTGATCGGCCTTGGCTTGTCCGGCGTACGGCTGACTGTGAGTGATGATTATGCTGGATTGAAAGCAGCACGCAAGGCCTTATTCACCGGAACCCTTTGGCAGCGATGCTCGTTTCATTTGCTGCTAAATGCACAAAGTTATGTGCCACGTAGGGCTATGCAAAAGCAGGCTATTGAGGATATACGGATGATCTTCAATGCCCCCAGTAGAGAGAAGGCTGAGGAGTATCTCGCTGAATCTGTTGAAAAATTTGCTCGGATCGCACCCCGATTAGCTGATTGGATGGAGGTTAATCTTCCTGACGGCTTTTCATTCTTTGCCTTTCCTTTTGATCATTGGAGAAGAGTTCGAACCTCTAATTGTTTAGAAAGGGTCAGTCAGGAAATCAAACGTCGAACCAGAGTTGTGCGTGTTTTCCCGAATGAGGCCTCTTGCTTGCGATTAGTTGCAGCTATTTTGATGGAGATTGGAAAGGAATGGGAATTTGGCAGATTTTTTTTACAAATGGAACCTGAATGACGTTTGATGTGAGGATTTGTGACCTGTTTTACAGAAAAAATGTTGCATAATCTAATTTTATAGTAACAAGATATTAAATAATTTATTGACGACGTTAATAGAATAATGAATTAAAATTATTCGGACGTTTCAGTTTCCATAAATTCCATGCCGAGTTTATAAAATAATATATCTATATTCAAATTCTAAAACCTATCCGTATTTCTCTTTTTACTTTTCCATGGCATAGTTTTATTAATTTTTGTTCTAAAACCAATAAAATCTGGATGATAATTAACATCGATATTGGGATGTTCATGACATACTAGTGCTGCAGTTTTAATGTTTTCTATTGGTATTCCTTTTGAAAGAATAAGGTTTTTTGCATCCTTAATAGACTGACCGATGAAATTCTGAGCCACGACTAAGAGAATTTTGTCATCTTTGTTCAGTTCTAATTCTGGTGAAATCAATTCAATACCTTCAATCTGACTTTTTAACCCATGACTATTTGGTTCGGGAGCAAAAAACTTCTTATAATGAACTATTGAATTGATCACGCCAATTTTTATTTTTGGTATTGTCTCCTCTGCTTGGGTGTTTTCAATAATACATGCTTTATTAATAAATTCACTGCAAAGCAATCCCGCAGCCACAATGCCACCCCTACCAATTCCAACAATCACAGATGGAGTGAAAGATTGTTCTTTAACTAAACTAAATACTCTTAAATATGCTTCATTAACCTGGTCCCAAGAAATAATCCCACTGATTTGATACCGGTAAATAGCCCTCCAATCAGACCCCCAGATTTGTGGCAAAGCCCCGATGAAACCAACAATGGAAATTATTATCAAAATCACCTCCAATATGGTCATTGTTTTCCTCCAATAATTGGTTATAAACTTAGCATTGAGATAAGTAAAGCTAACGAATTTACAGCTTTATTATATGAATAATTCCCTTTAGTATAATAGGGCACTCTCACATCGCGATGATAAATCTGAACTAATAGCTCATTAAGAGCTAACCCAATATTATCATCATTAACAAAACATATTTCATACATTACATAACCACACATTGATCTTTCAATAAACTCAACAGAAATTTTGGAGAAGTCTTTAATAATATTTTTAATTGTTTTCTGCATTTTGTCTGTTATTAATAAACTTGTTTTTGTGGAACTTATCTTAACAACTCTTTCTATGTTCATAACACTGTCTGATATTGATACTTGTGGAAAGATATATTTTTTTTCATACTCTTCTCTTTTATAGATTTGTTGTATTGCATCAGAATATGAGTAACCCCTTTTAGAAACATCTCTTTTTACTTTCCAGGATCTTCTCAAATCTTCTTCAGGATTAACAAAAATAGAAAATTTAATCAAATCTTTTCCAGAAAACGAATTCAAATAATTTGCATGTAAGCCTTCAATGAATATAAACTTCTTCGGAACAATTAAGATGGAATCACCAAATGTCCCCTGTGTATGATCATAAGTTGGCATTATTATTGATTTACCGGATTCTAACACTTCAAGATGCGAGATTAGTCTTGTGAAATCATTAGCTTCAAATTCATCTGGGTATTGGTTAATCTCTATTCTTTTTTGTCTTGTGTGAAAATGATACCCATCCATATCTATATAGGCTACATTGTCTTGACCAAAAATGCTTATAAAACCATTTAGTAAAGTTGACTTTCCTGACGAACTTGCACCGGCTATTGATATTAACATTTTGTTTATCCATCGATTGTAGATTCAAGTATTAAGTGCAACAGTATTTTTAAGAATACCATGGGTAGATCGAAGTTAATGCATTTACAAGCCTGAAAATTCAACGATTTTCAAAAAAGCAGATTTCTTCAATAGACAATTTCATGAAATTGTCCCCTTAGGCTTGTATTTGCAGGCAGCAGGTCGCCGCCCCAGTCGCTGTCGTTGAAGGGCGGGTTTGCCATCACATAATCGGCTTTCAGGTCTTTATGGGCGTCGTTGAGGAATGAGCCCTCGTTGTTCCAGCGAATCTGCGATGAATCGATGCCGCGGATGGCCAGGTTCATCTTCGCCAGGCGCCAGGTGGTCAGGTTGCTCTCCTGCCCGTAGATTGAAATCTGGTTGATTCTGCCCTGATGGTTGAGGACGAAGGCTTCCGATTGTACAAACATCCCGCCCGACCCGCAACAAGGGTCGAAAACGCGGCCCTCAAAGGGTTCCAGCATCTCCACCAGCAGCCGCACCACGGGCCGGGGGGTATAGAACTGCCCGCCCTTTTTCCCCTCCTGCAGGGCAAATTCACCCAGAAAGTATTCAAATACATGCCCCAGCAGGTCTGCGCTGCGCTGTTGGGCTTCACCCAGGGCGATATTGCTCATCAGGTCAATTAATTCGCCCAGGCTTGTTGGGTCCAGGTTGCCGCGGGCATACACCTTGGGCAAAACGCCTTTCAGCGAGGGGTTCTCTTTTTCGATGGCATCCATGGCGTCGTCGATATCCTTGCCAATTCCCGTCTGTTTGGCCTGGGCTTGCAAATAGGACCAGCGGGCGGTGGGGGGCACAAAGAACACATTTTCCGCGCGGTATTCGTCCCGGTCTTCGGGGTCGGCGCCTTCGTACTCGTCGCTGCCGTTTTTCAGCCGGGCGTATAAAGCTTCGAAAGCCTCCGAGATGTAGCGCAAGAAAATCAAGCCCAAAACCACATGTTTGTATTCTGCCGCGTCGATGTTTTTCCGCAGTTTATCGGCAGCCTTCCAGAGTTGTTTTTCGATCGGCTCGACGGCGTTGTTGGTGTGATTTGCCATAAAATAATCCCTCTAAAATGTCTTGAGAGTAACACAAAAAAATCTCTGTAAAGAGATTATAACGGATAAAGAACACAAATATAAATTAATTACAAAATAATATTGAAATCAGCATGGGCCCGGTAGGATTCGAACCTACGACCAAGCGGTTATGAGCCGCCTGCTCTGCCGCTGAGCTACGGGCCCGGCGTGAGTGAACATTATACCATAATGGTGATGGGTTAATCGTTATTTCTGCAGCTTAGCCCAGGTATCCACCAATGAGATGGTGCGGTTGAACACCCGCGCGCCCTCTTTCGCATCGACTGCATCCAGGCAGAAGTAACCCTGGCGCATGAACTGGTAGGATTCACCGATCACCGCAGAGGCCAGACCGGGCTCCAGTTTGGCGTCCTTGACCACCTGCAGCGAATCCGGGTTGGTATTGTCCTTAAAATCACCGCCATCGGGCGCGTCATAGGGGTTGGGCAGGTTGAACAGAACGTCATACAGGCGCAGTTCAGCGTTAATCGCGTGCCGGGCGGAGACCCAGTGCAGCGTGCCGCGCACCTTGCGCCCATCGGGCGACATGCCGCCGCGCGACTCGGGGTCGTAGGTGCAGTGCAGTTCCACCACCTCGCCGTTCTCATCCTTAACCACGCCGGTGCAGGTGATGTAGTAGGCGTTCATCAGGCGCACCTCGCGCCCCGGCGCCAGGCGGTAGAACTTGCCGGGCGGGTCTTCCATGAAGTCCGAGCGCTCGATATACAGCTCCTGGCTGAAGGGCACCTCGCGGGTGGGGCTGTTTTCCTGGTCAAAGGGGAAGTAGGGCACGGGGAAGGTTTCTTCCCCGTCGGCGGGGTAGTTGTCGATGATCACCTTCAGCGGTTCCACCACAGCCATCACCCGTGGCGAGCGGGTATTCAGGTCATCGCGCAGAACGTGTTCCAGCAGTTCCATGTCGATGATGCTGTGAGCCTTGGCGACGCCGACGGTCTCAGCAAAGGTGCGGATCGCCTCAGGGGTGTAGCCGCGGCGCCGCATGCCGGAAAGTGTGGGCATGCGCGGGTCATCCCAGCCGCTGACATGCCCTTCCCGCACCAGTTGCAGCAGCTTGCGCTTGCTCATCACGGTGTAGGTCAGGTTCAGGCGGGCAAACTCGATTTGCTGGCTGTGAAAGATGCCCAGCTCGTCCAGGCACCAGTCATACAGCGGGCGGTGGTCTTCAAATTCCAGCGTGCAGATCGAATGGGTGATGCCCTCAATCGAATCCGAGAGGGCGTGGGCGTAATCGTACATCGGGTAGATGCACCACTCGTCGCCGGTGCGGTGATGGTGGGCGTGCAGGATGCGGTACAGCACGGGGTCGCGCAGGTTCAGGTTGGGCGAGCGCATGTCGATTTTGGCGCGCAGGGTGCGCGAGCCGTCGGGGAATTCGCCGGCTTTCATGCGCTGGAACAGGTCCAGGTTTTCTTCGATCGAGCGATCGCAGTAGGGGCTGTTCCTGCCGGGTTCGGTGAGGGTGCCGCGGTATTCGCGCAGCTCCTCGGCGGTCAGGTCACACACGTAAGCGCTGCCCTGGCGGATAAGCTGCAGGGCGTATGTATACATCTGCCCAAAGTAATCCGAGGCAAAATACAGGCGGTCATCCCAGTCGAAGCCCAGCCAGCGGATATCAGCCTGGATCGATTCGACATACTCCACTTCTTCGGTAATCGGGTTGGTGTCATCAAAGCGCAGGTTGGTCAGACCGCCGTAATCCTGGGCGATGCCAAAATTAAGGCAGATCGATTTGGCGTGTCCGATGTGCAGGTAGCCGTTGGGCTCCGGCGGGAAGCGGGTGTGGACGCGATCAAAGCGGCCGTTTTCCAGGTGTTCGTCGATAATGTCGGTGATAAAGTTTGAACGTTTGGGCGTGTTCTCTGCGGTCATGTTGAACTCCATGGGATGATTTCTATGGTCAATGATCATTTGGTGGCACAGCATGCCGTGCCACCAAACCAAATGTTAATGGAAGATATTAAGCGGTCGATTTGACAGCCCGTGCCAGTTGTGAGCCGATTTCCCGTGCCCGAACCAGGTCTTCCTGTGTAGGTCCGCCCAGGAAATCCATGCTGCTGAGGACCTGCCAGTCCAATTTTTCAGCGATGCGGGCAAAATCAGCCTGTGCGCCGCCGCTCCAAGCCTTGCTGCCCAGGTAAGCCGCTGTTTTGTTCGTCATTCGCTTGCGATCAGCCATCATCAGCACGTCCATGGCGGTTGGGAACAGCCCGCCCTCGTAGGTTGGGGCGGCGACAAGCACGCCGCGCTGAGTCCACAGGCCGGGGAGGATATAGCTGACATGGGTCTTGCGCACATCGTGCACGCTGACCGGCACGCCCTGCGCGGCGATCCCCTGGAGGGCAGCGTTGAGGGCGTGTTCAGTGTTGCGGTACATGGTGCCGAACAATACCGTGATACCCACCTCAGCCGGCTCATGATGGAATTCCGACCAGGCGCGATACAGCTCAATGATGCGCGCGGGATCAGCCCGCCAGATCAGCCCGTGGGAGGGGGCAATCATCCGGATTGGCATGTCGACGAACTTCTTCAACGCGCTCAGCACCGATTTGCTGAAGGCAGCCACGATATTGGAAAAATACCGCAGCGCCTCGGTTTCAAAGAAAGCCAGGTCGGCGTAATCATCATCAAACACGCCCCCGTCCAGCGCGCCATAACCGCCAAAACCATCGCAGGAAAACAGGATGCCTTCTTCCACCAGGTAAGTCATCATGGTTTCCGGCCAGTGCACAAAGGGCGTATAGACAAAGCGCAGGGTGTACTTTCCGAGGGACAGCTCCTGGTTATTGGAGAGCCGGGTGGTATTTTCGTCCAGCCCATAAAAATCTTTCAGCATGTCAATTGCCTTCGGCATCCCTAAAATTTGTGCGTTCGGGGCAAATTCCAGAATCCGCTTTAATGCGCCGCTGTGATCGGGCTCCATGTGGTTGATGACCACGTAGTCAACCGAAGCCAGGTCAACGACGGCGGACAGTTGACTTAAGTAATCATCGCTGAGTATTTCCTTGGAAAGGTCGATCAGGGCGGTCTTTTCGTCCTTGACCAGGTAGGCGTTATAGGAAACCCCAACCTGGCTGATCGGCCATAACCCCTCAAACAAATCGGTGACGCGGTCATTCACGCCAACCCAGTAGATGCCCGGGCGTATTTCTATGGGTTTCATCGCAACTCCTTTCAGGTAAGCAGGGCGCGCACGGCAGGGAGCTGGCCTGCGCTGCCCAGGTAGCCGTTCTTTTCGGCAATGAATTTTGCATATTCTTCCATGAAGATTTTGCCAGGGTTGCGCAGGTCAAATACCTCGGGGTGATCGCGGAAGACTTCGCGGTGCACGCGCGTCCACACCAGGCGACCGTCGGTGTCGATATTGATCTTGGTCACGCCCAGTTGAGCGGCTTGTTTGAACTGGCTGGCGTCGACGCCTTTAGCGCCTTCCAGCTTGCCGCCAGCCGCGTTGATGCGGGCGACCTCATCCTGGGGCACAGAACTGGATCCGTGCATGACCAGCGGAAAGCCGGGCAGCTCTTTCTGGATATCCGCCAGCACGTCAAAATGCAGCGATTGCGAACCGGAGAATTTGAACGCGCCGTGACTGGTGCCAATGGCCACAGCCAGGGAATCACAACCGGAGCGTTCCACGAACTCGCGTGCCTGTTTGGGATCGGTGAGTTTGGCGTCTGCTTCTGCCACCTGGACGTGCTCTTCCACGCCGCCCAACTGGCCCAGTTCAGCTTCAACCACGATGCCCCGAGCATGGGCAGCATCGACCACGCGCCGGGTGATGGCGATATTGGTCTCAAAATCCTCGTGGCTGGCATCGATCATCACCGAGCTGTAGAAGCCCGACTCGATACAGTCCATGGCTGTTTCTTCATCGCCATGGTCAAGATGCACAGCAAAGATGGCTTCCGGGAAGACCTCGTCTGCGCTGCGGATCAAACCTTCCAGCAGCACCTTGTCGGAGTACGAGCGAGCGCCCTTGCTGATCTGGATGATAAACGGCGCCTGCGAGCGCAGGTTGCCGCTGAACAACCCCACGGTTTGCTCCAGGTTGTTGATATTGTAGGCGCCAATGGCATACTTGCCATACGCGGCTTCAAATAATTTCTTGGTTGTAACGATCATTTTTTTCTCCTTAATCAATCATGCGGTGGCTGCTCACTGAAAACGAAACGCAGACCCGCTTGGACACAAACTGAGATTAAATTATACCCAGAAAAACTCATCCCTGCCTTTTTGCCGGCTGATCTGCTGAATAAAATATTAGAGGGTGTTAAAAAATAAAATTTGATACCAATGCGTTATCCAAAATGATAGCAAATTGATCAATGAGAAAATTTGGAAGCTGCTCTCAAAAGCGCCCTTACAAACAAAACCCCCTGCTGCAGCCTTTCAGACGCTAACGCCTCTTCCACCAGAAGCAAAACCCATCAGCGAACTACGACCAACTGCGATGACCCTATTTGGCTCCCTCGTCAAAAGCGCTTGCATCGCCATACGGTATGCCTGCAGCCAATAAGGCGGCATAGAGCCGGTCAAGTTGGTCCAGGTCCTGGTCAGGCGCAGGCATAACCGCCAGGATATCATCATAGGTCAGGTACCCCTGTTGCCTGGCGATGTGGAACAAGCGCGCCAGGGGTGAGGCTAATTCGTGGGATGCAGATCGGTGTTCACTCATATTTCTGACCGGTAAGAACCAAACTTGGTGGAAGCATTATACTTCCTCTTCAAGTAAGTGTATGTCGCTAAATTTATTATGAGCGGCAACTAGGGCCAACTGACTTCAACAACAGGCTGCAAAAAGCCAGGGATCAGGTCGAGCATCGTAAAAACGTTTGACCTGATCCCTTTAATTTCTCCTTGAAGGCTTTAATCACGGGGATAGTTTTTCGGTGCCGGAGCTTTGATCACCAGCAATTCCAGCAAATCTTCGTGGGCATTCCTGACGTTCATCTTTGTTTTGTAGGGGATCTTTAACAGCGTGCCTGCCGGGTAAATATGATCGTCCTGGTCGTTCAACCCGATGGTGAGCATGCCTTGCAAAACAGTCATATACACATTGGAGTTTGAGTAATGCAGCGGCAGTCCTTCGTCTTTGTTGAACAGCATGTGGATATAATCCACGTTGTTATCCTGGATAACCTTCTCAACAGTTCGTTGTGGGCCCTGCGCCAGCGTAAAAACTTCTTCAATCATTTGAAAAATTGACTTCCTTAATTTTTTCTATTCGCGGGGTGCGCGGATTTCCTGCTCGGGGCGCACCCTGCGAATGGTTTAAAATTGATGATTAATTCCCGGCCATCATTGCCGCTACGTCTTCTTCAACGGTGCCGATCGGCATCAGGTTGAAGTTCTTCACCAGCACATCGATCACGTTTGGCGATAGGAACGCAGGCAGTGTGGGGCCCAGACGGATCTTGCGGATGCCCAGGTAGAGCAGCGCCAGCAGCACGATGACCGCTTTTTGTTCGTACCAGGCAATGTCGTATGAGATCGGCAGGTCGTTGACATCGGCAACCTCGAAGACCTCAGCCAGTGCTTGCGCCGTGCGGATCAACGAATAGGAGTCGTTGCACTGCCCGGCATCCAATATGCGCGGGATGCCGTTGATCTCGCCCAGGTCGAGCTTATTGTAGCGATACTTGGCACACCCGGCGGTCAGGATCACGGTGTTATCCGGCAAGGCTTCCGCAACATCGGTGTAATATTGCCGGGTCTTATGTCGCCCGTCACAACCCGCCATGACCACAAAACGCTGAATGTCGCCGGCTTTAACCGCGTCGACGACCGTGCCGGCATGGGCCAGGACGGTGTTGCGGGCAAAGCCGGTGGTGATGGTGATATCTTCCAGCGGTTGCGGATCCGCACAGGTTTTCGCCAGCTCGATCAGCCCTGAGAAATCCTTCTGTTCGCCAGCCTTGCGGTCCGGGATATGGATGGCGTCGGGATATCCAGCCTGGCCGGTGGTAAAGAGTCGACTGAGATAGCTGTCTCTGGCTGTGACAATGCAGTTGGTGGTCATCAGGATCGGGCCGTTAAAGTTTTCGAATTCTTCCCGTTGATGAAACCATGAACCGCCATAATTGCCAGCAAAGTGGGCGTACTTCTTAAACGCCGGGTAAGCCTGGGCGGGCAGCATCTCGCCATGGGTGTAGACGTTTACGCCGCTGCCCTCGGTTTGCTGAAGCAATTCGTCCAGGTCCCGCAAATCATGCCCGCTGACCAGGATGCCCGGTCCGGGACGCACACCCAAAAAGACCTGCGTGGGTTCGGGGTGACCATAGGTGTCTGTGTTGGCTTGGTCCAGCAGGGCCATGGCGCGTAGCCCCATTTCCCCGGTTTTGAGAACCAGGTTGGTCAATTCCTCGACGGTCAGCTTGTCGTTGGTGGTGGCTTCCAGCATCTCTTGAATGAAGTGCAGCAGTTCTGAATCGGTTACATCAAGCACGTAAGCGTGCTCTACATATGCTGCCATACCTTTTAACCCGTAGGTGATCAGTTCGCGCAGCGAGCGGATGTCCTCATTCAAGGTCTCATCCACCATCACGCCAACCTGGTTGGCTTTTTCCAGCAAAACTTCGATCTCGTAGGATTCCGGCTGCCAGCCAGCCCAATCCGGACCGGTGCCCGTGCAGGGATTGCCGTGCAGTTCCTCACAGCGCGCCTGGGCTTCAGCGCGCAGTTCCTCACGGCGTTGAATGGCTTCACGGATATATTCAACAAACCGATCGGGGTCGAAATTGGCATTGGTGATGGTGGCAAACAGGGCCTGGGCAACGAAGATGTTGGTGTCTTCGTGGATTACGTCCATGTCCCGGGCGCGGGTGCCCCAAAAGGCGATGCCTTTAAGTAAATAGATCAATAAATCCTGCAGGTTGGCTACCTCGGCGGGCTTCCCGCACACGCCCCGCGAAGTACAGCCCGTATTGCGCATCGTTTCCTGGCACTGGAAACAGAACATTGCATCTTTCATAGTTGGTCGTCTCCTTGTATTCAATTTTGTTTACAGCTTAATTCTAACATGGAGAACACAATTGAAAATATGACTTAAATCACATTGGGTGGGTGGTGGAAGGTGAGTAGGAATTTGGAAACAGGTAATTAGGAATCAGGTAGGAGGAATCAGGTAGCAAGAATTAGGTAGCAGAATTAGGTAGCAGAAATTAGGACATAGGAGCAATCTGCCACCCATCAGCGGTCAACTACCGGCCAACCCCGTGAACTGTCGGTTGTTCACCTACATATAGGATTAGAAAAGTTGTCCGGATGCTTGGTGATTTCAATCAATTATGTTATAATAGAGATAAATATGGTCTAAATTATAATAATAGAAAAGGAGATTCTCATGAACAATATCTCAGGTAGTCAAAAACTGTTTACCTTCCTCGTCCTGGTCGGTATTTTTCTGATGGCGGCTTGCAGCCCGGCTGCCCCAGCCCATAACACCGCCGAAGGAGCACTCGAGGCAGAGATACATTACACCCTGAAAACAGGCGCCGCTGATGGTCAATTGATCTTCATCGGCGTGGGAGGCGAAATTGACGGGCAGATTAACCCGGACCTGACTGCCAACGTGGGCGACACCGTCGCAATCACCCTGATTAACGATGATGGACGCTTCCACGATTTCGTGATTGATGAGTTCAATGCAGCCACGTCCGTATTCAGTGAAATTGGACAGGAAGAGACCATTCAATTCACCGTCGACCAGGCAGGCACTTTCTTTTACTACTGCAGTGTGACCGGTCACCGCCAGGCGGGTATGGAAGGCCAGTTGATTGTGAATAATTAATCGGGATTTGACAATCCCCGATGGTTGCTTGGAGAGAAAATTAAGTATCGTCTTTTCAGACCCCCGGGGTTTGAATACCAGGCAGGAGAAGATTCAACATAAACCCTGGGGGTCTTAGTATGCGGTCAGAATCCGGGGTTTGAATACCAGGCAGGAGAAGATTCAACATAAACCCCGGATGTCTTTGTTTGCGGTCAGACCCCCGGGGTTTTAATGCGAGGCAAGTGAAGGTTTAACATAAACCCCGGGGGTCTTAGTATGCGGTCAGAATCCGGGGTTTGAATGCCTGGCAGGTGAAGATTCAACATAAACCCTGGGGGTCTTAGTATGCGGTCAGAATCCGGGGTTTGAATACCAGGCAGGAGAAGATTCAACATAAACCCCGGATGTCTTTGTTTGCGGTCAGACCCCCGGGGTTTTAA